>MRWG01000278.1_pt1 | contig 79570 bp, 72 predicted proteins | sample 1013341 | NCBI WGS metagenome assembly MRWG01 (sample SAMN06117577, study PRJNA244670) | biofilm metagenome | biome: Water; feature: Cathode Biofilm; material: Biofilm; isolation source: microbial consortium enriched at the cathode of a solar microbial fuel cell | place: USA: District of Columbia ...
TTACCTGTTGCGACAAGACGATTGCCAGTTCTGTACCAGAAAGCAGTAAACACAATGACGCGCAAACGCACCCCCGAAGACATCACCATTGAACCGCGCGACCTGCGCTTTGACATGTCCGCCGCCGATGATGGCCGCCCCTGGCTGGACGGCAACCCCGTCGCCACCGCCGTTTACAATGCCATGTCGCTGACCTTCCCGGACGGCGAACGCATGTTCATGGATGCGGTGAAAGCCTATCGCGGCGAGGTTTCGGGCAAGCTGGCCGAGGATGTGAAGGATTTCATCACGCAGGAAGCCATCCATTCGCGCGAGCATCACCTGCTGAACAACAAGATCGACCGCGAAAAATATCCCGTTGCAGAGATTGAGGCGGAGATCCTGGAGCGGGTCAATTTCGGCCGCGCCGGCGGACCGATGCGTATGCTGATGGCCACGATCTGCCTCGAGCACTTCACCTCCATGATGGCCGATCTGATGTTCGATGCCGAGATCGATGGTGTGGCGATGTTCAGCAAGACAGACCCGGCGCTGGAGCGCCTCTGGCGCTGGCATGCGATGGAAGAGACTGAGCACAAGGCCGTTGCCTACGATGTCTTTCTGGAGGTCACCAAGGGCTGGTCACCGCTGAAATGCTATTTCCGGCGCAGCCTGTCCATGTTGCTGATCACGAAACACTTCACTGCCAATATCGCCAATTTCTCCGCCAAGCTGCTGGAAGCCGACGGCTATACACGCGAAGAGGCCGACCGCGCCGTGAAGCAATTCCTCTGGAAGAAACCGGCCCTGTTCGGACGCGGCTGGAAGGTCTGGCTGTCCTGGTTCAAGCCCGGCTTCCACCCATGGGACCATGACAATCGTCACGCCATGGATGACTGGAAAGAGGCGCTCACGCCCGTCCCGGCAGAATGATCCGTTAGCTGGCGGTCTCTTCCGCCAGCCGATCGAACGGCTCTACCAAATCCTCGACAAACCCGGCCAACTCTTCGCCGGACAGACCTCGTTGTAACTCGACCTGCAATGATGTCAGTGCCGCTTGGTATCGTCGTGCCAGACGCGCGGTGTCTGCCGCGTCCGGAAATTCGCCTACGGCCCGCGCAGCGGAGAACCCCGCTTCGAACTCGCCCTTCATCCAGTCCAGATAGTCTCGCGCAGGATCGGCAATCTCGGAATCCGTCGTTGTCGCCTCCAGCAATGTCTTGAGTAGCAGGCAGGCATGCACCCGCACGCTGGATCCATCCTCTGCATAGGCGCGCAGAAAGCTGGTCAGGCCATGCAGAGGCGAAGCTGCCTCTGCCATGTGCGCGCGAAACCCGGCTTGCATCTTCTCGAAGTATCGCTCCATCGCCGCAAGGAACAGGGCCTGCTTGCTCTTGAACGCGGCATAGATGCTACCCGGCCGCATATTCAGGGCGTTTTCGAGATCCTTGAGCGAGGTCGCATGATAGCCCTTCGCCCAGAACAGGCGAATGGCGGCTTCCAGCGCGGCATCACGATCATAGGCAGGCATACGTGTCATGTTCTCAAGATAGGGCCGCAAACCGGTCTTGTCTCGCCTTTCCGCTCACATTTGAGTGATCGCTCAAAAAAGATCTTGGTTTCACAGCGCGGCCTCCCAGATGAGGTGGGCCCCGACGAACGGGCACACAATCATCCAATGCAAGGAGCCCCCCCCCGGATGACCGAATTTACCCGCCACACCGAAGACACCGCCCCCGCAGAAAGCCGCGAGATACTCGCCGGCGCCAAGAAAAGCATGGGCATCGTCCCGAACCTCTACGCCGTCATGGCCGAGGCACCGGGCCTGCTGAAAGCCTACAAGGAACTGGGTGATCTGTTCCAGGCATCCAGCTTCGACAAGGATGAGCTGACCGTTGTCTGGCAGGCCATCAATGTCGAGCATAACTGCCACTATTGTGTCCCGGCCCACACCGCCATCGCGGGCAGCATGGGTGTCAGCCAAGACATTACTGATGCCCTGCGCAACGAAACGCCCCTGCCAAGCGACAAGCTCGAAGCGCTCCGCACCTTCACGCTCAGCGTCGTGCGCAATCGCGGCAATGTCGATGACGCCGCCGTGCAGGCTTTCCTTGATGCGGGCTACACCCAGCGCCAGATCCTCGAAGTCGTGCTGGGCGTCTCCCAGAAGACCATCTCGAACTACACCAATCATCTGGCGCAGACGCCGGTGGATGCGCCATTCGCAAAATTTGAATGGCACAAGGCCGGTTAACCCGCCGCCTTGACCTGGCCGGTGCGGTCCCCCTCCCGCACCGGCCCCTTTGTTCCTGGCCTCATGCCCCTTGCCCCACAGCGCAACGCTTGGAATGTAGGGGCATGACCAAGCTTCTCATCATCTATCATTCCCGCACCGGCGGCACGCGCCAGATGGCCGAGGCCGCCGCAGGCGCTGCACGCGACGAAACCGACACATTGCTGAAGCGGGCGGAAGACACCGGCCCAGAAGACCTGCTGACCGCTGAGGGTTATCTCTTCGCAGCGCCGGAAAACCTCGCGGCCTTGTCGGGCGAAATGAAGGAATTCTTCGACCGCTGCTACTATCCCGTCCTCGGCGAGATCGAAGGCCGGCCCTATGGCCTGATGATCTGCGCCGGTTCGGATGGCGAGAACGCAGCGCGTCAGGCGGCCCGCATTGCCACCGGATGGCGGCTGAAACAGGTCCAACCACCCCTGATCATCTGCACGCACGCCCAGACGGAAGCGGAAATCCTCGCGGAAAAGACGATGCCCGAAGAAGACCTCGCCAAATGCCGCGAGCTTGGGGCTGCCCTCGGCGCAGGGATCGAGATGGGGGTTTTCTGACTGCCGCTGTGCCCGTCCAAGGCTCCTGCTATCCCCCAAACCAGCCGCACAAACCCTTGAAATTGCTGGCGATCAAAAAACTTTATCCCACCCCTCCGTGCTCGGCCTATAATGCACGTCATGACAGACCCGCGTCACGCCCGCTATTATGCCTTTGTCTGGCCACTCTTCTGGCCCTGGCTCTGGCTGAATCTGCGCCGGCTTGAAGCCTGGCAGGAGGAGACCGGGCGCACTGTGCTGCTGCGCATTGACCGCTTCGGCAACATCTACATAACGGCGATGGCGGATGCGCCCAACCCACAGCGCTATCAATACACCGCGCCGGTGATGCCGGCATGGGAGCGCCCGTTACGCTGGAGCGATCTGCCCGAAAATCTCGTCACGGGCCTGGTCCCGCTCGCAAAATGCTGTGTGGCAGCGGTGACACAGGCGAAAGCCGTCACCATCTCAGGAACCTCACCTGTTGCTCCCGACACATCCTGATACGGATGACCTGACCAAATTCAAATCGACCCAACCGGAAGGCCACCGCCTCGCCTGCCATTCCTGCTGCCTGAAACGAAAAACGGCGGACACCCACTCTGGGTACCCGCCGCTTTGAATTCGAGAACTCGGAAGAAATTAGGCAGCTTCGCCGATCTTTACCAGTTCGATGTTGAAGGTCAGGTCTTCGCCGGCCAATGGATGGTTGGCGTCCAGCGTTACAGATTCCTCTTCAACGGCAGCCACTGTCACAGGGATCACTTGCCCGTCCTGGGTCTGCATCTGAAGGCGTGAGCCAACTTCCAGCGGAATCTCCGCCGGAATATCTGCGCGAGGCACATCCTGGCGCATGGCCGGGTTCATCTGACCATAGGCGTCATCACACGCAACATTAACGGTCTTCTTGTCGCCAACGGTCATGCCCGGAATGGCAGAGTCGAGGCCAGGTATGATTTGGCCGGATCCGACTTCGAATGTCAGCGGCTCGCGCCCTTCTGAACTGTCGAATGTGGTGCCGTCATTGAGGGTGCCGGTGTAATGGATGTGTACGGTATCGCCCGTTTTCACTTGCGTCATGGTCTCGCTCCAATCGTGGTGGGTGGAATTTCAGAGGCCGCGTCGCGCGCACGGGTGCTCCGTTGAACTGAGGCCATACCTAGGGCTTCTGAGACATATGTAAACCCGCCAAGCAGCAAATGGCCCGGCGGCGTGCCGGGCCAGTACATTGATCAGTATACGAAAACTGCTTTGACGTTGACGAATTCCTTCATGCCAAAGCCGCCATGTTCCCGGCCAAATCCGGAATCCTTCACGCCCCCAAACGGCATGTTTGGAGCGGCAATGCCAAACCCGTTGATCCTCACCATGCCGGTGTCGAAATGATTACAGGCCAGCTCAATCGCGCGGTCTTCATTGCGCGAGAAAATGCCGCCGCCAAGGCCATACCGGCTGTCATTGGCAATCCGCATCGCATCGTCATCATCCTTGGCGCGGATCACCGAAGCCACGGGACCGAACAATTCGTCGTCATAGGCGGGCTGGCCCGGCGCCACATCGGTCAACACGGTCGAGGGATAATAGGCGCCCTGCATGTCAGGGATTTCACCGCCACAGCGAATGGTCGCGCCTTTTTCAACACTGTCCTTGACCTGGTCATGCAGAGTTTCACGCAGGTCAGCGCGGGCCATTGGCCCCAGATCACTGTCTTCGGCAAACGGGTCGCCGAGTTTGATGTCCGCCATTGCCTTCACGAATTTCTCGGTGAACTCATCATAGACTTCCTCAGTCACAATGAAGCGCTTGGCGTTCACGCAAGTTTCGCCGTTGTTGAACAGCCGCCCTTTCACGCATGTCTCGACGGCGAGGTCCACATCGGCATCTTCCAGCACCAGATAAGCGTCGTTCGAGCCAAGCTCCAGCACAGTCTTCTTCAACGCCTTGCCGGCTTTCTCACCCACCACGCGGCCGGCGCCGTCACTGCCGGTCAGGGTCACACCGCGTACAAGGTCATTCTCGATCACGGCATCGGACTGGTCATGCGAGATCAACAGAACGGTGAAGAGATGTTTCGGCAGGCCTGCAGCTTCATAGATATCGCGCAGCATCAATCCACTGCCCGTACAGGTCTCAGCGTGCTTCAGCAGAACACCGTTGCCCGCCATGAGGTTGGAGATGGAATAGCGGATCGCCTGATAGAGCGGGAAGTTCCATGGCTGGATGCCATAGACGATGCCAATCGGGGAATAGGTCACGATGCCTTTGCGACCCGACATGATATCGCGTTCTTCACTGGCCAGCTCTTTCGGGCCCTGCTCAGCAGTATAGTCGCAAATCCCGGCGCACAGTTTCACTTCTTCCTGCCCATCGCGATAGAGCTTTCCCATCTCCTTGGTCATAAGCTCGGCATAGTCATCGACATGCTTGCGCAACTCATCGCCGATGGCCTTGATGACTTTCGCGCGGTCTTCGAGACCGCGCTGGCGCCAGTCTTGGTAGGCAGCGTGGCACTGCTCGATAGCGAGCGCCATCTCGTCATCACTCATGCGGGGATAGGTCTTCAGCGTCTCGCCGGTGGCCGGGTTGATCGTCTTGAGAAGGTCGGTCATGCAGGGGGATCTCCAATCTTGCTTTCACAAGTTAAACGACCCGCCCCGCTGGCAGTTCCGATCACATTCCCGTTAGATACAGCCAGATTATTCCGGCCACGTATCGTAATTCTCTTTCATGTAAGAGAATCCATCCTCGACGATCTCGCGCAGGACCTCCATGTCGATGTCAGCGAGCTTGTTGATGTAAAGACAGCTCTTGCCGACCTTGTGCTTGCCCAGCCGGGCGAGCTTGTCGCTCATATCGCGATATCCCGGCATGATATACAGGACGAGATTGGCTTTGCGCGGCGAGAATCCGGTGATCAGCATGTCGCCTTCGCGACCGCTGTCATACTTGTAATGATAGCGGCCATACCCCACCAGGCTCGGTCCCCACATCCGGGGTGTATAGCCCGTGACTTCCTCGAACCAGCCCAGCAATTTTTCGCCATCAGCGCGGCGCGTGGGATGCTCGACCGCCGCGACGAATTCCGTTGGCGAAACTGGGGTCGGCTTGGTCTTGTTGTCCGGTTTGGCCATGTGCCCCTCCCTGACCGGACGAGCCTAGCCGACCGACACCTCAGCGCCAAGGTCCAGCCAAAGGATCAATGCGGTGGCAGCGGCCAGCAGCAGGATCGAAAGTCCCGCATTGATCCACACGGCCCGGTCGGCATTCTTCTGGTCTATCCAGGCACGCGGCCGGATCTTCCGCAGCCGGAACACGATCAAGGCCGCCAGAACCAGGGCCACCACATTCAGAGACAGGAGCAAGCCTGCCCGCAATGCCAGTGTCCAGTGACCTGCTCCCACAAAAAGACCCAGCGCCGCACCCGGCGGCAGCAAGGCAGCGGCGACCATCACGCCGACCAAAGCCGAGGCCTGCCCGCGCGTCAGGGACAGGGCCGCCGCACCACCAGCCGCCATGGCAAGAGCCAGCCCGTCCAGACGCACTTCAGCGCGTGACATCAGCTCCCGGCTTTGCAGGTCAATCTGGAGTACAAACGACAATAGCCATGCACAGACAAGCGCGATCGCGATTCCGGAACCCAGCGTGATCGAGGCCCGCTTCAGCAGTTTGAAATCGCCCAGCGCAGCGCCCATCGAAAAACCAAGTACAGGCCCCAACAGAGGCGCGATCACCATGGCGCCGATCACAGCGGCGATGCCGTCAGAGTTCAGGCCAATCGCCGCCACAATGGTCGACAGCACGACCATGATGATGAAATCCCGGTCCAGCCGCGCACCTGTGGAAACATCGGAATAGATCTCTTCCCGCGTCGCCTGAACCCGTTTGTCGGCCTTCTGGTCCGTCGCCTCTTCAATGTTTGGCGCAGTCGCCTCCACCGGAAGCACGGTGATCCGGAAATCATCGCACGTATCCAGCGCGGTCTGGATGTTGTCGATCAGTGACTGGCCACTGCCTTCCCGCATGAAGACAGAGATCAGCTTGCGATCCTTGCGCTCAGTGTCCTGAACATAATAATCGATCGGGTCGGCCGCTTTCACCGCCCGGATTACGGTATCGTAGCGTTCGTCATTCGGCAGGTGAACTTCCAACAGGCGCATGATTATCTACCCGCGCTTCAAGCGTGCGATCAGGCTGGACGTGTCCCAGCGCTGGCCACCCATGGCCTGAACATCTGCGTAATACTGGTCGACCGTCGCCGTCAGCGGCAGGCTCGCTCCGTTCTCCCTCGCGGCTTCCAAAGTGATACGCAAATCCTTGCGCATCCAATCGACCGCAAAGCCATGTTCGAAGTGGCCTTCGACCATCGTTTTCCAGCGGTTCTCCATTTGCCAGCTCTGGGCGGCCCCGCCGCTGATCGCTGCGATCACTTTCTCCGCGTCGAGCCCGGCCTTCTCGGCAAAGTGCAGGCCCTCCGACAAGCCCTGGACGATGCCGGCAATACATATCTGGTTGACCGACTTGGCCAGCTGGCCCGCGCCACTCTCACCGATCAGCGTCATATTCTTGCCGTAGGCCGCTATAACCGGTTCGGCAGAATTGAATGCCTTCTCCTCGCCGCCACACATGATGGTCAGCTTGCCATTGACCGCACCGGCCTCGCCGCCGCTGATCGGCGCATCCAGAAAGCGCGCGCCCTTCATACGGCAGCGCTCATCCAGTTCGCGCGCAAGATCCGCTGACGCGGTTGTATGGTCTACCACGATCATGCCCGCGCCGAGGCTGGGCTCCAACTGGTCGAAGACGGCACGAACATCCGGATCATCGCCCAGGCACAGGAAAACATATTCAGCGCCGAAAGCTGCGGCCGCCGGGTCCTTTGCGACCTCGCCCTTGTGCTGGGCGGTCCAATCCAGGCTCTTGGCCTCTGTCCGGTTCCAGACAGTAACTTGATGGCCCTTGGCCGCCAGATGCCCCGCCATATGGAAGCCCATCACCCCCAAGCCAAGAAACGCCGTTTTCGCCATGCCAGATCTCCGTGTGTCCTGCGGACCCAATTAGATTGAATTTCAGGGAAATCACACCCTTTGTTCTCAACGCCCATAAACCAAGACCTGCTACAAACCGGGTTCCTGTCAGAATGAAGGAACACGAAGCGCATGGCGATTGCCACCACTCATACGCAACGCTTTCCGGGCAGAAGGCCCGCTGCGCCCCGTCGCAAGATGGGGACATGGAAGATGGCTTATGCCGACTTCCTGACCGCGCTGATGGCCTTTTTCCTTATGCTCTGGCTGGTCAGTGGCGTCTCCCCGGATTCGCGGAGCATGATCGCCGACTACTTCACAGGCAAAGACACGGCCGCCGCAAACGGTCCGCTGGTGGAAATTCGCCAGTCCGAGACGTTTCGCCTTTACGAGACGCTGCGAACAGACGAGTCGCTCGCTGCCGCCGGAAACAATCTGCAACTAATTCAGGCACCAGACGGCATTCGTCTCAACCTGGTTGATACCGATGCCCGCCCCTTGTTTGCCAGCGAAAGCGGCGCCCTGACCGAAGCGGGCGAAGCGCTGACCCTTCAGCTTGGCCAGGCCATTTCTGGCCTTGCAGGGCCAATCACCATTGAGGGCCACACGGACGCATTTCCCTCGCTGGACGCGAATCGCACCAATTGGGACATCTCTTCGGAGCGCGCGAATGCTGCGCGGCGCATCCTCGCCTCGGCAGGCGTTTCCACTGATCGTGTACGCGCCGTAACAGGTTTGGCCGACACCAGACCTCTCAATCCGGGTGAACCGCACTTGTCAGCCAATCGCCGGATAAGCATATTGCTACATTCTGACGGCTAGTCGTTCTGGCGACGTGTCGGGGCGTGCTGATGAACCGGAGCCGTAATGCTATCTGAATTCGTCCAAACTTGGCCGATGTGGGCGAGCCTCGCCATCGTCTGCGCCGCGATCACGTTCTACATGCTCGACCGGTGGTCGATGGAGTTCGTGTCGGTTTGCGTGATGGCAGCCCTGCTGCTGGTTTTCATCATTCCCGGTGCACGCGGGGTCGACGGCGAAGCCATCAGCGCGGCAGACCTGTTGTCAGGCTTTGGCAACCCGGCCCTCATCACCATCATGGCATTGCTCGTGGTCGGCCAGGGACTGTTCCAGACCGGAGCGCTGGAAGGGCCGACCAAGGCCTTGCTCGCGGGATATGACAAGCGGCCCGTCTCAACTCTGATTCTGGCCTTCCTTGCGGTCTTCGTGACCAGCGCATTCGTCAACAACACGCCCATCGTCATCATGTTCCTGCCCGTGATGACCGCCATCGCCATGCGTATGAACGCGCCGCAGTCGCGCCTGATGATGCCGCTTAGCTTTGCGTCGATCTTCGCCGGCATGACCACGCTGATCGGTACATCGACAAACCTGCTGGCGGCCGAATCCTATGACCGGATCACCGGCCAGCAACTCGGTTTCTTCGACCAGACCCCTATGGGCCTGATCCTTGCGGCCGCCGGCCTGCTCTACATCCTGATCTTTTCCAAATTCCTTTTGCCGAACCGGCGCGGTCTTTCCGATGACATCGTCCAGCCCTCCGGCAAACAATTCGTCGCTCAGATCGAAGTGACACATGGCCATTTCCTGCTTGGCAAGAAGCCAGTCGCAGGCATGTTCGCTGACCTGCCCGACATGACCGTCCGCATGATCCAGCGTGGTGAACGGGCGATCCTGCCACCCTATGAGGATATCAGCCTGCAAGTTGGAGATCTGGTCATCATTGCCGCGACACGCGCCGCGCTCCAGAACGTGCTGGCGCGCCAACCGGATTTCCTGCAGCAGGTCTGGCAGGCGTCAGGCGCTGGCCTTGAGGATTTCTCGCGCCCCGGCTCGCTGGCCCTCACCGAGGCCGTCATCGCCCCCGGCTCGCGCATGGTGGGCCGGACGGTCGAAATGCTCGGCTTTCGCCGCCTGACCCGCGCCGTGACGCTTGGTATCCAGCGCCGCAGCCGAATGATTCGGACGAAGCTTGGCGAAATCCGGCTGGAATCCGGTGATACGCTGCTTTTGTGTGGCCCGGTCGAAGCGTTTCGTGAGCTGCGCTCAAGCCGCGATCTGATCCTTCTGGAATGGTCCCAAACCGAAATCCCGCTCACAACCAAAGCGCTGGCAGCGCGGGTGATTGCCATCTCCATGGTGATCCTCGCGGCGACGGGCTTTGTGTCGATCCTGCACGCATCCGTTCTGGCCGCCGTCGCCATGCTGATCGCGGGCTGCCTGAACACACGCCAAGCCAGCCGGGCACTCGATCTGCGCATTTTTCTCGTGATTGGTGCGGCGCTGGCCATGGGCATGGCCCTGGAAAAGACCGGCGCGGCTGACCTGATCGCCCATTCGGTCGTCAATCTGGCTTCGCCCTATGGCACGCTGGCCGTCCTGTCGGCGATCTTTCTCGCGGTCGCCTTGCTGACCAATCTCCTGTCCAATGCGGCGACAGCCATCCTGTTTTCGCCAATCGCCTTGTCAGCCGCCGCGGAGCTGAAGGTCGAAGACCCGTTACCCTTCTTGCTGGCGGTTATTTATGGCGCCAATTGCTGCTTCGCGACGCCGATTGCATACCAGACCAACATGCTGGTCATGGGTCCCGGGCACTACAAGTTCGGGGACTTCATGAAGTTTGGGGGGCCGTTGGTGATCATACTTTGGGTCGTCTTTACCATATTCGCCCCTTGGCGGTTCGATTTGTAAGTGTATCGTCGCACTTATGAAGTTCACTGACTCCCAGATCCTGCCCCCGGGGCTCGAGCGCTCGCTTCGGTTCTACGTGACCAATCCGAGCCCTTGCCCCTATCTGCCGGGCAAGAAAGAGCGGAAAGCGTTTACCAATCTGGCCATCGGGGAAGCAGATCTCGTCCACAACTCCTTGAGCCAGGCCGGGTTTCGGCGCAGTCAGACGATCGCATATCGCCCGGCTTGCCCGCGCTGCAATGCCTGTCGCAGCGTGCGCGTGCCAACGCGGGATTTCGAACTGTCACGCAATGACCGGCGCACCCTGAACCGCAATGCTTCTCTGATCCGCCGCCCGGTCGAGGCCCAGCCGAGCCGCGAGCAATACCGGCTGCTGAAATCCTATGTGAAAACCCGTCATGATGGCGCCGGCATGTCCGACATGTCTTATCGGGATTACAGCGCCATGGTTGGCGGCAGCCCGGTGCAAAGCCTGATCTTCGAATATCGCGATGGCGTGGAAGAGGACGCGCCTCTGGTCGCCGCCTCGATCACAGATGTGCTCCGGGATGGCTTTTCGATGGTCTACACGTTCTTTGATCCGGAGCTGACCTCAAGGGGACTCGGCCATTACCTCATCCTCGATCACATTTTGCACGCGCAGGATCTGGGCCTGCCGCACGTGTATCTTGGCTACTGGGTGAAGGGCAGCCAGAAGATGGACTACAAGCGGCGCTACAAGCCGCTCGAAGTGCTTGATGGCGACGTGTGGCGTCCGCTGGGCGACGATGAATGACACGGTTTAGCCTTTAGCCCGGCCAAGACCGGGGAGGCATGGGGAGATAGATGATCCATAGACGCAACCTGCTGGGTGCAGGCGCACTCGGCCTTGCCGGCGCTGCTGCTGCTTTTGCCAATCCCGAAAAGACGGCCGATCTCGCTGCGCCTGCAATTGCGCGCAATCGACGCCGATTCAACATGGTCACCACCTGGCCCAAGGGCCTGCCGGGGCTTGGCGAAGCGGCCGAGCGCGTAGCCCAGCGCATCCAGCAAATGTCCGAAGGCCTGATGGAAGTGAAGGTCTATGCGGCCGGCGAACTCGTCCCGCCTTTTGAGTGCTTCGATGCCGTCTCGAATGGCTCGGCCGACATGTATCATGGCGCCGAATACTACTGGACGGCCAAGTCCAGCGCCTATCCGTTTTTCACCGCTGTTCCCTTCGGAATGACCGCACAGGAACTTATGGGCTGGATTGATTTCGGCGGCGGCCAGAAATTATGGGATGAACTGTCAGCCCAATTCGGAATCAAATCCATCCAGGCCGCAAATACCGGCCATCAGATGGGCGGCTGGTTCCGCAAGGAAATCAACACGCTGGATGATCTTGTCGGACTCAAGATGCGCATTCCGGGTCAGGGCGGCGACGTACTGCGTGCACTGGGCGGCTCCTCGGTCGCACTGCCGGGCGGGGAAATCTATCAATCCCTGCAAACCGGGGCGATCGACGCGACGGAATGGGTTGGCCCCTGGAACGACTATTATCTCGGCTTTCACCGCGAGGCGCCATATTACTACGGACCCGGTTTCCACGAACCGGGCGCAAGTCTCGCAGTTGGCATGAACCTCCGCGTCTGGGACGGTCTCACGCTTGGCGAACAACAGATCATCAAGGCCGCCTGCGAGAGCGTGAATCACACATCGCTTGGCGAGTTCACCTACCAGAATGCGGTCCATCTGGACCTGCTTAAACGCGAACGTGGCGTCCAGATGCGCAGCTTTCCAGACGAAGTCGTCAGCCGTATGGCCGAAGCCGCCTGGGATGTCCGCGCGGCCTCCGGAAGGGATGGGATCGAGAAGCGTATCTATGAGAGTTTCGAGGCAGGCTTGAAGTTGATGCGTGGCTGGGCCGACGTGTCCGAAGGGCCGTACTACGCCGCCCGCAATTCGAACAAATAGGCCGGGGGCGGGCTGGGTATGTCTCCGGAGATCTTCCTCACCCTTGGCGGGGCATTGAAATGGCTGGGGCTTGCCCTGTCGCCGTTGCTCTTGCTGCCACTGATCGTCACGATCTGGCCAGACCCAGTCGAGCGGATCGCCAAATGGTTGAGCGCGCGCATTGATGCGGTCTCTGGCTGGGCGCTTGGCGGCGCGATCGCCGGCGCGATCATTCTTGTGGGCGCGCAATTGCTGGTCGTGCTGCTGCGCTATGCCTTTGGCCTCTCATTCACCTGGTTGAACGAGATCGTTATCTATGCCTTCGCCGCCATGTTCATGCTCGGCTCGGCCTCAGCTCTTCGAGACGATGCGCATGTGCGGGTCGATATTCTCAGGCCCCGCTTTGGCGCGCGCAGGCGCAACTGGATCGAACTGGCGGGCATATATCTGTTCCTCTTCCCGATCTGCATCCGCCTGCTGGCGATGACCGAACAAGGCCTTGCCCGCAGTTGGGCACTGTTCGAAGGCTCGCGGGAATCCGATGGCTTGCCCCTGCTCTTCCTGTTCAAGACGCTGTTGCCAGCCTTTGCCGTGCTGATGCTGGTTCAGGGCTTGTCAGAAGCGCTGAAAGCCGCTCTGCGCCTGACCGGAAAGCTGGAAGATGTGGCCGAGGACGAACCCCATGGAGGCGTCCATGGAACTTGAAGTCATCCTGGCCCTCTCCATGTTCGTCTGCGCCATTCTCGCACTATTGGCAGGGTATCAGGTCGCGCTGACGCTTGGCGGCATAGCGTTGCTGTTCGCGCTGGTCGGAATTGGTCTTGGCGTGTTCGACGAGGCATTCTTGCGCAATCTGCCAAGCCGCATATTGGGCGGCTCGATCATGCAGAACCAGACCCTGATCGCGGTTCCACTTTTTGTGTTGATGGGTGTGATCTTGGAGCGCTCGCGTGTCGCGGAGGACCTGCTCCATATTGCCAGCCGTCTATTGGGGAAGGTGCGCGGCGGGCTCGGCTATGCCGTGGTACTGGTGGGCGCCTTGCTGGCGGCGTCCACGGGCATTGTCGGCGCGACGGTCATCACGATGACGCTGATTGCCCTGCCCACCATGATCCGGCAGGGCTACGACCCGCGTCTCGCCACCGGCACGATTGCCGCGTCGGGTACACTAGGCCAGATCATCCCGCCTTCCATTGTGCTCATCCTGCTGGCCGATGCGATTTCGAACGCCGCCAGCCAGGCCAGCCAAGCCACTGGCTCTGCTGGCTCTTTTGTCGTGTCGGTCGGAGACCTGTTCGCAGGTGCGCTGATCCCGGGCTTCCTGCTGGTGGGCCTCTATCTTGGCTGGATCGCACTGACCGCCATTCGCCACCCGGAGCGCTGCCCGCCGGTGAAGGATGATGACAGTCCGCCGCTGACCACGAAGGAAGTTGCTTTCGGGCTCGGCGCGCCGCTCCTGTTGATCGTGGCCGTGCTCGGCGCAATCCTTGGCGGGGTGGCCCCGCCCACCGAAGCCGCGGCCATTGGCGTGGCCGGAGCGGTGCTGCTCGCAGGGCTGCGCCTTGCCGATGACGATCATGAGCGCCGTATCACATGGCTGCTCATGGCGGGCCTCGGCAGTGTCATCGCGATCATTCTGCTCCGAAACCTGTTTGATCTGCGCACCGGCGTCGCCACGATTGGCCGCACGAACGAGATCGGCATCCTCCTGACAATCCTTGCCTCAATCGTTTTCTTTGCCGGGGTCGCCACCGGTCTCATTGTGCTGCGCCGGATGCGCCAGCTCCTACCCGCCCTCAAAAGCGCGACGCAGATCACCAGCATGGTGTTCCTGATCCTGATCGGCGCGTCGCTGTTCAGTCTCGTCTTCCGCGGCTATGGTGGCGACGACATCGTGGCGGACATCCTGCATTCGATGCCGGGTGGCAAATGGGGCGCGCTGGTGATGACCATGATCGTCATGTTCGTCCTCGGATTCTTCCTCGACTTCATCGAGATCGTCTTCGTGGTCGTGCCGCTGGTCGCGCCACCGCTGATTATCCTCGGCTTTGATCCTGTCTGGCTGGCCATCCTGATGGCGCTGAACCTGCAAACCAGCTTCCTGACGCCGCCTTTTGGCTTTGCCCTGTTCTATCTGCGCGGCGCGGCCCCGGCGAGCATCAAGACCCTGCAGATATGGCAGGGCGCGGTGCCCTTCATCATCCTTCAGCTTTTGTTGATCGGGCTGGTCGCCGCAATTCCCGCCTTGGCAACCTGGTTGCCGGCGGCTATCGCCCGATAGTATGGGACAAGACATTGATCCGTTCCGCGCGATTTCGGTCAGCAAGCGCGCACATGATTTGAAGACCGAGGGCCGCCGCATCCTGCATATGGAGTTCGGCCAACCCTCAACACCTGCGCCCAGAGGCGCGATTGCGCGAGCCCATGAAGTGCTCGACACAGACCCTATGGGGTATTGGGAAAGCCGTCCGCTCAAGGAACGCATTTGCCAACACTACAAGAATAAGTATGGTGTCGACCTGACGCCGGGGCGGGTGACGCTGACCTGCGGCGCCTCGCCCGCGCTCGTACTGGCGCTGTCAACGGCATTCAATCCAGGTGACCGCATCGCCCTCGCACGCCCCGGCTATGTGGCCTATCGCAACACATTGCGCGCGCTCAATCTCGACCCCGTGGAAATCGCTTGCGGCGCGGACGAGCGCTACCAGCTGACGGCCGACGCGCTGGACGCCCTCGACCCGGTCCCAGCAGGCGTCATCATCGCAAGCCCCGCCAATCCAACCGGCACAATTATTCCCGAGGATGACCTTGCGGCTATCGCCGCCGTCGCCAACGCGAAAAACATCCGTATCATCTCGGACGAAATCTATCATGGCCTCAGCTACGGGCCGGACATCCGCTCCATGCTGGAATTTGATCCGGATGCGTACATCGTAAACTCATTTTCCAAATACTTCTCCATGCCAGCTTGGCGACTGGGCTGGCTGGTCTCGCCCAGGGATGGGGCCGCGCGGACCAGCGCCTATGTCGGAAATCTGTTTCTGACGCCGCCATCCCTGTCCCAGCATGCTGGCCTCGTGGCGATGGACAGCGCGGAGGAACTGGACGGCCATGTCGAGGTCTACCGCCGCAATCGCGAATTGATGCTTGAAGCCCTGCCGCGCCTCGGGCTTGAAAAGATCGCGCCGCCGGATGGAGCGTTCTACATCTATGCCGACATATCGAAGTATACCGATGACAGCTTGGCCTTCTGCCTGAAACTGCTCGAAGATACCGGCATTGCCACAGCCCCCGGTGTCGATTTCGATCCGGTTGAAGGCCATCGCTTCATGCGGTTTTCATTTGCGCTGTCGACAGCACAGATCGAAGAAGCGCTCAGCCTGCTGGAGCCATGGTTCGCGGCTCAGCCGCAATCATAGTCGGCCACGGCGCCGCCATCTGCGCTGCGCTCCAGAGACACGAAATTGCAGCCCTCCGGCGCTGCAGCCCTGGCAGCCTCGACCAGCGCATCTTCGGTCGGCGCTTCGGCCACGCCGAATGTGCCATCAGTCTTGACCGAGAATTTGAGTTTGAAGCCCTGACCCTCGGCCGGTGAGGCAAAGAAGCTGTAGCCGCCCCCCGCCACGGTGCGATCCGGCAGGCCGCTCCAGGTGGATGCACTCCACCCGGCAGAATTTGCGGCGCAAGCCCCAAGGACAAGCGCCGCACTGATCGTAAGATATTTCATGGTCCCACCTCCTGATCCGGAGGCAGCAGTATAGCCTAGAACTTGACTTCTGGCACCGTGGACAAGGCTTCTCGTCCTTCGACACCAACATCGAAGAATTCGCGACCTTCGAAATTGAACATGCCCGCCACGATGGATCCGGGGAATTGTTCGCGGGACGTGTTGTAGTCCTGAACAGCCGAATTGTAGAAGCGGCGCGCGGCGGCGAGCTTGTCTTCGATGGAGGACAGTTCCGACTGAAGTTCAAGGAAGTTCGTGTTCGCCTTGAGGTCCGGATAGGCTTCGGCGAGCGCGAACAGCTTGCCGAGCGATGCGGTCAGCATGCCTTCGGCCGCGGACATTTCCCCCGGTGTGCTCGCGCTTTGTGCGGCATTCCGCGCCGAAATGACGGCATCCAGAGTTTCCTTCTCATGGCTCGCATAGCCCTTCACGGTCTCCACGAGATTCGGGATCAGGTTTTGACGCTGCTTCAGCTGGACATCCACGTCCGCGAAGGCCTGATTGACCCTCTGACGCTTCATCACAAGGCCGTTGTAGATCAGAATGACAAAGCCAGCGATCGCAACGATTGCGGCCAGAACTACTAGAATGGGGCTCATCGGGCGTACCTCCATAAGAACCAGATTTAAAAGGGGTATCCGGGCCCGGCGCAGAGTGCAAGGGACGCTGCGATGCTCACGCGACCGTTTCAGTTTCCAGATCAGTTTTCAGGCGGTCCAGCAGGGCGACCGCACCAGAAGCATAGCCCCCGATCCAGCGCTCATGAATATGTTTGATCGGCAAGGCATTGAGATAATTCCAGCGCTGGCGACCAACCCGACGCACGAGCACAAGGTCAGCTTCTTCCAGCACTCCCAGATGCTGCATCACCGTGCACCGGTTGAGCTGGCTGAACTGCGCGCAGAGGTCACCCGTCGTCTGAGGTGCATCTTTCAGCGCATCCATAATGCTCCGCCGGACCGGCGCGGCCAGCGCCCTGAAAATCAGGTCAGTTTTATCATCGCTTGACATGTTGTCTTTTTATAACATTTACTTGGATCTGGCAAGCGATAGCGGGAGGCTGCGATGAACCTGAAATTCGAAGTAAGCGGGCGTATCAACCGACCTGTCGAGGACGTGTTCGAGGCCGTCGCAGACCCCAAACAGCTATCTGGCTATTTCACTACTGGCGGTGCGAAAGGCCGACTGGAGGCTGGCGCGACGGTCATATGGGATTTCCACGACTTTCCCGGTGCCTTCCCCGTCAATGTGGTAGACGTGGAGGAAAACAAACGCATCGTCCTGGAATGGGATGGAGATGAAACAGATGGCGCCAAAACAACCGTCACCATTCGGTTCGAACCGACCGAGGATGGCCGCACCATCGTCTCCATTTCAGAAGAGGGGTGGCCGTCAACGGATCAGGGCCTGTCGAATTCCTACGGCAATTGCATGGGCTGGTCACAAATGATTTGCGCCATGAAAGCCTGGCTCGAGCATGGCATCAACCTGCGCGACGGCATGTATACATAGCGCCTCCGATCTGATCTGCGTCAAGCCGGAGGCTTGACCCCCTTGCCTATTTGTCGCCTGATTTCCCGGAACCAGGAGATGATCATGGCCTCACCCTTTCCGCTCGGCGAGCATCATTACAGCCACCGCATCGGCTGGCTGCGCGCCGCGGTGCTTGGCGCGAATGACGGAATATTGTCGACCGCCAGCCTGATGATCGGCGTTGCGTCCGCTGCAGCCTCCACCGGCGCGATCCTGACCGCAGGCCTTGCAGGCTTGGTGGCGGGTGCGATGTCGATGGCAGCAGGGGAGTATGTTTCTGTCTCGTCACAGGCTGACACTGAACAAGCCGACCTCGAGATCGAGCGCGCAGCGCTGCGGGACCATCCCGAAGCCGAACTGGTTGAACTTGCGCACATCTACATGAATCGCGGTGTCGAAAAGGACACCGCTTATGAGGTCGCGCGGCAGTTGACCGAAAAGGATGCGCTGGAAGCCCATGCGAGAGACGAGCTTGGCATCAACGAAATTGTAGCAGCGCGGCCCATTCAGGCAGCTGTCAGTTCTGCGCTCAGCTTTTCCGTAGGCGCGGTCCTGCCTCTGTTGGCAGCCGTGTTCTCACCGGCGGATCTGGTCACACCTGTTGTGGCGGGCGTGTCCCTGCTAGCGCTGGTCCTGCTTGGTATGGCTTCGGCCAAGGCGGGCGGCGCGGGCAAGTTCAAAGCCATTGTGAGAATCGTATTCTGGGGGGCTGCTGCCATGCTTGTCACCGGCTTGATCGGTGCAGCCTTCGGCGCGGTCGTTTAGAAATTCGCGTGCTTCTTCCCAACGGCCCGTCTTTACAAATTCTTTCAAATCTTTAGCTGCTAGTGAGGGGAGGCGCAGACAGTAATGCATAGAAGATGCTCATGACGGATTCAGGCCAACTCGCACGCATGATTTCAGACGCCCGCCGGGTGATGGTATTCACCGGAGCTGGCATCTCCACCGAGAGCGGCATTCCGGATTTCCGAAGCCCTGGTGGCGTTTGGAGCAAAATGTCCCCGATCTATTTCCAGGATTTCGTCGCCTCACGCGATGCGCGCCGGGAATCCTGGCGGCGCGTATTTAGTCGCGCCGAAGGTTGGACCGGTGCCAAACCGAATGTGGGCCACTATGCCATTGCCGATCTGGTGAAGCGCGGGAAGGTTAGCTCCGTAGTCACACAGAATGTTGACAACCTGCATCAGGATTCCGGTGTGCCAGACGATCAGGTCATCGAAATACATGGCAATGCGAGCTATGCCAAATGCCTGCAATGCGGAAAGCGCTACGAATTCGAGACGCTGAAGCCTCGCTGGGAACAAGACGAGGATCTGACCTGCATCTTCTGCACGGGCCTGCTCAAGAATGCGACCGTCTCATTTGGCCAGTCCATGCCCGAAGACAAGATGCTGCGGGCCAGCGAGGAAGCGTTACTCTGCGACCTTGTGATCGTGCTCGGTTCGTCACTTGTGGTCTACCCGGCCTCGGCCATTCCGATGGAAGCCAAGCGCAACGGCGCGCGCATGGTGATCGTCAATCGTGAACCGACCGATCAGGACCCGTTCGCCGATCTCGTCCTTCATACCGAGATCGGCTCGCTGATGACGGACACAATGGCCTTGCTCGACCGGTAAGACATCTGCCCACGGTGTTTCCTTTCGGCCAAAATGGAATTTCAGCCACCCCGTCAACTCAATCGAAACTCTAGATTGCGATAGATCCAGAAGAAACCTTCATGGTGGGAGGCCTGGAATGCGCAATACTGTGCTGGCAACAACCCTTCTTTTCGCATCCGCATGCGGCAATGCGGGCGGCACATCCATCGAGGCCTCCACACCGCTCGTCATCGCGGAGGGGCAGGCCCCGGTCACCTATGGACAGGTCACAACAGGCACGCCCTCGCTGAGCCCATCACTCCTTCCCGCCCAGCCGGAGGCCGTGCGCACGAATGCATCCTGCCGGACTCCTAAGGCCGGCAACAATGCGCGTGCGGCCTATGTCTACACGTATGGTGGCGGGGTCCGGACGCCGCTGCACCATATCAACCGAAAGGACACGCCAGAAGCGATTGCCGAGCGCAAAGCCATGATCCGGGAGAGGACAAAAAACGCCAAGACGGCCGTGCAGCGCGAAGCGCTCGGTATGGCTATCGGAAATGCGGTAAACAACGCCCGCCAGATCGACGTCCTTGTGACGGAGAGCGATACCCCGGTTTTCCTGTACCTCACATCCTATGACTCCGTTCTCTGGAACATTCAGCGCGCCCCCGGTGTGGAAATCGACGGTGTGGTCATCAACTCCTATGAAGCGGGTGCCATTGCCAATGGAGTGGATGCTTCGCGAACGGGGATCATCTCCTTCGACAATTCTCCAACCAGGAAATGTTACGTCTCAGCTCCGGGCCGCGTTATCCCGGTTGAGGATCGGGTCGCGTCAGCCCGGAAACTCAATCCGAACGTGGACCTCAGCCGGTACAAGAAACAATGGCAACAGGAGTACCGCGACGCGAAACGGTTTTACGGCCAGGATATCAAGAAGCTGACCGGCAAGCGACCGGAGTGGATCCTGGACAATGCGAGAGATGGCGAGTTCAACGCTATACTAGTCGGCCCGAAACCTACGGCGCCGTTCGAGGCCCAGGCGATCACCCGGCTGCAGATCCCGTCCCACATCACCCCGTTCTGGGGCACCCGCAAGGACGCCTATAAGGCTTTCGGCCTGAATGCGGAGAGCTGAGTCAGGATTTTAGTTCGGCAATCCCGTCCAGCACCTGCTGATGCAGGTTCAGCCACTCCGACCGGGGGTATTCCCCATCGAAGAAACTGTATTCGTACTGCTCGCCGGAATGCCCCAGCCACCAAGTGAAGCATCTGCGTCCCCTTGGCTCGCTATCGTAGTAGCAACTGAAAGCCACAGGGTTGCCCATGAGGGTAAACATCGTTGGGCTATCCTGTAGAAATATGTCGGCCGCTCCCATACCGACTGATCCGTTGCGCGAAGAGATAAATCCGTTTCCGGCATCCTGCATCTCGAACTTGGTCCAATCACGCGTCAAAGACAGGTCTTTGGCCCCATCACTTTGGGGAAAAATTCTCAGCTGGATGGAAACGTCAAAGTGATCAGCCGTCAGCTGCCTGCGGGGTGGCGTGTGGATTTCAAGCTGGGAAGCGGTCAGCACCAGTCCGTCCGCATTAGGACATAGCCTTTCAGAGGGCTGTTCCACGTCGGGAGATATGGTGTTTGGCTTATCCGGTGAATAAACCCGCACGCCCAGAAGACGGGAAGATAAGTCAAATCTGGCTTCGGCGATTACGACGGTACTTGCACCCTCCGTTTCGCACATTTCCACTCCGGGCTCCTGCTCGGAACCGCATGCAGCGACCAATGCGATCAGAACTGGCAGGAGGCCAAGCCGCCTCATGGGCATGCCCTCCGCCTAGCCGCCGAACGTGCCGCCGCGCGGGAAGCCCTTCGGTACGGCTTTGCCAGCCTGTGAGCGTTTTCCGATCCATTCTTCCCACTCCGGGAAGGCGCGGTGGCGACCGCCCGTCATGACAATCAGTCCGTCACGCTTGTCGAAGGTCATCAGGTCACGCAGCTTGAACTTGCCGCTATAGGACTGCAGCTTGTTGCCCTTGCCGCGCGCCATCTCCGGCAACTCATCCAGAGGGAAAATCAACAGTTTCCGGTTCGATCCGACCACGGCCAGCATATCACCCTCAACCGGCACGCAGATGTTCAACTCGCCCTTGCCGGTGTTCACCGCCTGCTTGCCTGCCTTGCGGTTCGATTCCAGCTCTTTCTCTTCGACGACGAAACCATAGCCCTCGCTGGAAGCGACGACGCGTTTGCGGTCCGGCTCAAAGCGGAACATCGTGACAATGTCGACACTGTCTTCCAGATCAATGGACAGGCGGATCGGCTCGCCGTGTCCGCGTCCACCCGGCAGCTTGTCCGCCGGCAGCGTAAAGGCCCGTCCGTCGGATGCCATGAGGATAATCTTGTCCGTACTCATCACTTCTTCGGAAAGGTAGAGTTCGTCACCATCCTTGAACTTGGCTGATTCCGGATCGAGCCCGTGCCCCTTCATGCCGCGGATCCAGCCCTGTTGGGACAGCACAATTGTCAGCGGCTCCTTCGGCAGTGTGGCTTCCAGAGCGGCTGCGAGATCCACTTCTGCCATTTCGCCAAACGTCGCGCGGCGGCGACCGAGTTCAGAGTCAGGGTCGAAGGCCTCGCGGGCTTCTTTCAGCTCCTTGGAAACCTTGCTCCATTGGCGCCGTGTCGAGCCGATCAGCTTGATCAGGTCTTCGCGCTCTGCGCTGAGCCGGTCATGCTCGCCGCGAATTTCCATCTCTTCCAGTTTGCGCAATGCCCGCAAACGAAGATTGAGGATGGCTTCAGCCTGAATGTCCGTCAGACCGAAGGTCGACATCAACACAGCCTTGGGCTCGTCCTCATACCGGATTATGCGGATCACCTCATCAATGTTGAGATAGGCGATCAGATAGCCATCAAGCAGGTGCAGTCGCTTCTCGATCTTGTCGAGACGGAACTCGGCCCGGCGCACAACGACTTCGCGGCGATGATCGAGATAGGCCTGCAGCACATCCTTCAGGCCCATGACTTGGGGAGCGCCCTTGTGCAGCACGTTCATGTTCAGGCTGAAGCGAGTTTCAAGGTCACAGACCTTGTAGAGGCTCTCCATCAAGACTTCTGGCTCGACGGTTTTCGAGCGCGGGACCAAGACGAGCCGCACATCTTCGGCGCTCTCGTCGCGCACGTCGTCGAGCAGGGGCAGTTTCTTCGCTTCGATCAGCTCGCCCAGCTTTTCGAGCAGGCGCGACTTCTGAACCTGGTAGGGAATCTCGGTGACGATGATCTGATAAGTGCCACGACCAGTGTCTTCGACTTCCCAGCGCGCGCGCATACGGAAGCTGCCGCGACCGGTCTCATAGGCCTGAAGCATGGCTTCCTTGGTTTCGACGATGATGCCACCGGTCGGGAAGTCTGGTCCCTGGACGAAATCCATCAGTTCCGCCGTCGTCGCCTTGGGCTTTTCGATCAGCAGACGCGCCGCATCGATCAGCTCGGCAGCGTTGTGGGGCGGGATGGAGGTGGCCATGCCAACCGCGATGCCGGTCGCACCATTGGCGAGCAAGTTCGGGAATCCGGCTGGCAAGACAACCGGCTCTTCATCATTCTCGGCATAGTTGGCGCGAAAATCGACTGCGTTCTCGTTGAGGCCATCCAGCAACAGCTCGGCGGCAACCGTCATGCGCGCTTCGGTGTAACGATAGGCTGCGGCGCTATCGCCATCAATATTGCCGAAATTGCCCTGGCCATCGACCAGCGGATAGCGAACGGTGAAGTCCTGCGCGAGACGCACCAGCGTATCGTAGATCGAGCTGTCGCCATGCGGGTGGAAGTTACCCATCACGTCGCCAACGATCTTGGCGCATTTGCGATAGCCGCCCTCGGGGTCAAGCTTCAGAACGCGCATACCGTACAGGATACGGCGCTGGACGGGTTTCAGGCCGTCGCGCACATCAGGCAGCGCGCGGGACGTAATCGTCGACAGCGCGTAAGCGAGATAGCGCTTGGAAAGCGCCTCGCTCATCGGCTCGTTGATGATCCGGTCTTCCGGCGTTCCGTCAATCAAATCGGACATTCTGGCCTCTTTGCAGTTCGTGCCACATTCTGGTGCAGGCCCTTGATTAAAGTCAGCGACTCAAGGGCCGGAGCACGTTAACACAAACGTCGCTTTGGTTAAGGAAAGGAAAAGGGCGCAGCTGCTGATGAGTGCAATCCGGGCATGGATCCTGTTGATAAGCCTGCCGGCGCTGGTGTTGCTGACCTTCTTCTGGCTGGCGCCTCCGCGCCACAATCCCTTTGCGCCGGTCGATTTGACCGAAACGCCCGGCATCGGGACATGGCACAAGCTGACCCGCACCAAGCGAAACCGCGAAGTGTGTTTTGCCGCGCTGGACGATGCGGGCGTGCTGTACACACCGCTGGAAGACCAGAAGCTGGACGGCGGTTGCGGGCTGACAAATGCCCTGACGCTGGACCAGACGCTGACGCCATATTCGGCGACGTTGCGCATGACGTGTGGTCAGGCGGCCGCGCTGTATTCCTGGGAACGCCATATTGCTCGCCCGGCGGCAATCGAAATCCTTGGCTCGCCGATTGCGCGGATCGAGACCTATGGAAGCTTTTCCTGTCGCAACATCGCAGGCACACGACGAATGTCCCAGCACGGGCTGGGCAATGCGATTGATGTATCGGGTTTCCGCCTTGAGGATGGCCGTCTCATCAGCGTGAAAACGCATTGGGATGCAGGAGGGGCGGAGCAGAAATTCCTGCGGCGTCTTCACAAGGGTGCGTGCGATTTGTTCTCGGTGACGCTGGGGCCTGAATACAATGCCGCCCATGCCGATCATTTTCATCTCGACATGGGCGGGGGGAAAGTATGCCGGTGACTAGCGCCGCAATGGGCTAGTCAATGCATTTGAAGCCGTCTTCAGTGACTTCCTTCACGCGGCCTTCGCCGCCGCAGACGCGGAGCGCAGTTTCGGTATTTTCATACATGGCGTCGCGACCGTGTTCGTCGGCATCGACGTGAATGCAGCCCGCAAGAGTAAGCGTGGCAATGGCGGTTACGGCAAAAACAGTTTTCTTCATGGCATCAGCCTTTTCGTTTGCACGGAACGCCCCAGTCCTCACCGGCCACCTAACACATCAGAAAATGAACGGCTTCTGAATATGACAGCCCTTGCGCGCGTTATCTCGCCGCGCAACAGTCAGCGCCACAAGAGGGAAGGAAACAGAATGAAATTGTATAATTCCGTAGGCCCGAACCCGCACGTGGTGCGCATGTTCATGGCGGAACGCGGCATCGACCTGCCCAAGGAAGACATCGACCTGATGGCCGGAGAAAACCGGCAGGCGCCCTATACGACCAAGAACCCGGCTGGCCAGCTGCCCGCTCTTGAGCTTGATGATGGCAGCATCCTGACCGAGATCACTGCCATTTGCGAGTATCTGGACGAAACCCAGCCCGGCGACCGCCTGATGGGGGATACACCCGAAGCGCGCGCCCAGAACCGCCGCTGGACACGGTGGGTGGACCTCAAGATCGTTGAGCCGCTGACCACAGCTTTCCGCGCCGCCGAGGGCCTGCCCATGTTCCAGGACCGGATGCGCTGCCTGCCGGAAGCTGCTGATGGCCTGAAAGCCTGCGCACAGGATGGGCTCGTCTTCTTGGACGAACAGATGGCTGACGGCCGTGAGTTTGTGGCAGGCAAGGCATTCGGCCTGGCTGACATACTGCTGTTCTGTTTCCTGGCTTTTGGCAGTCAGGTGGGCCAGCCCCTCAACCCCGATCTGAAACACATCGGAAACTGGTATGCGCGGGTCAGCCAACGCCCAAGTGTGAGGGCCTAGGGCCGCTTCAGCATGCGGCCCACCAGTCGCAGGCGCTCTGCTGGAACGCCCCGATTGAGCCCCCCAAACAGGCGCTCTTCCAGAAAATAGCCGGTGAGCTTCAAGCCATCGGCTATATCGGACGGCGCAACATGGGCCGTGGATTCGACAAGAAAGAGTGGCAGGCGAAGGAGGCGGTCGACATATTCCTCGGCCTCAGACCCTCTCACGGCCCGGCCGGTCTTTGGAGATACATGGGTCAGGCCATCATTCGCGCCGGACAACGCGCATGCGTCCAGATCAAGCCCGAAACCCAGCGCGGAGAGCAGGCCCAGTTCCCAGCGCACATAGAGCGCCGGCCAGATTTCCTGCGCCTCAATCTGGTCTAGCAGAAGCTCGGTGGCCTCAAACAGTGCCGAACCGGCTGCATCGCCTTCGTCCAGTCCGCCGCGCAGGATCGCGGTAATAGCCGAAATGGCGGCGAGGGCAGCTGGATCGTCCAATACACGCGCCGCTCGCTCCCGACTGGCCTCGGCCACATCAAACCGGCCCAGAGCCTCTTCAAGGCGACCGGTCCAACTGAGGGAAACAGAATTTCCGGCTTCATATTGCGCGCGGCGCTTGCGCGAGGAACCGCCATAGACAAGACCGGACCGACGCCCGCGCGTGCGGGTGAGAACGTCGAGGATGAGGCCACCTTCTCCAAAGCGGCGTGCGCCCAGGATTATGCCGTCATCCGACCAGTTCAAACATCGAACTCCAGGCCAAGCCCCTGATAACTCTCTCGGCGTTCCTGCCAGCGTTCATCCACCTTCACGAACAGGAAGAGGTGCACTTTGCGACCGAGCATTTCAGAGAGTTCTTCGCGGGCCTTGCGACCAACATCCTTGATCGCTGCGCCGCCCTTGCCGAGCACCATAGATTTGTGATTGTCGCGGCCGACGACCACTACCTGTTGCACACGGACGGAGCCATCCTTTTTCTCTTCCCAGCTCTCTGTTTCGACCATCAGCTGGTAAGGCAGTTCCTGGTGCAGGCGCAGCATTAGCTTTTCCCGCGTCACTTCGGCGGCAAGCAGGCGCATCGGCAGGTCGGCGATCTGGTCCGGCGGGTAGAGCGCCGGGCTTTCGGGCATCCGTTTCGCGAGCGCCTTTTCCAGCGCTTCGACGCCTTCGCCATTTTCGGCGGAGATCATGAAGACCTCTTCATAGACGCCCGTCTCGTTCAGTTCCGCAATGATCGGCAGGACCTGATCATGGGGAAACAGATCAATCTTGTTCAGAGCGAGGAAAGCTTTGCGGCCAATCTGCTGAAGTTGCTCGATGACCCGGCGGTCATCTTCCAGAGATTTTTTCTGCGCACCATCTACCTTGCCTTCGCGCTCCGCGACCCAGGCCGAAGCGTCGATCAGGTGCACAATGGCGTCCGCATCGTCAGCGCCACTCCAGGCCGCCTTCACCATGGCGCGGTCGAGACGGCGCTTGGCCGCAAAGATACCCGGAGTGTCCACAAGCACGATCTGCGTGCCGTCCACCTGCGCGACGCCGCGCACCGGGAAGCGCGTCGTCTGCACCTTGTGCGTGACGATTGCCACCTTAGTGCCGACCAGACGATTGGTCAGCGTGGACTTGCCCGCATTCGGCGCGCCGATAATGGCGGCAAATCCAGCATGGGTGATGGGGGTGTCTGTCATGGGGTTCCGGTCAGGCTTTCTAGGAGAAGGGCGGCAGCATTACGCTCAGCATCGCGCTTTGACGACCCCGCGGCAACAGCCGCACCCCGGTCGGCCACTTTAACTTCAACCTCATAAGTGGGTTCATGGTCCGGTCCCGACCGGCTCAGCACGTCATAATCCGGCAGTGGCAGGCCCTGTCCCTGGGCCCATTCCTGCAGCAGCGTCTTGGGATCCTTGGTCTGGGCCGGAGCCGCCTCGAATTGCGGCGCCCAACCTTTCTCAATGAATTTCCGGGCGGTGGAGAGCCCGGCATCCTGGTAGATTGCGCCTATAATGGCTTCGCAGGCATCGCCAAGGGTCGATTCCCGTTCGCGCCCACCGGCAGCTATCTCGCCATCCGACATGATAACGAATTCCGAAACGCCAAGATGGCGCATGGCATCCGCGCAGGCCCCCTTGCGAACAAGACTGTTGAGACGCGGAGCCAGATCGCCCTCACTCTCCATCCGGCGTCGGACAATCAAGCGTTCGGCGATCACGAGGTTCAGGACCCGGTCACCCAGAAATTCGAGGCGCTGGTTGGACAGGCGGACTGACTCCGCAGAAGTTACAGCGCTTGGATGTGTCAGCGCACGGATTAGCGTCTCCGGGTTTTTGAATTTGTGGCCAAGAATGGACTCCAGTGTCCGGATATCCGCTTCGGCCAGTGAGGGCTGGCTCGCTTTTCCCTTCGACCGGAGGCGCGTGCGTTTGGGTCTTGCCGGTGTCATGCTGGCGTCACCGGAAGAGCTTCGATGATGACCTGGGCTTCAGCCCAGGGGTAATCATCCGTGATGGTCAGGTGAATAATCGCTTCGTGGCCGGCGGGCATCATCGTGGCGAGGCGCTCCGCCGCGCCGCCAGTCAGCGCAAGAGTTGGCTTGCCCGTTGGCAAATTCACAACGCCGAGATGCTTCCAATGAACGCCGCGACGCGGCACACCCGTACCGAGCGCCTTTGCACACGCCTCTTTGGCCGCAAATCGTTTGGCATACGTCTCAGCAGTCAGGCGACGGCGGCGCGCCAGCGCGATTTCGACATCGGTAAACACGCGTTTCTCAAACCGCTCACCAAATCGGGCAAGTGTCTTTTCCACACGCTCAATATTGCAGAGATCATTCCCGATACCGATGATCATGCGCGGGCCTCATCCATCAGTCGACGCATTTCCCGGATTGCGGCATCAAGACCGATAAAGATGGCCTCACCAACAAGAAAGTGACCAATGTTCAGTTCTGCGATCTCGTGGATTGCCGCCACGGGAGCAACGTTCTCAAATGTCAGGCCATGTCCGGCATGCGGTTCGACACCGCGCTTGCGCGCTTCTATCGCCGCGATCTTCAGCCGTTCGAGTTCTGGCGCCGCGGCCTCTGCACCGCCTTTGATCCATAGCTCAGCGTATTTGCCCGTATGGAGTTCGACCACAGGTGCTTGGAGCACTTCCGCAACCGCAATCTGAACAGGGTCGGGTTCGATGAAGAGTGACACCCGCGCGCCAGAATCATTGAGGCGGCGAACCACGGGCGCAATTTGGTTGTGCAGGCCCGCGACATCGAGCCCGCCTTCAGTCGTACGCTCTTCGCGCTTTTCAGGAACAATACAAGCTGCATGCGGACGGAACTTGCAGGCAATCTCCGTCATCTCGTCTGTCGCAGCCATTTCGAGATTGATCGGAAGGCTGGAAGCCGCACGTATGGCTTCGAGATCTCCATCGCGGATGTGGCGCCGATCCTCGCGCAAATGGATCGTGATGCCGTCTGCGCCTGCCTGAGCCGCAATCTGCGCCGCGCGCATCGGATCGGGATGATCCCCTCCGCGCGCATTGCGGATGGTTGCAACGTGATCAATGTTCACACCAAGGCGCAACGGGCTTGCCATCAGGCGAGGCCCCTGGAGCCAGGCTTGACGGCCTCCATCGCGGCAAGATCTGGTGGCAAATCATTGGCGTCATAGTCTGGGAAATCGACCGCCGCGAGCGAAATTAGCTTGCAGCCAACATCAGCGCGGCCGTTCGACCGGTCGATGATACAGGCACCACCCACGACCTCGCCGGGCAGCGCATCCAGCGCTTCGACGGTTTCACGAAAAGACAGCCCCGTCGTGACGATATCTTCCGCGATCAGCACACGTTCGCCTTCGGCAATGGAGAAGCCCCGGCGGAACTGAAGCTGGCCATCGACCCGCTCGGCAAAGATCGACCGTGCGCCAAGCTGGCGCGCCAATTCATAACCCGGAATGATGCCGCCGACAGCTGGCCCAGCCACAACATCAATCTTGCCGAATTCGGCAGTCAGCTTCGCCGCAAGGGCCTTGCACAATTTTTCGGAGAGCGTGGGCTGGGAAAAAACGAGGGCCTTCTGCAGGAAAACAGGACTGCGACGACCAGACGACAAAATGAAATGCCCCTCCAGCAAAGCCCCGGCCTCGCGGAATACATTCAGCACATCATCATTCGTCATCTTCGCCCTCCTGGTCGCGCACAGCTCTGTCGACCACAGCGATCGACCGGAGCGCGGCCAGTATCTGCGTCAGACGCTTGAGGTCTTCAACCTCAATTTCCATCAAGATTTCCGTGAAGTCCTCGTGGCGGTCTACCGTATGTATGGCTGTGATGTTGCCGCTGGCCTGTGCCACGGCAGCGCAGAGCTTGGCCAGTACGCCGCGCTCATTGGAGGCATTGATACGAATTCGGCCAATAGCCACCGCACCCGTGCGCGCCAGTTCGGTCCAGCGCAGGTCCACCCAGAGCTCGGGTTTATCGTCATATTCGGCGAGCTTTGGGCAACTCGCGACATGGACCACAATGCCCTTGCCCGGTTCATGAACCCCCATGATACGGTCCCCAGGCAACGGGCAGCAGCAATTTCCGAGATGAAGCGTCACGCCCGGTGACAGCTCAGTGCCGGATACCATGAGCGGCGTATGCTCACTGTCCATGCGGACCTTCGTGGGATCGTCCTCGCGTTCCGGCCGGTAACCCGGAAAGGCCGCCTGGATCACATCGTTTGACGAAATTCGACCGCGCCCCAGCGCTTCGGACATGTCTTCCATATCCTCAAAACCGGCGAGGCGGGCCGTATGGTTCATCTTTACATCAACCGGATCAATACCTGCCCGTCGCAGCGCCATATTGATCAGCCCCTGACCGAGGCGCCGGAACTCTGTTGTTTCCTTGTCGCGCACAAGCTTGCGCATCGCAGAGCGCGCGCGCCCGGTGATCGCCAGCGCTTCCCAGCCATGAATGGCGTGAGGCGCTTTGCCCCGGATGATCTCGACAACGTCTCCATTTTTCAGCGGGCGGCGTAACGGCTTCACCTCGCCATTGATCTTGGCGCCAACACATGTGTCACCCACCGCCGAGTGCACCGCATAGGCAAAGTCCAACGGCATGGCGCCGGCTGGCAGGATGATCAACTTGCCCTTCGGAGAGAAAGCAAAGACGTGCTCGCGATACATTTCGAGCTTGGCGTGCTCCATGAACTCGCTCGGATCGCCGCCATCCTGAAGCAATTCTGCGAAGGCTTCGAGATTGGCGGCAGGGTCAAGACCGGCAGCACGCGCCGAATCGATGTCAAAGCCGTAGGCGCGGTTCTTGTAGCCCCAATGCGCAGCCACGCCGAACTCGGCGGTGCGGTCCATCTCTTCAGTGCGTATCTGGAGTTCGACACGCCGGTTGCCGGAAGCGCGTACGGTTGTGTGCAGGCTGGCATAACCGTTCGGCTTGGGCACGGAGATATAGTCACGGAAACGGTCAGGGATGCAGGCCCAGAGTCTGTGGATTTCTCCCAGAACCCGGTAGCAATCCTCAACACTCTCCACGATCACGCGAAAAGCGAACAAGTCAGCGACATCCCGAAAGGAAATCGATTTCTTCTCAAGCTTGCGCCATAGCGAATAAGGTTGTTTCCGACGCCCCTTGATGCGGCAAGGAATTCCGGAAACCTCCATCAATTGCTCAAGGTCACCCCGGATACGCTCAAGATCATCGGCATTTTCGAGCGCAAGTTCGTCCTGACGATAGAGAATGGCACGACGCGCTTCTGGATTGAGCTCCTGGAAGGCCAGGTCCTCCATCTCTGCGGCAATCTGGTAAAGACCGACACGACGAGCGAGCGGGCCGTAAATGTCCATGGTTTCACGCGCGGTGCGTTCGCGGCTGGATGCTTTCTTCCGAAAGTGCAGCGTGCGCATATTGTGAAGCCGGTCGGCCAGCTTCACCAACAATACTCTGATGTCGCTGGTGGTTGCGAGAATGAACTTCTGGAAGTTCTCGGCCTGAGCCAATTCCTTGGAGCTGTATTCAAGCTTGTCGAGCTTCGTGACCCCATCGACCAGTTCGGCCACATCCGCACCAAAGCGTACTTCGACATCGCCAATATCGATCTCGGTGTCCTCGACCACATCGTGAAGGAGGCCCGCGACGATGGTGATCTCGTCGAGCTTGACGTCAGCCAGAAGGCTCGCGACTTCGACGGGATGCGAATAATATGCATCGCCCGAATCGCGCATCTGTTCGCCATGATGCGTCTTGGCAAAATCGTAAGCGGCACCGAGAAGTTCGGATTTCACCCGAGGGTGATAAGCGCGAACCTTATCGATCAGCTGCTGCCGGGTCAGGACATCTTTAGGTTTTTCCGCAGCCGGTCGCTCTGTGCCAGCCCTGTCGCCAGCCCCTTCATCCTTTGCGGATAGGGTGCTGCCGTCCATCTGGCCTCCTACAGCCGGTCGTCCCGTCCGGACTCCAGCTCGGCCTGATAGGCCCGCATGACGTCTTCTTCGGTTGCAGCAGGTGCAGATTCCAGAGCCAAACGGTCGGCTTCGCGCTCGTTCTCTTCGCCTGGACGAATGTCCTGCAGATTGGAGATCAGCGCTTCCTTGACCACTTTCAGATCAATCGACTCGTCAGCAATCTCGCGCAGCGACACAACTGGGTCCTTGTCATTATCGCGGTCCACAGTAATCGGCGAACCTTCGCGGATCATGCGGGCACGATGTGCAGCAAGCAGGACAAGCTCGAAACGGTTTGGAACCTTTTCGACGCAGTCTTCAACGGTAACGCGGGCCATGAGCAGATAATCTCCTTTGGACCGCCCCTTATATGCAGCGCAGCACGCCGACGCAACCCGGCGATTGCCGTAGAATGCAGGACATTTTCGCCCCCTTGGCATCGCTGAAAACGCCGCTACGGTGCCTTCTTACCTTAGCCGGAGGTCGAAACCCATGTTCCGTAATGTTGCCATCTCTTCTCTCGCGCTTGCGCTCGTTGCTTGCGGAAACGGAAATGACGCCGCTGAAACGCCGCAACCGGTCGCCTCCGACACGGGCGCAACGACCGAGGCCGAAGCATCGAATACGGTCGCCCCGGCCTCATCCGCGGCCACTCCTTCAGCAGAAACCAACTTGCCAAAGGCTGATGCAGAACTGATCGAAATCTACAAACAACTTCACGCCAATCCGGAACTTTCTTTCAAGGAAGCCAAATCGGCCGCTCTGATGGCCTCTGAACTTGAAAATCTCGGCTTCGACGTTTCCACCGGCATTGGTCAGGCCTGGGTGGTTGCCAAGGCAATGAAAGATGTAGGTGAGGTCAGGGATGGCGTCGGCGGACACGGCGTCGTTGGCGTATTGCGCAATGGGGATGGCCCGACCGTCATGATCCGCGCCGATATGGATGCCCTGCCCGTTCCTGACCAAACGGGTTTCCCGTTTGCCTCAGAGGTCCAGTCAACCACATGGACTGGCGTCGAGAGCCCGGTCATGCATGCCTGCGGCCACGATATCCACATGACCAGTTGGATCGGCACCGCCCGCGCACTGGCTGCCCACAAGGATCAGTGGAGCGGCACACTTGTAATGATCGCCCAGCCAGCCGAAGAAATCGGCCTTGGCGCCCAGGCCATGCTGGCCGATGGTCTATATAGCCGCTTCCCTCAGCCGGACTACAATTTGGCGCTGCACGTTTCCGCAGCCGCGCCCGCTGGCACGGTTGTCTATACGAAGGGCTATGCCATGGCGAATGTCGACAGTGTCGACATCACCGTGAAAGGCGTCGGCGGGCATGGCGCCTACCCGCAGACAACACGCGACCCGATCCTGATCGGATCTCACATCGTCGTAGCTCTGCAGAGCCTCGTCTCGCGTAATACGAACCCGCAGGACTCTGCCGTTGTTACAGTCGGCTCGTTCAAGGCCGGCGCAAAGCACAACATCATTTCCGACGAAGCAACGCTGCTCCTGACGGTGCGCTCCTATGACGACGCGACCCGTCAAATGTTGCTGAGCGGCATTGAGCGCATTGCCAAGGCGCAAGCCGAGGCCTTCGGCGCACCTGAGCCAGAGATCACGATCGAGCAGGACTATACACCATCGCTCTTCAACAACGCCGACCTGGCCGAAACAGCCATGGCGGCCATTGCGGACGCAATCGGTGAAGACAATGTCAAGGAAGTGGCCCCGGTCATGGGCGGCGAGGATTTCAGCCAGTTCGGACGGACGGATGAAAACATTCCAGGCCTCCTATTCTGGGTCGGCGCAGTGGAGCCTGCGCGCTATGAGGCCGCCAAAGACAGTTCCCTGCCCCTGCCCTCACTGCATTCGCCATTCTTCGCTCCGGATTACGATCCGACCATTGCCACAGGCGTCGAGGCTATGACTGCGGCCGCGGTGGAACTGTTCAAGGAGGGGTGAGCCTGCGCCCCTAGCCGGACACGCAGGTGCGGCCCAGCAGGTGCTCCTCGATTTCGCACAGCTAAACCTGAGTCCTCCTACGCCTCGTCCAACTTGGCATGCACTAGGCAAGGGAGCGCTGTCGCGAGCGGCGCGGGAAGATCGCCAGCTCCACGCCGTCCGGCAGGTCCGCCACAATTTTCGGCCCCCGCGCCTTCAAAGGCGCAAATACGATATGCAGCCTCGTCGCGAGTAGGACTATCAGCTGCCGGACAACCTGTTCCACCTGCTTCACCCGTCCATTCGCCTTCGCCCGCCGCTAGCGCGACATCTTTACCGGATGCAGCTACAAATCGTCGCCCGCGATTACTTCAATCAGCGCGCGGCACGCCTGCTGAAGGCTAAAGGAGAGGAAGTCTGTGTCCGCGCAAATGTGGAAGAGTATGAGGGCACAGATTCTAAGACGAATTCGCAAGGCACTTTCCCATGCGGCACAGGAAAGACGATATGGAGTGACCTAACATCGAGGGTAGAAGGCACGCCCACCTTATCTTTATATGTCTTCCAAAAGCTCCGAAATCTCAGAAATCCGGCGCGACAGGAGGAAGAATGCAACACAGAATGGGCGAAGGCCCTCTACTTGATGCGCGGGGGCGATTGGTCGAACGAGGATATGCGACCAGCGAGGTCAGGACTTATGATCGCTCTGCCATCAAAGCGGGCGCCCTACGCATAAAGGAGTGGGACTATTACTGCATCCTGACACCCCGGTTCGGGCTGGCTCTGACTGTCGCTGACAATGGCTATCTTGGGTTCCTAGGCACATCCTGGCTCAACCTGGAACACAAAACAGCCACCAATCATGGAGCTATCATCCCGTGGTCGATGGGCAAGATGAAGTTGCCAGCCAGCGCCGATAGTGGCGACATTTCCCAGCGCAAGAGCGATCTGGAATTGAGCTTTCGGCATGAGGCAGGAGGGCGGCGCCTGACGGTGAATGATCCGGCTTTCGCCAACGGAAAAGGACTGCACGGGGAATTATGGCTCGATCAGCCCGATATGGACCGGATGGTTATTGCGACACCGTTTCCAAATGCCCCGAAGGCTTTTTATTACAATCAGAAAATCAACTGCATGCCCGCGCGCGGGAAGATCACCCTAGGCGAGGAGACGTATCAGTTCTCCCCTGAGAGTGCCTTTGCTGTACTGGATTGGGGCCGCGGCGTCTGGACGTATAACAACACATGGTATTGGGGCTCTGCTTCCGGCCTGGTCAAGGGGCGACCGTTTGGGTTTAACATCGGCTATGGGTTCGGCGACACATCCGCCGCCAGCGAAAACATGCTGTTCGTGGATGGTAAAGCCCACAAGCTCGACCATGTCACATTCCATATGCCTGAAGGTGCGCCTGATTCCGCGCTATGGAAATTTACCAGCAATGACAATCGATTTGAGATGGATTTCGCTCCCATCATCAATCGTCACCAGACGACCGACCTTGGCATATTAAAAACTGCGCAGGACCAGGTCTTTGGCCTGTTCTCAGGACGTGTCATCCTTGACGATGGCAGCCAGATGACCGTGAAGGACTTGCCCGGATTTGCCGAAGAAGTGCGAAATCGTTGGTGAGCGGAGAGCAGGCAAGGTGGCGTTGAGAGCTGTCATAGGGCGGATCATGACGCGACCATCGCAATGGTTGTGGCGGCCATGGCAACCGCCGCGCTGGCACTGTTTGACGAAAGCTGACGCGGGGTTCACGCGTGTTTGAACTTGCCGGACGAGGCTGAAAGCGCTACTCCCCTTTTGCTCAGACTGCGCAAAAGCTTCAAGCTGCTGTCACAAGAGCCACCTGTCTGCGGACGTTTGAAGGCCAACCCCCTTGAAACGCGAGGCTTCAGGCCCATATTATACTCAGATCGAGCATAAGTCGGTCTGCTACGAAGGAGGACGACATGGCACGTCTTATTGATTCCGGCCCCGGCTGCCCCACGCCAACTCCGCTGCGCGGAGCTTCTGCCGCTGAAGCGCGCGGCCTCGTCTATGATGACGCGGTGAAAATGGAGACCGATGACCTGTACCCGCTGGTACAGGATTTCATCACTCCGATGGAATGGCCAGCCATTGCGCCCCTCGTGGCGGCAATCAATCGGCTCAAGAAAGAGAAGAACGCCGTTATCCTGGCACACAATTACATGACGCCGGACATCTTCCAGCTTGTCGGCGATTTCCGTGGTGACAGCCTCCAGCTGGCCCGTGAAGCTGCCAATGTGGATGCCGATATCATCGTGCAGGCCGGAGTGCACTTCATGGCCGAGACCTCGAAGATCCTCGCGCCTGAAAAGACCGTCCTTATTCCGGACACCCGCGCGGGCTGTTCGCTCGCCGCCTCGATCACGGGCGCCGATGTGCGCCTCATCAAGGAGAAATTCCCGAATTACCCGGTCGTGACCTACGTAAACTGTACCGCTGAGGTAAAGGCCGAGTGCCACATCACCTGCACCAGTTCGAATGCGGCGCAGGTCGTCGAAGCCATCGCTGCTGAATGGAATACTGACACGGTTATCCTCGTGCCGGACCAATACCTTGCCAAGAACGTGGCTGCCCAGACCGGCATCCGCGTCATGACCTGGCCGGGCGCGTGTGAAGTGCACGAGATGTTCAGCGCCGACGATGTCGAACAGTTGCGCGAAGCCCACCCAGGCGTCGTCATCCTGGCTCACCCGGAATGTCCGCCGGATGTACTGGAAGCCGCCGACTTTGCCGGCTCGACGTCCGCGCTGGCCAATTACGTTGCCGAGGAAAGCCCGAACAAGGTCGTCCTGCTGACGGAATGCTCGATGAGTGACAATGTGGCGTCAGCCAATCCGAACGTGAACTTCATCCGTCCATGCAATCTCTGCCCGCACATGAAGCGTATCACGCTGGAAAACATCTATGATTGCCTGGTCACGGGCGAGTACGAGGTGCTCATCCCTGAGGATGTCCGCGTGCGCGCCAAGGAAGCCCTCGACGCCATGATGGCCCTGCCGAAAATGGTCAAGCCGCTCGCGTTCAAGACCGGTTTGAAACCACTTGAGCTTGAAATGGTCGTCTAGCAGCCAGACAGGTTGTGCAATCGCGGGGGAGCGGCGTAATGTGTCTCTGGGCGCAAGGAGAGGTAGAATGGTCCGAGGCATATACGGTCTCGCGGCAATGGCGATGGCAGGCCTTTTGGTCTGCACTCCCGCTCATGCCGACAGCAAACGCGAGGGAGATTCATCGGATGTCCTTGGCACCTGGAGCTTCCAGACAAAACCCTATCGCAATGGGGAGTGCATGATGTCTGGCACCATGTATCTTTCTCCGCACCCGGATGAAGGCCAATATAGCTGTGAGCTCACAGCGGTTGAAGTCTGCTCAATGTGGGGCCGGTCGGTTGTACGCCAATCCTGCAAGGCTCGCCGCTTCGGAGACCAAATTTCGATTCGGTCCCAGATCGAGGAAATGCTGGAAGCCAAGGTCGAGGGCCTGATCTATGTACCAGACAATTTCACGCTCACCATCCAATCCGCTGATCGGATGTTTGGCGCGCTGGTGTCTGCCGTGACCGCACCGGCGGAATTCCGCCGCGCGAATGACGGCATCTCCTGATCCGTGAGTGCCTCCATTCCGCAAACCCTGACGGCCAATGGGCCAGTCGATGATGACGTTCTGATCGTAGGCGCCGGCCTTGCTGGCCTGTTCCTGGCGCTGCAACTGGCGCCGCGCCCCTGCACCGTCATCTCCCCGGCTCCGCTTGGCCAAGCCGCATCCTCCGCATGGGCGCAAGGCGGCCTGGCCGCTGCCATGCACCCCCTGGACAGCCCCGAACAACATGCCGCAGACACCGTTGCGGCCGGCGCGGGACTCGTCGACCCAATCATCGCCCGCCTCATTGCAGAGGAAGGCCCGGCCCGGGTTCGCGATCTTGTCGCGCTGGGCGTTCCGTTTGACCGCACGCCGGATGGCGCATTGGCCTTGTCGCTTGAAGCCGCTCATTCTCACCCGCGCGTGGCACGCGTTGCCGGAGACCTTGCGGGCAAGGCCATCATGGATGCGCTGGTCGCGGCCGTTGCCGCCGCGCCACATATCACCATCATCGAAGGCGTCCGCGCCACCGGCCTGATGCAGGATGCCAATCTTCAGGTGGCAGGCGTCATATTGCGGGACAATGCCGGAACGCTCTCCACACGGACCGCGCGGGAAACAGTGCTGTGCACCGGCGGTTCCGGCGGCCTGTTCCAGGTTACCACCAACCCACCCGAAGCGCGCGGCGACGCGGTTGCGATGGCTTGGGAAGCGGGTGCACTGATCGCAGATCTCGAATTCGTTCAGTTCCATCCCACGGCGATAGATATTGGCCGCGATCCGGCTCCCCTTGCGACCGAAGCCCTGCGCGGTGAAGGCGCCACGCTCCATAATCGCGACGGCACGGCCTTTATGGCAAGCTACCATGAATTGGCCGAACTCGCGCCGCGCGATGAAGTGGCGCGCGCCGTGCACACAGAGCGCTTGTCTGGCCGAGGCGCATTTCTCGATTGCCGCACGGCTGTGGGTGAACACTTCCCGGACCATTTCCCAACAGTATTTGGGACCTGCAAATCAGCCGGCATCGACCCACGCACCGACCTGATCCCGGTTGCTCCAGCGGCGCACTATCATATGGGCGGCATCGTCCCGGATTTCTGGGGGCGTAGCAGCCTTGATGGACTGTCCGTCTGCGGCGAATGCACATCGACCGGCGTACACGGCGCAAACCGCCTTGCATCCAACTCCCTGTTAGAGGCTGTCGTGTTTGCCCACCGCATTGCCGAGCGCCTGCGTGAAGCTGAACTCGGCACCCCGAACGCCTCTACAGGTCACGTTCCAAGCGCATTGCCCGTTCCAGCCCTGCAGGAATTGCGCGGCGCGATGTCCGAAAAATGCGGAGTTGTACGGGACGCCACCGGCATGACCAGCATGCTTGAACTGATCGAGCGCTTAAACACTATACATGGGCCGGCTCGCGCCCTGACCACTGCAAGACTAATCGTTCAGGCCGCGATCAACCGCAAGGAAAGCAGGGGCGGACATTTCCGGTCTGACTATCCAGACATGATCGAACCTGAACGCCAGTTCCTGTTGAGAGATTTTGAGGAGACCGTCCGCGCATGAAACTGCTTCCCCCGCCCCTGCCCGCGATCATCCTCGATCCCATCGTTCGGCTTGCCCTGTCAGAAGACCTTGGCCGCGCAGGTGATCTGACCACGGACGCAACCATTGCGCCGGAAACCCAACTCAGCGTCGTCATTGCAGCGCGCCAGCCCGGCGTGATCGCAGGTCTCGACGCTGCGGCCCACGCGCTTACCCTGATCGATCCAAGCGTGAAGCTGGATGTTCAGATGGATGATGGCACGGCAGTGAAACCCGGCGATGTTGTCGCGCGCCTTGACGGCAGCGCGCGCTCTATCCTGACGGCTGAGCGCACGATGCTGAATTTTATTGGGCGCCTGTCAGCGGTCGCCACGATGACGAGCAACTACGTCGCCAAGATTTCCCACACGCCTGCAACAATCGTCTGCACCCGGAAGACGACCCCTGGCCACCGGGCGCTGGAGAAGCGCGCCGTTCGGTGCGGCGGAGGCACGGCACATCGTTACGGCCTGGATGATGCCATCCTGATCAAGGACAATCACATCGCGGCTTGCGGTGGCTCCGTGGCGCTCGCACTGGAACGCGCCAAGGCCTATGCAGGCCACCTGCGCATGATCGAAATTGAAGTCGATACACTCGACCAATTCGAGGAAGCGCTGAAACATGGACCGCATGCCGTCCTGCTCGACAATATGGATACCGACACCTTGCGCCGCGCCGTCGAAATGAATCAGGGCCGTGTAACGCTCGAAGCATCTGGCGGAGTCAATCTGGGTACCGTGGCGGCAATTGCTGAGACCGGTGTGGACTTTGTTTCCGTGGGGGCGCTAACGCATTCTGCTCCCAATCTTGACGTGGGTATGGATGTGGCCTGACACTGCTGCAAAGGGCGATCAGTCCCTGATATCAGCAGGAGGAAATGCCCATGACGCGAGCAAGCGGGCGAAAGAGTATCTTCATTACGGGCGCAGCATCCGGCATCGGAGCAGAGACCGCGCGCTATTTTGCAAAACGCGGCTGGTTCTGCGGCCTTTATGACGTGAACACTGCTGGCCTCGATGCCGTCGAAGCCGAGATCGGATCCGAGAACTGCCTGAAAGCCAGACTTGATGTTCGCAGCCGCGAGGACTGGGCCGCTGCCACCAAGGAATTCAGCGAAGCCACTGAAGGCGCAATGAACGTGCTCTTCAACAATGCAGGCATTGGACGTCATGGCTGGTTCGAAGACATCACAGGCGAGGATAACGACGCGATCATCGACATCAATGTGAAAGGTGTAGTGAATGGCGTACAGGCTTCGCTCCCCCTTCTGAAGGCGACATCAGGCGCACGCATTGTGAACACGGCCTCTACCGCGGGAGTTGTCGGCTCACCACAACTGGCTGTTTATTCTGCAACCAAGTTCGCTGTGCGTGGTCTGACCGAAGCGCTCGACGCCGAATTTCGCGATCTCGACATTCGCGTCACCAGTCTGATGCCGTGGTTCATTGAAACGCCGATCCTCGAAATGGGGGATCGCGACGGCTCGAACCACAAGATGTCTGACCAGCTCAAGGAAAACGGCATGAATGTGTATCCGGTTTCCATGGCTGCGGAACGCGCCTGGGACGCCGCTCATGGCAAAGATACACATTTCATGGTTGGCAAAGATGCTGAGCGGGCACGTTTCATGGCGCGCTGGTTGCCAGGCGCTATCCAGAAGCGCGTGAAGGCGGGTGTGCCCCCACGCGACTGATGTTTCCTAGTTCATGGCGCCGGCGGCTGAAGCGGAGCTTCTTACCGCCGCCTGCGTCACCTGGGCTGCCGTATAGTCGGAGACCTCGGACGATTTACGCATCGTGTTGAACTTCGGGGCACCATTCGTGATCGTGCGCGTAGACGTGGTCACAGAGGCCGGCGACAAAGTTGGTGCCGGGGCAGTCATGGCCACTTTCTCAACCTTGGCGTCGTCGGTGGTCTTGATCACAGACGTCGCCGCAGCATTCACATCAGCCTCAGCCGCAGCCGTGATGACGCGCTCGCGCTTGCGATTGTAGTTCTGGCGCACTTGGGCCCATTCGGCGCCGCGCGGGAACCGATAGAAGATGTGCAAACCAATCTTGTCGGTCTTAATGAGGCCAGCGCTCCAGATCGGGTCAACATAAGTGGCGTGATAATGCGTCGCGCCGCCTGTGCGTTCCTCGTTGAGGTTCATCAGCACGTGTGCTGCGACCTTCTGGGCAGTATCCCAATTACGACCGCGTGGCTCGCGGGTCATGGCACCGTCACAGGTGAAGGTGAACTGGCAACCGGTTGTGCGAGTCGCACCCTGGAATACGACGTCACAGACGCTGTCAGGATAGCGATGGTCGCGAACCCGATTCGCGATGACTTCGGCAACGGCCATCTTGCCGCCCAGCGATTCTGTTCCGGCCTCATAATAGATAGCCTGGGACAGACACTGTGCCTCGTCGTTAATCTTTTCGGCGCGCTTGATGTGCTCCGGACGGAACGAAACCAGCGATGAAAGTGCAGCACCATCGCGGTCGCGCATCGCATAACGGCTCATTGAAGCGCCGGTATCGCGCTTGAGAGTGTACTCGACGGTACGGATCCAAGGCGTATCCAGCAGGCTTGGCGTCATCGGATCAGCGCGCACGGTGACGCCGCCGTCTTCAATAGAAGCCAGGCGTACCGCTTCCGCATGGAAATCAGCTTCGGCGCGCTTCTCCATCTGGAGTTCGCCAATCAGGGGAAGAGTTACAGTCGCAGCCACAGCGCAGACCGCAACGGTCGCCCCGCGAATGACAATATCTCTCTGCTCTTCGTTCGTCATAGCCATCCACCAACGCTTGAGCTGCTCTTGGAGCCCACGCATTGGCGATAGAGTCGCCCTTCGTGGTTGAAGAACCCTTAACATCACCGCTCCCCAATCCCCCGGCAGACGGTATATTCCGTCCTACGAACCCCGGGTGTTGTTGGTTTGACTAAAAATTATGAGACCGTTTCTGGCCCCGCTTCGAGTTGGATATCCATCTCTCCCGGTACCTAGCAAGAAGCTGGCCAGATACGTGAGTGACTTTTCTGTCAGGATAGATACGCCCCCGATTTTTGATTTAAACCGTTACATCAGGAAAAACCGGCCAAGCCTCTGTAATACAGTGGAATATTTCTGCAAATTTCGTGAAATATTTCGCACTGCACAAAAATGGGTGTTGCCCGGAAGCAACACCCAAATCCTGCCGGTTTCTAGCGGACAGTCGTCTTTACTTGGCTTTCAACGCCGCATGTGCCGCAGCGAGACGCGCGATTGGCACACGATACGGAGAGCACGACACGTAATCGAGTCCCGCCAACTGACAAAAGTTAATCGAAGCCGGGTCGCCGCCATGCTCACCGCAGATTCCGAGCTTGATTCCAGGACGTGATTTACGACCCCGCTCAGTAGCGATTTTGACCAATTCTCCTACGCCGACCTGGTCGAGCGTCACGAATGGGTCTTTTTCGTATATGCCCTTGTCCTCATAAATCTTGAGGAAACGGCCTGCATCATCGCGCGAAATGCCGAGTGTCGTCTGGGTCAGGTCATTCGTGCCGAAGGAGAAGAACGCGGCGGATTGTGCAATTTCAGCAGCCTGAAGCGCCGCGCGTGGCAGCTCGATCATCGTGCCGACCATATAGTCCAGCGTGACACCCGTCTCGGAAAACACCGATTGGGCAACCTCGTCCACAACCGCTTTCAGGATTGCGAGTTCCTTGTGCGTGGCGACCAGTGGGATCATCACTTCCGGAATTGGCTTGCGACCCGTCTCCTTTGAAACATTAACGGCGGCTTCGAAAATCGCGCGCGCCTGCATCTCATAGATTTCGGGATAGGTGATGCCGAGACGGCAGCCGCGATGGCCCAGCATGGGATTGCTCTCATGCAGTTCTGCAGCCCGGCGGCGCAACTCATCCGCGCTAACGCCAGAAGCCTTGGCCACTTCGTCCATGTCCGCATCTGTGTGCGGCAGGAATTCGTGGAGCGGTGGGTCGAGCAATCGGATCGTGGCTGGCCGATCTTCCAAAATGCGGAAGATTTCCTCGAAATCGCTCCGTTGCATCGGCAGGAGTTTGTCGAGCGCAGCGCGACGGCCACTTTCGCCATCCGCAAGGATCATCGCCCGCACTTCGGGGATACGCTCTTCTTCAAAGAACATGTGCTCAGTGCGGCAGAGGCCAACCCCTTCGGCGCCAAATTCAACCGCCGTACGCGTATCCAGAGGCGTTTCAGCATTGGCGCGCACTTTCAGCGTGCGCACCTTGTCAGCCCAGCCCATCAGCAAACCGAAATCACCCGACAGATCAGGTTGGCGCATTTCGACGGCGCCCATCATCACCTGACCAGTCGCCCCGTCCACAGTGATCACGTCGCCTTTCTTGATTTCACGGCCCATCACGCGGAACACGCCCGCCTTGGTATCGATCTGCAGGCCACCGGCGCCGCAGACACACGGCCGGCCCATGCCACGGGCCACAACGGCGGCGTGGCTGGTCATGCCGCCGCGTGCCGTAACAATGGCGCGGGAAGCATGCATCCCCTTGATGTCTTCCGGGCTGGTCTCGATGCGCACGAGGATCACGTCCTCGCCCTTTTCAGCCATGGCCCACGCATCTTCTGACTCAAACACGACCTTCCCAACGGCCGCGCCGGGACTGGCGGGAAGGCCCATCACGATTACGTCGCGCTTGGCATCTTCAGAAATGGTTGGGTGAAGCAACTGGTCCAGCTGAGACGGTTCAAGGCGCAGGATGGCCTCCTCTTCCGTCACCAGGCCTTCGCGTGCCATGTCGACAGCGATCTTGAGCGCTGCGGCAGCGGTACGTTTACCGTTACGGGTCTGCAGCATGTAGAGGCGGCCATCTTCGACCGTGAACTCAAGGTCCTGCATATCCTTGTAGTGTTGCTCCAGCGTGTTCGCGACGTCGCGCAGCTGGGTATAGACTTCCGGCATCGACTCTTCGAGCGGCGCATCGGTCGAGCCCAGCGTATCTGCGCGCTCGCGGGAGATCGGCGCGGGCGTACGGATGCCCGCCACCACGTCTTCGCCCTGAGCATTAATCAGGTATTCGCCATAGAAGACCGGGTCGCCATTCGATGGGTCGCGTGTGAACGCAACGCCTGTGGCAGACGTCTCGCCGAGATTACCGAACACCATGGCCTGCACATTGACCGCCGTGCCCCATTCTTCAGGAATATCGTTCAGCTTGCGATAGGTAATCGCGCGGTCATTCATCCACGAACCGAACACGGCCGTGATGGCACCCCAGAGCTGTTCCTTCGGATCATCCGGGAAAGGGCGACCAAGATTGTACTGAACCGCGTCCTTGTAGAGCGAGATGATCTGCTTCCAGTCATCGGCCGTCATCTCGGTATCGAGATCATAGCCCTGACGGTCTTTGTAATCGTCCAGAATGTGCTCAAACTCGTCATGGCTGATGTTCAACACGACATTGGAATACATCTGGATGAAGCGGCGATAGGAATCATAGGCGAAGCGTTCGCCGGCCTTTTTGGCCAGTCCCGCCGCAGCTGATTCGTTCAGGCCGAGGTTCAGGACCGTGTCCATCATGCCAGGCATAGAAGCGCGCGCGCCTGAGCGTACGGATACGAGCAGTGGATTTTCAGGATCGCCGAAGCCCTTGCCCGTTTCACGCTCGACGGCTGCGAGCGCGGCATCAACTTGCGCTTCCAGAGCTGCCGGATATTGGCGTTCCAATTCATAATATGCAGTACAGACTGCAGTCGTCAGCGTGAATCCCGGTGGCACGGGCAAACCCAACTTCGCCATTTCAGCGAGGTTCGCGCCCTTGCCTCCGAGCAAATTTTTCATTGAGGCGTCGCCGTCTGCGCTCCCGCCTCCAAAAGCATACACCCAGGTTTCGTCTGCTGGCTTCAGTGCTGCTTCACCCATGAATTCTGCCTTCCGATACATATGTCGTGTCCCCCAAGTTAACGGGGGGCGAATTGCAATTCCTATGCTGCATTGCAGCGCCATTGGCCAGTGTCCGAAAGGGCACGCGGGGGGTGACAACGTTGTTCGTGACACATTGGCGCGTTCCCGTGCAGGCAGGCCGTTTCAGTCTGACACAAGGGCACGCGAGCGCCCTGACCTGCATCAGCCATCGATGCGGGAGAAATCCGCTACGCGGTGAAGTGTTCCACGGATTTTGGCGAGCAGTGCCAGACGATTCGCGCGCACGGCAGAATCCTCGTCATTGACCATGACCGCTTCGAAGAAAGCGTCCACCGGACCACGCAATTTGGCAAGTTCGGCCATAGCTGCGGTGAAATCCTCGGACTTCAGCGGATTTTCAATGGCGGCCTCGACATCGGACAGGGCTTTCGCGAGGGCTTTTTCCTCGGCTGGCCCCTTGGCGATGAGGGCGTCATTGACGGAGAGATCAGCAGGCAGATCGCCCTTTTTCTCCTCGGCCTTGAGGATGTTCGCGGCGCGCTTGTAGCCCGCGAGCAGGTTTGCGCCGTCTTCGGTATCCAGGAATGTGCCAAGCGCCTCGACGCGGCGCGTGATGAGCACAAGATCATCCTCACCGAGAGCGAACACGGCGTCGATGAGATCATGACGCTGACCTTCGTCTCGGAGGTGCTGTTTAAGACGGTCTGCGAAGAAGGAAAGGAGGTCGCTAGCTAGGTCTTTGCTATTCTCAATCAGTGTCTGCGGGGAAGAGACAACACCTTTATCTTCATCTGAATACTTTGAGGTGGGATCGTACCCCCATATCCAAAGTCCACTTTCGTCGCGACTGCCCAATCGTTCGCAATGATTCGTAAATTCGGATCTGAATTGGATTCGGTTTTCATTCTCCAAAACAATCCGCACCACGCCGAGTGCAGCGCGGCGGAGCGCGAACGGATCTTTCGATCCCGTCGGCTTTTCATTGATCGCCCAGAATCCAACCAGCGTATCCAGCTTGTCGGCGAGCGCGACGGCGATGCCCACCGGGGCGGTGGGCACGGAGTCGCTCGGGCCTTGCGGCTTGTAATGATCGCGGATGGCATCGGCGACGGCCGCCGGTTCGCCAGCCTCCAGCGCATAATACCGCCCCATCACGCCCTGCAATTCCGGGAATTCGCCAACCATTTCCGACACGAGGTCGGCCTTAGCGAGACGCGCGGCGCGTTCGGCAAGGCCCGGATCGGCGCCAACTTTGGGGGCGAGTTCGTAGGCGAGCGCGGCGACGCGCTCCACCTTGTCACCAAGGCTACCAAGCTCGGCCTTGAAGGCGATGGTCGAGAGCTTCTCGGCCATGTCTTCCAGGGGCGTCGCCTTGTCCTTCTCCCAGAAGAACCGGCCATCATCGAGGCGCGCCGACAGGACGCGCGAATTGCCCTCGGCCAGCTTCTTGCCGCCATCGGTCGCTTCGATATTTGCCACCACAATGAAATTCGGCGCCAGCTTCCCGGTCTTCTTGTCATTCACCGCGAAGTACTTCTGGTGCGTCCGCATGGACAGCTGGATCACTTCCGGCGGCAGCGCCAGGAAGGCTGGGTCCATATCGCCCAGCACAACGACCGGCCATTCGGCAAGGCCAACGACCTCTTCGAGCAGGCCCTTGTCTTCAATCCATTCGAGGCCAGCCTCGGCGCAAACCTTCTCGATGCCGGCGAGGATTACATCGCGCCGCGCATCGCGCGTCAGCTTCACATGGCCAGCGCCGCTGAGCTGACTCTCATAGTCCTTGCGAGAGGTAATCTTGAACGGCCCACGGCCATGCACGCGGTGGCCTTCGGTCTCGTCGCCACTGGAAATGCCATCCACTTCAAATGGCACCACTTTTCCGTCCAGCACACAGACAATCCGTTGCAACGGGCGCACCCAGCGCAGATCACCCGTGCCCCAGCGCATGCTCTTGGGCCAATGGAAACCGCGAACCATGGCAGGCACAGCTTCGGCAATGATGTCGGTCGCATCGCGGCCCGGCGTTTCGATCACAGCAACGTAGAAGTCGCCCTTCTTCGGATCGGAGCGCACTTCGGCCTGACTGATGTCACTCAGCCCCGCGCCACGCAGGAAGCCCTCGACCGCCTTGTCCGGCGCGCCGACCTTCGGACCTTTGCGCTCTTCCTTCACATCCGCAGAGCGCTCTGTCAGGCCATCCATGACCACCGTCAGGCGACGTGGGCCAGAGGCCGTTTCCAGATTCGACCAGCTCAGCCCCGCCTCGCCCAGCGCCTTTTCCAGTGCAGTACCGAGATCACTCTCAGCCTTCGCCTGCATGCGCGCGGGGATTTCCTCTGAAAAGAGTTCGAGAATCAGGTCTGCCATGAAGGGGTCCAGCCAGTAGTTACAAGCCTGCACGGCATACTAGCGCGGGCGGCAGGGTCAAGCACCGGACGTGCAGATGGGGCGCTTAGTCAGCCCCAAAAGTGAGCTGCCAGAGTTGCAATGCGCCGCCCTTCATGGACACGACCAGCTTCTTGCCATCCGGCGCAAACTCAATCCAGTTGGCGCCGGACATGCTCAGATCCTGCACCCCGGCAAGTAAGGCTCCGGTCTCGGCATCCCAGATCTTGCCGGACAAATCCATCGCACTGGTCGCCACGAACTCGCCGTCTGCACTGAAAGCGGCATTCCACAGCGGAGCATCATGGCCGGTCAGTTCGAGAACTTCACCGTCCGCGCTCCATATACGAGCCGCCTTGTCCGTTGAGGCGACAAGAATGCGGTCTCCATCTTGGCTGAACGTGGCGTAAGTAGCCGGAACTTCTCCGGATTCGACCATGCGGAGCTGCTCGCCCGTCTCCGCATCCCAGACGCGGACCGTACCATCATTCGACGCTGTGACGATCCGGCTTGCATCAAAATTGAACCGTGCGGAACGGACTGCGCCGGAGTGCCCTGTCAGGCGCAACACCTCCTCGCCCGTTCGGGCGTCCCAGATACGTGCGGTTTCGTCATATGAGGCCGTAACCACCCGGTCCCCGAAGGGGCTGTATTCAGCGTAGGAAACAACGCCCAGATGTCCATCAAGCACCAGCCGCGCCTCCTGGCCCAGCGAGCTCCAGATGCGCGCCGTGCCGTCTTCGGACGCCGTGATGAGGCGCTCTTCACTTGGGCTGAACCGCACAGTCAGGACCGGCGCGGTATGGCCTTTCAGCTCGGTCGACTGGCCATAAAGGCTTGGCGTCATGCCGACGATCCAGAGACGCGCCGTGTGATCGGCTGATGCACTTGCCACGTAGCGTCCGCTCAGGCTGTAGTCTACGCCATAGACTTCGTCCGTGTGGCCGTCCAGGTTTCCGAACCAGGATACAGATTTCAGCTGCAACCGCGTTCGGGCACAGGGCGGATTAGCGAGGTTCCGGCGCGCCACCTCGGCGAACTTCCCGTCGGGATATTGCTCCAGATGGCGGGCGTATTTGGTGCAAGGATCGACGGTTGTATAGCCCACGCTGGAGATTTCGACCCAATCCATCGTCTCCTGGTCCAGCACCGTCTTCAGGCGGCACTCCCCGGAAAAACAATAGTCGAGCGAAACGTCCGAATAGATTGCGGGGCGCTGCTCATGATTTATGGAGGAGGCCAGCATCGCGACCTCGCTGCGAGTTTCGTCCACGCTGCGCAACAAGGGATTGGCCGGATCGCTGAGGCGCGGCAACAGGCTGCGCGTGAAGACCGAATACGGGGACTCATCCTCCGGCCCCAGCCGGTCGAGCGCCTTCTGGCGGGTGCCTGCCGCATAGACCACGAGTGTGCCCGGCACGATCTCCAGCCGCGACAGTCCGCGCGTCACGCTGCGGGTTCCTGTATCGAAGGGATTGTCCCGGCAAGCATCCACGATGGCAAACAACAGGCCCGGTTTGCGCGCCTTGATCTCTGCGAGCACGTCAGTCGATAGCGACACAGTCTGGCGGCGCAGCGCGAATTCAGACGATTCCAGCGGCGCATCGGTCATCGCCAGAAAATTGTCGGCGCCATCCGACCAGCCGTGTCCGGAAAAGATGAAAGCGACTTCGTCGCCGGGCTCAATGGATTGGAGAAAGCCGTCCAGCGCCTCGAGAAAGTCAATCGTACCAGGGTCGATCAGGCGCGTGACTTCAAAGCCCAGCTCGCCCCCAAACGCTTCGGAATAGCCCGTGGCGTCTCCGGTCGTCTTTTGCAGGTCTGGCAATTGCTCATAGTCGCCGACACCGACGATCAGGGCACGTTTGGTCTTCGCGTCCGCGCCAAGCACGAGACAAAGACCGACAAGGCAAACGAGTATCCAACGTAACATGACGCGTCCTCCCACACCGGAAGAGACTATCCCCATGAAGCCGAATGACCAAATCAGTCAGAGGTTAAATCTAGGTGGAAACGTCTTCCTGCTCGGCCCATTGCGCAGCGGCGCCGCGGGCGAGGTCTCGGACGCGGGCGATATATGCCTGACGCTCGGTCGGGCTGATGGCGCCGCGTGCGTCGATCAGGTTGAACGTGTGCGAGGCTTTGAGGGCGTAATCATAAGCTGGCAAAGGCTTGCCTGCATCGCGCAGGGCATTCGACTGGTTCTCGCAATCGGCAAACCAGCGCTTCAGCATCTCGACATCGGAATGCTCGAAATTGAACGCTGATTGTTGTTTCTCGTTTTCGAGGAACACGTCGCCATAGGAGAGCGGCACTGCGCTGTCCGGATCGTTGAAGGGCAGATCATAGACATTGTCGACGCCGAACACATACATGGCGAGGCGTTCGAGCCCGTAGGTCAATTCACCAGAAACCGGAAATACATCCAGTCCGCCAACCTGCTGGAAATAGGTGTACTGGCTGACTTCCATCCCATCGCACCAGACTTCCCAGCCAAGGCCCCAGGCGCCGACAGTCGGGTTCTCCCAGTCGTCTTCGACGAAGCGAATATCGTGAACAGTCGGGTCGATGCCAATGGCGTAGAGACTTTCCAGATAGAGGTCCTGCAAATCGTCGGGATTAGGCTTCAGGATGACCTGGAACTGGTAATAATGGCCGAGCCGGTTGGGATTTTCCCCATAACGCGCATCCTTCGGCCGCCGCGAGGGCTGGACATAGGCAGCACGCCAGTTCTTTGGCCCCAATGCCCGCAGCACAGTCGCCGGGTGCAAGGTGCCGGCGCCGACTTCCATGTCATAGGGCTGCAGGATCGCGCAGCCCTTATCGGCCCAATAGGCCTGAAGTGTCAGGATGAGGTCCTGAAAGGATTTCGGTTTGGCGTGCGCTTTGGGTGCGGTCATGGGGCAGATCCGAATATCGATTGGGTGTCGGGTTACAGCCGTGCGCAGGGCGAAGCAAGCACGGGAATGCGATCAGAATGACCCACGAGATTCATCATGATCATTTGACCCTGCCCCGCGCCCGGTGACCATGCGGTAAAACCCGCCATGCCCCAGCAAGGCCAGGACCAGACCAATGAACAGAAAGCCGAAGAACAACAGGCCGAACATGGCCAACTCCTTTTTCTATGCCCTTACCTCAATTCAGACCCTAGCCTGCAAATGTGGCAATTCCCAGAAAATCTGGATTACCAGTCGATCGCCCTGCCATGACGGATCGCATCCAGCGCTTCGCTGGCCTCACCGTCGGCGGTGTGAGTGACGACGGGCGCGAGCAAACGCACCTCTCCCCGTCTCAATCCCTTGCGTCCCCGCACCAAAACCCGGCGCGCATCTTCGCCATGTTTCGGCGCGATGGGCAGAACGGTAATCTCTCCCGTCAGGCGATCCAGCACAGCGAGAATTCGGGCAAGTTCGGCAGCGCGATGAATTATCACAATGGGCGCACGCGGCTTGGCCGCAAACGCCATCGCCTTGATCCAACCATCGAGGCTGAGGGATTCGAGATATGCTCCAGCTTTCTCCGCTCCCGGTGCGGAGATCCTTCCTGGCTCGAAATATGGCGGGTTTGCAAAAACCAGATCGAACCGATTTTCCTTGTCGCGTACCCATTCGGCGGCATTGCCAGTCTCGACACTCACTCGGTCTTTGAAATTGTTTGACGAGACAGATTGCCGTGCGAGGTCAGTCATGACCGCATCAATATCCACGCCTGTCACCTGCATCTGCGACAATCGAAATGCGGCCGTCATCAGCGCCCCACCGCATCCACAGCCTATTTCTAGGGCCGCGCCGCCGGACTTTTCGGGAAGGGCCGCGGCCAGCATCAGCGAGTCTGTGCTGGCTCTGAAGCCCTTTTCAGGTTGGAACAGGGTGACCCGCCCTTGGTAAAGGGTATCTTCTGTGATCTGCCCCACTAGCCGCGTTCGACTTCGGCCAAGGCTGCCTCGGCAGCAGGCAACAATTCCTCCGGCACCATCACGCGCCTCGGAAACGCGCCGATATTGCCCTCGACAGCGGAGATATGCTGATCAACGATGAAATATTCGATGCCCGCCTCCCGCAGCAGGTGCTCAATATAGCTCAGCTTGACGACGTCATTGGTGCGAAAGACTTCCTTCATTCGGTCGCCGAACCGCGCAGATTGATGTCCACAGAGCGGGCATCATAGACACTCGGCCGATCAGGTTTGTCGCCTTTGCCGGTGACGATTTCGAGGACTTCGGTAACCGACCCGCTATTGCCACCCCCTAGCGGAATGCCGATCCCTACGCCGACCCCGACGCTGCTGTGGCCGCGAGAGCCCGACGAACCGCCAATGGAGACGCTGGAACCACCGCTACGGCTGTCTTCACTACGTTCGGCAAAGCTGCTGGTTATCTCAAACCAGTCAGAGCCCTCCAGAAGCGTCAGTTCAGCTGCACGCAGCAAGGCCCGGTCACGCGCCTTCGACGGACTGGAGTCGGTGTAGGAGACCTGGTATCGGCCCGTTTCGATCTGCTGGCTGGAATAGCCCATCGCTCCGGACTTGGATGCGGGCCCGTAGGCCGCGTTCGACGTACATGCAGCGAGCAGGCCAGCGGCGAGCAGAATTGCATATGGCTTCATGTGGGAACCCTTCCTTGTTGGAATATTCTCAACGGCCCAATTGCCTGAATGTTTCGCACACACGGCGAGGATTCGCCACAACACTTCGCTGTGAGATGCGTCGGGGTGCCACGTCGCGCTTGATGCGAACCCATCCTACGACTATTTCCCATTTCGTCAGAGAAATGATGGGAGCCAGTGAAAACGTGACCCTTGCGCCAAAACCAAGAGGCAAAGAGGCAGTCGGTTCCATTGTGGATCGGATGCAAACGCTCGTGGCCAAGGACCTCGGTGAGGTCGAGACCTTGCTGGCGACCCGCGCAGCAAGCCCGATATCGGTCATTCCGGATCTGTCCGGTTACATTGTGTCGGCGGGCGGCAAGCGCCTGCGACCATTGATAACCCTCATTTCTGCACATGCCGTGGGCACGCCGAACAAGGCAACACATGCTCTTGCAGCGGCCGTGGAGTTCATCCACACCGCCACGCTGTTGCACGATGACGTGGTGGACGAAAGCGATCTGCGACGCGGGAAACCTGCTGCCAAGGCAATTTGGGGCAACAAGGCCTCCATCCTGGTGGGGGACTTCCTGTTTGCGCGCGCGTTCAACCTGCTGGTTGAAACCAACAGTCTCGAAATCCTGAACCGGCTCGCCACAGCATCCACGGTGATTGCCGAAGGCGAAGTTCGCCAGTTGGCCGCGATGCAGGCCCGGGATCTGCCAACCGAAGACTATCTGGCAATTATTGAAGCGAAGACCGGCGCGCTGTTCGAGGCCGCTGCCGAGACCGGCGCCATGTCGGTCGGTAGTGATGATCACGCTCATGCGCTTGCCACATACGGCAAGAATCTTGGTCTCGCCTTCCAGATCATCGATGACGTGCTGGACTATGGTGGCACCACGTCGGTAATTGGCAAATCAGTTGGCGATGACTTCCGCGAATGCAAAATTACACTGCCCGTCATCGTCGCGAAGCGACGCGGCTCAGATGAAGACCGTCTGTTCTGGGACCGAGCCATGAATTCCGAAACGCAGCAGGACGCCGATCTGGCTCACGCTGTTCATCTGATCCGGGCCACTGGGGCTGCAGACGCCACCGTTCAGGAGGCCGAGGCCTATGCTGCGCTGGCCAAGGGCGCGCTGAGAACGCTCGAAGAGTCCCCCTATCGCAGCGCACTCGAAGATCTGGCCGATTTCTGCGTAAGCCGGGCCTACTGAGTCCGCGAGCGTTCGAGCCACCAAAAGACTGATCCGATAGCGGCAAGGGCAACCAGTGCCGTCAATTGCAGAACCGGGAAATCATCGGCCTGGTCAGTGGACTCTGCTGCGCCAAACATGGTGACCACACCCATCACCGCGCAAATCAGTGTCATACTCCACCAGAAGGTCGCGACACTGAGGTGGCCCCAACCGCGGGCAATCAGCCGCTGATAGGCGTGATCGGTGTGCGCCTGAAGAAGATTGCGCCCCTTGAATGTGCGCCACGCTAGCGTCAGCAAGACGTCAATCAGAAACGGCAGGGCAAGCGTGAGCGCCAGAAGCGCGGCGCGAACGCCGTCCATGCCGTCGCCAAGGTGGTAGACGGCCATCAAGCCAAACAGTCCCCCGGCGCCTAGAGATCCACAGTCTCCGGCATACAGCCCCCCTCGCAAGTTCCACACAAGAAAGCCGAGCACAGCTCCGAACATGGCGAACTGGGCGATTACGGCAAATTCCCCGATCGGGTCGGGTACACAGCTACCAAAGCACAGCATCAGCACGGCAAAGAGCGGGAACAAAGCCACATGCATGATCGCAATCGATCCCAGCGCCAGGCCGTTGGCGCCGTCCATGAAATTGACCGCATTCGTAATCACGATCAGCCAGACAATGACCGCAATACCAAGGAGCCATCCACCTGCCCCGCCCGACATGAAGAATGGTATGGCCGCAATGACAGCCCAACCGCACAGCAGCGCGAGCTTCAACAAGGCTGACAGGCCGAGCCAGTCATCGAGGAAGCCGATTGCCCAGGGCGTGACGGCTAGCGCAACTGCAAACAAAATCCTGCCCATGGGCATCTGAGCCAATGACGAGGGTTCCGCCATGACCGCGAACGCACCCAGTGTAATCAGGATCGCGCCGAAGATACCGATCCCGCCCGTGCGAGGCACAGGCGCTGCCTGCTGTTTACGGCCACCATCCGGAGCATCGAGCAGCGGCAAATGACGCGCCAGGGTGCACAGGACGAAAGAAATCAACGCCGCTCCGGCAACGAGGTAGAAAATCGTCATCGCGCGTCCCCCAAGCTTGTGGCACGAATCCACCACTTGGGATGGGCGCGCTCAAGATCCCTTGCCGCAGACTGTGCGTCGTCATCGGTTGCAAACAGCGCGAAACAGGTTGCGCCCGATCCACTCATTCTTACGAGACGACTTCCCGGCACCACATTGAGGACGTCAAGCACCTCCCCGATAGCTGGTACAAGGCGCACCGCTGGGGATTGAAGATCGTTACGTTGGTGCGCCAGCCATGCGATCAACTCTTCCGGCGAACGCATTTCAGGCACGGCTTCGAGGGCGCTGAAAGCACTTATGCCCCCTTCTGCGTCAAAGGCCCGGAAAACCGGCCCGGTCGGGCAATCGACCGCTGGATTCACCAGAACAGCTGGCAATCGAGGGAGGTTCTTTTGCGGGCGAACTTGTTCGCCTTCGCCCTGCATCAACGCCGTCCGCCCTTCCAGCGCAACAGGCACATCGCCGCCCAGCGGCACCGCGACCTGTCGGACAAGATCGCGCTCCAATGACCACAATTTCTGAAGAACGCGCAACGTCGCGCCGGCATCCGCCGAACCGCCGCCAATTCCCGCTGCCACGGGAAGATGCTTGTCAAGCGTCAGCGCAGCACCGTGCGATCTGCCCTCGGCCACGCACAGAGCTTGCGCTGCGCTCAGGACGAGATTGTCACCACCGACTTCCAGGCCGCTGGATCGTGGCCCCGCGACACTGAGGGTCAGAGTATCTGCGGACTCAGCAGATACCCGGTCGGCCGCTTCCGGCCCTGCGAACATGACGAGCGAATCGAGCGGATGACGGCCGTTTTTTTGTACGGTTCCGACATGCAGGAACAGGTTTACCTTGGCGGGCGCGAGAGATGTCGGCATGTCAGACTGCCACAGCGACTAGGGACGAACAGGCTTGGGAAGTTGCGCGCCTGCACCAGTTTCAGCCTGTTTGACCAATGGCACGTTCGGACCGGCGACCAGCTTGGCCTCAATTCGGTCGCGCTCGCCATCCGCAGGATCGAGTGTCAACGAACGCCGCCACTGGAATCGCGCCTCAAGCTTGCGGCCGGTCTGCCAATAGGCGTCACCCAAATGATCGTTCAGAACAGGATCGCCAGGCTCAAGCTCGACTGCGCGTTCCAGATGCTGCGTAGCAGTCTCGTAATCCCCCAGCCGGTAGTGCGCCCAGCCAAGGCTGTCGATGATGTAGCCTTCATTTGGCTCCATCTCCGCAGCCCGTCGGATCATATCCATGGCGAAGTCGAGGTGCTCACCCCGATCAACATAGGAATAGCCGACATAATTCAGCAGTGATGCGTCGTCCGGCTGCAGAGCCAAAGCCTTCAGCAAGTCGCGCTCACCTTCGGGCCAGTCGCCGAGCTCTCCACGTGATACACCGCGCGCATAGAACAATCGCCAGTCCTCACGCTTGTGGCTTGCATCATCGCGGATGATCTCTGTCAGCAAGGCCTCTGCCTGTTCCTGTCTCCCAACAGCGCGATAGAGGTCTGCAATCTGGATCTGCAAGCCCCTGTCCGGAGAATGGTCCAGGGCCTCGGCGGCAACGGCGAGGGCAGACTGACTGCGTCCACTGCGCTGCAGGGCCCAGGCGATCTGCCCCCGCGAAGTAGCATAGAAAGCTGACGTTTCAGGCACACGCGCCAGCACGCCAATGGCTTCGTCCCAGCGTTCCGCATTCGAGAGAGATTGTGCCCAGAGGGATCGCGCAACGTGAAGCTCCGGATCAAGTGCCAGCGCCAGCACGAAGTATACGGCTGAGACATCATCGCTTGTCTGGCTCATCAAAGCGGCCGCCGGAACATAGATGGCAAGCGCGGCCCCCTCATCCGGGGTCAGCCTCCGAACCTTGATCTTGTCGCCCGATGCAATCGCCTGGCTCAGGCGCGCAATAGAGGCGTTATGGCCAACTTGTTCGTCAAACGTATTCAGAATTTCCAACGCCCTGTCACGTTGGCCACGGGAGGCCAACAACTGGGCGTGTGCTTCCACACCAACGGCAAGGCGGGCGCTCGAATCCCACAGCGTGTCAAAAACCGACAGCGCGGCATCATCATTACCGGCCGACATCTCGATCAGCCCCATCATGTAGAGCGTTGCGCTGTCCAGCCGTGGATCGCCAGACAGGCCATCTTCGAGATACCGGACGGCTGCATCCGTCCCTTGTGTATCAACTACGCGCCAAGCCGACAGTCCGCGCGCAATCATGCGGTTGAACGGCCCGAAACGAGACTGCTCCAGCATTTGCTTCGCGTCATCTTCCCGACCGACCCGAAGAGCTTCCACAGCCAGGGTCAATCTAACGAGAGCGGCCTCGCTGCCGAGGGTGTTTGCCCGCTTCGCCACCCGCACGCCTTCGCGATAATCGCCAGACAGAAGCGACGCAAACAAGGCGCGATCAGCAATACCAGATTTCTCCGGTGCAGAATCAATCGCCAGAGCGTAATGCTCGGCCGCCTTTTGGGGATCATTGGTCATCGCCGCAAAGCGCGCGATCAGAAAATCGCTGTACGCCTCGGCCTCAGTCGGACGACCATTGTGGACGAGCGAAGAATCCAAATGGCTCAATCCACCACTTGAACACGACGCTGACAGCGCCAGAAGCGACGACGCCACAAGAAAACGCAACAATATCATAGGAGGCAACTTCTCAGTAACGGTGCGCCGCTGCAAGGGATTTCCCCCGCTCTAGCCCTGTCCCGCCAACAGAATGTCCTGCTTGTCAAAAAAGCGGTCGATGCCGCGCTTGACCGCCGACATGGCATTGCGCAGGTCGCGGTCGGACTGCAGGCGCTTTGCGTCGGCCCGGTTCGTCACGAAGCCCATTTCCAGAAGCACCGCCGGAACATCCGGCGCCAGCAAAACATAGAAGCCTGCCTCGCGGTGTGTATTGCGCAGCACAGGGCCGGACTTCTCCAGTTCCGGCAGAAGCATTTCCGCAAATTCAGACGAGTGCGTCTTGGTTTCGCGCTTTACGAGATCTTCGAGGATGCCACTGACACGTTGCGGGGCGCCGTCCTCGAGCGGAATGCGCCAATTGTTGCGATTGGCTTCCTTGTCGATCCGGCGCTCACCACTCGCGCTGATCGTATAGACGGATGCGCCGGCAACTTCGCGACTCGCCGCAGCGTCCGCATGTAAGGAAATGAACAGGTCAGCGCCCCAATCGCGCGCCATGCTGACGCGCACCTCATGGTCGACATAGACATCCGTGTCGCGTGTCAGCCGCACCGTATAGCGGGGGTCCGCCTGAAGGATATTCTTGAGTGCGAGTGCCGCCCGCAAGGTGATGTCCTTTTCCACACCGCCTGTAATAGCCATGGCACCCGGGTCCTTACCACCATGCCCCGCATCGATAACAACCGTGTAGGATTGGTTTGCGACGCGCTGGGACGCTGGCAACGGAGCATCAGGTCTCATTGATGCGAGTTCAATTGCGAGTTCTTCCTTGCGCTTTTTGGCCTGATAGGAGGCAAGCTTGCGCATATCTTTCTTCGCCACGCTGCTGAAGCGCGCGGCCGACACGGTCTGAAGGTCAACGATTACCCGGTAGGATGGCTCGTTGCCCGCAGGTGGCAGGGACAAGGTCCGCGCGACCATCAACGGGCGCTCAAGCGCAAAGCTGAGCGTTCCCTCGGAGAGCGCCCAGGTGGCAACACCACCACCCCCATCACCCACAGCAGGGGTCACTGGCCCATCAACTGGCAGCACGAGGCTGCGAGCGTTTCCCGATTCGGCAAGGAAGGCGCGACCTTCCTGCTCGGAATCTGCCCACACGGTGATTCGAGTCGGCTCTCCATTGCCAACAACCTGCACCCGGCTGACATCGGCGGATGCGGCAAAACCCGCACCCAGACAGGCCATCACAAGGCAAACAAAGCGTAAAATAGTCATCAGGATCGCATGTATTCCAGATTCGAAGGTTTTCCCTACCAGACCGATTATTAACCCAGCATTGACCACAGGTTACGTATTACACAGCCTCAGCGCCCTTTTTGGTCTTTTCTTGACGGTCAAAATTGGGCAGTATCATCCGGTAGCCGCCAATCAGGCCTACCAAGCAAGTTTCCCAACGTCGCGACAGCGATCCCGGCTTCACCGAAAAGGCAAGCGGGCGCCGCGCTCCGGAAAGCAGAGAAGATGTACGCGGGTGCAGTAGTCAAAACCGATTTTCCTGTACTGCCCATGGGGCAGTCGGGTCGGCGTGACCGTATCCTCCCCCTAAATTTACAGACCGGCCCTGCGGCTGGCTTGAGGTGCGTTGACGCATCCAAAGCTGCTGCGCCGGCTCATAAGGTTCCTTTACATGAGCAAACTCATGCTAATCGACGCCTCGCACACGGAAGAGACCCGTGTTGCGATCGTCAACAATGGTCAGGTCGACGACTTTGACTTTGAAACAACTGGCAACGAACAACTCCGCGGAAACATCTACCTCGCAAAAGTAACGCGTGTAGAGCCGTCGCTTCAGGCGGCATTCGTTGAGTATGGCGGCAATCGCCACGGTTTCCTGGCTTTCAGCGAAATCCACCCCGACTATTACCAGCTGCCCGCGGAAGACCGCGAAGCCCTGCTGAAGGAAGCAGCCGAAGAGGCCGCTGCCCAGATCGAAGACGACGATGATGAAGATGGCGATGCAGTCGACATCGACGATGAAGACGACGTCGACAACGATGCAAGCGACGATGACTCTGACGAGTCGGAAGACTCCACCGATAATGAAAGCGGTGAAGCCAAGGCTGACGCCGCACCCCGCCGGAAGAAATCAAGCCGCGCCTCGATCTCCAAGCGCTACAAGATCCAGGAAGTCATCCGCCGCCGCCAGGTGATGCTGGTCCAGGTCGTGAAGGAAGAACGTGGGAACAAGGGCGCCGCCCTGACCACCTATCTCTCCCTCGCTGGCCGCTACTCTGTCCTGATGCCGAACACGCCGCGCGGCGGTGGCATTTCCCGCAAAATCGTCAATGGCGCGGACCGCAAGCGCTTGAAATCCATCGTCTCCGAGTTGGATGTGCCGGACGGCATGGGCCTGATCGTGCGGACCGCAGGCGCCAAGCGCACCAAGGCCGAGATCAAGCGTGACTATGAATACCTTTCCAAGCTTTGGGAAAACATTGTCGAGAAGACACTGACATCAGAAGCTCCAATGCTGATCAATGCCGAGGGCGGTCTCGTCCACCGGGCAATGCGCGACATGTTCGACAAGGATATCGAGGAGGTCCTTGTTCATGGTGAAGAGGCCTATCGCGAAGCGAAGGATCTCGCCAAGCTCATCATGCCGAGCCAGTCCAAGAAGGTTCAGCAATGGAAAGAGGAAGACCCGCTTTTCGTGGCCGAAGCGGTCGAGCAGCAGCTCGATTCCATCTACTCCCCCACCGTCCAACTGAAATCCGGCGGCTATCTCGTCATCAACCAGACCGAAGCCCTGGTTGCGATCGATGTGAACTCCGGCAAGTCGACACGTGAGCGCAACATTGAGCAGACGGCTGTGCGGACGAACCTCGAGGCAGCTGAGGAAGCCTGCCGCCAGATGCGCCTGCGCGACCTGGCTGGTCTCATCGTGATCGATTTCATCGACATGGACGAGAACAAGAACAATCGCGCCGTCGAGAAAAAGCTGAAGGATCACCTCAAGGTGGACCGGGCCCGCGTCCAGCATGGTCGCATCTCGCAGTTCGGCCTGATGGAAATCTCACGCCAGCGTCGCCGTCAGGGCGTGCTGCAGGCAACCTCCGATCCGTGCGAAGCGTGTAACGGCACTGGCCGTCGCCGCTCTATCCCGTCGGCGGCACTTCAGCTGATCCGGGCCATCGAGGCCCGCGCCTCCATGGGCGGCCTGAAAGCCATTTCCGTGAAGGCTCCGACCGATGTCGCGCTCTACCTGCTAAACAACAAGCGCGAAGCGCTGGTCGAAGTCGAACAGGTGGCCGGCTTTGCTGTCTCGATTCACTCGTCAGAAGACATGCTGCCAGGCGATTTCGTGATCGATGCAGAGCGCGACCCGAACGGAAAGCCGAAGAAGCGCAAGCCACCACGCTCGCTCGCCAAGCCGAGCAAGCAAATCGTCAGTGATGACGAGGATGAAGATGACGAGAGCGAAGACGACACGTCCGAAGCCTTTGCTGATCAAGATGACGAATCCACAGGCACCCGCCGCAAGCGCCGTCGGCGCCGAGGCGGTCGTGGCCGCAAACAAGAGGCAGCTGAGTCGCAAGACGATGAATCCCGGCTCGACGGCGAGGACGCCGAGGATGACGGCGATGACACCGCCGAGGCCGCGTCAGACAGTGACGACGATTCAGAGGATGGCGCCCCTCGCAAGCGCCGCCGCCGAGGCCGTCGCGGAGGTCGTCGGCGGCGCCGGTCTTCAGACACCCGCAACGAGGCAGCCGATGGAGCGCCAACAGATGGCGGCGCCTATCTGGACGGCCTCGCTGCGAGCGCTCCGGAAATGCTGGACGATGTTCCGCCGTCCGAGGCCAAAGTAGAGGAGCCGGTAGCGGCAGAAGCTGAAACTGCTCCGGACGAACCGAAGACGGAAGAGACTTCTGGTGACAGTGAGGAAAAGCCGGCGAAGACGAAGCGTCCCCGCCGATCCCGCAGCAAGAAGAAGGAAGCCCCTGTGGCAGCCGACACCGGCGATGCACCAGAGACCAACGATCCTGTTGAAGCTGAACCCACTCCAGCATCCAAGCCTGCTTCAGAGCCAGAGCCTGTTGCAGAAACGCCAGCCCCGGAGCCTAAGCCTGAAGTGGCGCCCGCCATGGTCGAACAGGCTGCGCCAGACCCCACTCCTGAGCCTGCCGCAAAGCCCTCCAAGAAGGCCGAGCCAAAACGCGCCGGCTGGTGGTCCCGCGCCAAGCGGTAAGACGGCTAGTATGGCTGGCGAAAACACAAAAGGGCCGGAGCAACGATGCTCCGGCCCTCTACGTTTCAAGCTCATACAAAGTAGACGAACCGGAACTCTATTCCGCGACCAACCCTGCGAACTGGGGGTCAGCTACTGCCTTACCTATCAGCTCTTGCACGGCTGGCGTAAAAGCATCAATCACGTTCTGGCAAGCTTTGAGCGCCGAGTAGCTCGTTTTGAAGCTATAGTCCGTAGATACTTCATAGCCATCGGGCGCAGCTTCAGACGAAAGCTTGAGCCCAATCTTCCAGGACCCAGTCCCAAATGAGTTGAAATCCAACTGCGTGATTTCACCATCGATTGTTGTTCCGTTGGACTGATCGTAAACTCCGGCGGCAAAGAGTTCGTCTCGCATCGCGCCCTCAATAAAGGCAACCGGCGCTTTTCCAGGAGCTACTTCCAAAGCGCCGAGCGCTCGGCAAGTCATATCGCCTTCAACGCCCTCTGCGGTAGTAAACGCCGCCAACTGGACCTTTTGCTCATCGTCCTCAAATGCGGATTGAAACGCCATGATGTTCGCAGTCGACGGCGTATACGGACGGCTGGACGTTGTTTCGCAAGCGCCCAACGTTAGAGCGGCCACAACAACCGCTACATACTTCAGCATAGAATTCTCCCCAAATTTCCCCGTGACCCAAGTTGATCACAGAACCACATTTCCCGCATTGGTTGCTAGGGTCAACAACAAAAAAAGGCCGGTCTTGAAATAATCACGACCGGCCTCCAAATGTTCGATTAAAGCGAAAAAATATTCACATTCGAGTATTTACGCCGCAGCTTTCTCGGCTTTACCGGCTGGCGGAAAGCGGTCGTAGAAGCCTTCGCCCTTGGATGCCATGTCGCGGAGCAGGTCGCCCGGACGGAACCGGTCACCATACTTGTCGGCGAGCTTATCGGCCTCGGCGACGAATTCCTTGATGCCCCACATCAGGTCGATATAGGAACAGCAACCGCCCGTATACGGTGCAAAGCCCCAGGCGAGGATGGAGCCAATGTCGGCATCGCGCGCATCGGTGATAACACCCTCTTCAAAGCAACGGGCAACTTCCACAGCCTGACGGATCAGGAAGCGGTTGGTCAGCTCTTTCTTTAGGTCTGGTGGGCATTCGTCCACCTTCACTTCCAGCTGCGTGTTCAGGTCTGGCCAGAGGCGTTCCGGCTTGCCCTTTTCGTTGTAGTCGTAGAAGCCCTTGCCAGCCTTGCGGCCCACACGCTCCTGGTCCTCGACGAGCCAGGCGAGGAACTGCGTCCGGTCATCCGTCTGCAGATCGATACCAGCTGCCTCAGCGGTTGCCCGCGTCACTTTCAGGGCTGTGTCGAGGCCAACCGAATCGGAAACTTCCAGCGGGCCCATCGGCATGCCGGACTGTCGGCCGACATTCTCGATGATCGCTGGCTTGATGCCTTCTGCCAGCATTTCCATGCCCTCGCGTGTATAAGTGCCGAAGCAACGGGAGGTATAGAAGCCGCGACTATCATTGACGGCAATCGGCGTCTTGCGGATGGCGAGCACATAATCGACCGCCTTGGCGAGGGTCGCTTCGCTGGTCTTTTCACCGCTGATGATTTCGACAAGCCCCATGCGCTCGACCGGCGAGAAGAAGTGGATGCCGATAAAGTTCTCAGGGCGCTCCGATGCTTCAGCCAAGCCTGTAATCGGCAATGTGGATGTGTTTGATCCGAAGACAGCATCCTTGTCGAGAACAGCTTCAGCCATCTTGGTGATCTTGGCTTTCAGTTCGACATTCTCGAACACGGCCTCGATGACCAGGTCAGCGCCTTTGACATCATCATAATTGTCGGTCGTCGTGATCAGGTCGAGCAGTGCGTCACCCTTCTCCTGTGTGGACTTGCCACGCGAGACGGCCTTTTCGACGAGACGGCGGGAATAGTCCTTACCCTTCTCGGCATTCTCTTTCGAGACATCGACGAGAACAGTCGGGATACCAGCCTTGGCCTGCACATAGGCAATGCCCGCGCCCATCAGGCCCGCACCGACGACAGCGATCTTCTTGAATTCGGTCTTCGGATGACCGGCCGGGCGGTTGCCGCCCTTGGACAGTTCCTGCATCGACAGGAACAGGGACCGGATCATGGCTTTCGCTTCCGGGCGCTGCTGGGTGTTGATGAAGTAGCGGGTCTCGATCCGGAGACCTGCATCGATCGGCACCTGAATGCCTTCATAGATGCAGGACAGGATGTTCTTCTGGGCCGGATAGTTGCCATAGGTCTTGGCCATCAGCATGGCATTGGACATGGTCGCGACCTGGCCCGCACCGGGGCTACGATGCACGACGCCGCCCGGAACCTTGAAGCCCTTTTCGTCCCAAGGTGCCTGCGCCTTCGGATTGGCCTTGACCCAGGCCTTCGCCTTGTCGACCGTTTCGGACGATGGGGCGAGTTCCTGAACGACACCCATGGCGAGCGCCTTCTCGGCATTGAAGCTTTCACCTTGCAGGATCAGTGGCAGAGCGGCCTGAACGCCGATCAGGCGTGGCAGGCGCTGGGTGCCGCCAGCGCCTGGCAGGAGGCCGATCTTGGCTTCCGGCAGGCCGAATTGCAGCTTCGGATTGTCATTCGCCGCAACGCGATAATGACAGGCCAGCGCCACTTCGAGACCGCCGCCGAGGGCGAGGCCATTCAGCGCAACGGCCACCGGCTTGCCGCAGGTTTCCAGTTCGCGCAGCGTCTTGTTGAGCGAAAAGCCGCGATCGAATTGCGCCTTTTTCAGCTCTGCTTCGGACATGTCCGCAGACGACTTTCCGGCGCCAGCGCTCTGGTTCATTTCACCAAGATCCGCCCCGGCGCAAAAGCCGCTCGGCTTGCCCGACGAGATCACCAGGCCCTTGATGGCGTCATTGGACGCGACTTCCTTGGAGATTGCGATGATATCAGCGACAGCTTTTGCCGTCAGCGTGTTCATGCTGCGGCCTGGCACATCAAAGACTGCGTGCGCAATGCCGTCACCATCGACGTCCCAACCGAATGTTTCGAGTTCCATATCGTGTATTCCGTTCGTCTGTATCTTGATTAAACGCGTTCGATGATCGTGGCGGTGCCCATGCCGGCGCCGACGCAGAGGGTGACAAGGGCGGTTTCCTTGCCGGAGCGCTCCAATTCGTCGACCATCGTGCCAAGGATCATGCCGCCGGTCGCGCCGAGCGGGTGGCCCATAGCGATGGCGCCGCCATTCACGTTCATCTTTTCATGCGGGATGTTGAGGTTCTGCATCATCAGCAGGACGACCGATGCGAAGGCTTCATTCAGTTCGTACAGGTCGATGTCACTGGCTTCCATGCCGGCCTTCTTAAGGACCTTCTGGGACACATAGGTCGGGCCGGTCAGCATGATGCCCGGCTCGGAACCGATGGACGCCATCGCGCGGATGCGTGCGCGCGGCTTGAGGCCGAACTTCTCGCCCATTTCCTTCGAGCCGAACAGGACCGCTGAAGCACCATCCACGATACCGGACGAGTTACCGGCATGGTGCACATGATTGATCGCTTCCAGTTCCGGATAGCGCTGCTTGATGACTTCATCGAAGCCCATCGCGCCCATGCCAGCGAAAGACGGGTTCAGTGCGGCGAGCGACTGCATGTCAGCGTCCGGGCGCATGTGCTCGTCATGTGCCAGCTGGATGCCGCCCATCTGATCTTTTACCGGAACAATGGACTTGGCAAAACGGCCCTCTTTCCAGGCAGCTGCTGCACGCTTCTGGCTTTCGACGGCAAACGCATCAACGTCATCACGCGAGAAACCATACTTGGTGGCGATCGTGTCAGCGCCGATGCCCTGTGGCGCAAAATATGTTTTCAAGGCAACTTGCGGATCAGACGACCACGCACCACCGGACGCGCCCATTGGCACGCGGCTCATGCTTTCAACACCGCCGCCGATGGCCATATCTGCCTCGCCGGTCATGACTTTGGACGCGGCCATGTTACAGGCCTCGAGGCCGGAGGCGCAGAAGCGATCAACCTGAACGCCTGCAGTGGTTTCGGCGTAGTCGGCGTTCAGTACAGCAACGCGCGCAATATCTGCGCCCTGCTCGCCAACCGGGCTGACACAACCAAGAACCACGTCATCGACATTCGATGTATCGAGTTCGTTCCGGTCACGGATGGCTTGCAAAACCTGGGTCGCAAGGCTCAGCGCAGTGATCTCATGCAGTGATCCGCTTTTCTTGCCTTTACCGCGGGGCGTGCGCACCGCGTCGTAGATATAGGCTTCAGTCATTGGAGAGGCTCCTTCTAAACGTAAAATCAGGTTACCGGTTTCAATACCGGATTGAGGGTCAGGCTCGCGGTGGAACGGGCAGCTTCCTTGCCGCGGGAATCAAACAGTTCGGCTTCCGCGAACAACATGGCACGGCCGACATTTCTCAGACGCGCTGTAACTTCGATGACGCCCTTCCGGACTGGGCGTAGAAAATGGGTGTGCAAATCAACCGTCGAAGGCAGCTTCGTCTTGCCCGCCTTCATTCCGGCGAGCATGCCAATCGTATCATCCATCATGGCGACAAGATAGCCGCCCTGGATAACGCCTGCCGGATTGCAGAACTCCGGGCGGCCTTCAAAGCGCACCCGGGTTGTCAGCGCTTTCATGTCGAGCGCCAAGAGTGCAAAGCCAAGCGATGTCGAGGACGGGCTCGGCGTAGGGAAGACATCACGAATGAGATGACTGTCAGGCATTGGAAACTAGAGCGTCCTCGCGATTAGCATTTTCATGACTTCGTTGGCGCCGCCATAGATACGCTGAACGCGTGCGTCTGCATACATCTGAGCGATGGGATATTCGTCCATATAGCCGAACCCGCCATGCAACTGCAGGCACTCATCAATGATCTTGCACTGCAAGTCAGAGATCCAGTATTTCGACATTGATGCGGTCGAGGCATCGAGCTCTTCCTTGAGCAGGCGCTCCGTACAATGATCGGCAAACACTTTGGCGACGGTCGCTTCGGTCTTGCATTCCGCCAGTTTGAACTGCGTATTTTGGAAATCGAAAATCGTACCGCCGAACGCCTTGCGGCCCTTCACATATTCGACGGTCTCGTGAATTGCACGCTCAATCATGCCGACGCCCTGAAGGCCGATTATGTGGCGCTCCTGCGGCAGTTTCTGCATCAGCTGGATGAAGCCCTTGCCCTCGACTTCGCCAAGAAGGTTGGAAGCTGGCACACGCACTTCATCGAAGAACAGCTCCGATGTATCCGCAGCATGCTGGCCAACCTTTTCAAGGTTCCGGCCGCGGCGGAAGCCTTCCAGCTTGTCTGTCTCGACAACGGCAATCGAAATGCCCTTGGCGCCCTGGGTCGGGTCCGTCTTCACGCAAACGAGGATCAGGTTTGCGGTCTGGCCATTCGAGATGAAGGTCTTCGAGCCGTTGATGACATATTCGTCGCCATCGCGCTTGGCGGTCGTTTTCATGCCCTGCAGGTCAGAGCCTGCACCGGGCTCCGTCATCGCAATGGCGGTTACGAGTTCGCCCGAACAAATGCCGGGCAGCCAACGCCGCTTTTGTTCTTCGGTGCCATAGGCGACGATATAGGGTGCAATAATCGCATTGTGCAGGGTTATGCCGAATCCGTCGACACCCTTCCACTGCTGTTGTTCGATGATGATGGCTTCATGACGGAAATCACCACCCGCGCCGCCATATTCTTCGGGCACGGATGCGCCGAGCAGGCCCATTTCGCCAGCCTTTTTCCAGATTTCCATCGGAACAATACCGTTCTTGCGCCACTGGGGCACATGCGGCACGCATTCCTTTTCGAAGAACTGGCCAACAGCGTCAGAGAAAATCTCGAGCTCTTCGTCCTGGCGCCAATTGGCCTTCGGGACATCTAGTGGGCTGGCCTGCATTCGTCTTCCTCCGCTATGGGCGGCATTTGCTTGCCGCTTACGTTCACGTAAACATGTAAGCGTCGCTCCGAGGAATTCCCAGCCCTCTCCCAACGTCAGAACGAGCGGAATCGCATAATTTTTTTGTGTGATAGCGCGTGAAACCCACTTATTTGGGCCACGCGCCATCAAAATCGAACTGGCGCTCTAGAACGCTTCCGCTGACAACGCCATCATCGACTTCGCGCCGGTCTTCACCTTGGCCAAGTGTGCAGCACCATCCGGCACCATCCGGTCCAAAAAATAATAGCCGGTTGTGAGCTTCTCTTCATAGAAGGGATCGCCCGCCGCCTTCTTCTCCAGCGCGATCTTGGCCATTTTCGCCCACATGAATGCCAAGCCTGTGAGGCCAAACAGGTGCAGGTAATCGTGGCTGGACGCGCCCGCATTGTTGAAATCGGTCATGCCATTTTGCATCAGCCAGGTTGTGGCCTCTTGCAACTGGGCCTTCAGTGTCGTCAGGCCCTCGATAAACGGGGCCATATCGGCATCGCCATCGGCTGAGTTGATGAATTCGTCAACTTCACCAAAGAAGCTGAAGACAGCCCGGCCACCATTGGACGCCAGCTTGCGGCCAACGAGGTCGAGCGCCTGTACGCCATTGGTGCCTTCGTAAATAAGAGTGATACGGCAATCGCGGACGATCTGCTCCAGACCCCATTCACGCGTAAAGCCAGAGCCGCCGTGAAGTTGCAGCGCCTGATTGGCTTTCTCAAAGCCCATATGGGTCAGGTATGCTTTGATGACCGGCGTCAGAAGGGCCATATAGTCGCCCGCCTTTTCCCGCACTTTTTCATCTGGAGATTTGTGCTGAAGGTCACCCTGGAAGGCCGTCCAGTAAGTAAGCGCGCGCGCGCCTTCGAGGAATGCCTTCTGGTCCATCAACATGCGGCGCACGTCCGGATGAACGATGATCGGATCGGCAGGCTTTTCAGGTGCCTTTGGCCCGGTCAGGGAACGCCCCTGAAGACGGTCCTTCGCAAAATCGACTGCATTCTGATAGGCGACGACGGCTTGGGACAGACCCTGCAGGCCCACGCCGAGGCGCGCCTCATTCATCATGACGAACATGGTGCGCATGCCTTTATGCTCTTCGCCAACAAGAAAACCTGTCGCGCCGTCATAATTCATGACGCAGGTCGCATTCCCGTGAATGCCCATTTTTTCTTCGAGGCCACCGCAGGAACAGGCATTGCGCTCGCCCAGCGAGCCATCTTCGCCCACCATGTATTTCGGTACAACGAACAGGGAAACGCCTTTGATGCCTTCTGGCGCGCCTTCGATGCGGGCGAGCACGAGGTGGATGATGTTCTCCGTCAGATCCTGCTCGCCGCCGGAAATCCAGATCTTCTGGCCTGTGATCTTGTAGGAGCCATCGCCCTGCGGCACGGCTTTTGTTTTCATCAGGCCCAGATCGGTGCCGCAATGCGGCTCGGTGAGGTTCATCGTACCGGCCCATTCGGCGGACGCCATCTTCGGCCCGTACTTGGCCTTGAGTTCATCGGAGCCACCCGCCATCAGCGCCTGATAGGCACCGTGCGTCAGCCCCGGATACATCCCGAACGCCATGTTCGACGATGATACCATTTCAGTCCAAGCAATGTTTACAACGTGCGGAAGCCCCTGACCGCCCATGGACGGATCGGCCGACAACAAAGGCCAACCGTTTTCAACGAGTTGTTTATAAGCTTCTGGAAAGCCATCCGGGGTTTTTACACTGGCGTCATCGCCGCGCACACACCCTTGCTGGTCGCCCACAGCGTTGAGCGGAAACAGGACTTCCTTGGCGAATTTGCCTCCTTCCTCGAGGATGGCATTCACCAGGTCCGGCGTGGCCTCTTCGAAACCCGGCAGGTTTGAATAGTTCTGGATCTGCAACAGGTCCTGCAGGATGAATTGCATGTCGCGGATCGGCGCGTCGTAACGTGGCATTTTGTATTTCCTGTCAATAAAGCACGAAAATCGCAGATATCTGCGGCGCGCTTGTACAAATTAATTTGCCCCACCGTAGCATCTGCTGGGTGGGGCACAATTTGGTCGATGCAGATCAGACTTCGTCGAGCTGCCTGCGGGCAATTTCGTCATATGCCGCAAGCTGTCGCTTGTTCTCATCAGACGGGCCGGTATTCGCAATTTGCGTTTCCAGCCATGAGATCCCCTTGCGCAACTCCGTCAGGGCGGTGTCGATGTCGCCTCTCTGAATTTCCAGCTCCTTCACTTGCTTGCGGAACTTGTCGAGCGACATTCGCATCTGAGCGCGCTGTCCGTCATCGAGCACGTAAAGGTCTAGGATTTCACGGATATCGGCAAGCGGCAGGCCGAGACGCTTTAGCCTCACGATGATGGTGAGCCGCGCGCGATCCCGATTGGAATAGACCCGGGTCATGCCATCCCGAGCGGGATGGAGCATGTCCTTGTCCTCGTAGAAACGCAGCGCCCGCGGCGTAACGCCAAACTCGCGAGCAAGCTCGGAAATTGTGTAGGTGCGGGAATCCGCAGCGGAAATCTTGGAGAGCTTGTTGTTCATCATTCCGCAAATCTAGATCAAGGCTTACGCGAACGTCAACGTAAACTTTTTTGGCATTCTTCGTTTCCCCGCAGATTCCCTTGGTAGAGTTACCGGATTTGGAGGTTTTCTTTACCTTTAACCTGCCCTTAATCCGGCTCCTGTCATCACCGATGCTGAATCTGAATGATTTTGCCCGAAGCATTAACAATCGCGGGCAAAATGAGTGCTTAGGAGAGTGGGGATGAGCCAGACGGGGCCCTGGAGCGTCAAAGGAATTGACCAGCGCGCGCGCGACGCCGCTCGCGAGGCAGCGCATGCTGAAGGCATCACCTTGGGGGAATATCTGAACCGGCTACTTATGTCGGTCGATGCCCCCCGGCCAAACGAAGTTGCGTATCCTTTCCAGAATCGCCGACCAACGGCAAACGCGGCGAACGACACGCTCGACACGTTGACGCGCCGCATTGAGGCAACAGAAGCGCGCTCCACACTTGCCATAACGGGTATGGACCACACGATCCTCGGCCTGGTGGCTCGCCTGGAAGAGGCCGAGCAAAATTCTGCTGCCGTAGCGGGCCATGTGGATAGCCTGATCGAAGAACTGAAGGACACACATTCCGCTTTGCAGGCAAAAGTGCAGAAGCTTGAAGCCGACGACACGACCCGCGAAAATCTCGAAGCGCTGAAATCACTCGAACAGGCGCTAGGCAAACTTGCCAGCCATGTCTTCGAAGAAAGCGAACTGGCTCAGAATGAGGCCCAAGCCATTCAGGGCCGGGTCGAGACAGGCTTCACCGAGCTGACCGACCGCGTTGAAAACATGGAAGTGAAGGTCGAACAGACCCTGTCCGATGCGGCCTCTCGCGTCGAGCGCGCCGTGGACCAAGCAGAGTTGCGCGCCGAGGGCACAGCCCGCGAGCTTGCCGATCGTCTATCCAATCTGGAAACGCATGTGAACTTGCGTCTGTCTGAGGTCGACAAGAGCGATGCGCGTCTGGAAAGTGTCGAGACGAAGATTACGAAATCCCTGGCGACTGTCGAAACCACACTGGCTCAAACACAGGACCGGTTGAACCGAGCAGAAACCACCACGGATGCGGCCCTGCTCAGCCTTGAGTCCACATTCAACAATCTTGACGCCAAGATCGAGACCCTGTCGAAAACGGTCGAGCCTGATTTGGCGGACCGCCTTCGGGCAGAGTTTGAATCGCGCTTCGACGAAATCATGACGACTGTCCGCAGTACCGTCGACACGGCCCGCGCAGAACTGGCCGAAGAAATATCTCGTGCGGCCTCGGGCGCCAGTGAGGAAGCCGTTGCCGAACTTCAGACCGGTCTGAACGAAGTTCGCGAAAAACTGGTCGCAGGCGAAGATCGTCAGACTCAGGACATGAACAAGGTCTCGTCCGAGATCGGACGGATTGGTGACCTGGTCGGCACACGGATGGAAGAATTTGGCGCAAACCTCGACAAGCGGGTCAATGCAAGTGAGCAGCGTAGCGCCGAGGCAATTTCCCAGATTGGGGATCAGGTTGCGACCGTCGCCAACCGCCTGCAAGCGCGCCAGGACAAGGCCCTGCAGACCCTCGCTACCGAGATTGATGAGAACCGCAAGCGCGCAGATCTGAAGCTCTCCGAAGCGATATCAAGTGTCACCGATAAACTCGAGCAGGCGCAAACCCAGACCAGCGCATCCCTCTCGCCAATCCAGAAGGCGATGGCGTCGCTCGCGACGCGATTGGAAATGCTCGAAGACACCGCTGCGCCTTCCAAGTCCGGTGCAGTCGAGCCAACTGATTTGGCAACCATGAATGCGCTGAACGAGACTGATCGCCTGCTCGAAGAATTCCAGGAAGAGGAAGACGCATCGTCTGATCTTCTCTCGGATGAATATGATGCAGTGTTTGAGCCCGGCCTGCCCGAGGACATTGCAGATGACGATACCAGCGACGCATTCCTCACAGACTGGACCGAAACAGAGGAAGTCGAAGAAGTCGAGATAGAAGCTGGGACGAACGCCAAGTCAAATGCTTATGAAGAAGACTACGATCTCGTCGAGGACGAATTCGAAGTTGACGCAGATCCGGACAATGCAGAAGACGATTTCTACGACGCATTCGCCGATGCTGATGAAGCTCCTTCCCCAGTCGGATTTGATGCACTTGCCGAGCTTGAGGACTACGGGGACAATTCTGCCGAGCCACGTGAATCGGATATTTTCGAAGACGATGAATTCGACACGGAAGTCGATCCGGCCGGAGAAACATTCGCCGACCCTGAGTTTACAGAGGCGCTAGAAGACGAGCCTGAGGCCGCCTCGCCGGCTGCGAACTATATCGACATGGCTCGCCGCGCTGCGATTGCGGCGTCGTCGGGTCGCAAGGATTCTTCCCCATCGCTTGCACCTCCAAGTGATCAGGCTGACAAAGGCTTGCGCTTCGGAAACGGAAAGCTCCCACTCTATGCTGCGGCCTCAGCCGTTATCATCACGGGCGCCACTGTGGGCGGGTACCTTTATCTGCGCGGTAAGCAGGCCCCGACTTCGGTAATCGAACTGGCCGCGCCCGTCGATGGGGCGGCTGCGAGTCTAATTGAAACAGAATTGCCACCCGCAGAAGCCGCCGAGTCATCCGATGATGCCCTTCTGTTCGAAGATGATGTCGCGCCGCCAACTGACTTGGAGACTGCGGCCGCAGACAAGAGCGGCGAGGTTGCACCATCTGAAGAGCCATCCGACCCGATGGCTGAACTGATTGAACCAACGCCAATGATCGCGACCGCGCGTATTGAGCCGACCACGAGCTACCCGCCGATCCCGAAAGTCGACACGCTGGCAAATGCCGCAGCATCCGGGAACGGCATCGCGCAATTCCAACTAGCGCAACAGCAGCTTGCCGATGGCAACTTGAAAGGCGGCGCAGTCCTGATGCGGCAGGCCGCAGAGAAGGGCTTGCCAATTGCTCAGTACACGCTTTCAAAATTGCACGAAAAAGGTACGGGTGTACCGAAGGATCTGACACTGGCCCGGGAATGGACGGAACGGGCTGCAAACGGTGGCAACGTGAAAGCAATGCATGACCTTGCCGTCTTCATGGCTGAGGGCGAGGGCGGCGAGCAAACCTATGCCGGTGCCGTTGGATGGTTTCGAAAAGGCGCGGAGTTCGGCATTGTCGATAGCCAATACAATCTCGGCGTACTGTACGAGCAAGGCCTCGGCATCAGCCCAAATCTGACCGAAGCCCTTTACTGGTTCATGGTCGCTGCCAAGAATGGCGACGCAGGCGCACCGGCAAAAGTCATGGAAATTTCCAAGCGCGTCTCACCAGAAGCGGTGAACCATGCCCGTGTACAGTCTGAAGACTGGACCGCCTCCCGCGCCAACGCAGCAGCCAATGGCCGGTTCGGCGCGCAATCATGGAACATCGGGAATGCGGCTCAAGTACGCGCGACACAGCAGGCCCTGACCGTACTTGGCTACAACATTGGCTCCGCCGATGGAGCCCTTGGGCCGGATACAGCGACCGCCATTCGCGACTATCAAACCGCTCAGTCTCTCAACGTGACAGGAACCATCACGCCGGAACTGATCGAAAGTCTGAACGCTCGCGCCAAGTCTTAGTGTTATGGCCGTGTAAAAGCGCGCGGCCGTTCACTCTCATCCAGGCTGAGATAACGGTCACGCAGTCGCGTTTGGCGGGACTCGAGTGACTGCTGCTCGCCGGCAATGATGACAGCGATGGGTGCAGACGCGACCTCCAAAGGATCCCCGTCCCAACCAACCACATCAGCGGGTGCGCCGGGCGCGAGGCGACCATACCCCGTCAGGCCGAACATGTCCGCCGGGGCGGTGGTCAACGCCGCCAAAGCATCATCGAAGCTCAGTCCGTTGGCGACTGCATTGCCGGCAAGCTGTGTCGCAAGCCGCGCCTGATGGCTGCTATCCCCAACATTGGCAATGGCAAATGTAACGCCTGCTGCGGCCAGTCGCGCTGCATTTTCAGATGTCGCTGCCAGTTTCTCAAACGAGCCCGGAAGATTGGAAAACGCATTGATGATCACCGGGATATCCATCTCGGCCAGCCGTGGCGCCACACGCCACGCTTCGTCCGCGCCGACAATCACGATCTTCAGTGACGGCTCCTCCTCGGCCAGATCCATCACGGCATTCAAGTCACTGGCACGACTCGCTTCAATCAAGATCAACTGCTGGCCCCGTGCGGCGGGCGACAGCGCTTGTGCATCAATCCGGTTCAGAACCGCACCATCATTCTGCGTGATGTAGCGCGCTGGATAGCTGCGCGCATCATCCAGCGCCGCCCGCAGCAGCGTCATGGCAGACTGCCGCGAGCCGCCAGCAAGGCCCGCGCCTGCTTCACCGAGCTTGATGAAGGTAAATGCCTTCTCATCCAGCTCCGTATCGAGATCACCGCTCGTATCAGCTACGAAACCCTGCCCGGCAAATAGCGCATTGCCGGTGTTGGGTACAACAACCAGGCGCGTAAAACCTTCGATCCGGGTGACATCAATCGCAGTGGCGTCGGGATTGAACCCATCGGCTGCATTCAGCGCGGCTGAAAACGGAGACATCGCCGCCGCCGTGTCATTCGTAGAATCTTCCGCGCCAACTTCAACCAGGCCTGTTCGGGCAAAGGAGGCGATCAGACCAGGCGTGACCCATTCAGCGGAAATCTCGGTGGCGCCACCTGGCACTTCAGTATCTGCCCCGCCGACCGTGACAATCCGGTCGTCCTCGATGACAACAACGCCGTTTTCGATCATACCTTGAGCGGTGCCGGTCCAGACCGTTTCACCGCGAATGACGAACGTATCGGCGTACGCGGGCGCCGCTGCGAGACCCAAGGCGGCAACGCTTGTAAGTAGTGTACGGATCATTTGCGATCTCCTTCACCAGGTTGGCCTATTTCAAAATCCATCACAGGATTGGTCTCAGGATGGTCGCGGTCAAACATCAGCGCGCCGTCAATAAAGACCTGGTCTGCCTTGGCGTAGACGCTGAACGGGTCATCGGACCAGACGACGACATCCGCCATCTTGCCGGGCTTCAGGCTGCCCGTACGATCGTCAATGCCCAATGACTTGGCCGGGTTCAGCGAAAGCCACGTCCAAGCGACCTCTTTCGGAATATCGATACCTGCCCTCAAACCATCAGACCATGCCTTGGCGGCTTCCTGGTTGAGACGTTGAATGCCGACATCACTATCCGAATGGACGATGGCACACGCGCCGGCCTTGTGGACCATCGGGATGTTCTCACGGACGCCATCATAGGCTTCCATCTTGAAGCCCCACCAATCGGCCCACATGGAAGAACACGCACCATATTCGGCCAGCTTGTCGGCAATCTTGTAGCTCTCAACGGCGTGGTGAAAGGCGGTGACCTTGTAGCCAAACTCCTTCGACATATCCATGATTTGCGCCATCTCATCGGCGCGGTAGCAATGCATGTGCACGAGGATGTCGCCATTCAGCACACCCGCGAGCGTGTCCAGTTCGAGATCACGCGCAGGTGGTTCACCGCCTTCGTCCTCGTACTTCTCCCATTTGCGCTTGTATTCTGCAGCTTTGATCCAAGCTTGCCGGTATCCCGCCACGTTTCCCATCCGAGAATAAGGGGCGCCACCAGGAAAACGCCCGCCGCCATAGCCATAAACGCGCTTGGGATTTTCGCCGCAGGCCATTTTCAGCGTATAGGGCGCGTCCGGAAATTTCATGCCCTGAACGGTCCGGCTCGGCACGTTCTTGAGGATCACACCCCGCCCGCCGAACAAGTTTGCGCTGCCCGGCAGCACCTGGAGCGAGGTGATGCCTCCGGCTATCGCCCGCGTGAAGCCTGGATCTTGCGGCCAGACACCGTGCTCCGACCACACTTCGGCCGTGACCGGCGCAGAAATTTCGTTGCCATCGCCGTGCGCGGTCACACCGGGCGAGGGATAGACGCCGAGATGGCTGTGATTATCGATAATGCCCGGAGTCACCCAGCGACCTGTCGCATCAATCGTCTCGGCACCCACCGGGGCTTCGATATCGGCGCCTAGTGCGACGATCTTGCCATCCTGCAACAGCAGGCTGCCATCTTCGATCAGGTTACCTTCGCCATCGAGGATTGTGGCATTGGTGATCAGGACAGGCGCATTCGGATAGGGCGCATATGTGGAAGGATATGGATTGCGGTCGAACGCGTCTTCCGACGACGCAGCCTTGTCGGTATCGTCGCCTCCACCGCACGCTGAAAGCAGGAGTGCCGCAGCGCAAACAGCTGCCAGCCCATAAAGTATTCGCATTTCATTTCGCCCCGTGTCCGCAGAAAGGTTTGGCGCATACTGCTGACATTTCTTCCGGCTTCAAGGCCTGAGCCGGAAACACGCGTGAAATTCTTGCCTGCCCGGCCGGATTTGCCGCAATTTGTTTCTACTGTTCCGGTTGAGACGGATCTTTCTTGTCTCGGCCGAACACCAAGCGCATCAGCCAGTTTGGCGCGAACCGTTCGACCCGGGGATGCCTTGCCAAAACGCTCTCCATCCACCGCCTGCCCCACATCGCGTTCCGCCCCAGCAGCACGACACCAAGAATGGCAATCGGCAAGCCAACAGGAATGATCGGCGTGACGAAAGCGATTGGAATGGCCACCACGATCATGATCAGACCGGTAAGCGCCAAAATCTGGCGGAACGCTACGTTCACACCATTGCGCAGCCCCGCCGCAGGCTTTGGGGAAGCTGCGGTCTGTTCCGTTTTCATGTGGGTTTCGTCATCGGCCATTAAGCTGAATATGGGAAAAGAAGCGGGCGCCGCCAGCGATATCGTCATGATGTGGTCAAAGTCTGGTGTCTGCGTTACCTGATTGCTACAGATTGCCCGCTCGTTCCGCGCGCAGGGCGGGATGAAATGTTGCGTGAGGCCCGGAATGAAACTGCAGTCTGTTCAGGTCCTGCGTGGAGTGGCGGCCCTCCTGGTCGTTCTCTATCACACCAGAGCCCACGAAACTCGCGGCATCGCCCATAATGGTGGCGGCGAGTTGGCTTGGCTTGGCGGCATTGTGACGAATGGTTTCGCCGGGGTCGACCTGTTCTTCGTGATCTCCGGCTTCATCATGGTCGCCGTGACCTACGAATTGAAGCCCGGCATCCAGACAGCTCTGGACTTCGTGTTCCGTCGGCTGACCCGGGTCTATCCGGTCTGGTGGCTGTTTGCCGGTATCACCACAGTCGGTCTGCTCGGCTATTTCCAGTTGGGCAATATGGTCGAAACGTTGCAAGTCACGTCGCGTCCGGAGCCAGACTGGATCTATATCATCAAGTCCTTCCTGCTGATTCCACAGGAAAAGGAGCCGGTACTTGTGGTGGGGTGGACGCTGATCCATGAAGTCTATTTCTATCTCGCGTTCAGCCTCGTCTTGCTGCTTCGCAGATCCTTGTGGCCCTATGCGTTGCTTGGCTGGGGAGCTGCAGTCATCGCAGGATGGATGTCTGGACTGTCCGGCCCGATCGTTACCGATTTCTTTTCGTTATTTTTCTCGCCCATGACCATGGAATTTCTGTTCGGCGCCGCCACAGCAATGCTCGTCGCGTCCGGAGTTGCGTGGCGAGGTGGGATCGTGATGCTGGTCTCCACGCTATGGATGGTGGCGTCCCTGTGCCTGCAGGGGCCCCAAACCGATTACACACTTCAATGGGGCCGCGTCATGATGTTCGGCTTGCCGAGTGCCGCGCTCATCTACGGTCTCGTCACGCTGGAACTTGAAGATCGTTTGGCATGGCTTGTCCCGGCGGGCGTCGGCGCTTTGCTGACTATCGCGGTTTTCCAGCTCTACGGACTGGGAGAAACAGCCCCTCTATCCGTGCGGGTCAATGCCACTATTGTTGCAGTTCTGGTGGGCGGCTTGGGCATGCTTGCTACATTTTGGACAGGTTGGCTGGCTGGTCAGACTAGACCTCGCAGCGTGCGCGCCCTGTTTCCAGCCTTGCGCAAAATACTCGCCGCGATGGTCCGGCTCGGCGACGCCTCTTATTCGCTCTACCTTGTGCACACGATCGTCATCGTGGCCCTACGGGTCCTGTTCGGACGCCTCGGAGACATTCCCGTTCTCGCGCCTGTTTTCCAGCTCGGCCATCCTGGCCTGCTCGACAATGTCGCGTTTGCGCTTGCCTGCGTGACGGGATCGATTGCCGCCTCGCTGCTCAGCTACACCTATTTTGAACGGCCAGTGGGCGCGCTCTTCCGAAAGTCACGCCCAACAGTGCAGAACGCTTCCTGATCCTTATTCTGCCGCACGGAACTCGTTTCTGGCGGCGTCCATTTGAGCACAGGCTTGCGCGCTGCCTGTGTCTCATCCAGCCGGCGCATCGGGGCGAGATAGGGCGCGCCCTTCATTGTCTCGTCCCCCTGCGCGGCACGCCGGGCAATCGATTCCAGCGAGTCACAAAAGCGATCCAACTCGGCTTTCGATTCAGACTCGGTCGGCTCGATCAGCATCGCCCCATGTACGACCAAGGGGAAGTACATCGTCATCGGATGATAGCCTTCATCAATGAGAGATTTGGCAACGTCGATGGTTTCGATCCCGTCTGCCGTGAAGGCATCGGAGAACAACGCTTCGTGCATGCAATAGCCTTCAAAGGCCGGGGTCATCACGGATTTGAGGCGAGCCTGAATATAGTTGGCATTGAGGACGGCATCCTCAGACGCCTGTTTCAGGCCGTCCGCGCCATGGCTGAGCATATAGGTCAGGGCCCGGACGAACATGCCCATCTGGCCGTGAAAGGCGACCATACGGCCGAAGCTCTCTTTAGCGTCACCTTCCATATCCTCAACGAGACGGAAGACGCCATCTTCATCCTTCACAACAAAGGGCACCGGGGCATAAGGCGCCAGCGCATCGGACAGGACGGTCGGCCCAGAGCCCGGTCCGCCGCCGCCATGCGGGGTGGAGAAGGTCTTGTGCAGATTGATGTGCATCGCATCGACACCAAGGTCGCCGGGGCGAACCCGGCCAACGATGGCATTGAAGTTCGCGCCGTCGCAATAGAAGTATCCGCCAGCCGCATGGATCAGGTCGGCGATCTCCTTGATATCGGTCTCGAACAGGCCGCAGGTATTTGGATTGGTCAGCATAATGCCGGCAATGTCGTCGGATTTTTCGAGCTTCGCCTTCAACGAATCCATGTCGACGCGGCCGCGCGCATTGGCCTTGATCTCGTCCACGATGAAGCCGCACTGAACGGCGGTTGCCGGATTCGTTCCGTGGGCGGAGGCCGGCACAAGAACGCGCTTGCGGGTCTCGGCCTCGCCGCGCGCGACCAGCGCCTGACGGATTGCCATCATGCCGCAGAACTCGCCATGCGCCCCGGCTTTGGGGCTCATCGCAACCGCAGGCATGCCGGTTAGTGTCTTCAGCCAAGTGGCCAATTCGTCGATCAGTTCCAGTGCGCCCTGCACGGTTGCCTGCGGCTGCAGCGGGTGGATATCCGCAAAGCCGGGCAAGCGCGCGAGCTTCTCGTTGAGACGCGGATTGTGTTTCATCGTGCAGCTGCCGAGCGGGAACAGGCCAAGGTCGATGGCATAGTTCTTCTGGCTGAGGCGCATGTAATGGCGCACGGTCTGTGGCTCCGACAGACCCGGCAGGCCGGTCGGCTGGCTGCGCGCAACGCCGCCAAGGCGTCCGCTCCGGTTCTGCGGCGCGGGCAGGTCAACGCCGGTTGTCTCAGACGTCCCGATCTCGAAGATCAGGCCTTCAGCCTGCAACAGGCCCCGCGAGCCAGACATGGTCTCGATGGCAGCTACCGAAGCCGAAGTCGGCGCCGTCGGGCGGCCTTGCATGTTCATGGTCATATCGGTTTCACCTCGTCAAAATATTCACTGCGGGCCACGAGCACCGCCTCAGCTGTTCGCTCAGGTTCATCAGCAAGGTAGGGAAACCAGAAGCTTATGCCGACTTCCGGACTTACTATAACGTCTAAACTGCCGATGCTTGAGAAACCCTTGCTCTCGAAAAGACGACGAGCGTCCTCGCTGGTGCGTCCCGTGAGGAGGTAATTATCCCAAGTAATTCGCGCGCGATCATCGAATTCGACCGCCTCGACAGTGCCACTTCCGGTAAAATAAACAAACACTGTGCCGTCGTCGTGGCAATATTCATGAGCCGGAAAAGCTGAGCTCTGCGTCCGGAAGAACTGCCGCGCCTTAAAACCGAAGCACTGCTCAACCTCGCCCCGAGACATCCCGAACCGGATTGGGAGCGGCCCTACGCCGGGTTTAAATCTGCATTCAAGCGTCATCAAAGCACCTCAGTCAGCGCCGCGGCATAGGCGGCTATGTCTTCCGGTGTCGTGCATTCGGTGGCGGCGCAAATAATCACGTCACCCATATGCCCATCGGGGAAGAGGCG
>MRWG01000279.1_pt1 | contig 79552 bp, 67 predicted proteins | sample 1013341 | NCBI WGS metagenome assembly MRWG01 (sample SAMN06117577, study PRJNA244670) | biofilm metagenome | biome: Water; feature: Cathode Biofilm; material: Biofilm; isolation source: microbial consortium enriched at the cathode of a solar microbial fuel cell | place: USA: District of Columbia ...
CGCCACGGCAACCAGGGCAACCCGAAGGGCAGCGTTGCGGCGTCGGCGGCAACGACGCCGCTTAATACGCCGAGGCCGGCGCACAACGCGCAGACCCCGGACAATCCGAACAGCGGCAGCGTCACGATCCGCAGCACGCGTGGTGCGGCGACCGCGAACACGGCGGACCCGGCCGAGGCAAGCGCGATGAGCACTGCGGCCGTAGCCAATACGATGACCGACGGCAGCACCATCAACTGTTGTTGCTTGCTTTCAAGCGCACACCCCGTCCGCCGCCTGGGCTCGCGGCGCCCTCGCCGAGGAGTTCGATGCCAAGATGCTCCAGGGCGTCGACGACCTTGACGAGCGACTCGACGTTGCCACGGATCTGACCGTCGCTGCCTTCCATCCGCTGCACCGGCGGTACCGACAATCCCGCCGCTTCCGCCAGCATCCGCTGGTCGATGCCGAGCAAGGCACGCGCGGCTTTCAGTTGAGAGGCAGTGATCATTGCGACCGTCCGGGTGAATTTTTCAAGCCGACGGTATAGCATTTTAAATATCAATTTGCAATTAATTAATATGACTAGTGATGTTTAATATATCAATAATGATGGTTTCAAAATTCGACACCGGCGCCATGATCGGCACCTGCGCAGCCGCTCCCTGGCCGCGCCGGCGTCGGCTGATGGCTGGTGCTTCGACATGGCTGTCGAACCGCGGACATGCCTGATCAACGGCAAACATCCGGCGGTGCAGTGACTCGCGGGAGAAAGCCCGAAGACCGCCTCAGCGGCGACCCGGACTTGCGCGCTTGCGTGAATAGTCGTTCCCCGAAGCGATCGGATGGACGCGTCCTCACGCTGTCATCCAGCGTCCGGACGCGAACGCGATCAGCGACGATGCGAACCGCTGCCGAGCACGAGCAGGAGTCCATCCGATAGCTTCGGGGATGTGCGCGCACCGCGTGCCTGTGCCGGAAGCGGATGGCGCCGTTACGGATCAGATCCCGCGCGGCGACGGCCGGCGCGTCACGGCGACAACCAGGGTTTCGCGTCGTTCAAGGTTTGACCTGCCCGTACGCACGGGATTGATTCAGCCGTTGCGCCAAGCGAGCAATGAACGCATCGACAACGTCCACTGGCAGGCCTACGTTTGCGGACACGCCGTTGCAGCGCTCGCGCAGCGTCGGCTTATCGTCCCGGTTCAGGGGTACCGAGCGTGCTCACGGGCGCGGGTGCGGTTTCGTTTACTCAGCGGAACAAGCGCGCGTTCACGAGCATATGCACAAAGATACTGGCGCCGTATCCGAGCGCGATTACCGGTGTCCAGCGAAGATGCCGGAAGAACGTGTAGTGGCCGTGGGCCTGGCCCATCAGCGCAACCCCCGCGGCGGAACCGATCGAGAGCAGACTGCCACCGACTCCCGCCGTCAGCGTCACCAGCAGCCACTGTCCGACGGACATGTCGGGGTTCATCGTCAGCACGGCGAACATCACCGGAATGTTATCGACGACGGCCGACAGCACACCCACGAACACGTTCGCAATGGTCGCGCCCCAGCCGGAGTACATCGCACCGGACAGTTCAGCAAGATAGCCGATGAAACCGAGGCCGCCGACGCACATGACCACGCCGTAGAAGAACAACAGTGTGTCCCATTCAGACTGCGCCACGCGTTGCATGATGTCGAACGGCGCCGCATCACTGCTGCGCAGGTCGCTGGTTTCCGGGCTGCGCAGGAACGCCGCATGCTCCTTGCGTTTGAGGTAGTAGCCGAACAGTTGCAGGTAGCCGAAACCCGTGAACATGCCGAGTACCGGCGGCAGGTCAAGCGTACGGTGAAAAAACACGGCCGTTGCCATCGTGAGGGCAAACAGCACGATGATCACGATCCCGCCGCGCTTGATCGGGATCGGCGTGCCGTCACGGTCAAGTTCGACCGTCCCCAGCGCCAGCGAGATGGCCGCAGCCGGGATGAGCCAATTCACGAGCGACGGCAAAAACAGCGTGAAGAACATGAAAAAATCCACTTTCTCCTTTTGCCACACCATCAGCGTGGTGATGTCGCCGAACGGACTGAACGCACCGCCGGCATTCGCCGCAATCACGACGTTGATGCAGCCAAGTCCGATGAATCGCGACTGCCCCGCTCCCGCCGCCATGAGCACCGCGCACATGAGCAGGGCCGTGGTCAGGTTGTCAGCGAACGGCGAGATCACGAACGATAGTCCGCCGGTGATCCAGAAGATGGCGGTGGCGCCGAAGCCGCGCCGCACCATCCAGGCCCGCAGGCTGTCGAACACACCGCGCTCGTCCATCGAATTGACGTAGGTCATCGCGACGAGCAGAAACAGCATTAATTCCGCATATTCGAGCAGGTCATGGCGGGCCGCCGCCTCGACCGTGTGCGGGATGCCGGCCTCGTGGTAATGCCAGGCGATCATTCCCCAGATAATCCCGGCCGCAACGATGACGGGCTTGGACTTGCGCAGCTGTGTGAACTCTTCGGCAACGACGGCGAGATAGGCGACGGCGAACGTCAGCAGGGCGGCGAAACCGACCCAGCTCGAAGTCAGGTCGATGGTTTCACCGTGCCCGGCGGCATGGCCGGTGACAGGGAGGCAGGCAAGCAGCGTCGCGCATGCCGGGAAAAAGCGTTTCCGGGCGTTGTTGTGGGTCAATGTCGTTGGATTCCTGATTCGGTTGGTAGCGGAAATTCGGGCCTCGATATTCGCAAAACGGCCCCGTTCAATGCAAGCGGGTTGCGAACGGATCCGCTGCGCCGACGATACCTTGCGCGACGCGATCTCGAGCGTGATGACAGAAAAAGGTGACGGAGGGATTAATCTTTAACCATTTTCGATCGAGAGGAGGTGTCGACGGGTTGCTCCGAATAATTCTGAATCGTTTATTCCCGACTGGTCAAAATTTAATCCCTCCGTCAACTTTTCTGCAGAGCCGCCGGCGTTCGGCTTTGCTGCGCGGTTGTGTCGTACGCAACGCGGGGTCGACGTCGAACGCCGGACAGCACTGGCGGCTGGCCGTCGACGTGAACAGCGATCAGTCTGAATTGGCCGGCCGGACTCACACGACGGCGAACAGCGGTACCCGCGCGCGTGTTGTAGCCTAGTCCGCAACCGGTGCCCGGGTACCCGTGAGATATAACCAGGTGAGTCCCGCCAGCCCGGCGAACAGGGAGGCAAGGAGCACGCCGGTCTTGGCCATCAGCAGTAATTCGTCGTTACCGCCGAAACCGAGCTGGGCGACAAATATGGACATCGTGAATCCGATCCCCGCGAGTAATGACACGCCGGCAATATGGGTGAATCGCGTGTCCTTCGGCAACACCGCGACCCCGAGCTTCAGCAAGAGCCAGCTTGCCCCGGTGACACCGATGAACTTGCCGAGCACGAGCCCGAGTGAGACGCCGAGCAACACGGGATGGGCGAGGGTTTCACCGAGCGACGCAAATTCCAGCGGAATGCCGGCGTTCGCGAGGGCGAAAATCGGGATCACGAAATAGGCTACCGGCATGTGCCAGACATGCTCGAGGCGCTGCAACGGCGCTTCGACGGCGTGTACGCCGTTTTCCAGCGTCTGCACCACCGCGCGCAGCGCATCATTCGTCATGATGTTCCTGCCGGGCTGATGACTCGCATCGAAACGCTGCATCAGTTCCTTCACGTGCGCACTGAATCGTTCGGGATTGTATTTCGGTATGGCCGGCACGGATAAGGCACCCAGAATACCCGCCAGCGTTGCGTGCACCCCCGACAGCAGCAACGCATACCACAGGAATACGGCGACGATGAAATAAGGCAGGGTTTTGCGGATCCCGGCGAGATTGAACAGCACGAGCAGCGCGAACATGCCGCCGGCGCCCGCGAGCGGGCCGATCGCAATCGTGTCGGTATAGAAAACCGCGATAACCATGACGGCGCCGAGATCGTCCACGATCGCCAGCGCCACGAGAAACGTGATCAAGGCCTTCGGCACGCGTTGCGCCAGCAATGCCAATGCGCCGACGGCAAAGGCGATGTCCGTGGCCATCGGGATCCCCCAGCCGGCCGCCGCGTCGCCGTCCGGATTAATCGCGAAATAGATCAGCGCCGGTACCACGAGGCCGCCAATCGCCGCACCGATCGGCAGGATGGCATTGCGCGGCTTGGCCAGTTCGCCGACGAGTATTTCCCGCTTCAACTCGAGACCGACGACAAAGAAAAAAACCGCCATGAGTCCGTCATTGATCCAGTGATGCAGAGACATCTCCAGCATCCAGTTGCCGATACCGACCCTGACGACGGTATGCATCACGTGTTCGTAAGCCGAGGCGAACGGACCGTTGGCCAGCACCAACGCGAGGACCGCCGTGCCCATCAACAGCAAGCTGCTCGTGTTCTGGCGGTGAATGAACTCCTCGAACGGGGTGAGGATCTTTTCGAAACTCTTTTCCCACGGGGCGTGGTATTCGCCCGCTGCCATCGTGTCGTCCGCTGCCTGTTGTTTCATACGTGCGTTGAATCCGAAAAACTGGTTATCGATGATGAGCGACTCACGCGATGCTTCCATCACTGCGCGGAGAAAAAAGGGGTATCCCACACTAACAAAAAAGCAAAAAAGGGGACATCCCACATTAACGGACGTTGTTGTGGGATGCCTCAACCTTCTCGCCGTTAATGTGGGATGTCCCCTTTTTCGGACGTTGTTGTGGGATGCCCCAACCTTCTCGCCGTTAATGTGGGATGTCCCCTTTTTCGTATCCCCTTTTCGGTTCGCGCTCGCCTCAGGATCGGCGTACCGGTTAACGCGGCGCAGCAGGCACCCGGGTCGGTTCCCTCAACTGTCAGCGCCCGGATGTCGCCGCATGAACCCGGCGATTTCCTGTAGCGCATCACGTGATTCGGGCAGCACTGAAAGAAACAGCTGCCAGACGTGGACCATGTCGTTCCAGATCTGTATTTCCACGGGCGAACCGGCCTCGCGTGCCTTGTTGACGTAGCGCTGCGCGTCGTCGAACAACATTTCGCTCGCGCTCACCTGCAGCAGGGTCGGGGGTAGTCCGGCCAGGTTTCCGCGCAGTGGCGACAGCAACGGGTTTTTCGGGGTCATGCGGTTCGCGAACAGGGTCAGGTAGGCGACAACGCTGCGCGGCATCCGCGTAATCCGCCCGATTGACGGTCCGAGGAACGGATCGCTGGCCACGTGCGTACGCAGCGTCCGGCTCGACAACGTGGCGTCGGTCAGTGGTGCGAGCGCGATAGCGGCATCGGCCTGGCGCAACCGCGCGTCGCGCAGCCAGGCGATCAGGACGAGCGTGAGATTGCCGCCGGCGGAATCGCCGGCGACGTAGGCGCTCGTCGCCGGCGCAGCGCGCTCCGGCCCATGCTCCAGCATCCACTGATAGGCCGTCTTGCAATCCGTGATGCACGCGCGGCGCGCATGCTCGGGCATCAAACGGTAATCGATAGCGAGGACACTGACCGACGCGAGCCGGGCCAGGCCGGCGGTGATGTAGCGGTGGCTGTCCGGGCTGCCGGCCGTGAACGCGCCGCCGTGGATATACAACAAGCGCCGGTTCGGGTCGCTCGCGGGAACCCGGATCCACTCGGCCGGCACGCCGCCGGCGTCGACCGTCAGTCGTTCAACCTGCAGCGCTTCGGGGCTAACCGGGGTGCCGGCGATGCCGGCGTCGAGCAAGCGCCGGGTTTCAGCGATCCGGGAGATCAACCGGCCACTGCCGACCCGGCGGCGAAAATCGTCGATCAGACGCAGGACTTCGGCGTTCTCGGGACTCGCGCTACGACGTGCGGCCGGAATTTCGGCCCGCGGTGAATCGTACCGGTCCATGCGCGCGCCGATCAGGAACACGCGGGCGAAAACCCACCCGGCGCAAGCCAGGAAAACGAGATTGAGCACCAGGAACCAGAGTATCAGCATTGATGTCGGTAGCCTTCCGATGTCCGGGATTGCAGCGCCGATTCGGCGCGAGTGCACTATTCGGCCGTGCACAGCTGGCGTTCACGGATCGACGATTCCGCCTGCTCGCATCGCAGCGTCGCTGCGCGAACCGTCGACCCGGACCGGTGTACTGTACATGGAAACTGCCCGGTTCCTCCCGCTCGCGAACGCGTTACGAATTCCGCCGGGGAACGTGACAACGTTTTCGCGCATCGCCGCGACGCCAGCGACCCGGCAGGGCCGCGAACACCCCGCCCGAAAGCAATACGTCCGACCGTACGCGGCTCTTGTGACGCCGGCCCCCAACTGCCGACCTGCGCTGTCCACGACGAGGGGCCGTTGATCGTGGCAGTATTGCAGTCGCACCGTCCCGCCGACGGTACGATGATGCCGACCGTCCGGAGTCTGCAAAACGTGAAGACCGCGATGTCAGCTACCGCCCCCTTCCTCGCCGAGATCGAAACCTGCCTGAGCAACGCTTCGATCGATGCGGACTGGAACGTGCCGGCACTCGAACCCGATCGGCGCGCCGGCAACGAGGCCTGGAAGCCGACGCCGGAATGCGTCAGCCATGATCCCCTCGATATTGCCCGCCGGCTGGCGGAATGGCGCGACCGGCGCACGTCCCGAGACGACATCGGCCGGCTGTTCGCGCTCACCGAGGGTATCCACGGCAACATGACCGGGATGGGCAGGAAAGCACTGCACGAAATCGCGAAGTTCGGTACGAAGCAAGTAACTAACGCTGACAGCGACGAACCGACCGTCAGCCCCGAGCATGTCGCGGCGCTCCCGGAAACGGTGATCACGGCGGCGGACAGGCTCGATTTCGCGAAGCGCGCGAGCCATTGTGTTGGCCGCTCCGCACTCGTGCAGAGTGACGTCGGCGCGCTCGTTCAGTGCCCCTCAGGCGTTACCGGAACCCTGTTTGAACCGGGATTCCTGCCGACCGTAATTGCCGCATCCAGCGGTGGCGCGGTGGTAGCCGGAGCGCCCGGCACGAATTCCGACGGCGAACTGCGGGCGTTTTGTTCCGCGGGCGCTCGCGGGCTGATTTCCGGTAATGCGAGCGACAAGAAGCCGGCGTACCCGGGCCGGCCGGAAACAGCCGCGGCCGACGTCCAGAAGCTCCTCGGGAAAGTCGTTTTGGATCTGACGGTCCGGGACGCGTGGGCGAAAACCCGACGCACGATCACTATCACTGCCTCAATCGCCGAACAGCATCGGGCATCGCGCCTCATGAATGCGGTCACGTCGCCGCACGTATTCGTCCGCTCCGCGATCCCGGCATCGTGTGTGGTGCCCGGCGTTTCGCGGCCGGTTACGCTGACGGCGAAGACCGCGCACGGCGAGACGCACGCGTCGGTGCCGGACCGCAAGCGGGTTGACGGTACGGGAACGGACAATCTGCCGGCAAACCGGATTGCCGATGCTTAACCTCGACTCGCTGATCCCGGATTGCTACGCAGAATACCGACCGCTCGTCGCCGACGCTTTGCGCTTGTTCCTCGAGCAGCTCTCGCCTGCACGCCGTGCCGCGCTGTTGCGTACGCAGGCGGCGATGCCGCCGGGAACCGCGGATGAGGCGCGCGCATTCGCGGTCATGCGCGCCTGCCCGACACTGCATAAACTCGGCCAGATTCTCGCGCGCCACCGTGCGCTTGATCCGGCGTTCCGGGCCGAGCTGCGGCGCCTCGAATCGTTGCCCCCGAGTGCGACGCTCGCGGATATCCGGCCGGTGATTGAGCGCGAGCTCGGCGACGACGCCGGCGCGTACACACTGGAAGAAGAGCCACTGGCCGAAGGCAGCATCGCCCTGATCGTGCCGTTCGTGCACGCCGGGGGCAGCGAGCACGGCATATCCGGCGTTTTCAAAGTACTCCGGCCCGGGGTGGGCGATGCCGTGCGTGAAGAACTCGAGATGATCGGGCCGATCGGGGATTTGCTCGAGTCGCGGGCCGCGGCGCTCGGCCTGCCGGCCTTGCCCTACCGCGAAACGCTGGAACAGATCCGGGTCATGCTGCAGCGGGAGGTCGATCTGTCGCTGGAACAGGCGAACCTGAGTCGTGCCGCGACGTTCTACGCAAACGACCCCGGGATCCGTATTCCGCAACTGCTGCCCGGCGGCACCCGACAGCTCACTGCGATGGAGCGCCTGAGCCTGCGCAAGGTCACCGACGCTGCGAGCCTGTCGGCAGCGGAGCGGCGGCGGCTCGCGCAAACCCTCGTGCGTGCCTTGCTCGCCCGGCCGTTTTTCAGCGACACCGATGACGCGCTGTTTCATGGTGATCCGCACGCCGGCAACCTGCTGCTGGACGATACGGGGCGCCTCGTCATCCTCGACTGGAGTCTCGCCGGCAAGCTCGATCGCGCGGATCGCCGCGCGATTGTTGCGGTATTGCTCGGCGCGCTGACCCTGGATCTGAAAACCGCGCACGACGGCGTCGCCGTTTTGCTGCAGCATCCTTACGACGCCGCGGCACTCGACACCGCCCTGCGTGACGCGATGAGCGGGATCCCGTGGACGCAACTGCCCGACCTCGGCTGGTTGATCGGCCTGCTGGACACCCTCGCGCTCAACGGCTTTGCGTTCCGTCCGGATCTCACCGTGTTTCGCAAGTCGCTGTTCACGTTGCGCGGTGTGCTGCAGGATCTGAGCGAAACGGCATCGCTGAACGAACCGATCGCGCTGGCCGGCGCGTCCCAGTTCGCGCGCGAGTACGCATCAAGGATGCTGTTTTTCTACACGCGCCGAAGTTTCGGTACGCATTTAACGAACGGCGACCTCGCGCTCCTCGGATTGCGCTGGCCGCTCACCGCGGCGCGCTACTGGATCGGGGGGCTGCGCGAACTGGCGCGGCGCGGACGGCGGGCCTTCGAAGATTTCGGCGGCTCCGATAACTGAACCCGGGGTGCGTGAACCTGCCGCACGGCGAGTTCGGGAGCGGGATCACTTTCTCCACCCCGCTACTGTCCTTGTCCGCTCGCTTCGAGCGCAAGCGTATCGGGTGTGTTGATCCCGACCTTGCGTAATCCGGCGCTTGTTTTCAGCCGCCGGTGCGCGACCCTCGCAACGGGTTAGCGCTCCCCGCTTGCGCGCCGCGCCTGGGGATTCCCGCCGGTCGCGCGAGATTGTGGCTCCGGGAACGCGCGCGGTGCGCATCGACGACCCGTTACGGGACTCGTTCCCCCCCGCCAGCGATCGTAATACAGTGCAACCATGCTTGATGCGCAACCCAGTCGCACGGCCCAGGCCACCGCATTCCTGCGTGCGCTCCACGTGCACATCGATGCCCGGCCGCCGGTGTTCGATGACAGGCTTGCCTACAAACTGCTACCGGCCTGGCAGCGGCGTTTTATCGATCGGCTCGCGCTACTGGCTGCGCCGTGGCTGCGGATTTTTCGCCAGCGGCGCGGCATGCTCACGGCAATGCGTGCTCAGGTCGTGGTCCGCGCCCGTTACACCGAAGACGCCCTTGCCGATGCGCGGCGCGACGGCGCCGGACGTTATATCGTGCTCTCGGCAGGGCTGGATACGTTCGCGGCGCGCCAAGGCGATCCGAAAATTCCCGTGGTCGAAATCGATCATCCCGCGACACAACGCTGGAAACGCGAACTGCTGGCCCGGATTGGCGCGACAGCCCGGCCGGGGCCGGACTATGTCCCGATCGATTTCGAGCGCACGTCGCTGGCCGCGGTTTGGGTCGGATCGCGCGAAGCGGATTTTATCTCGTGGCTCGGCACGACGTATTACCTGAGCGAAGACGCGCTGACGGCGACGCTGCGTGCGATCGCCGACCACGCAAGACCTGGTTCCCGACTCGTGCTCGATTACTGGCGCGAGCTGCCCGGGCTCGATCCGGATCAGGCATTGCTGTGGAGTACGCGTACCTCCGTCGCGCTGCAGCGCGAGCCGATGCGATCGTTTTTCCAGCCGCCGGAGATCGCGCGTCTGTGCGAGTCGTGTGGCTGGACGGTGGTAGAAGATCTCGGTGCGCAAGATCAAAACGAGCGCTATCTGCAGGGCCGCGACGATCGCCTCGCCGTGCCGTCGTTCGCACACTTACTGCATCTGCGGCGCTGAACGACACGGGGCGCCGGCTTTCCGGCCTGACCGCAACGCACGCGAGCTGTCGCAGGCCGGGTCGCGGGCGCATCGATCGCGCCGACGATGCGGGACAAGGCGTGTGCGATGAGCGGCAAACTCACGTGGCCGATTACGACGGCGGAAGAACGTCGGCGTTCCTTCGCCGGTAGATCGCGCCCGTTCGCGCATCGCTCGCCGATCCGGAGCGCAACGCCGGAGCGCTGATACGAATGAACGATGGGGCGGCGACGACAAGCAGTCACGCGCGGATCCGGACGAGCCGGCAGACACGGCGTGGGTGATGGCGGATATCCGGAAACCGACGATCGTCGATCGCGGGGCCAAAACGTCGCTCCCGGGGACGGACTCATCGGCCGCAGCTGCTTACGCGCTCAATCCTGTAAGCTGTACCCACGCAATAGCACGGTGCGCGCACCGACAACGGAGATTGCCTTATGACAACCGACACGAGGACTTCGAAAGCATCCGGTGGCAAGCCACCACCTGTGTGGGTGATCCGGGCAATGACGAGTGTGCACAAATTCCTGCGCGCACTGACGGGCGGCCGCGGATTCAACTCGCTCGGCGGCGATGATGTGTGTTTCGTTAAAATGACCGGGGCGAAAAGCGGGCGCGAACTGAACGTGCCGCTCATGTATGTGCCTTACGCAGACGGCGTGTTGCTCGTCGCATCGCAAGGCGGCAACCCGAAGAATCCCTTGTGGTATCACAACCTGGTCAAGAACCCGGACATCAGCGTTGAGCATCGCGGGAAACACAAGTTGCTACGCGCCCGCCTCGCCACGTCCGCGGAGAAACCCGCGCTGTGGCCGATTTGCGATAAGTACTACGCCCCGTTCGCGGACTATCGTCGATTCACGGACCGCGATATTCCGATCTTCGTGTGCGAGCCGCGCGCGACGTGAGCGAAGGCGGGAAAAAGGGGACATCCCACATTAACGGCCGTTAATGTGGGATGTCCCCTTTTTTATTGCCGATCGCGCTACCGGTCAGGCGGCGTTGCGAACCCGCGCATCAAGCCGCAATGCGCCGCGTACGGGGGGTACGCACGCGCTGCCGCAACAGTCCGGCGAGCGCCGGCATGAACAGCCAGACCGTCGCCGGTAGCGGTACGGCGGACACCGTGTACTGGAATGTCGTACCCCCGAGCGCGTAGTCAATCGTCGTGCCCGGCGCGGGTGCGAAGCCACTGGCGAAGGCAAACAACACTTGCGACTCGGGAGCAAAACCGGGATCGAGCTGCACCGTCGTCCCCGGCGCAAAAAATTGCTCGAGCGTCAAAGCCGCCGCGGGTACGGTACCCAAGGTGAACTGCACCGTTGCCGCGTCACCGATCTGCACCACGCCACCACTGACGTTGATGACGTCGAACACGTCCTCGGCGAAGTACTCGAGGTTCAGCACCCCGCTGTTGACGATCAGATTGCCCTCGATATCGAGCGTACCGGGCGACAGGCCCGGTGACAGGGTGCCGCCATTGAGCGTCACGTCACCGACGATCACGCCGCCGCTGCCGACCACGAGGCCGTCTTCGTTGATCATGACATCGGCATTGAGAATACCGCCGGCGGAAACTTCGAGGATCGCCTGGCCCGGCGCGCTGCCAACGGTGCCGACTGTTACGCCGTTCGTCGCCGAAGTCGTACCGCCGAGGATGCGGTAGTGATTCGGCGTAGCGACCGCGCCTTCGCCGATCCGGATGCTGCGCGCGGTGACGATACCCGCCGTTTGTTCAAACGTCGCCGTTGCCGGCGCTGCTGCCGTTCCCGCGCCAACGAAGATATCGCCGCTCGCGTTCAGCGTTCCGCCCGACACGCTGACATGACCTTCGCCGCTGACCACCGTCCCTGCTTCACCGACAGTCAGGTTATGGGTTACGAACAGGCCGCCGCTCTGGTTGAACCTGCCGAGCCCGCCTTCCGCGTCGCCGGCGTAATCCGAACCGCCGCCGAGCGTCGTGCTGCCGTTCACCGTCAGGGTGCCGTCGCTCAGCGTGTACTCACCGAAGCGTTGCTCCGCGACCGGGATGCTGTAGTCGTCGCGGCGATACGCGCTGGAACTGTTGCCGATCGTCAGAAACGTGAACGTGCTCGTCGGTGCAAATGGATTCCCGATCTCGACCGTGCCGCCGGACTGGTTGAACACGCCCTGGCCCGAAGCCCCGATCACGGCGTTAGTGATGATCACGTCGCCAGCGGTCAGGTCATAGCTGCCGACCCCTGCCGCGCGCGGACCACTGAATGCACTCGACGTGCCGACATTGCCGAGGAACAGCGTGCGGGTCTCGTGTGTGCCGCCGGATTGCGTGAACGCACCCGTACCGTAGTAACCGATATTCGAAACATCCGTCACGAGCGCTCCGCCCGACAGCGTGTACTGTCCGTCCGCGGGCTGGGCGTTATCGGCGTCGCCACCGACCCGCAATTCCACCGCGTTGTGCGTGCCGCCACGCTGGATGAACTGCGCGAACGCGGTGAATCCCACCGTCGTCGTGTTCGTGTCCAGCATGTCGGGCGTATCGATTTGCGCGCCGGCAGGCAATCCATCGCCGCCCAGGATCACGTTGCCGTCCGGATCGGCCACAGGCGGCGGCAGGCCGACGGATTGATCGCCGATCGAGATCGCGGTGAATGTCAGCGGTGCGTATTTGAACGCCCCCTCGGCCTCGGAAACGAACACGCCACCAAACAGTTGTCCGTTCGTCGCCACTGAAGCGTTGACCTGCGTCGGCAGCGAACCGAATGGATCATTGAATATCGGCATGCCGAAATCAGCATAGAAATCCATGCCGAAACCAGCGTAATCCTGCCCGCCGAACATGAATGGCTCGTATGACTCGAGGTAGAACTCGCTGTTCGCACCGTAGATGTCGAAAACCCCGAGAGAGAACGTCATGTCGAGCTGGTCAATGAACAAATCAACGCCGCCAAACGCGGCATAGTCGTTGTCCAGGTCGAGGACGTCGGGCATGGCGGCGCTGTCGTAAGCGAGGTAGCCTGAAATGGCGTCGTCGGGGAATAAACCGGACAGGTCGTCACCGAACTCGGCGTCGATCATTGCCGAAAAATTGAACCGGGTGGGTTCGGCACCGGCACTCGCGGTCACGACGGTGAGCAAGAGTGCGATGGCACAGCGGCGGGAAAACGAATACGGGAACACGGCGAATTTTGCTCCTTGTTATTGGTTATTATTGCGCTGCCCTGCGCGGCGATACGCGCGAGCAATTCGTACGAATTTTGCGCGGCGACTATACCATCGCCTTGCGGTTGAATGTTTACCATTGTGTGACAACGACCGGATGAGCGAACGCTCGTTCGTCGCGGCCTTTCCGTCGCATTGTCGTCATCCCGACGTTGTAATTCGCATCAACGGCGCGGGTACTGCAGCGTCCAACGCCAGGTTTGCTCCGGCCCGGGTCGGGTCGAGTCAAGACAAACGCCGCACCGACGAGGACGACCGGGTTTTGTGCGCGGTAGCGGAAATAGTTCAGGGAATTTGTCGTCACGAGACGTTGGGCTGCGACGAAATCACGACGGTCTGGCGACTGCAACCGCGCGCGCCACACTTCCCGTCACGTTTGCCTGTCTGTTCGCACGCGTTGCAACGATTCAATCAACCACGGCCGCAATCGCGCGCGACAACATCAGCGGAATTTTTGCTGCTCAGCTGAACGGCTGTGCCGATGGGGGCACGATAAACAGCTGCCTGGACGGCTGCGTCACGTTCGCTGAGAGCGCACTCGCCGATGATAGCGTGAGTGCTGCAGAACTCATCGGCGGCTCATTCAACGTCGAGGTCGGTTCGACGAAAGGTTCACTGCCAGGCGGTACGCAGCGCTTCAACGCGGCTAACGGCGCAAGCTTCTTTTTGCGCAATCCGCACCGCATCGACTGCTCGAACCCGGCACGGACGATCGATCCCGTGATCTGCGCAGAAAATGGGGACATCCCACATTAATGGTCATTAATGTGGGATGTCCCCATTTTTCCGAGACAAGCGCAAGCGGCGACGGCGGGTCCGCCGCCGCGTTCGGGATCCGTTCACGCACGCCGGGCCCGGACGCCGGGTGCCTCCGGCGATCGCGTAACGTCCATCAGCGCGAGGTGCAGCGTCTGCTCGATGTAACGGCGCAGCACGTTCTTTCCGCGCCGCATGAACGTTAACTGCGCGACCGTATAGGCCGATGCCACGATCAGGCGGGCCGCGTCGCTCGCCGGCAGTTCCGCGGGGAGTGTCCCGTCCCGTTTCGCCTCGCGTATCGACTTCGCGAGCATGCGAATGATCCGTTCCTGAAAATCCAGAAACGCATCCCACAGCCCGTCCTCGTTGCGGGTGAGCGCGCCCCACTCGAGCCAGATCCGCGCATACTCCGGGTTCGACGCAACGGATTCCGAGAACCCCCTGAGGTGACCCCGCACGGCCTCGAGCGGCGCCACGGCGCCGGAGTGGAAGCCGAGGCCGAGTTCCGTGTAGAACCGATCGACCTCCTCGATGATCGCAAGCATCAGGTTCCTGCGGTTACGGAAGTACTGAAACACCGTCGGCACGGCGACCCCGGCCTCGCGCGCGACATCGGCATGCACGGTGCGCACGAGACCGTTGCGGGCAGCGACGCACACGGCACAGTCGAGCAGTTGTTTCCGGCGCTCGCCTCTTGGCAGATTGCGCGGCGTTACGGTGCCGTCGTTCATCGATACGTGTGCAGCGCACCGCGAGGCCGCTCACCGCGGCCAGGTACGGCACCGCCGGCAGCGCAAGTGCCCGGTCGATCGAGCGCCGCGTGTCCGGCTGAAACGGCGCCCGGCCCCTTCGCCGTGGTGCCCCGGGTGAGGTCGTACAAAGCCTTCCCGGCCGTAACACGTGCAGCGGCGGGTCGCGCGGATGCGCATCGGGCAGCGGCAGCGTCCCGGTTACCGCGCGCGCTGCGCGTGCGTCGACAGCGCGCAAGGCCAGCCGGACGAAAATCGCAACCGGCGAGCTGCCGCCACCGTTGCGAACTCCCGCCGATCAAGCGCCCGTGTTCCGCCGTGCTGATCGGCGCGTGCGGCATGACCTGCCTACACCTGATAGCGCGTACCCGGGTGCGACGGTTTCAGACGCGGCCCGGCACCGAACAGCTTCTCGCGCATGGCGCCCGGCGTATAGGCCGTTTTGTAGCGCCCCCGTCGCTGCAGTTCGGGCACAATCAGGTCGACAAATTCCGTCATGCACTCGGGCATCACGGTATAGGCGAGATTGAAGCCGTCGATGCCGGTCTCGTCCATCCATGCCTCCATCTCGTCGGCAATCGTCTTTGGCGAACCGACGATGACCGGCGCCGCACCGCCAACGACGAGGTAGTCGGCCCACTCGTCGACGGAGCGCGCACACAGCGACGACGCCATCGCACGGATCCCTTCCGACTCGTGATGTTCGATGTACGCATGGGTGTCGAAACCGGCCATGTCGAGACCGGTCCAGCCAGAAATCAATGCCAGCCCGCCTTCGCGGATCCCGTAACTGTGATAATCCGCGAGCTTCGCCGCGGCCTCCGCGTCGGTCTCGCCGGGCACCACCGCGAGCAGCGCGAAAATCTTCAGGTCGTCGGGGCTGCGACCCTGCGCCGCGGCGATTCCGCGCAGTGACTCGACGTAGCCGGCAACGGTTTTCTTGCTGTGATTGCCGACGAACACACACTCGGCATGGGTGCCGGCGAACTCCTGCCCCTTCGACGAGGTCCCGGCCTGGTAGATGACCGGACTGCGCTGTGGCGAAGGCTCGCACAGATGGATCGCATCGAGCGAAAAATACGTACCGTCGTGGGTGATCCGGTGCACCTTCGCGGGATCGGTGTACACCGCGTTCGCGGCATCGCGCACGACCGCATCGTCTTCCCAACTGCCCTCCCACAGCTTGTAGACGACTTCCATGAACTCGTGGGCGATATCGTAGCGCGTGTCGTGGTCGGTCTGCTGTGCCTGACCCGCCCCTTTCGCGGCGCTGTTGAGATAGCCGGTGACGACGTTCCAGCCGATGCGGCCGTCGGTGAGATGATCGAGCGAGGAGATCAACCGCGCGAAGGAATACGGATGCAGGTAAGGGATCGACGCCGTCACCCCGAACGACAGATGCTCGGTGACCGCGGCCATTGCCGGCACGAGCGTGAACGGGTCATTCGTCGGCACCTGCGTCGCGGCGCGCAGCGCGGTCTCCGGGCTGTTGCCGTAGACATCGTAGATGCCGGTGACGTCGGCGATAAAGATGCCATCGAACAGACCACGCTCGAGCGTGCGCGCGAGATCCTGCCAGTATTTCATCGACGTGTAGAGATGGCTCTCGTCGCGCGGATGGCGCCACAGCCCGTTCGACTGGTGGCCGGGTGTGTTCATGTCGAAAGCGTTGAGAAGGATCTCCTTGCTCATGATCTTTCCCTCCGTAAGGGATGATTAAACAGGTGGCGGGGCGGGTCGTTGACGTGCCATAACATGCCCTTGCAACCGCGATATTCATATTTTTTGACTATATTGTCAAAACTTATGACTAATTAGTCATTTTTGGGATTTCGCGCAACGGCGCGGAACGTTCCCGGCGCCGGCGTGATCCCGGGTATGCGCTGAACAAGCGGGCTTCGATGCCCCGGCAGCGACCGCCCGGCAATTTTCGCAGTGGGGCCCGGACCCGGCCGCGCGCCGACAGGATTGGGCGTGAATTTCGGCAACGATCGCAGCCCGCCGGTTCCTTGCGCGGCGCATAGCCGGGATCAGGGCTCGCATCGACGGTCGCGACCGGCGGCGGGGGTCGCGTAATTCGCATATCGGTTGGGGTTGCCCCGTGCCCGTCCGCATCGACAGCATAAGCGGACACTGTTAAACGCACGTCGCGCGGACCCGGCCGGTCCGGACAGCTGCACACCGGGCAGTGTCCCGGCCACCCGCGGTCGCGGGCTTGGCGGATTCGATGATCAGCACGAACGCGACATGACCTGTCGCGAACCGGTACGCGGTGTGTGTCCGGCGTCCGGCAACGGGACCGCGTTGCGGCGGGTCGATGCGGAGTTGCGACGTGCCGCGGTCGGCGGCTGGCGTACCCTCCGCGGCCGATCGCGCAACGAACTCACGACGCGGTCACACGATCCGGCGCACGCATCGCGGCAGGATCCGGGGCACAACAGTCGGACTGGAATATTTCAGCAACGCTTGCGCCGGTGGCGGGAGCCGAAGCCCGGGTCGAACCGGCTGCCGGCCGCGGACACGCAAGCGATCGCAAACGCGTTATGGAACGTTACGGCGACAGGCTCGTCGACCCCGTCGCGTGACGCAACACAGAATGCTGAGCGCGGCGGCGGCGTTGCCGCAACCGCGTACCGCGTCGCACCGGTGTACGCGCAATTCGTGCGCATTACACGGGGTCGAAACGCCGGCGGTTGACGCGGGCCCTCCGCGGCCCGCGCCCGCCGCCACACGTTGACGCGTCGTTGTCGACGCTACTTCGTTACGAGCGACAGGATATCGTTGTCACTCTTCTCGAGTTCTTCTTCCAGCTGCTTGAAATTCGCCGGATGCGGGACCGCGATACCGCGCTGGCACGCGGGACGTGCCTCGAGGCGATCGAGCCACGCCTGCAGATTCCCGAGGCCGTCGATACTCGTGCCGCCCCAGAAGTGTATGCGCACCCAGCACCAGTTCGCGATATCGGCAATCGAATACTCGTCGCAGAGGTACTCGCGACCCTCGAGTTGTTTGTCGAGGACTTCGTAAAGACGCCGGCATTCATTGTGATAGCGATTGATGGCGGCGGGGATCTTTTCCGGAAAGTAGCGATAGAAAATGTTCGACTGACCCATCATCGGCCCGATTCCGGCCATCTGGAACATGAGCCATTGCGTCACACGCGATGCGCCTTTCACATCGGCCGGGATTAGTTTCCCGCTCTTTTGCGCAAGGTAGAGCATGATGGCGCCCGACTCGAACACGGGAAAATCGTCATTATCGCGATCGACGATGACGGGGATGCGGCCGTTCGGGCACAGTTTCACAAACCACGCTTCCTTCTGTACACCGCGCATGATGTCGACGTGATGCGTCGTGTACGGCATGCCGATTTCTTCGAGCATCACCGAGACTTTCCAGCCATTCGGTGTCGCGTCTGTATACAAGTCGATCATGGTAAGTCCTGCTCCTGTTCTGCTTGGGAACTGAATATCGTTCCAGGTGACGTATTGCCGACTATCGTGCGCTTCCCGCCGCCGCGCCGACCGACCCGCGCGGGCGCGCATCGAAGCTTAAAGGATCATCGCATTCTCGTCGCGCGCCGCGACATAAGCCGGCCGCGCGCGCAACCGTTCGTGGTATTCAGTGAGATTCGCCGGCAGTTCGATCTGCAGCGCGAGTGCCCAGTCGAGTACCGAACCCGCATGGATATCGGCTTCGGAAAACTGCTCGCCGATCGCATGGCGTTGACGGCCGATCAGATCGGCGAGGACCGCGAACTGGCGATCGGCGTACGCATACGCCGCGGCGACGGCTTCCGGCGCTTCCCCGTAAATGGCCGGCAAGCCTTCGTGACGGCGGATCACGTAGAGCGCCGTTGCGTCGATTTCCATCAGTACGAAAAACGTCAGCCGATCGATCCGCGCGCGCTCGCTGGCGGACCATTTCCGCGCCGCATAATGGTCCATGAGAAAACGCGTGATCGCGCCACTCTCGGTCAGGATCAGGGATCCGTGCCGGATCGCGGGAATTTTTTTCCCCGGGCTGACCGCGAGAAATTCCGCCGCGTCCATCTGCGGCGTGCGCGTTCTTATCGGCCGCGTCGTGTAATCGAGTTGCAACTCGCGCAGCGTCCAGTGTACGCGCAGCGTTCTCGGGGTACCGATCCCGAACACTTCGATTTCCTGTTGCGCCATAGACGTTTCCCCTCACATCGCCCGGCATTGAACCGGAACCGCGGTCCGCCGTACCTGGACCGGGTTTCGGGCTCATCGCCCCGGATTCATTGTACACTGATCGGTGTATAATGGATCCCCGGTCGAGGAAATCCGCATGCCCCAGCTGTTTCATCCGAAAAACCACGCGCTCGCGAATCCGGTGAAACCCGCCTATGTCATTCCGGATGACGGGGTTTCGGTAAGTTACCGCGAGCTTGATGAACAGTCGAACCGGATCGCCCATGTCTTGCGTGCGCTGGGTCTCGGCAGCGACAGCGGGATCGCGTTTTTGCTCGAGAACCGGCGCGGGTTTTTCGAGATTTGCTGGGCCGCGCGGCGTTCGGGTCTGCATTACACGCCGATCAGCACCCACCTGAATGAGCAGGAAATCGCCTACATCGTCGCGGACTGCGAGGCCGCGATTTTTATTGCCTCGGCTACCTACCGGGACATCGCGGTACGACTCGCCGGTATCCTGCCGGCGACGACCCGGTTGTTGTCGCTGGGCGGGGACATCGACGGCTACGAACGTCTCGAGGATCTTGCCGTTGCCGCCCCGACTACGCCGATCGACGATGAGGCGACCGGCAGCGCGATGCTGTATTCATCCGGCACGACCGGACACCCGAAAGGGATCCGCCATCCCTTGTCCGGAGATCCGATCGACTTCTGTCCGCCGCGCTACGAAAAATTCCGCGAGCGCTACGAGTTCGATACGGACACGGTGTATTTGTCCCCGGCCCCGCTTTACCATGCCGCGCCGATCGGCTTTACGCTGGCGACGATGGCGTTTGGCGGTACGGTTGTCGTGATGAAACGCTTCGACCCCGAACGCGCACTCGCCCTGATCGACCACTACGAAGTGACCCACAGTCAGTGGGTGCCGACAATGTTCGTGCGCATGCTCCGCCTCGACGAGGCCATCCGCAAGCGGTATCGCCTCACGTCCCATCGCGTTGCCATTCACGCCTCGGCGCCCTGTCCGATCGAGACGAAAGCCGCGATGATCGACTGGTGGGGTCCGATCGTGCACGAGTTTTATTCCGGCTCGGAAGGTGTCGGCACGACGTTTATCACCGCGCAGGAATGGCTGGCCCGACCGGGCTCCGTCGGGCGCAGCGTCGACGGCGAGCTGCATATCCTCGACGAGCACGGCACGGAGCTGCCGCCGGGTGAAACCGGCGCCGTGTATTTCGCGGATGCTCCGCGCTTCGAATATCACAACGCACCGGAGAAAACGCACGAGGCGCTTACGACGAATGGCTGGGGCACCCTCGGCGATGTCGGCTACGTCGACGAAGACGGCTATTTGTTCCTGACCGACCGCAAGGCGAACATGATCATCTCCGGCGGGGTGAATATTTACCCCCAGGAAGCCGAAAACGCGCTACTCGGCCACCCCGCCGTACTCGACGCGGCCGTGTTCGGGGTACCGGATCCGGAATTCGGCGAAGCGGTCAAGGCCGTCGTCGAACTGACCCCGGGCTATGTCGGCGACGGGGCACTTGCGGACGAACTGATCGCGCACTGCCGCGCCCGTATCGCAAAAATAAAATGTCCGCGTTCCGTCGATTTTGCCGCGAACGTCCCGCGTCTGCCGAACGGCAAACTGTACAAGCGCGAACTCAAGGCACGGTATTGGCCGTCCTGACTCACCGGACGCCGCCGTCACGAACAGGGGTGAATTCGTTTACGCGTTCGCCGTGCACGGCCCGCCGGTGCGCGCCTGCTGTTCACGATACTGCACTATTCGTTGTAATATCTTCATGAACAGACCGGTATTCGCGAACGGTTCATTCACGGTTACGCGGATTCGCGGCGCGGCGGCCGGACAATAACCGGTATAAACCGGTTTCCACGGAGCAACGCATGGACATACAGATTACCGGCCTTCGCACCCGCTCCGTGATGGTGCCGATCAAACGCCCGCCGGTGACGGCGAGCGGGCCGATCACCGAAGCCGCGCTCGTGCTGATCGATCTCGAAACGGACGCCCACGTCACCGGCAGCAGCTACGTGTTCGCGTATTCGCGAGCAATGCTGCCGACGACGGCCGCCTGTACGGCGGCGCTGCGCGATGCCGTTGTCGGCGAGGCGCTCGACCCGGTCGCGCTCGACGCGACGCTGCGTAAAAAATTCGCCCTGCTCGACATGCGCGGCATTCTCGGTCAGGCGCTGGCCGGGATCGATATGGCCGCGTGGGATGCGCATGCAAAAGCACTGAATCTCCCGCTGGCGCGCGTGCTCGGGGGTAATACCGCGCCCTTGCGCGCTTATAACAGTTGCGGCTTGTGGATCGAGCCGATTGATCAATTGAATGCACAACTCGACGACCTGCTCGCGGCAGGTGATTTCGGTGCCGTTAAAATTCGCCTCGGCCGGCCCGGGTTCACGGACGACCTCGCTGCCGTGCGGACGATTCGCCGACGCCTGCCGGATCACGTCGCGCTCATGTGTGATTTCAATCAGTCGCTCGCACTGGAAGAGGCCATCCGGCGGTGTCGTGCGCTCGATGGTGAAGGGCTGTACTGGATCGAGGAACCCGTCCGGCATGACAATTACGTCGGCAGCGCGACGATCGCACAGGCCATCGATACGCCGGTGCAAATTGGCGAGTACCTGTGCAGCCCGTTCGAATTGCAGCGCGCGATCGCCGTCCATGCCGCCGACTATTACATGCCCGACGTGCAGCGTATCGGCGGGGTCACGGGCTGGCTCCGCGCCGCGGGCATCGCGCATGCGCACGATGTACCGCTATCGAGCCATCTGTTCCCCGAATTCAGCAGCCACCTGCTCGCCGTCACCCCAACCCGGCACTGGCTCGAGTATGTGGACTGGGCGAACCCCGTGCTCAGACATCCGGTCGAAATCGCCGACGGTCACGCACTCGTGTCCGAGCGTCCCGGCAGTGGCATCGTCTGGAACGAGGAGGCCATCGCGGAATGCATCGTTCGGACCTGACACGCACGCCCGCGATCCCGACGCCGGGTACGGGAACTCATGCACAAGCGTTCGATCCGCTGCGCGAAGGCACGGAACCGGCCGCACGGTGATTGCCCGCCCGGGCGGCGGATCACCGTGCCAGGCTTTTTACTTCGATGCACACGATGTTTTCCAGGTTTCAGACACTAGATACTCGACCATGGTTAGAACGAAAGAATTTGACGAGGAGATCGTCGTCGACCGCGCCGTCCGGGCTTTTCTGAAAGACAGTTACAGTTCCACTTCCGTATCGGCACTCGAAGCCGCCACCGGGATCGGCCGCAAAAGCATCTACAACACGTTCGGCAGCAAGCAGGCGCTGCTGATGCGGGCGCTCGACAAGTTCGCGCACGAATCGAGTGAGAAGTTCATCGAACCGCTCGAGCGCGATGGTGCCGGCCGCGAGGCGATCGAACACGTCGTGCGGTCGATGGTTGCCCGCGCGACCACGAAGGCCGGACGCGACGGCTGCCTGCTGTGTCTCTCGGCGCAGGATCCGATCCGATCGTCGAAACCCGTGTCCCGCCTGATCGATGGATATTTCGCGCGCGCACATGCCGGCTTTCTCAGATGCATCAAGGCCGGTATTCGCAACGGTGACATCACAACACCGACGCCGCCGCGGAAGCTCGCGGATTTTTTCGTCGGAGTGCTGATCGGGATCAGTACGATGGCCCGCACGGGTGCGACACCCGGGGCCATCGGGAACTACGCGGATGTCGCCCTGAGGGCGCTCGGATGAGTGCGGTAGCGGGCCGCATCGGGGAAGTTCCTGGCGCCGAAATCGCGCCAGAACAGAATCGGGACCCCGCACTGCCCGCGCAATGGCGCGCGTAGCGGTAACGTTGAATTTCTGATCTGCTCAGCATCACGCTATGTCCATCACGCTCGCGCTCGACATCTACGGCACCCTGATTAATCCGCTCGCGGTCCGCACCGCGCTCGCCGCCCATGTTGGCGACGATGGTCCGGCATTCGCCGGGTTGTGGCGTACGAAACAACTCGAATACAGTTTCCGCCGCGGCCTCATGGGTGCGTACCGCGATATCGTTAGACCCTGCGCATCAACGTGCCCTGGCATGGCTCGGGTCGATCGATCACGAAATTTCGCAAGGGGTAGTCCATGACTTCAAACGCCACGCACAACACCGCACTCGTGATCGGGGCCGGTGATTATCTCGGTCTCGCAATCGCGCGACGATTCGCGCGCGACGGTCTGCACGTCGTGGGTACCCGCCGACGCGGCGACCTCACCCGGCTCGTCGATACGATTACCGCTGACGGCGGGTCCGCGACCGGCGTGCACTCCGACGCCCGCGACGAAGCACAGGTGTGCGCACTCATCGCCGAGGTCGAAGCGAACCACGGCCCGATCGAGGTGGCCGTGTTCAATGTCGGTGGCAACGTCCGCTATCCGCTGCTCGAAACATCGAGCCGGGTCTATCGCAAGGTCTGGGAGATGTGCGCGTTCGGCGGGTTTCTCGTCGGACGTGAAGTGGCGCGCGCGATGCTGCCGCGCGGACGCGGAACGATACTGTTTACCGGGGCTACCGCGAGCGTGCGTGGGGGCGCGGGGTTTTCCGCGTTTGCCGGGGGCAAGCACGCGCTGCGGGCGCTGGCACAGAGCATGGCGCGCGAACTCGCTCCACAGGGAATTCACGTTGCGCATGTCGTGATCGACGGCCCGATCGACAATGACAACAGCCGGGAACTGTTCCCCGATGTCTACGCCGGCCGCGCGGAAGACGCCGTGCTGCGGCCGGATGACATCGCGGAAATCTACGCGCACCTGCACCGCCAGCCGCGCTCCGCGTGGACGTTCGAAACGGATGTGCGCAGTTATGCCGAGCCGTGGTAGCGCGCTCCCGCGGGTGCGATTTGCACTGCCGCAAGCGAAACGGCGCGCGAAACAGCGGCGCCATCCTGCCGCGGGGTGTCCGTGCCAGGCGGCCCGGTAAGGGCAGCGGACAGCGACAAGGCGCCCGGGGTTGTCAAGATTCTTTACAAATGTGACGGGCAAAACCCCACGATTTTCTGGGATTTCTTACAGCGGCGATTTACGGGGACCGCTAATATATTGAATATACGGGTTATTTTTTATGGCCCGAAACTTGCTGTAATTCTTCGTACACGAAAACTCAACTCTGCAGGGCATTGCTATGAAATCAAGAATCACTGTTTTTCTCGCCTGTGTAATCGGGCTCACGTTCAGCGGCACGGCCAGCGCTGTGCTTATCGACTTCGAAACGGATCCGGGTGGTAATACGATTACGGCGGAAGTACCGCTGCTTAACCAGTTTGCGAGCCTCGGGGTGACGTTTTCGGCAACCGAGAATGGCGCCGCGGTGTCACCATCAATCCAGGCCCCGGCCGTATTCTTCGGCGAACCCGCGTTCTCCGGCCTCAACTACGCGGACAACCAGATCGCCGGTTTCGGGCCGAGCGATGGGACTAATCGTGCCGATGTTTTCACGATCTCGTTCCTGTCCCCGGCCTTCGGGGTGAGCATGTACGTGGATCAGAAAGGCAGTTTGTCCCCCACGTTCAATGCCTACGACGCCGGCAACAACCTGCTCGAGTCGCTTTCCACGAGCACGAATGGCTGGGAACTGCTTTCGTTCGCGTCGATGAACATCTCGCGCATCGAAGGTATCCAGCCCAGTGACAGCTGGAATTACGGGATCGACGATCTGTCGTTCACGCTCCAGGACGTGCCGGAACCCGCCACCGTCGCCCTGATGGCGCTCGGCCTGGCCGGCATCGGTTACAGCCGGAAACGCGACGCCGCGTAGCCTGCGGACCCAACGCCGCTTGCAGAAAACCCGCCTCAGTGCGGGTTTTCTTTTGTCCGGACCGCCGGCAAACGGGGTGAGTCAGGGAACGGCGAGGGATTTGGGCAGAGGCCCCGGGGAGCGCCGGCCCCGCTCGTTACCGTTGGGTGCTGCGCCCGCCACGCTCGTGGCCCCCGCCCATCCGCAACAAGGTATAGACGTATCGCCGCTGCGGGGCCGTGCCCGGGGTTTCCGTCGCGCCGATCGGAGACGCGCGAGACGCTGAATTCCGCGTCGCGCGCGCGTTCGATTACACAACCGCCCGGTGGACGGTCCCCGCTCGCCGCCGTTCAGGCGGCGGCTTCAACGGCGCGACTGGAGCGTAATGCGCGCGTCTTCGTCTCATCGACCGTCATCGTTTGCTCGTCGATCACAACCCCGTACAGGTCGCGCGCCTGCTCCAGCGACACGTATTCATCGAGCACATCTTCGAGCACCATGCCGACTTCGCGTTCGAGCGGATCACCGTAGCCACCGCCACCGGTGCTTTCGAACACGAACTGTTCACCGGAGCTGAACGGGTAGGCGCACAGCAGCGGCGAATGCCAGTTGTCGTTCTCATCGATGCCGCCGATCACTTCCCGGCGGCCGTCGCCGAAGACCTTGATCTGTCGCTGCACCGGCGAATTCAGACCGCCAACAACCCCGGGGCTGCCTTCGATCGTGCGCGCGGTTTCCATCGACAGTTCGCCCTCACACAGGAACCGTACTTTGAAAATGGCGCCGAGGCCGCCGCGGAATTTGCCCGCGCCGGCGCTGTCGTTGCGCAACTCGAACGCTTCATAGGCAATCGGGAACAGCAGTTCGGCGGTTTCGGCCGGCATGTTCATGCAGTTGCCGAGCGGATCCTCCGTCACGTTCATACCGTCATTGAATGGTGTGCCACCCCAGCCGCCTGCCGGCAGATCCGAGAACACATCGGTAGTGCCATCGGGCGCTTTCACGGACGACACGAACCAGTTGCAGTCGCCACTCGTCGAACCCGTCACCGCATCGGGTCGCGCCTTCGCAAGCGCCTGCCAGATCGCGCTCGTGATCTTCGCCGAGGTGAGGGTCGTACAGCCGATCGTCGGCGCCGGCCATTGTGCGTTCAGCCACGTTCCCTCCGGGATGACGAGCTTGATCGGATTGAACATGCCTTCGTTCTGCGGCGCATAAGGCGCGAGGAAAAACTGCAGTGAATACAGCGTCGCCGATGCCGTGTTCGCGAACGGGGAGTTGATCGCGCCTTTTACGACCGGATCGGAACCCGTGTAGTCGACCGTGATCTCCGATCCCTTCACCGTCAGCGCGACTTTGATCCTGATCGGCGTAGCCGAGAAGCCGTCCGTATCCGCGTAGTCCTCACCTTCGTAGACGCCGTCGGGGATGTCATCGATCGCCTTGCGCACAATCGTTTCGGTGTAGCGCTGGAGTTGTTTCATCGCAACTTTCAGCGTTTTCAAACCGTACTTCTCCGCCGCTCTTTGCATCTCCTGCTCGGCCGCGCGTAAACAGCCGACATGCGCCTGCAGATCACCTTCCACGAAATGCGGGGTGCGCGTGTTGTTCAGGATGATCGCGATGATGTCCTTGCGCGGCTTGCCGGCCTCGTAAATTTTCGTCGGCGGCAGACGCAAGCCTTCACCGGCGATGTGCGTGCCCGTGAACGCCTGCCCGCCCGCGGCACCGCCACCGAGATCCATCCAGTGACCGCGACTGACGGAATAACCGAGCAGTTCGCCCTCGAACAGGATCGGCGACAGGAACGTTATGTCATTGATATGCGTGCCGCCCTTGTACGGGTCGTTCAGCACGATCACGTCGCCTTCGTTGATGCCATCGCGGCCGAAATGATCGATGATCGCTTCGGCGGAGTACTTCATCGCAGCGAGGTGGATCGGGCAGTTCGCCGCCTGGCTCAGGAGTTGCGTGTCGTAGTCGTAGATCGCGTTCGAAAAATCCACCATGTCCGCGAGGATTGGCGAGAACGACGCGCGCTGTAACACGCTCGACATGCGATCGCTCGCGTATTCGAACACGCTGCGCAACACTTCGAACGTGACCGGGTCCACTTCCTCGCGCTCCGGTGTCGACATCGCGGTCGCTTTCTCGCGCGCCAAATCGATGATCAGGTTGTCGAACTTGTCGATGTGCCCGGTGGTCCATGGCGGCAGGACGGCACAGGCGTGCTCGTACTCGACGATGGCCGGGCCCGCGACGCGCTGGTCAACGGCGAGCGCATGACCGTTGTAAACCGGGGTCTCGTGCCATTCACCCTCGAAGTACACCTGGCGCGTGCCTTTCAGCGCGGCGGTATCGTCCGTTCTTGCGATCTCGAGCGCCGGCGGGGATTCGACCTTGCCGGCACCGGTGAATCCGAGCGATACGAACGCCGGCGCGAAGTCCGTCGAACTCACGCCGTATTCACGTTCGTGCGTGGCGTGGAAGCGTTCGACGATCGCGTCGAGATCGGCCGCCGTCAGTTCACCGGATGGTACTTCCGTTTCGACTTCATAAGTCTGGCCCACGTAGCGCATCTGCGCGCTGCGGGACGTAACGATATCGCTGGGTGACACCCCGTCTGCCTCGAGCCGGCGAATCGCTTCGGCTTCGAGTTCCGCGTACTTCGCATTCAGTACCGCGACATCCGTCTCCGATACCGGCGAGAAATAAAATGCTTCGAGATCCTGGCGCAGGTCCATCGCGGTAGCCCCGAACGCCGACGCGACCCCGGCGAACGCGGGCACGATAACCCGCGGTACGTTCAGCGAATCGGCGACGAAACACGCATGCATCGCGCCCGCACCGCCGAAACTCGCGTAGACGAAATCGCGCGGATCGCGACCACGGCTCACGAGCACTTTCTTGACCGCCTGTGCCATCGCTTCGCAGCCGATCCGGATCATGCCTTCGGCGGTTTCGAGCGTCGTCAAGCCGACTTTTTCCGCGATGATCCCCATCTGGCGTTCAGCGGCGTCGCGATCGAGTTCCATCTTGCCGCCGAGGCTCGGCTCGATACGGCCAAGCAGCAGGTTCGCGTCCGTGATCGTCGGTTCCGTGCCGCCTTTGCCGTAGCACACGGGTCCCGGGCTCGAGCCGGCACTCAACGGGCCGACCCGCAGGGAGCCGCCCTCGTCGACCCAACCGACCGAGCCGCCGCCCGCGCCGACGCTGTGGATGTCGAGCATCGGCACGATACACGGCACTTCCCACTCGATTTCGTGATCGCGGGTAACGAGGCCTTTGCCGTTCTCCACGATCGACACATCGAAACTCGTGCCGCCGACATCGGTGTGGATAATGTTCGGGCACGACTCGAGCAATCCGTTCAGGTAGGCGGCGTAAGCGACGCCGCCGGCGGGTCCGGATTCGATCAATTCTTCCGGATGTTGCTTCGCGTACTCGATACCGGCGATGCCGCCGCTGCTTTTGAGGATCGTCAGCGTGCCCTTGAACCCGGCCTGTTGCAGCGATTCTTCAAGGTGATTGAAGTACTGTTCCATGACCGGCATCGTCGCCGCGCGAATCGCGGTCGTCGTGAATCGCCCGTGCTCGCGAAACACCGGGCGGGTTTCGGCCGACAGCACGACGCGAACACCCGGGCAGGTTCGTTCGAGAATCTCGCGGGTGGCGATTTCGTGTTCGGCGTTCTTGTAGGAATTGATAAAACCTACCGCGACCGCCTTGATATCGTGCGCTCTGATCGTTTCGGCGATTTTTTCGATTTGCTCCGCCGGTAATGGCCGGACGATGTTGCCGGCGGCATCGATGCGCTCGTCTACCGTGAACCGGTAGCGGCGCTTGATGATCGGTTTCGGTTTTGTCTGGTAGGGGTCGTAGAGGTGCTCGCGGTGCTGACGGGCGATTTCGATCGTGTCGCGGAAACCGGTTGTCGTGATCATGGCGACGGCCGGGAATTCCCGTTCGAGCAGTGCGTTCGTTGCCGTCGTCGTACCGTGCATCAACTGGGCGACGTCAGCGGCGTTGATGTTCGCGGCGACGAGTGCATCCATCACGCCGATCGAGCGGTCGGGGCGGGTCGTGAGGACTTTCGAAGTGACCTGTTCGCCAGTGTCCTTGTTCCAGCCGAACAGATCGGTAAACGTTCCACCGACATCAATTCCGACGTGCCACATGTCTCTTTCTCCTTGGGGTTTTCGCAGGGTTTACCTTACTCGGATAGTCGTTCTCAGATTTAGTTGCGCGCTTGCGCGCGGCGTTCGCGGCCGTCGTTGTTATGCGAGTGAAAAAATAGTGCAATTTTTTCACATATGCAAACTTAATCGGCGGGTGGACGACACGCGGGTCATCTCTGCGCGCCAATTCGCTGCATTACAAGCGCTTAGGCATTCATGCTCGTGAAAATTCTTCGGCGATCGGATTCGTTTGCGCGGCTCCCGGGGTCGGGCTCGACGCGACCGTCGCGCGAGAACGTCCGGCAGCGCGCTAGTAACTCGGCGGGGTCATCGCCCAGATGACCACGGCGCGTTCCGTGCCCGGATTCGCATAGCGGTGCCGACATTCACTCGGAAAACTGAAACTGTCGCCGGGTCGGAGCGTCGTTTGTTCCTCGTCGATCCACAATTCCAGCGTACCGGACACGACATAGCCGGCCTCTTCACCGGCGTGGGTGTAGGCCTCGCGGCCACTCGAGGCGCCGGGCTCGAACACGCAGTACAGCAAGCCGAGCTGCGCCGCCGAGCGGGAATTCAACTGGTAATCGTCGATACCATCGGCGAAATGGATCCGTCGGCGCTCGCTCTGGCGCACAACGTATTTGCTGTCGACCGACTCGTCGTCGGCCTCTTCGAAGAACCATGAGATGCCCACCCCGAGCGCAACGCTGATGTCGTGCAGCGTCTTCACCGCCGGGGACGTGATGTCCCGTTCGAGCTGGCTCAGATGCCCGACGGACACGCCGGCCGCGCAGGACACCGCCTGCAGGGTCATTCCGCGTCGCTTGCGCAAGGCGCGCAATTTCGCCCCGACCAGACCGCCGTTCGACCGGTTCCCGCTGACCGCCGGTACGGGTCGTGATTTTTCAGACAGTGGCGCCGACATAGTGGCCCGTCATTCTACGTGAACCCCTGTTTATTCGCCTAGCCCGCGACGCCGTGCACGAGCGCCACCGGAACGCGGCGCCTGCGCCGTGGTTTTTGCGCGCGGATGATTCCCGTGACACCCGCGCGGTTCGCGGCGCGGCGTCACTGGCTGCGCCCGGTGCTCGTCGCCGGCGTGTAGCGGACCGTCGCCACGGACACCCCCGGCGCATCCAGCCGGTCGGGATCCGGTTCCGCCGGCGCGTGCGCGCACGCGATCGTCCTGCTGCCGCCCCCTGCTGTCGTGCCGTCTCTCACTCGTATGCACACCGGGCGACGTTGGCACCACCGCCCGGCCACGGCCGGATCGGCACGGCCGATACCGAGTTTTTCGGCGATCCCTCGATAACCCGTTCGCTGTAGGATAAATACACGACGGCGTTGTTCGCGCGGTCGCAGAAGCGAACCACCTTCAGTGACTTGAAGATGAGCGAGCGGCGTTCGCGAAACACTTTTTCGCCGGGTTCAAGCGGCTCGCGCACGGTCACCGGCCCGACCTGGGCGCAATCGATCGACGCATCCGAAGTATCCTCGGCGAGGCCCATGGCGCCTTTGTACCCGCCCCGGTGCGCGCGACTCAGGTAGCACACGATGCCGTCGATCTTCGGGTCCGCGAACGCGTCGACCCGGATCGTGTCGTCGGGACTGAGCAGGTTGAACTTCGTATCGACGCTGCCGATTTCCTCGGCTGCGACCCCGGCACACAGCGCGGCGAGGATCGCGCCGATCCGGGCGATGCATTTCAGTACACGCATAAATCCTGATTCTCCCGTAAGCGCATTCCGGTAACGGTGTCCGCGTCGCCGCCCGACGTGAGCGACCGCAACCCGTCGATGCAGCTTACCGGTTCGCCGATGGCGGCGCTTCGCGCCGGCGTGAAGCCGGTCTCGTCGCGCCTGTGTCCATGCAAACCGGCGACGGCGGCGACCCTTGCCGCCGGTACCGTGCGGCGCCACCCGGGTGCGTCACCGGGATCGGCAATCACGCGCGGTTCATTGCAGGAACGCAACGAGTTCAGCGAGGTCAACCGGCTTCAGAAACCGCTGCTCGAACACGCCGTTCGCGAGCTCGTCGCGGTCGAGTTCGAATCCCGACAGGGCCGCGCAACGAATCGCCGCTCCGCCGGGCAGGGCCCGCAGGTGCCCGGCGAGCTCGAAGCCGGACATGTCCGGTAAGCGGATATCGATGATGGCGACCCCTGGCGCGGACCTTGCGGCGGCAGCGAGCGCCGCCGCACCGTCGCACGCAACCTCGACCGCAAACCCTTTCAGCGTGAGCAGTTTCTCGAGCGCCGTTAGCGCACTGCGATCGTCATCGACGAGCAATACGCGCGTACGCGTCCCCGGTTGTGCGTCACCACGCGGGAGCGACGGAGTGCTGCGCGCTGCCGCGATCGCTTCGCCGACCGTTTCCACGAGCAGTTCGCGATCGATCGGTTTCGTCAGAAACGCCGAGCACCCGGCGGCAAGGCTGCGCGCCTGATCGGTTTTCATCGCTGATGCGGTGAGCGCGATCACCGGGCGGGTGTACCCTTCGCTGCGCAGGCGACGGGTCGCCGCGAACCCGTCGAGCCCGGGCATTTGCATATCCATGATGATGACGTCGAATGCCTGCCCTTCGGCTTCCGCCTGCGTCACGCGCGCGAGACCTTCCTCCGCCGAGCCCGCGGTGGCGACAACAGCGCCCGCGCGTTCAAGGTATTCCCTGACGAGCAGGCACATGTCGCGCCGATCGTCGATCGCGAGCACGCGCCCGTCGAGTTTTCGCGGCGTCGCACTCGCGCGTTCGCGCGGGCTCGCTTCGGCATGCTCCGTCCCCGCGCTGATCATGTCATCGGCGTCGGCGAACCGCGCCGGGATCCGCAGCACGAAGCGACTCCCGCGTTCGCTATTCGTGTCGAGTTCGAGCGAACCGTCGAGCATCGTCGCGAGGCGTTTGCTGATCGCAAGCCCGAGTCCCGCGCCCTCATGCGCGCGCGCATCCGTCGTATCGATCTGGGAAAACGCGTCGAACAGGCCCGCGCGCTGCGCTGGCGGAATGCCGGGGCCGGTATCGTGCACGGCGAATTCGAGGCCTGCGGGCGTGTCCGCCGCGCGGAGCGACACGTCGATGCCAACGCGGCCCGCGTCGGTAAATTTCACGGCATTGCCGAGCAGGTTCGTGAGGATCTGGCACAAGCGCTGCCCGTCCGTCGTCACGGTCGCCGGGATCGGCGCGAGGTTGCGAATCGACAGGGTCAAGCCCTTGTCGGCAATCGCCGGCGCGAACGAGACATGCAGTCTGCCGAGCAAGACCCGCAAGTCGACGCTTTCCCGGGTCACCCGTAACGCGCCACCCTCGATGCGGGATAAATCCAGGATGTCATTGACGAGATCGAGCAGGTGCAGCCCGCTTTCATGGATCGTCTCGACGTACTGCCGATCCGTCGGTGTCTCGAGTGCCGCGTCGAGCAACTCCGTATAACCGAGTATCGCGCTCAACGGCGAGCGAATTTCGTGGCTCATGTTCGCGAGGAACCCGGATTTCGCGCGATTCGCCGCATCGGCCGCGTTGCGTGCACTCGCGAGGTCGCGCAAGGCAATCGTGCGATCGGTAATGTCGAACCCCGAAGCAACGAGCCGGGTGACCGTGCCGTGCGTATCGAACGACGGCGCGAGTTTGAAGTCGATCATCATGAGTTCATCGCCGCGGCCGTGAACCGCGACGTCGTACTGCAGTGTTTCACCGCCGGCGGCGCGGGCGATGGCGTCGCGCAAACCGGCCTGCGCGTCGTCGAGGTGCTGCCACCAGTAGCACTCCCAGAACGGTTTGCCGACAACATCGTCGCGCGTGATCCCGGCGATTTCGAGCGGTACCTTGTTGACTTCGAGCACCGTGCCGTCCGCGGACAGGATCGCGACCATCGCAAGCAGGTTATCGAGCATCGTCCGCAGTTCGATTTCACTGCGGTTGAGCAGTTCGGCGCGCACCCGCTCGCCCTCGATGACGCGTGCCGCGGTGAGCGTGGCCCCGAGTTGCGAACCGAGCAGTTCGAGGAACTGCCAGTAAGCGGCATCGAGGCGCTTGCGCGGGTTGATGCCGATGATCGCAAACGCCGTCGGCGTCGCGCCGGACCCGGCGACGATCGGCAGTACCACGGCGGTATCCGGCGCTTCCGGCCAGGCCCCGCCGGACAAGACCCCGAACTTCTCCCCGAGATCGTCCACCCGTTGCGCCGCATTCGTCCGCATCGCCTGCGCGAGCGGCCAGTGCTGCGCGTGATCGGATGTGAGCGACAGCGTGGGCGGGCTGGCCGTCGGGTCCCCGTCCATGCCGACGGCACACAGCCGCCGCGCGATGCCGGCGTGCGTCACCTCGTAGAGCAGGAAGAACGGAACATCGTGCCGGTTTTGCCCCAGCGTACCGGCAAGATCGGCGGCGAGTTTGTTGCGATCACTCGTGATCGGCTGCGTCGCGGCAAGCTGCCGCAGGGTTTCGAGGCGACGCGACAACAGCACTTCGGCGGAGGATTCCGAGAGCGTCGCGAGCGTGCCGCCAACGACCCCCGCATCGACGTAAACGGGCGAGTAACCGAACGTGAAATAGATCTCCTCGAGATACCCGTGGCGATTGAACGCGAGCAGCATGTCCTCCTGCCACGCGGCTTCACCGCGCGCCATGACACCGTCAATCAGCGGCGAAATTTCGCTCCAGATTTCGTGCCAGACTTCGGCGCCCGGACGGCCAAGCGCGTCCGGGTGTTTTTGTGTCCCGAGTACCGGCCGGTACGCATCGTTGTAGAAACACAGGCGCTCGTCACCCCAGAACAGCAGCATCGGCGCGGCTGAATTGATCACGGTACTGAGGATCGAAAGCAGTTCCCGGGGCCAGCACGCAAGCGGCCCGAGCGAAGTGATTGCCCAGTCGTGGGCACGAATCATCTGACCGAGTTCACCGCCGCCCTGGAGCCAGCTCATCGGTGGATCTTTATTGTTAGTGGGTTGCGCCATCGCGCCCTCACCATAGCGGTCGCTTGTTGACCGAATCAAGCAGGGTACACCGGTAACACGAGACAGCGTCATCGTCGCCCGTTCGCCGCGGCGACCGGCACGTGCCCGCGACGCGATGGTTCGGGCCCGCGGGCACGGTCCGGTGTTTCACCCGGTGTGAAAGACTTACCCCGGCGTTGCCAGGTTTACATGATTTCTCATCCCGGGTGGGCTTTCACGCGGCGAGCGCGCCGCGCGTTTACCGGACTCCCGCGGACTATCCTGCGCGCAGACGCAATTTCCGATCGTTCGCGCAGTGCGATGCAAGCCGCGGCACGAAACCTGCTCCCGGCCAGGTTGGCTGCCGGTGCGTACAAGCCCCGAGCGTCCGTGCAGTCACTCATGAATCCGTTGGGGCGGAGTCGAGCGATGAAGAAACTCTTAACAGCTGTGCTGCCGCTGGCGGCAATCACTACGGTGGTAATAGCCGAACCCGCGGCGGCGTACTCGGCGGATCCGGGCCCGCGCGCGGGTGATCGTGAAGCAGCCCTGACCGGGAGCGGCTTGTCGGACAGTGATGTCGACGACTCGAATTTCGGGATCACCGCTTCTACGACAACGACAACGACAACGACAACGTGATCGTAACGCTGAAGCACAGCCTGCAACTGAACGATACGGGCCCGAGCACGCTCGTCGACGGACGCACGATCCTGCAAGCGGCTTATCAGTGGGACTTTGGCAAGTGGCGCCCTTATGCCGGCATGAACGTTGGCGGCATCTACGGTGCCGGCGTACGCGATGAAGCGCTGTTCGGACCGGAGCTCGGGGTGAAGTATTACGTCAACGAAAGCGCGTTTCTGTTTGGCAATGTCGCCTGCGAAGTCGCGGTTGATGAATGCTGCGCCGACGGCGTGCGTGAAGCACGCAACCGCCAGGTTGAGGTTACGGTAACGCCCGCGGTACAAGCCCGGCTTAAGCCGCCGCGGAGACGGGCAACCCCGCGTTCGGCCGCAACGCCGCGCGGGATCGGCCTTAGCCTGAGACTGTCGGCGCCGGCGCCACCCGCTCGGCGGCCGGCGCCTGGCCGAACAGTTTACCGAGACCGAATACCGCGAACCCGGTGAGGATCGCTGCCGCGCCCTCGTAGTAAGCGCGCAGAATGTCGAACTGCAGCCAGGCGTAGACCGCGCAGACTCCGCAGATCATCATCAACAGCACAAGGCGCTCGGACGGCCGGTAGCCGAGCGCGTTGACCGTGAGCAACGGTCCGAACGCGGCCGCGAGCACGGCCCACGACGACACGACGAGTCTGAACACGCTCTTGTCGCTCGACAGCGCCAGTGCCAGCGCCAGCGCACAGACGACGATCGTGCTGAACTTTGCGATCCAGATGTTGTGCGGAAGTCGCGCGACATCCTCCGACAGCGATCCGGCGCAACTCAGGATCAGCGAGTCCGCCGTCGACATCGTCGCGGCGAAGATACCGGCCAGCACAACGCCAACGGCCACCGGCGGTAACACGTTCAGCGCCATCGTCGGTAGCGCGAGTTCCGGATCGAAACCGGCGGCCTCCGGCAACAGCACGCGTGACAGCAGCGCGACGGCATTGGCGACGAAATAAAACGCGATAAACCACAGGTAGTAATAGAGCCGCGCGCGATTCATGTGCTCGGGACGATCCAGGGCCATGAAGCGGATCATGATGTGCGGTTGGCCTATCACGCTGAATCCGGCGAACAGCCAGCCGACGACGAACAGCACGGGCCCGTAAGTATCGCCGAGTGATAATCCCCGCGGCAGCAACTGCATGTAGTCGGGCGATACGGCGTGCAGGGCCGTCCACGCCGGGGTGACCCCGCCCAGCACGCCGACCGCGGCGACCAGCATCAACACCATCGCCGTGAGCATGACGACGGACTGCGCGGCGTCGGTCCAGATACTGGCCCGGATCCCGCCGGCGAGGCAGTAGACGAGTACGATGATGGCGCCCAACACGGCGCCGGCATAGCCCGGCCAGCCGAACAACACCGTCAGGGCCTTGCTGCCGGCCGTCAACTGCGCGGCGGCGTAAGTACCGAGGAACAGGACCGTGATGCCCCCCGCGAGGCGCTGCACACGGGCCATCCGGATACCATGCCAGTTCGCCAGCGCGGCCGGGAACGTGTCTCCCGCTTGCGCCACGCTCGCTTCGCGCAAGCGCCGGTGAACGAGTTGCGAGGCCATCGCGTCGCCCGCGATCCAGCCTATCATCAGCCACACGGCGGGTAGACCGGTTACATATGTATAGCCGATCACGCCGATAAACATATAGCCGCTGTTATTCGTCGCGATTGCCGACAGGCCCACGAGCCACGGGCTGACGTTCTGATCCGCGAGCAGGTAGTTGCGACGATCGGCCGAGCTGTGGCGATGCGACGCCACTCCGATCAAGACAAATATTCCGAGGCAAGCCAGAAAGCTCGCCACCATCATGCCGCGGCGTCCACCTGCAACTGATTGACGACGAGGGTGTCGTGCAACGCGGTGACGGCCGCCTGGTAATCATCCTCCGCCACGACGAACCGCACATCGACGCCCCGCAGTGGTTGCGATGCCGAGAGTATCGCGATGTCCGCCGCGCCGAGCGCACCGGCGCAACGCGCGAGGATGCCGGGTAAATCCAGATCCGTGCCGATCGCGCAGACGAAAGCGACTTTTTTCGATTCGATGACGGCATTCGGAAATGCCTTGTTCAGCTCTTTGATCAAACGCTTCATGGTCTTCAGGGAACAGTCCACGTAATTCGTGATCGAATTCGCGTTCATGTCCTTGCCGATGGGGCGGATCTTGAAGCGTTTCAGGTGTTCGATGATTCTTATTTCGAAATCCTGCTGCTGTCCGATCATGTCCTGATCGAACACATCGAACGCGATGAGTCCCGAGCGACCCGCGATGATTTCAACCCGTGGCTGTGCGCTGCGATAGTCACAATCGATCAGCGTACCGTCATGATCCGGTTCGAACGCATGGCGGACCCGCAGCGGAATTCCGCGCTGGCGCAGCATATTCGCCGCGCTCGGGTGGATCGCTTCCATGCCCAGGTTCGCAAGCTGATCGGCAATGTCGTAGTTCGTGCGCCCGATCGGCACGCTCACCGCATCGCCGACGATCTTCGGATCGGCACTCGACAGGTGATATTCCTTGTGGATCACCACTTCATCCGGAGACGTGAGCAAGGCGACGCGGCTCATCGTGATTTCCGTGTAGCCGCGGGAATATTTTCGCACGATCCCGCCGTCACACTGGGCGTAACCCGTGACGATGGGTAACTCCGCGGCGCAATTCGTATGCGCCAATCCGGCCTGGATACGCTCGTCGAGCGTGAATACCCGGTTATCGCGCCAGCCGGTCAGGTCGACGAACGTCGCGTTGACCGCACGGTCCTGCAGGATCATCGCGGCGCTGCGCGCGCTGTGCGCCTCCCCCATCGAACACAGCAATTCACGCACGCGGTCGAGATAGGCATCGAGGGCGAACGGTCCGAAGCGGCAAATCCGTTTGACATCGCCGAGGCACTGACGCGCATCGGCGATGCGCTCGTCGACGAAGCGATCGGCGGCGCGCAACATGTGCGGTCGTTCCGCGAACAGATCCGTGTTGATGGCGCGCATGCGGTTGCCAACGTCCGACAGGCGATCCTGCCATTCGTCGGCGTTGTCGCCGCCGCTGAACAACGCGTACACGCCGGGTTCACCGGAATGCTTGTGCTCGAGCAACAGATCGGTAATACCGCCGTACGCGGAGACGACGAAAATTCTGCCGTAGCGCGGCCTGCCGCCGTCATCAAGGAACAGTGGTTCGACGAGATCGGGCAGTCGCGCCATCGACGTGCCGCCGATCTTCTCGACGGTGCGCACGCCATTCACCGGCCGGCCCTCGGCAGGGTTGCCGTGTGCTCGCGTGCGCCGATGAACTCGGGACGCGGCGAAGTGCCGCAAAACGGCGACGCCAGGCGGTTGGAACACGCGTTGTAGACGATAAACAGGTTCGTGCGCGGAAACGGCGTGATGTTGCCGTTCGAACCGTGCATCGTATTGCAGTCGAACAGGAGTGCGGATCCCGGACCACCGGTCGGTGCTTTTACGCCGCGCCGATTCGCCAGGTCTGTCAGCGACGCCTCGTCCGGCGTTCCTACCTGCTGCTGCACGAGTGACTCGCGAAAATGGTCGTTCGGGGTTTCACCGACGCAACTGATAAACGTTTTGTGCGAGCCCGGAATGACCATGAGCGGTCCGTTCGTGGTCAGCGACGGGGTCAGCGAAACGGACAGGCTGACCGCGCGCATTCGCGGCATCCCGTCTTCCGCGTGCCAGGTCTCGAAATCGCTGTGCCAGTAGAACTCGCGCCCCTTGAACGCGGGTTTGTAGTTCAGACGCGACTGGTGCACGTAGACGTCGTCGCCGAGTATGCTCCGCACCAATTCGAGGAGCTTCGGTTCTTCGCACGCGCGGGCGAACACCTCGGAGTGACGGTGCACCGCGAATACCGAGCGAACCGCTTCGGAATCAGCTTCAAAGAAAGCGATTTCCGGACGCTCACGGAGCGCGTATTGCCGCAGGTTTTCGGCTTCCTGATGCAGCGCTTCGGCGGCGCCCTGGAAGAACAGTTCCGGGAGAAACAGATAACCGTCACGTTCAAACCGGCGCAGGCGGTCGTCCCGCTGCATCCGGGTGCTCGGCCTGTCGGGCCAGTAAACCACCGGATCCCGACGCTCGATCGCGGCCGGGCTCGCGCCGCGGGTGGGATAAACATCGTCGATCATTGCAGTATCACTCAACCTGCGATCGCCTCTGCTTCGAGCGCGTAGGCGCCGGTCTCGTCGTGCACTTCCTTGCCGTGCAGCGGCGGATTGAACACGCACGCGAGTACGAGTTCTTCGCTCGCGCTCAGTTCGTGTTCGTCATGTTGATTCAGCGCATAAACCACCCCGGGTTCGATAGTGTGTTCCTGGCCCGTACCGAAGTCCCGCAGCACGCCGCGCCCCTGGATGCAATACACGGCTTCGAGATGGTTCTGGTAATGCATCTTCGTCGTCGTGCCGGCATAGATGGTTGTGATATGGAATGAAAAACCCATGCCGTCTGACTTCAGCAACAGACGCACGCTGTTCCAGGTCTCGGCATTGATGCGTCGTTCTCCCGCCGCCGCATCGGCTAATGTTCTGACGATCATCTCAGGACGCCCTCTTGTAGTGTTTAGCGACAATCTTCTGCGCTTCGGCCGCGACAACGTCGAGACCGGCATCGAGCTGCTCGGGGGTGATCGTGAGCGGACACAGGCATTTCACGACCTGGTCGTCGGCGCCACTCGTTTCGATCACGAGTCCGTGCTCGAAACACCCCGCCGAGATGGCGGCGGCGATGGTGCCGTCCTGGCATTCGAGTCCCTGCATCATGCCGCGGCCCTTAACCGTGAAAAAACCGGAAGGCGCTGACGCCGCGATGGCCGTGAGACGGTCGCGCAGCTGTTTGCCGCGCTTCGCGACCTCGGCAGCGAAAGCGTCGTCGCGCCAGAATATCTCGAGTGCCGTGGCGGCGGTGACGAAAGCGTGATTGTTGCCGCGGAACGTTCCGTTGTGTTCGCCCGGCTTCCATTGATCGAGTTCAGGCTTGAACAGGGTTACTGCAAACGGCAGACCGTAACCCGACAGGGATTTCGACAGCGTGACGATATCCGGCTTGATGCCCGCCGGCTCGAAACTGAAGAACGTTCCCGTGCGCCCGCAGCCGGCCTGGATGTCGTCGACAATGAGCAGAATGTCGCGCGCCTTGCAAACCGCTTCGATGGCCCGCAGCCAGTCGAAGCTGGCGACATTCAGGCCGCCTTCGCCCTGCACCGTTTCAACGATGACAGCCGCCGGGTGATCCACGCCGCTGGACGAATCATCGATAATTTGCGCGAGGAATTTCGCCGTATCCACGGCATCGCCGAGGTAACCGTCGAACGGCATCGTGGTGATACCGGTCAGCGGAATACCGGCCGCACCGCGGTGATGCGAATTGCCGGTTGCGGCCATCGCACCGAGCGATACGCCGTGAAAACCGTTCGTGAAACTGATCACGTTATGGCGACCCGTGATGTTGCGCGCGAGTTTCAACGCGGCTTCAACGGCGTTCGTCCCGGTAGGGCCGGTGAACTGAACGCGGTAATCGAGCCCGCGAGGTTCGACAATCAATTCCTGGAACGCGGTCAGGAACCGTTCTTTCGCAACCGTATGCAGATCCAGTCCGTGGGTGATGCCGTCACTCGCAACATAGTCGAGTAGCGCGGATTTCAGCACCGGATGATTGTGACCATAATTCAGCGTACCCGCGCCGGCGAGAAAATCCAGGTACTCGCGACCGGCCACATCGTAGAGGTACGGCCCGCGGGCACGTTCGAAGACAACGGGGAAATTGCGTGCGTAACTCTGCACCCCCGATTCCATCTGTTCAAAAACGTCGGTCATGGTTGTGATTCCTCTCAGTTAATGTGCCGGTACGAGCGTGGTGTCTTGCTCGACGGAACTTACCTGCGTGTGCGTCATGCGCAGCGGGCCAATGCGAAACAGCACCTCGTCCTCGTGCCGCGAAGCGAAATGTTCCTGTTTGCGGAACAGGGTTTCGCGTGAGATCGATGCGCCGTTGAGACGGGCGAATTTTTCGAACATCGCGGTCGAGGCGTGGTTGTCGGGTGTGACGGTGGTTTCAACCGTATCGATGTCGCCGAGACGGGCGACGAGAGCGTTCAGCATGCGCACCGCGAGGCCCTGGCCGCGGCCCGCCGGGCTCACCCCGACCTGCCAGACAAACAGCACCCCTTCGCGGCCCGGCACACGGTAGCCCGTGATGAACCCAAGCAGGGCGTCAGCGCATTCGGCCACGACCCCGGTATCGCCGAAATGACTGACCTGGAGCAGATTGCAGTAGCGGGAGTTTTCGTCGAGTGGCGCACATTGCTTTACGAGTTCGTGAAGTGCCGCGCCGTCTTTGTGTGTCGGCTTACGCAGGCGGATTTTATCCATCGTTCTCTATGTATTTATTATTTTGTATTTGATGTTTTGGTGTATATAACTAGCGAATTATATACGGTATGGCTTACTTTTTTAAGGGGTTATTCCGATTTTATTCAGGTCGGCTCTATATAAAACTACTTAGTATCGTATTTATTTTCTCGGAAAACGGGCCTGAATCGACCGGACGAACCCGACTTGACGATGGATTCCGGAAATCGGGCCGGCGTGATAAAAGGAAGTCATGACAAATCTGACCGACGAGGTACTCGTTTCCCTGCGCCAAATCATTCGCGCGACGGATCTGCATTCGCGCAAACTGGGGCGGGACACCGGCCTGACCACCCCGCAACTCGTCATCATGGGTGCGATCAAACGGGCGCAGAGTCAAACCGTGTCGGAAATCGCGCGCAGTGTGAGCCTGAGCCAGGCAACCGTGACGAGTATCCTCAACCGCCTGGAGTCGCAGGGTCTCGTCAAACGCGAACGCTCCAGTGAGGATAAGCGACGGGTCAACGTAAAACTCACGGCGCAAGGGACACGCCTGATAGCCGACGCCCCGGAGCCGCTGCAGCACGGATTCGTGTCGCGTTTTAACGAACTCGAGACCTGGGAACAGCATCACATCGTCGCGGCGTTGGCGCGGGTAGCGGCAATGATGGATGCCGAATCGCTCGATGCGGCGCCGCTGTTGGCGACGGGTGAGGAAGTCCGCTGAACCGTTGCGCGGTGTGCGCAAATCTGCGGCAACCCGCTCCGGAAAGAATCATTTAACGCACCCGTGGCGGTGCGCGGGTGGCGGATCGTCGACGCGAATGCGGGGGTGAAAAGTACCGCGCCTCAGCGCAATAAAACACCGGACCCCGGCCGCAGCGCCGGGGTCCGGTTACAGCCATGACTCAGGCGGCCGGATCCATGACGGCTTTGACCTCGAGGAATTCCTCGAAACCAAACTCACCCCATTCACGGCCGTTGCCCGACTGCTTGTAACCACCGAACGGTGCGGCGAAATCAAGCTGGGCTCCGTTCACATGAACGTTGCCGGCGCGCAGGCGATTCGCGACCGCGCGTACACGTTCCGGATCACTGCCCGACACGTAGGCCGACAGCCCGTAAGGCGTGTCGTTAGCAATCGCGATGGCTTCTTCGTCATCCTTGTACGGCAGCATGCACAGCACCGGCCCGAAGATTTCCTCGCGCGCGATCGTCATGTCGTTGCGCACGTTCGCGAAGATCGTCGGCTTCACGAAGAACCCGCGGCTGATCCCGTCCGGCAGGCCTGGCCCGCCGCAAACGAGCGTCGCGCCTTCGTCTATGCCCTTCTGGATCAGCGTCTGGATCTTGTCGAACTGCACCTTGCTGACGACCGGACCGATCGTCGAATCCTTCAGGTTCGGATCGCCGACGTTCGTCGCCTCGGCGGCACGCTTCGCGATCGCAACCGCTTCATCGTGACGCGCTTCCGGTACCAGCATGCGGCTCGGCGCGTTGCACGATTGCCCGGAGTTCAAAAACATCGATTGCACGCCGCCCGACACCTGCTTTTCGAAATCGGCGTCATCGAGAATGATGTTCGGCGATTTGCCGCCGAGTTCCTGCGCCACGCGCTTCACCGTATCGGCGGCGGCTTTCGCGACCTGGATGCCGGCACGCGTGGAACCCGTGAACGACATCATGTCGATATCCGGGTGGCGTGACATCGCCTCGCCCACCGTCGCGCCGTCACCGTTGATGAGGTTGAACACCCCTTTCGGGACCCCGGCGGCGTCGAGCACTTCAGCGAACAGTGCCGCATTGAGCGGCGCCACTTCGGACGGCTTCAGGACCATCGTGCAACCGGCTGCAAGTGCCGGGAACACCTTGCACGCGATCTGGTTGATCGGCCAGTTCCACGGCGTGATAAAACCGCAGACCCCGACCGGTTCGCGCCGCAGCGTGACGTTGCCGCGACGTTCCTCGAAGTGATAGTTCTCGAGCACCTGGATAACGGAATTCAGGTGGGCCGGACCCATCGCCGCCTGCGCGGCCTTGCACAGCCAGATCGGGGCACCCATTTCGGCGGAAATCGTCTCGACGATCTCCTGGTAACGCTCCTTGTAGGCGACTTCTACCGCCTTCAGCAGCTCAACACGCTCGGCCACGGTTGTTTGCGAGAACGACGGGAACGCTGCTTTCGCAGCAGCGACCGCCTTGTCCACATCTTTCTCGTTACCGAGCGCAATCTGTCCAATGACTTCCTCGGTAGCGGGGTTTATTACATCACACGGTTTCGGGTCGGATGGCGTTACCCACTCGCCATTAATATAAAACTTAAGGCAGTTGTCCAAGTTGATCTCCTTGATGGATTGACGGCGCCCGGGATCACCGGTAGCCGCGAAAATATCGGTTGATTTCGTTTCATCTCGCGCCGGGATCAGTCCGGAATCGGTTATCGACCGACGAGAGGGATATCAATCCGCTGATACTACATTTTGCGACCCGCCGGAACAATACCGATACCCGTATCACGAAGCACAGGCGGCATTGCACGCGGTTCCGGCTGCGAGCTCCGCGCGGCTTCGGGCGCGCATTAAGATGACATTGCAATACATCTTTAGTTCATTTATCTTGTAACATGTATTTTGTATGCATTATTAAAAAACACGGGGAGACGCTCGATGAGAACGTTCATATTCGCCTTCGGTGTGTTGTGTTTCACAGCATCCGGGTTCGCCGACGCCGAGACCGTCAACGTTGAAATGACCGTCAAGGAGCTGGAGCTGGAGATCGACAACGCCGGTACGAAACAGTCCATGTGGACGTTCGGGGGAACGATTCCCGGCCCTCTCGTGCGGGTCAGGCAGGGCGACGTCGTGGATTTCACGCTGCATAACGATAAAGCGAACGGTCAGAGCCACTCGATGGATTTCCATGCCGCGCAGGCCGACGTGCTCGATGAATTTGCCCCGGTAAAGCCGGGCAAAACGAAGAAATTCAAATTTGTCGCGAAAGTTCCCGGGGTCTTCATCTATCACTGCGGTTCGGACGCGATGTCCGAACATATCGCGCGCGGGATGTACGGCGTAATTATCGTCGACCCGGCGGACGGTTACGGCGAAGCGCTGCCGCGACCCGATCGCGAGTACGTCATCGTCCAGGGCGATCTGTTCGAGGAAGGCACGAAGCCCAACGACATCACGATGGGGATCGGATGGAAAGCATCACTCGTGAACGGCAGGGTTTTTCACTACGACCCGGTACACGATGCGAACGCGAGTATCGCGCTCGAATCCGAGCCGGGAGAGCGCGTGCGCCTGTATTTCGTCAATGCCAGCATCAATGAATCCGCGGCGTTCCACCCGATAGCCGGTATCTGGGAACGCGTGTGGGACAACGGAAACCCGAAGAACGTGCTCTACGGTATGCAGACCGTCGATGTACCGCCGGCGCACGGCATGGTCTTCGATATCGTAAGTCCCGCCGATCGCAATTCGAATAACGCGCTCGTGGACCACCGTATGAAACATGCACTGAACGGCGCGATCAGCGTGCTGATGAACTACACCGGCGCCGATCCGGAAAAGGGCAGGAACGGCAATCTGATCCTGCGATGAACCGCACGGACGGATCGCCATCGCGTACCTGTCGGGGAGGCAAGCGATGAACAAAACACGACGCTGTTTACATGATTACCGAATCGCCTGCGCGACGCTCATCGCGCTTACCGGGATCACCGTTGGCGCGGCGGCGGGTGCCGCCGACGGCGAACAATACCTGCAGGCACATTGCGCGGGCTGCCATACGCTCGGCGCACCGAACGTCGCGCAACTCGCCGCCACGGAACGTGCGGAACGTAAAGCACCGCAGCTCCACTATGCCGGCAACAAGTTCAGGAAAGACTGGCTCCGGGCCTGGCTGGTCGCCCCCACCAGGATCAGGCCCGGAGGCAGCTTTCCGCCAGACCACACCGTCGTGACGGACGAAGGTGATGTCATCGACACGGCAACGCTCGCGGATCATCCGGCCGTTCCCGCGGACAGCGTGGACGCGGTCATCGCGAGCCTGATGAGCCGCCGCTTGCAGGATCCGCCGACGCTCGCCGAACCGTACGTGCCGAAAGCCGGGACGCTCATGCTCGGAAGAATGGACTTCAACAAGTTCAAGGGTTGCGGGGCGTGCCATCGGGATGCAACGGACAGCGGCGGTTTGTCGGGACCTGAGTTGTACACGGCGTGGCAGCGGCTGCAAGCCGATTTCATCGTGTCCTACACCGCCGATCCGATCGCCTGGGATCCGCACTCGATGATGCCGAACCGGCACCTGAAGGAATCCGACATCCACAAGCTTGCGGATTATCTGAAACTCGTCGCGGAGCAGCAGCAATGATGCGTTACTCATTAATCATATTGCTGCTGACGGTTATCGTTCCTGCCACGGCGACGGCGGAACCATCGGCGGCAGAAGGCAAGACGCTGTACCGAATCTACTGCACGCAGTGTCACGGCATCGAAGGCGATGGCTACGGCATCAACGTCGAAGATATGGAGGTGCTGCCCCGGGATCATACCGATGCGAAAGAAATGCTGACGCGCACGGATCAGGACCTGTTCAAAGCCATCAAGCACGGCGGCAAAGCCATCGACAAATCCGTGCTGATGCCGAACTGGGATGCGAACTTTTCCGATGAGCAGATCATGTCACTCGTGCGTTACCTGCGCTCGGTGTGCTGTGACGCCGCCGGGAACTAGGGAGATCGAATCGTGAAAGTACCTGCGATCTGCACCCGGGCCCTGCTCGACCTCGCCGTCGCTGTCATCGGCTCACTGCTGCTGGTTCCGGGCAGTCACGCCGAATTCAGACAATTCGAAATGACGATCGAAGAAGTTGAACTTGAAGTAGCGCCGAATTTCAGGGCGAAAGTGTGGGGTTTCAACGGCCAGGTTCCCGGCCCCCTGCTCCATGTCGCGGAAGGCGACGACCTCGAGATTACCGTGCACAACCTCACGTCGCTGAATCACACGATTCACTGGCACGGCACGTACCAGACGAATTCGTGGCGCAATGACGGCGTACCGAACATCACGCAAAAGGCGATCGAACCGGGCGAGACGTTCGTCTACCGATTCATCGCGGATAAACCCGGCAGCCTCTGGTACCACTGCCATGTCAATGTCGCGGAACACCTCGGCGTGCGCGGCATGTGGGGTCCGATGATCGTCGATCCGAAAGACCCGAGCGAAATCGAGAAAGAAGTCACGAAAGACGTGATCATGATGTTCTCGGGATGGGATTCCGATGTCGCGAAGGAATACGGCAAAGGCGGTCATCCCCGCGATATCCCGGACTACTATTCCATCAACGGCAAGGCGTTTCCGCTCAATCAGCCCCTGCGCGTGAAGGAAGGGGACGTATTGCGGATCAGGTTGTTCAGCGCGAGCTCCGAGACGGCCTACCACCTGCACGGACACGATGTGCTCGTGACGCACAAGGACGGCCTGCCGCTCGATTCGCCATACTGGGCGGACGTTGTCGATGTACCGATGGGCGCCCGGGTCGATGTGATTGCCCGCATGAACAACCCGGGGCGCTGGATCAATCACGATCACATTGAACAACACACGTCGAACAGCGGAAAGATGCCCGGCGGTGCCGTCATGATCGTCGAATACGAAGGTATCGAGAACGATGACTGGTATGTGTGGAAAGACAAGGATGCGAGCTATGACCCGGATTTCTACCTGACCGAAACGATGAAGAAGCCCTATGGCATGTACGACCATGCCGGCTATAAAGGACAGCCCATCGAACAGAAACCGGGGAACAAGAAGAAAAAGAAGAAGAAAATCCCGCAACCGGAAACGCCCGCAGAGTAACGCCCGCATCGCGCACTGGCAGCGCGGATTCCGGACCATCCCGGCCGGCCCGGGGCGCGTGTCATTCGAGTAAGGACTGCGCTACCATTATTGCCTGATGCGGATAAACCGATACACCGATTACGCCTATCGGGTACTCATGTACCTCGCGGCCAACAACACCGAGCGCGCCACGATGGCCGGGATCGCAAGCTACTACGGCATTTCCCACGAACACCTGCGCAAAGTCGTGCACCAGCTGTCGACGCTCGGTTATATCAACACCTACATTGGCAAAGGCGGCGGCATGGAGCTGAAGAAAGCGCCGGCGAAAATCAATCTCGGCAAGGTATTCATGGAGTTCGAGGGTATCAATCCGCTCATCGACTGCTATGAGGCGAACTGCCCGCTGCGCGCATCGTGCGATCTGAATCATGTCTTCGCGAAAGCGCAGCGCGCGTTTCTCGACGAGGTGAAGCAGCATACGCTGGCTGATCTGTTGCAGAACACCCGGATGGCAAAAACCCTGATGAATCCCTAGGCGCGACGCGTCGCCCGGGGAGTTCCGCGCGGCCCAATCCCGGTTCGCCGCCGGACCCGCCCGCACGGTACGGCGAGGGTGTTCCGGACAGCGCCTGCGGTGCGACCGGCGCGGCCTAGCCCGGACCGTAACAGCTGCGGACCGCGCTCGCGCCGTCGCTCTGGATGCTCGTGTACTTGCCCCAGAACGCATCGTCGATCGCGCGCAAGCTGCGTTTCGTATCGTCGAGACGATAGCGTTTCAGATGACCGGGCCCGCCGTTGTAAACCGCGTAGGTCGCACGCGCGAGATTGTCCACGGAGCCGGTGATCTCGTGTTCTTTTTTTCTGATCGCGTAGTCAACGAGGTAATGAACGAGGATTTCGTTGCCGGCACGTGCGTTGTACGCGATATCCGCGCCGAGACGATCGATGTCGTAGATGCCGCGCCATACGTGCTGATTCACCTGCATCAGGCCGATCGAGCCCGCGCTCGAACGGATCGGCTGCAGCGTGCCCTGCTTGTCGATGAACTGGCGCCAGCACGTTTCCTGCCACGCCGTCGCGCGCAGCAGGGAGCTGTACACGGTGGCGGCGTCGGCGGGGATTTTGCCGCGCTCCCGCTCCTCGCTTTCGACCGCGCCGAGCAGCGTATCGACAGCCTCGAGATAGGCGTCGAGATCATCGGGCTGCGGCGCCCAATGGTTCAGACGTCCGGCCAAATCGTCGGGCGGCGACGCCGCCCGGGCCGGCGGGATGAAAAAGTCGAGCCACAGGTTCGTCGCCTGCGGCGTCGCGGTCGCGAGCTCATCCGGAAAACCAAACACGCGTCGCAACCCGGGATCGGGTTCGAGCGTGTATTCGAGGTCGTCGCCACTGACGTCCGGCGCGAGCGAGCGCGCGAACTCGAGCAGCGTCGCGCGCGATATCTGCAACCCGGTGTACTCCCCGCTCGCATCGATCGCGGCCAGTGCATCGCCCGCACTGATAAACGCGAGATAGCTCAGGGCCGTGCCACTGTCGGCGTCGCGCAGCGCCTGCGCGACGAGCGGCGCGAGGCGCGCCCACGTATCGGTGAACAATTCGCGGACCGGATCCGTGCCGTAATCCTGCCCGACCAGCGCATCGCGCAAGGCGTAACGCGACTGGACGAGCGTGTCGACGAGAGCCAGGCGCAGTTCATCGTCAACCCCGAACGCGAGCAACCGGATCGCCCAGGTTGCGAACGCGTCCCAGGCCTGCCAGTGCGCGTCCCACGCCGCGAGTTCGGCGTCGCTCAGCGCCGCCGGTTGCGGTAGCGGCGCGCTCATCCCGGTCGGGATCTCAAACGCGAGTTCAACCCGCAGCGCCTGCCCGGTCGCACGCGGAAACTGCAGCCGCTCGTTGAAGTCGGGCGCCGGATCCGTCTGGTCGGTTCGTGGCAATGCAAGCGCCAGCAGATTTCCGAGACCACCGACCAGGGTCGACAGGTCAATCCGGAACGTTTCGATATAGGGATGACCGAAGCGCTTGATCCAGCGCCACAGCACATCCGGCACGCTCGTACTCCCGTCGGTGCGCAGGATCTGCGAGTCGATCACGCGGAACGTCAGCTGCTCGTTCGAATCATCGAGCGCGACGCGTTCGCGCAACACGACCCGACCGCGCCAGCCGAAGCGCAAGCGGCAGTGCGCGCCGACCGGGGCACCGCCGCTCAACACGACGTCAACCGCGATGTTCAGGGTGCCGTCATCATTCGCGCCGAGTTCCGGGCGCGCCATGGTCAGGCTATTGCAGCGCGGCTCGATCGTTGCGATGTGCAGGGACTCATCCGGCCCGATGAATACACGTTCGATCAGTGCTTTGCGGACAACCGCGTAATCCAGGTTTAACGGTACGACGACCGCGCCCGCCACAGCCGTGCCGCTGCCGGCCCACAGGCTCAGGCAGAGCAGGCATGCGACAAGTGTGCGGGGTCGGGAGCTCGGGTTCATGTTCCAAACGTCGGCGTGCGGTTCACGCCGATCCGGACTTCGCCCGCGGGGATTCGCGGGCGGGCGCTAGTTTACTTGATCGCGCCGCGGAAGGATCCCGTCCGCTGACGCACCGGCCGCGGCAACCCGTCGGGCGCTACCCGCACTCAGTAGCCGGGGGGTGCCGGGGTCCCGGGTGCCGGGTAGCGGGTGGGACTCGCGGCGACCCGCGAGCTGCTCTGTACGGTCGACTGCTGTGCCGCCGCAAGACTCGCGGGCACCGGAACCTGATGACCGTGACCATACATGCACTGCACATAAGCCGTATCGTAGCTGGACTGCGTACGCGATCCGGAGCTCGTGTAGGCATCCGTGCCGGCCGCGCTGCCAAGCAACAAGCCGCTGCCCGCACCGATCGCCGCGCCCGCTCCCGGGTCGCCGGTCGCCGCCCCGATCAGCGCGCCGGCAGCCGCGCCGACCATCGTGCCGGCGGCAGCGCTGTCGATGGCGCCCTTGTTCGCCGCCTGTTGCGTCCCACTGCCCGTCATCTGCGCGGCGTAGGCGCGGCAGTTCGCATCATCGAAGCGGAACTGGTCGAACGTGCGGCCACTACCGGGCAGTGCCGTCACGCTCGGACCCACCGGGTAGGTCGCACAGGCACTGAGTGACAACGCGAGTACTGCCGCTGTCCACGGTTTCATTGTCGTCATTGACTTCATTCTCCTGTCATTGTGTTCGTCAGGGTGTCGGCGCCGTCTGCACGGTGCCCGGATCGACGCTCACCCAGGGTTGCGCGCACTGTTGCACGTGCGGGTAATAACCTGCCGGGTCCGGGCAGTAGAACCAGACCTGTGCGCTCGGCGCGGCCACCGGCGCCGCCGGCGCGGCGGAATAAACCGGCTGGCGCTGGATATAAACCGGCGGTTCGCGTTCGATAATGATCGTCCGCGGTCCGTAGTAATACGGGTCGTAACCATAGAAAGGCGCCGGTGCCCGCCACACCGGGCCGCCGAAATAGATCCCGACGTGGCCGCGCGGGTGACCATGCCAGCCACGTGCGTCGGCGCTCAGCGCCACGCCGCCGAGCAGGATGCCGCAGAGTATCAGGGTGGATGTTTTCTTCATGAGTTGATCGTGCCTCCTGGAATGCCTGGCCGATGGCGCGCAGTTCACGCGGCATGAACAGGCTAGTCGACTGGCCTGTAACGTTGGGTAACGGCGGTGTAAAAACCGGAAAAGGTCAACGCCGGGTGCTGTGGCCGTCGGCGTCTTTCGTCGGGACACGGGCCTCGCCATGCATTGCACGGTGGCGGTTCCGCCGGGCCCGGAGAGCAGCCCGCGGTAGCGCCGGATCGCCCCGCCCACGCAACGACGGGTTCAACGCAACGCGAGGACCCGCATAACAGACGGGATCCGGCATGGAAAGTGCCCGCGAACGGCACTTTCCGCGCCGTCGACGGCACGACGACGGGAGCGACGCTTGCAGGGCCAGCGCGGCGCAAGCGCCGCCCGCGTGGCCGCGGGGGCGATCCCTGCCGGCGTGCGCGCGCGCCTAGCCCGGATCCGCGATCCAGCGACTCAGGACGTTCGCGGTGATGCGTGAGACGTCGTTATTGCCGTCGTTCCACGGCAAGGCCTGACCCCAGGCGATCGATCCGGTCGAGAACACCGCGCCATTATTCGTGGTTGCGGCGTACGTCAGATCGGCACGTACCTGGAAGTCCTGCGTACCGCCAAGGCCCGGGTAGTTGAACGCGATTTCCTCGCTCACATGCGGGTAATTGTCGGAATGCTGCCCGTAGGAACTCGCGAGCAGCCAGGTGTTCGGCGGGGTCCCGAGCGCGAGGTCGTAGCGATCGAGTTCAATGCCGGCGGCGCCATCGTGGGCGAGACCGAAGTCACCGAAACAATCGCTCTCGACGCCGGCGAAAACCCACGCGATCGCCGGGTCGTAGCTGTCCGGCAGCCGCCGGTACGGTTTCGACTCATCCATGCCTTCGCTCGTGAAACCGACCCCGGTGAGTTTCTGCGGCGTGCGGCCACGGTTGCGCCAGATCCCGCCCTTCTCGCCGTTCGTCGCCATATAGTATTCGCCGGGCGCGGCCTGCCAGGCACGTGAGCCGGCGTCGAGCTTGCGGATCTCCATGCACCACGGCTCGTCGTCGCGGAACGCGACCACCCAGTAATAACCGTTCGCACCGAGGTACGCGATGTGTCCGCCGGCAGCGAGATACGCTTCCGAGGCGTCCATCATTTCTTCCGAGTAATACTCCGAATGCGTCCCGTTCAGCACCGCCTTGTACGGCAGCAGACACCCGACGCCCTCGCGATGCAGATCGTCGTCCGTGATCACGTCGTAGTCGAAACCGAGTTGCTCGAGCCAGTACACGATCGACAGATCGGCGGGAAACTGCCACGGGATCCCGGTTGACGCCATGCGGTGCTTCGGTCGCAAGCCCATGATCGGGCGCCGGCAGGACGTGTAGCACACGCCCGCGCCGTCGGCATGGTGGTCGTAGCTCGACAGGCCCCATTCGGGATGCTGTCCGAGCAGGTAATCCACGTCGTGAAGTATCAGCGTGTGTCCCGTGATCGCTTCGACCCCGGTCGCGTCGAGAACGAAATGCTCGTTCGCATACGCGAGATAACTCGCGGTTGGCATCAGCATCGCGATCTTCGCCGTCGGCGTTTTCGGGCGCACGAAAAACACGATGTGATCCTCGAGCTCACCGGCGCGCAGGCGCGCGGCATACACGCCGCTTTTCAGATCGTCGGCGACGGTCCATTCGAACGCAGGTTGCCAGCGACAATCGATGATCGCATCACTGTTGTAATAAATGCCGCCGTACTGCTCCGGCGCAAGACGGAAGCAATCGTCGCGCCCGTTCCAGTTGTAACCGGTCATCGCGCGCACGGGACGGTTGTAGCCACGGCCATGCATCGCATGCGGCCCGGTGTCGTGCAGCGTGTCGCCGATCCCCTGATCCGTGTATCCGACCGTCGGGTCCCAGTAGCTCAACAGGCCGGCGGCCGGCGGCGCCGCGCCATCCCTGATCGCCGCAAGTTCCGCGCCGCTGAGGATCCGGGTGTGAATGCCCGCGCGATCGATTTTGCCGTTGTACAGGCCCTCGACCCCCGCTGCGCCATGAAAACCCGCGAGCAGCAACGGCACCGCCGGCGCGGCGGGGGTCAGTGCGACGGAACCGATGCCGGACCAGGTGTCGTCACGCGGCACGATCGAACTGAGGCGTGAGTTGTACGCATTGATCACGGCTTCCTGACTCAGGGTCAGCTCACCGCTCGTCGGGTCGTAGGCCGCACTCACGAAATACCAGATGTGCGAGGCAAGCGGCACGTCCGCGGCGACGGTCGACGTGCCCGCGCCGTCTCCGAGCGACACGGCGAGACAACCGTCCTCGTTGATCATGAGCGCCGCGCCCTTGCTGCCGTCCCATCGGGTCAGGATGCCCTGCGGCCCTTGCGCGGGGGTCGTCGGCCAAATAAACGCATGCAGGGTGAAGCCCGCGGCCGGATCGAAGTGCTCCGACCCGTCGATCACCATGAAGCTGCCAACCTGGGTCGTTTGTTCCGCAACCGCGATCGTGCCGTTGCACGAGGCGTCGATTTCACGTTCGATGAAACCCGGACCCGCGGGATTCTCGTCGCCATGGATCAGGCGCACGATTTGCACTTCGGCGGTGTCCGCGCCGAGACCGCTGACCATGAAGCTGAGCCGTTCGCCGTTCCTGACGCTGAGACGGTCACAATAACCGGTGAGATAAGGTAGACGCATGATTATTCTCCGCCCGCGTGCTGACGCAACATATCGACATGCCGCAGGAATACGGCATGCAGGGCTTCGGTCTTGTCGTAATAGACCGGCTCGTCGATCGGCTCCGGCACACCGCCGGGTGGTACGGGTAATGCGATAACCTGGTATTCGTGACACGCGACGCGTGAGTACAGGCCGAAGTGCGGTGGACGGCGGAAATAATTCAGCACGCGCTCGAGCGCATCACTGTGCTGCCCCAGCGGCTTGTGCCGGTGTTCTTCGATTAATTCATCGGTGATCAACGAATTGATCTGCGCGCGCAGATCCCCGTCAAACCGGTTAAACACCTCAAGCTGGCGATCGCCCGCGGGTGGCGTCATTTCGCTCATTCTTCCCCCTGATCCTGTTATCGACTCATTGCGCGCGGCGCCGCGGACGGTTGTCAGCGGACGCCGGATATTTGCGTGAAACAATACCAGAACCTGGTGGCAGTCGTGCAAGCGTGAGTGTGCACGATCAGATGCACGAGTCCGGTGGTGATGTCAGCGACTCGTCGCGGCCTGCGCGAAGCCTGCCCGCGCGAACGGCGATCGTGTTGCGCGGGATCGTTACCGGTTCGAGCGCAGCACTGCGCTCGCGTTCATGCAGGCGATGCGCCGTCGATGCGCCCGGCGAGCACGCTCTGGTGCCAGCACAGCAGGGTCCAGGCGTCGTCGACGAATGCCCACGTCAGCGTAAAGCCCATGAAGCGCTGACGGAAACCGCAGTCACGCGGTTTGCCGCGGAACGTCGAAAAGCCCGCGACATGACCCGTGTGCCCGACAACGACGATGTGCAGTTCACGCGGTATCCACTGAAAGAATTCCCATACGCCCTGGCCGCCGTTGCTCGTCGCATGAAACCCGATGTGGTCGATGAAATCCGCCTTCGTCATGCGCCACGGAAAATCCTCGTCGAGGATATCGGCGTCAGCATGAAAATAGGCATAGAAATCGTCGAGGCGGCCTTCGTTCAAGGCCGCGGACCAGTCGTTAAAGACCTGCTGCAGTGATTCGCTGCTCGGATTGTGTTGCATCGTCGTTGCCCCTGAGTTGTTCGCGGTGCGTGAGTTCGTTGATCGAGATGATGCCGGTCGGTGACGCTGTCGCGGCTTGATCAAAGTGTTTCCGGTCGCCGGGCATGCCATTGCGTCGCCGACTGGTAGGCGTGGATCACGTTCAGGATCCGACCTTCCTCGAACGCGGGCCCGACGACCTGCAGGCTGATCGGCATACCCTGCCCGTCGAATCCGCACGGTGCCACGACCGCCGGCAGTCCGCTCAGGTTGAACGGCTCGGTATTGCGCAACAGCGCACCGAAGACGCCGTCATCGACACCGTTGATCGCAACGGATTCACACCCGATCCGGGTCGCCGTGACGGGAGTCGCGGGCAGGGCGAGCACGTCGACGTGTTCGAAAACGCGAACGAGCGTCCTGCCGAGCAGCGTTCGATAGCGCTGCGCATGCAGGTAATCTTTCGCGAGGATCTGGTCGCCGAGTTCGAGGAACGTGCGCACCTGTTCCGAATAACGATCGGCGCGCTCATCGAGCGTATCGTCGTGATAGGCCGTCGCCTCGGCGAGATACATCACCATCGCGGCGGCGGCGGCCTGCTCGATGTGGGGAATTTCCACCGGGACGAGCACGGCGCCGAGTTCGACGCAGACGGCCAGCGCGTCATCGACGCAGCCCGCGACCGCGTTGTCGGCGCGGTCGAAAAACACGTTTCTCGGCACACCGATACGCAGGCCCTCGATCCTGCCGTCGAGCATCGCGGCATAATCGGGCACCGGCACGCGCGAGGATGCGTCGTCGCGGGGGTCCGAACCGGCAACGGCGCGCAGGAACAGCGCCGCGTCGAGCGCCGAGTGCGCAAGCGGGCCGGCGTGATCCATGGTCCAGCACAACGGCAAGATGCCGGCGCGGCTCACGCGCCCGTAAGTCGGTTTCAGGCCCGTCAGGCCGCAGCACGACGACGGGATCCGAATCGAGCCGCCGGTGTCGCTGCCGCTCGCGATCGGCACGAGCCCGGCGGCAACCGCGGCCGCGGAACCGCCGCTCGAGCCACCGGAAATCCGCTCGGTATTCCACGGATTGTGTACGGCGCCGAACAGCGACACCTCGTTCGTCGGTCCGTAGGCGAATTCGTGCGTGTTCGTTTTACCGAGCGTTACCATCCCGGCCTGTTTCAGACGCGCCACGACCGTGGCGTCGTGTTCGGGAATGTTGTCGGCAAGCACGCGCGAGCCGCCGGTCGTGCGCAGGCCCGCGGTCGCGTACAAATCCTTGTGCGCAACCGGCACGCCGTGCAGCGGGCCGCGATAGTCACCGCGGACGATTTCCGCTTCCGCTGCCTTCGCCGCGGCCAGCGCACCGGCCTCGTCGAGCGTGACGAAAGCGTTGAAGCGATCGTTCAGGGCCGCGATCCGATCGAGACAGGCCTGCGTGATTTCCACCGGTGAGGCGCGCCGGGATTCGATCAGTGCCGCGAGTTCGCTCACCGCCATCGATGCGAGTTCAGTCATCGCGCTGCGCCCCGGCGGGACGAAACACAACCGCCGGTTCCACGTCTTTCAGCGGTAGCCCGCGCAAGCCGGCGACCATCTGCAGGATCGGCTCCAGCGTTTGCGCATAGCGCGCCGCGCGGTCGGCCGCGAGTGGATGCCCCGCATTCTGTGCCGCAACCGCGGCGACCGTCGTGGCGGTTACGGGTTCGCGTTTGTTCATGATTCGCTCCTGGCTTGGCTACGATGCGCGCCGGGACTCATTGCCCGGCGGCGCGGATCTTTTCCGTTCCGGCCCACCGAGCGCCGAAGCCGACGTTGAAATTGAACAGGATGTCGAGTTTGCGGATATACCAGCGGGCGTCTATCCGTTCGAACTCGTCGAGGTAGTCGATCAGGATCAGGCGGCTGTTCGCGACCCCGTCGTCGACGAACGTGCCCGGCAGCAGCGCGCGCCACTTCGCGGTCGCACGCTTGCCCGCGATGTCGATCACCGGGTTCATGCCCACGTGGGCACAAAACGGCAACCCCTGCGAGGCACCGTTGAAGAACGCGCGGATCGCGTCGCGACCAACGTAATGGCCGAGCTCCGCGTTCGACCACACGCCGTCCTCGGTAAACAGCGCTGCGATCCGATCCCCGAGCAGCCCGGTGTCGTTGTAGCGCCAGTAGCGGTGCTTCAGCGCGATGATGTCCTGGATTGATCGCAGTCGGTCGACGCGTTGTTCGAGATCGCTCATCACCATTCGTCCGTTCGTTTAACTGCCCGGCAGGGCTTACGTTCAAATCCGCATCGCGGCCGAATCCGCCCAGCTTTCGTCCGCGCGTACGTTGAAGTTCATGAACACGTCGATCTTCGAGAAATACCACTTACCACCGTGACGCTCATAGGTTTCGTCGTACTCGCCGAGCATCCATCGACTCACCTTGGCACCATCCTCCGACAGGGTGCACGGCATCAGGAGCCGCCACTGTCCGCGCGCGCGATCGCCGTCGACATCGATGATCCCGTTCAACGCGAGATGCGCGGCAAACACGATGTCCGCGGAAACCCCGCCGAAGAACGTCTCGATCGCCGCGCGCCCCTCGTAGCGACCGAAAATTTCGCTCGTCCATACCGCATCGTCGGTGAACAGTGGCCCGAGCTTCGCCGGCGGATAACCCTGGTCGCAGTATTCCATGTAGGTATGTTTCAGCCGCTTGATGTCCTCGATCGCCTCGAGCCGGGCAACCGTCTTCGCGAGTTCTTCAGTCACGTTAATTCACTCCGATTCGCTGGCGCCGCGGGCGCGATACGCCTGCCACTATGGACCGGGCCGGGGAATTCATTAACAATCGTATTCGAAACATACTGTTCGATATTTGGAACAATGATCCGCAGCGAGGAAATGCAGAGTTTCGTCCAGCTCGTCGATGCCGGCAGTATTACGCGTGCCGCCGAGCGTATGCGGATCGCGAAATCGTCGGTCAGTCGCCACCTTGCCGATGTCGAGGCGAAACTCGGCGTACAACTGCTCAAGCGCACCACCCGGCGCATGACGCTGACAACTGCCGGTCAACAGTTCTATGCCGCGAGCAAGCGCATGCTGACCGAGCTCGACGAGATCGAAGCGGCGGTGACCGCCGCGGATTCCGCGCTGTCCGGACGTATACGGATCGCCGCACCGTCGGCGTTCGGCCCCCGCCACCTCGGACCCGCGCTGATGGACTTCGCCGAACGGAATCCCGCCGTGGAGTTCGATGTCGAGTTCAACGATCGTCAGATCGATGTGATCGAGGAAGGTTTTGATCTCGCGATCCGCATCGCCAGGCTTCAGGATTCGCGCCTGATCGCGCGACGGATTGCGCGCATGACGATGCTCGTGGCGGCGAGTCCCGGCTACTGGCAGGTCCATGGCAAGCCGAAGCGTCCGGCCGATCTCGCCCGCCACCGCGTGCTGCATTACACGTCCGGGCGGGCCACGAGCTGGAGCTACCGCAGCGCGCACGGAAAACCGGGCAACGTCCGCGTGCAATCCGTCCTGCAGGCAAACAACGGTGATTTTCTCGTTGAAGCGGCGACCCGCGGACTCGGCGTAATCCGGCAACCGCGATTCATGATGTCCGCCGCGCTCGAGGCCGGTTTGCTCGAGCCCGTGCTCACCCGGTTCCAATGGCTCGATCTGACGGCGTACGTCGTGTACCCGGAAACGCGCTACCTGCCCGGTCGCGTACGCGCCCTGATCGACTTCCTCGCGGCTCGCTGGGAGCACGCGCCGGTGTGATCAGCCGGTCGCCGATCCGCGCCCGGCGAGTTTCTCCAGCGCATCCGCGCGCAGGTCGACCTTGCGGATCTTGCCCGACCCGGTCATCGGGAATTCATCGATGAACAGCACGTGGCGCGGGATTTTGAACGTCGCGACCTTGCCTCGGCAGTAGTCGATCACGTCGTGTTCGGTCAGGGAGGCGCCGGCACGCAGCTGGATGTAGGCGACCGCAACATCCGTCAGGCGCGGGTCGGGATACGCGACGACGGCAACCTGCTGCACACCCTCGAGTCCGAGCAACAGCGCTTCCACTTCCATCGGATCGACGTTCTCGCCGCCGACTTTCAGCATGTCCTTGTAGCGGCCAAAGAAGCGGATGTAACCGTCGGCACGCAGCACCCCCGTATCGCCGGTGTGAAACCAGCCGTCTTCGTCGTAGGAATCCGCGGTTTCGCGCGGCTTGTTGTAGTAGCCCAGCATGAGGCAATACCCCTTGACGACGATTTCGCCCGGTACGCCGACGGCCTGTTCTTCGTTCGTCGCCGGGTCGATGATGCGAAAACGGTAACCCGGCGCCGGATAGCCCGAGGTTTCGGCGCGTTGTTCGACGCTGTCGCCGAGGCTCCCGAGCGTCGTGCCGGCGCCCATTTCGCTCATCCCGTAGCCCGTTATCGAAACCATTGGCGCGAGGACCTCGGCCGCCTGGCGCGCGATCGGTACGGCACTGTGCATGCCGCACGCGAACACGCCGCAACGCAGCGAGGAGATATCGGCATTGAGCCGCACCTGCGCCTCGCTCAGATCCTTAAGGTGCGTTTCGAAACCGTGCATCATGGTCACGCCCTCGCGTTCCACGAGGCGAATGCTCGCGTCCGGATCGAACGTCTCCATGAGGATCTGTCGGGCCCCGGTCAGCATCGATGTCAGCGCGGCCTCGGAGTAGGAAAACAGGTGAAACAACGGCAGGTAATTCAGAATCGTGTCGCATTCCGTGATCGCGAGCCGGAAAGCCCGCTCCTCGATCAGGCGCAGCATGATGTGGTTGTGCATCACACCCTTCGGGAAGCCCGTCGTGCCGGACGTGTACATGATGAACACGGGATCGTCCGGATCGACCCGGTCGACCCGTTCGCGCAGCACGCCGTCACTGACGCCCTGCCCCGCGGCCACCATGTGCGCGAAATCGACGCAGCCCGGATGCTGATCCTCGCCGAGGATGATCACGCTGTTCAGACGCGGGTATTGCGGATCGTCGATCACGCTGCCGTCCGCCGGCAGTTTCACGACATCGCGCACCATCGCGAGAAAATCCACCGGGCCCGACACATCGTGCGTGATCAGCCACGCGGAATCAGACTGCTTCAGCAGGTAGGCCAGGTCGTTCGTGCGAAAGCGCGTATTCACCGGCACCTGCACGGCACCGATGCGCGCGAGCGCGAACATCGTGTAGATCCACTCCGGCCGGTTCATCAGCCACAGCGCCACATGATCGCCGGGTTTTACCCCGAGTTCGATCAGTCCCCGCGCGACGGCGTCGATTTTCTCGCGCACCTCGGAAAACGTGTAGCGCTCGTCGCGAAACACGAGTGCTTCGCGATCGCCGAAACGTTCAGCTACCGTGTCGGCCAGAGAGCCGAACGTCTTTTTCTGATACCACTCGCTCACGAATTCCCCTCCCGACTCAGGCTATCAATATTGCGGATGTTCCTGTTGCGCGTCACCCCTGACGTAACGCGTCGCTACGATAGCAAGCCTTCCCCGCCGGTTCGACCGCCGGTAGATCAGCACACCAGTTCGAGGTGCGCGAAGCCTGCGGAAAAGCAGCGCGCTGCCGCTAACCCCGATTCGAATGCGTAACCGGACGGCCATCGATGCATCCCCGAATCGGGCGCACGCGCGATAACACCGCCGGACGGATCCGCCTTGCTCGGCGCTGCGTTGTCACGCTGATGCTGCTCGCCGTCGCGAATGTCAGCGCGAGCGGACGAACGATCGACATCCCGTTGCGCGTCCACCTCGTTGCCGGCCACGCATTTTCGAAACAATCGCGTGCACTGCCGCTGTGGCTCACGGAACGCGACGTACGCGGGGTCGTGATCCCGGCGGTGAACCGGATTTGGGCGCCGGCCGGGATCCGCTTCGCTGCCGAGTCCGTCGCCCCGGCCCGTTTGCGCGCGCCGCCGGAAGCGCGCGCAAGCTGCAAACCCGCGCGCTCGCCGCGGGGTCACGACACTGAGTCAGGTGAACAATTCCGGTAAACGTTTGCGTTCCAGCTTGCCGGTCGAGGTGAGCGGTAACCCGGCCGGGTCGACGAAGCGGAACTGTCGCGGCGTCTTGTAGGCTGCGAGGCTCGCGCGGCAATGCGCCGTGAGTTCGGCCGCATCCGTCGTCGCGCCGCGGCGGAGGACGATCGCCGCGACGAGTATTTCGTCGAGACGCGGATCCGGCAGTGCGGTCACGAAGGCGAGTTCGACGGCCGGGTGCGCGGACAACACCTGCTCCACTTCGGCGGGCGCGACATTGATCCCGCCGGTCTTCACCATCTCCTTGAGCCGGCCGCGGTAGTACAGGTAACCCTGCGCATCGAGCAGACCCAGATCGCCGGTGCGAAAGCCGCCGTCGCGGCTCGTCGCCTCGGCGGTACGCTCGGGGTCGTGCCAGTAACCCGGCGTCACCCGGCCGTACAGGACGATTTCCCCGGCCGTCCCGGCCGGCAGTGACGCACCGCTTGCCGGATCCCGGATCGCAATCCGCACCCCCGGCAACGCCTGCCCGACAGTCTCGGTGCGCTTCGCCAGCGGCAGCCCCGCATCCGTCACCGTCGAATTGCCATACGCTTCGGTGAGTCCGTACACGTTGCAGATCCCGGGGATCCCGAGAGCGGCGGCGCGCTCGACCTGCGCCGGCGTACCAATTGTCACGCCGGTTCTGAGCGCACCGAGATCGAACTCGCGAAACCGCGCATGCTCCGACAACGCGAGCACCATGTTCGGCGTGCCGTAGAACACGCTGCAGCGTTCGCTCGCGATCAGCTCGAGCGCCGCGGTCGGGTCGAAGTGATGCTGCAATACGATCGTCGCGCCGTGCGTCACGGCGGCAAACAAGGCGTTGACGCACGCGAGCGACCAGAACAGCGACACCGCGAGCCACAAACGATCCGTGCTGACGAGGTGCTGGCGCTGACCGATCTCCCACATATTGTCGATCAGATCCGCGTGCAGCAGGGGCACGCCTTTCGGGGTCGCGGTCGAACCGGACGTATACAGCAGGCAGGCCACATCGTCCGGCGCGGCCGCGGCGACGGCGTCGTTCGCGGATTCCGCCGCATCCTGGCGCCAGGCGGTGAAATCACTGGCGAACCCGCCGCTGTCGTCGAACGTCACGAGCCCGCGCAGCCGGGGCAGGCCCGGCGCGATGGCGTTCGCGGCGTTGAATAATTCGATGAAATCGCGGTCGCGAAACCGCGGCTCGAGGAACAGCAGCGATACGTCGGCATGCGCAAGCTGGTAGGCGAGTTCCCGCGCGCTCGACCACGTATTCAGCCCGACGGCAATCGCGCCAAGATGCATCGCGGCGAAATACGTCACGATCCATTCCGCGCGATTGCCGGCGAGTATGCCGACCCGATCGCCGTGCCTGACACCGCTGTCGGCGAGAGCGGTCGCGGTGCGCAGCACGTCGCGCCGCAACTCGTCGTAGGTCCAGCGCCGCGCGCCGTCAATGATCGCGCAATGTCCGGGAGCGCGCGCCGTGATCTCGTCGAGCAGTGCGCTCACGGTTCGCCCTGCCGGTTTCTTCACGGCGATGAACCGACCATCAGAAGCGGAATTCGAAATTGATCACGCCGAGCAACTGTTCGTCGTGCTGTGCCAGGCCCGAAGCGTCCGCCGCGAACAGGTGACCGCCGCCATCGTAGGCATCGAACTTCAGCTCCGGGCGGATCGCGAGGTACGGGATCGGTTCATACGTGACGTTCAGGGTCGTTGCATAAACGTCACCGCCGGTTGCACCCACCCCGCCCCACAACACGTTCGCCGCATGCTCGTCGCGGAACCATTCAAACCGCGCACCCGCATGCCAGCGCGGTGCGATACGGTAGCGGAAGCCCGCGTTCGCCCCGTAGAACTCGGAATCGCGGGTCACCGCGAACGGCAACGGCGCGAGATCCCCGCCCTGCTGGTACCCGTACGCGGCTTCGGCCGTGATATCGATCCGATCCGTGGCCTTGTGATTGAGCGTCCAGAATGCGGCGAACCGATCGAGGTACTCGTTCGTCGAACTGAGCGCGAGATACTGGCTGCCACCGCCGCGCGGACGCGCGATGCCGTCGACAAGCCGGACGTCGCCAAAATCGTCTTCGCCGTTGCCGTACACGGCTTCGAAATCGAGCCAGGTTTGCATGTCGGGGCTGCGCCAGCGCAGACCGAAGATGAACTGTGGTCCGCCGCCGCCCGAGCCGAAATCGATACTGCCCCAATCGCTCGCGATCCCGAAGCTGAAACTGAGCAGGCCGTAAGCGGGATCGAGCGGGAGCTTCGCCTGCGCAAGCGCACCGACGTGTTTCGTCGGCGCCGCAGCGAAGATATACGTGCGGCTCGAAAACCAGTTCGGGGGAATGAACGGATAACCGATCTCGGCGCTGAGCGGGGAATGCCAGCTGCCGACGAGCAGCGACACGCCGTCGAAGATCGGCAGGAAGATGTCGAGATACCACTGCGTGATCGCAAGACGGTACGGCTTGTCCGCCTGCCACGAAAAATCGTCGAAGCCCTTCGTCGCCCAGAACACGGCGTCTTCGCCGTACAGCGCGGAAATCGTCCAGTCGACGATGACCTCGTCACCGCGTGGCCCGGGTAACGGGGTCACCCGGCTCAGCACGTTCCGGTTCGGCGTGAACACGTGACCCGGTGGACAGCCCGCGCCCTTGCACAGCATCAGCCCGACATGCTGCAGATTCAGTCCCGTATCCTGCAGCACCCCGCTCTGCGGCTGGACACCGCGAGCGCGCCCCTGCGGTAGTTGCGTACGCGAAATATTGTGGTTCGCCGCGGACAGCGAGACATGCGCCATCCCGAGCAAGGCGATGTTGTGTTCACGTTGCAGCGTATCGCCAGCGAGCGCGCGGAAAAGACTGCCGTGCGGTTTCGGCGCGTCTTCCCCGGCGACGCTGTGCGCACACCAGCCCGTACCGATCACGAGGAGTAGCAAGCCCACCTGCAGGGGATGTGAAGCGGTCATAAGTCGGTCCTGATGTTGCTCGTTGTTCGCCCGGGCACGCGCTCGAACGGCTGAGCCGAGATCATCCGATGGCGCGCTGATGTTCTGATAATAATATCATGTATTTTATTAACTTCAATTCTTAACTTTTTGTAATTACTAAATTTTAAATGGAAGCCATCGATACGATAGATACCCCGGGGGCAGCGCCGGGAGCACCGGGCGCCGCGTTCGGCGGGTGCCGCGGTTGGAAGCAGGCGCAGGCAGTGCGTGCGATCGATCAGGCGGTCGGGGCTTGCGCGGTGATGCGAGGCGCGCGCGGTCGGATCACGGCTTACAGGGATTCGGCAATCGCATCGGCAAACGCTTCGAGCAGCGCACCCTCGGCCGCGACGAGATCGCGGATCGCCGTGCCGGCCGCCGGCGTACGGTCGCTGAATTCGCGCGCGGCGCCCCAGGTACGCGTCGCCGGATCGAACCATCGCCATTGCGCGACGATCCTCGCCGCACCACCGACCGTGCCATCGAGCCGTAGAATATCCACCGCGACCCGACGCGCGGACCGCGCGGGTTCGGCGGCGCCCGGAAACAGGCTCACGTTCGTCGTCGGCAAGCGCGCGGTGAGCCGTCGCCGGAGCAACTCACGCACCCCGTCGACGAGCGGACTCGCCCAGCGATCGTTGTCGCGCAGCCTGATTACCTCGTCGCCGCTGCGCGTGACGATATGCGGTTGGTCGAGATAGGCGGATACCGTGACCGGCCCGATCGCAAGCCCGGACAACCCGGTGTCCACCGCCACGCCCGGCGCTGCCGGCGTCGATTCGAGCAGGTAGTAACGGGTCGCCTCGGGTTGCGACGCGCAGGCGGCCAGAAACACGACGGCGAACACGCACGGCAAGGCACGATTCATTCGCCTGCATCCTCGCGCGCGTCGTCCGTGCGCTTGCCCCAGATGATCGCGTTCGGCTGTCGCTCGACCGTTTCCGCGAGACCACGCACCGCACGCGCCGCGCCTTCCAGTTGTTCCAGCGTACTGCTCAGGCGCGCATGCAGCGCGGAGTTCGCATCGATGTCCGCGAGCGTGGCGCTGATCTGCGCGGTCAGCGGCGGCAGCTCGGCGGCGAGCGCATCGGCGACCGCGCGGATCGATGCCATCGACGCCGCGGCGCCGGTCAGCGCGGCATCGATTTTCGGCGAGGTCACGAGCGCCTCGAGTTCCGCGAGCGTTGCGGCGGCGTGCTCACCGATCGACTCGAGTGGCAAGCGCCGGAGTTTATCCAGTAATTCCGTCATGCTTTCCTTGATCTCGACGAACTCGGAGGGGATCGTCGGTATTTGCGCCAGCGTTCGCTTGCCGTCGACCATGATCGCGGGCGTGTCCGGATACAGGCCGAGTTCCACGAACATCTGACCGGTGAGCAGGCTGCCGGTCTGCACCCGCGCACGCAGGCCGCGTGAGATCAGGTTTTCGATGATGTCTTTCGGCTGATTCGGATCCGATACCGTCGACAGGCGCTGCGGCTGCAGCGCGACGGTAACCGCGATCCGCACTTCACCGCTGTCGTCATCGACCTCGAGGCCGATCTGCGATACGGAGCCGAGCTTGATGCCCTTGAATTCAACCGGCGCGCCAACCGCGAGCCCGCGCACGGAATCATCGAAGTACAGTACGAACGGAACCTGTTCCGTGTACTGCGCATCGCCGATGCTCTCGGCGCTGTCGAACAGCCAGAACGTCGTTCCCGCCGGTGCGGGTTCGCCGGTCTTGCCGAGCGGCAGGTCGAACGTGACCCCGCCGACGAGCAGCGACTGCAACGAGGTCGTGCGCAGGTCGATACCGTCCGCCCCGACGGACACGTTGATCCCGCTCGCGTTCGAAAAATTCGTCTCGTTGCGCACGAGCAACGTGTACGGATCACGTACGAAAATATGGATCGTGACCCGACTGCCATCCGCCGCGAGTTCGTGGCCGAGTACTTCGCCCACCTGAATATCGCGATAGAACACCCCCGACCCCGCCTGGATCGAACCGAGCTTGTCGCTCTCGAGCACATAGCGATTGCCCGGGACATCGGCGGTAATGATCGGCGGCGCCTCGAGGCCGGTGAAGCGACGTCGCGGACGACCCTCACCGGGATCGATTTCGATATAGGCGCCGGACACGAGCGTGCCGAGCCCGGTCACGCCGCGTGCACCGACGCGTGGCCGCACGACCCAGAAGCGCGCGCCCTCACCGAGCTGCGGTGCGAAATGTTTTTCGATCCGCGCAACGATGATGACGGAATGCAGATCATCGGCGATCCGCACCTCCGTCACCTTGCCGATACGCACGGACTTGAATCGCAGCTCCGTTTTGTCCGCTTCGATCCCGTCGCCGCGATGAAACGAGATCGTGATCACGGGACCGCGTTTCGCGTACGTATCGTAGACGAGCCAGCCGCCGACGACCGCCGCGATCAGCGGCAGCAACCACACGACGGACAGGCGCCGACCCGTCGTCACCTGCGCGCGCGGCAATTCTGCGTCACGCTCCATCTAGGCGCACCCGTCCGCGGGGTCGCGAGCGTCAGCGGCGTCCCACAACAGGCGCGGGTCGAACGTGATCGCGGCAAACATCGTACAGATGACGACCGCGCCAAAGTAGGCCGCACCGAGGCCCGCTTCGATCGTCGCGATCGACCCGAGTTGGACGATGGCGACGAGAATCGAAATCATGAAAATATCGATCATCGACCAGCGACCGAGAAAGTCGATGAAATGAAACAGCGCCGTGCGCTCACGCAGCCAGGCCCGTGATCCCGTCTCAATCGAGATCAACAAGCCGATGATGACGACGATCTTCAGCAACGGGACGAATACGCTCGCGACGAACACGAGCACCGCGATCGGCCACTGCCCGGCCGCGAACAGGTGCACGACCCCGCTGAATATCGTGTCCGGATCGCCGCTGCCAAAGCGGGTGACCGAGAGGATCGGCAACAGGTTTGCCGGTACGTAGCACAGGGCGGCACACAACACGAGCGCCCACGTGCGCTGCAGGCTGTGCGGCAAGCGTACGTGGACGCGCGCCGCGCAACGCGGACACCTCGTGCCGTGCGGCGCAAGCGCTGACGTCGGGATCAGCGCGCTGCAGTGCAGGCAGGCAATGAAACCCGCGGCGGCGGCACTGACGGGGGATCGGGTCGCGTGCATTTACCGTTGCTCCTGCAACCACAGTCGCTGGCCGTCCAGATGCCGGGTACTGTAAGCCGAGAGTATGCTCAGCGCCGCGAACGCGAACATCGCCGGGCCGGCCTCGACGCGGGCCATGTCGCCGAGTTTCACGAACGCGACGAGTGCACCGAGCAAATAGACTTCCGTCATTCCCCACGGGGTCAGATCGGCGACGAAGCGCAGACCGCGTGCATGCCTGCTCAAGGGATCGCCGTTCAGCAACGGCAGCGTGATGCCGATCACCGCCAGCGATCGGATCAGCGGGATCACGATCGTCACCGCGGCGACGAGTATTGCGGTTTCCGCCCGATCGCCGCGCCACAGCGCCTGTACGCCTTCGATCACCGTCGTGGCACGCGCCTGTCCTTCGAGCTGTAGTGACATGATCGGGAAACCGTTCGCGATGACGATCAGGATCAACGCCGCGACCGCGAGCGCGAGATTGAATTGCAAATCGACCTCGCCGCCGACGAGCAGACAATGACCGCAGCGCGCGCACAGTGCGCGCTCGCGTCGTGCCAGCGGCGTGAGCGTCTGCAGCAGATCGCAGCTCGGGCAGGCAACGGCGGTGAGATCAGGATCCATGTCTGCGGCGGGTCCAGCGTACCGGGCTCGCTGCCACAGCGTGATGCTGCAGCGGCAACGACTGTCGGCGCCGCGGCGGGTTCGCGGGCGCGCGTCGTCCGGCGCACGGATGAAGCGGGACGCACCCCGCATGCTGCCGGGCCGATGTCATGCCCGGTGTCGCGGGCGGTTCGACGCGGTGCGGATGATGCGATCAACGAACCGCAGCTTGTCCGCGGCAAGCGGGCTGATAACGAACGGGTACGCATCCGGCAGGCCCAGCCCGCGCATGATTTCGTTCAACGCGATACTGAATTCCGACCACCCCGTGAGCACCTTGTCGATGTCCCGGGCAACGGGCTTGCACAGCCCGAAAGCAACGGCGGTCTCGAGTCCGTCGGTAATGTGAAGATAATGCGCCCAGGTTTCAGCCCAGTCCTCGTGCGGGTGCGACGCGGCATAGGCGGTGATATGGCGGTCGTGCCAGTCGGCAGGCGGCCCGTCGTTATAGAAACGCTCCAGCGCAGCGGCGTAATCCTGCCGTTCGTCGCCGAACAGCGCGCGAAACTCACCGAGCGCCGGGCCAACGGCGACGAGGTGTTCGAAATAGTAGTGTCCGCTTTCGTGGCGTGTATGCCCGAGCACGGTGCGGTAGCGTTCGTTCATCGATTCGCGCGCGCGCACGCGCACGACATCGTCCGCTTCGTGGATATTCAGCGTAATCACGCCGTCCTCGTGCCCGGTGAGGACGAATTCTTCCGCCACGTCGGGATTGGACCGCTGGTCTTCGACGAAATCGAAAGCGAGTCCGAGCGGCCACCCGCGCACCTTGCTGTTGACTGGCAGGCCGAGGGCCAGCAACGAGTACACGAGGCGCTGCTTCGCTGCCTCGATTCGCGACCACAGGCGAACGTTCTCGCGCTCCTCGAGGTTCGGGATCGTGCGGTTCAGACGGCACGAAACGCAGAACACATCCGGATCATGCTCGGGGATCAGCCAGTTGCAGTTATCGTAGGTGATGCCGTTGGAACAACGGCGAAAGCGCACGCCGTTCACATCGGTCCAGATGTCGTTCTTGCTCCCGGCGATGCGCACGATATCGAGGCGTGCCGGATCGAAGCCGAGTATGCCGCCGCAGAGCAGGCAGGTCGTCGCGCCGAAAAAAACCGCGGTATCGCAGTCGCACTTAAACCGCTTCATCCAGCCTCGGCAGGAACCAGGCGTTGACGACCTGCTCGTTGATGTCGGCGAACGCAACCTGTAACTCGTCCATGTACAGGTGCAGGCCGTTGCCGAACAGGGCCGCGGTGTCGGTACTGGCGAGGTGCCGCTGGGTTCGTGCCGTTACACGCAGGGGTTTGTCGCTGCGCGGCAGGCGCTTCAGTGCTTCCGCGATGGTGATGAGGTTGTGCGCGACGGAACGCGGGAACTGTTCGTCGCGCAACAGGAATTCGACCGCGTCCGGTCCGCTCACCCGTCGACGCACATACTGGCGATACATCTGGTAGGCGCTCAGCGACCGCAGCACGTTCATCCACAGGCGGTTCTCGAGTCGTTCGATTTCTTCGCCCGGCGCGATCAGCGTCGTCGAACCGACGTCGAGGATCCGGGTCGTCATGTCCGCGCGCTCGATCGAGCGGCCAAGCCGGGCAAACTGGTAGGCATCTCCGTGACTCATCGTGCCGGCGAGCAGACCCGCGATCTGCTGCGCGCGCATCACGATCTCCGACAACACTGCATGCTGGTTCAGCGGCAGTTTGCTTTTCGCGAACTTTTTGCGCGCGAACAGGTACAGTTCGTTCACGTGCTCCCAGCCTTCCGACGGGATCAGATCGCGCGTCGTGCGCACGTTCTCGCGCGCCGCGGCGAGACAGCTCAACACGGAACTCGGGTTGTCCAAATCACCGAGCACGAACTTCATCACGTTGCGCTCACCGCTGGAGCGGTAGCGCGGTTCGAAGTATTCCTCGGTGCCGGTAATTTCGACGAGCTGGCGCCATTGCACCCCCACCCCTTTCGGCAGGTCGAGCAGCGACTCGCGATAGACGTTGACGAGCCGGGCCGTGTTCTCGGCGCGCTCGAGGTAACGCGCCATCCAGTAGATTCGCTCAGCGACGCGCGACAGCATTACTGCCCCTCCACGATCCAGGTGTCCTTGCTGCCGCCACCCTGTGAGGAGTTCACGATCAGGGAACCTTTCTGCAGGGCCACGCGGGTGAGTCCGCCGGACGTCACGTACGTGCGCTCACCCTGGAGGATGAATGGCCGCAAATCCACGTGCCGGCCCTCGACCTTGCCGTCACAAAACGTCGGCGTGATCGACAGCGACAGCGTTGGCTGGGCCATGTAATTGCGCGGTGACTTGCGGATCAGCGCGGCGAACTTCTTGCGTTCCGTTTCGCTCGCGTGCGGTCCGACGAGCATGCCGTAACCACCGGATTCGTTCGCCGGCTTGACCACGAGCTGATCGAGATTCGCGAGCACGTACTCGCGTTGCTGCGGATCCATGCACAGGTAGGACGGCACGTTCGGCAGCAGCGGATCCTCGTCGAGATAATATTTGATCATCGCCGGCACATACGTGTAGACGACCTTGTCGTCGGCAACCCCGGCACCGGGTGCGTTCGCGAGCGCAACATTGCCCTTGCGCCAGGCGCGTACGAGGCCCGGCACGCCGAGCGCCGAATCCTCACGAAACGCTTTCGGGTCGAGGAACGCGTCGTTGATCCGCCGGTAGATGACATCCACCCGCTGGGGACCGTGGATCGTGCGCATATAGACGCAGTCATCCTTGCCCACCTCGAGGTCCGACCCCTCGACGAGTTCCGTGCCCATGCGCTGGGCGAGATAGGAATGTTCGAAGTAGGCGGAATTGTAAATGCCCGGGGTCAGGACGACGATTTCCGGGTAATCCAGCGGACGCGGCGACAGGGACGCGAGCATGTCGAACAGCTGCGCCGGGTAGTCGTCGACCGGCGCGATCTCGTGCTTGCGGAACAGTTCCGGCCACACGCGTTTCGTCACGCTCCGGTTCTCGACCATGTACGACACGCCGGACGGCACGCGCAGGTTGTCCTCGAGCACATAGATCGTGCCGTCCTTGTCGCGCACGAGATCCGAGCCGCAGATATGCGCCCACACGCCGTAGCGCGGTTTCGCGCCGGCCAGTACCGGCAGGTAGTCTTTCGATCCCGCGAGCACCTCGGCCGGGAATACCTTGTCCTTGACGATCTTCTGATCGTTGTAGATATCGTCGATGAAATGGTTCAGCGCGGTGACCCGCTGTTCGAGGCCTGCCGCGATCCGCTGCCATTCGCTCGCGGCGAACACGCGCGGAATGATGTCGAGTGGCCATGCCCGGTCGATATTCTCGCCTTCGGAATACACGGTAAACGTGATGCCCATTTCCGCAATCGCGAGTTCCGCGGCACGCTGACGACGCGACAGCTGTTCGTCGGACAGGGACCGCAGGTATTTGACGAGGCTACGGGCTGCGGCGCGGGCATAGCCGGGTGACGAAATCAGCTCGTCAAAATTGCCCTGCAGGTCGTATTTTTTCCAGTCGATGCGCATGCGATCGATTATACACACGCCCCCGGCCCCGCGCTCAGCAATCGCGAATGACCCCGGCACCGTCTGGCACCACGCTAGTGCTCGTGCGACCATGTAACGTCAGCGCACACAGGAAACACTATTGAACGCAAGCGGGCAATCCGTCGCGAGCGAGCGACCGTGGTGGGGAGAATTCGCGGTGCCCCCCGGGGACACGCTGAGCACGGAAATCAACGGCATGCGCGTGACAATCTCACGGCGACCGGGAGAATGGCAGATTACGACCGCACGCGCGACGGATCAGCCGGACGACACCGCCGAACCCCGTCGCTACGTCTTTGAACACACCGATGAGCGGGTTTACCTGCTGCCGCGCCTCGCCGATCGGCCCGTCGTCATGCGCCCGCTGAACCCGTTGACGGTCGCCCCCGGCGCGCAAACGGAAATCTATGTCTCCTCCCCGGTGCTCGTGCAGGTCGCGGTCGGGCCGGAACGCACCGTGCTCGAAGAAGTGTTCAGCGTGCAACCGTCCGACACCTGGTTCGGTGAATCGACGATCGCGGGCGAGTTGTGCTACGCGAGCCGCACGCGCGCGCGCCTGCGTCCGGACGAACTGCCGCCGACGAACGACCGGGCAATGACCGCGGTCCGGATCTCGAACCGGGGCAGCGACCCGCTGCACATCGAACGCCTCGCGTTGCGCGCACCGAACCTCGATTTGTTCGCGACCGCGGCCGGCACGCTGTGGACCGAGGACATCGCGCTCGATCGCGCAGGCGGCGATCGACTGACCCGTCTCACGCGTATCGAAGGCCCCCCGCGGCATGCCCACGGCGCGGAACTGCTCGGCACGGCGCGCGAACCGATGGCACGCAATTTCGTCGTCCGCGCGTTCGGCGAAATGTTTACGTGAACGCTGTGCTTCGGAGCGGCCGATGAACGACTTACTCGACACCCTGCAGACGCTGGCGACGAGCCCGCACGCGGTCGCGATCATCCGCGCCTGCGCGATGGCCGGCTTCGGCCTGCTGCTCGCCCGCCTCGGCAGCAAGGCACTCGAACGCGTCTTCGTCGTGCATCTCGACACCCACCGGGCGATGCTCGTGCGCCGCGGGGCTTATTTCACCATCCTTGCGCTGTTTCTCGTTTCCGCCCTGCACCAGCTCGGATTCAATTTCAGCGTGCTGCTTGGCGCCGCCGGCATCGTCTCCGTCGCGATCGGCTTCGCCTCGCAAACCTCGGCCTCGAACCTGATCAGCGGCCTGTTCCTGATCGGCGAGCAACCGTTCCGCGTCGGTGATGTGATCAAGATCGGGGATACCACCGGGGAAGTATTGAGCATTGATTTGCTCTCGGTGAAACTGCGCACGTTCGACAACCTGTTCGTACGCCTGCCGAACGAGCAGTTGATCAAGTCACAGGTGACGACGCTGACCCGGTTTCCGATCCGGCGTTACGATTTGCAAATCGGCGTCGCCTACAAGGAAGACCTCGCGCGGGTAAGCGACGTGCTCATGGAGGTCGCCGATCGCAACCCCGCATGCCTCGAAGAGCCGAAACCGCTGTTCATTTTCCAGGGCTTCTCCGATTCCGCCCTCAGCATACAGTTTTCCGTCTGGGCCACACGCGCGAACTATCTCCTGTTGCGCAACACGATGTCCGAACAAATCAAGGCCGCGTTCGACGAGGCCGGGATCGAAATTCCGTTTCCGCACCGTTCGCTGTATGCCGGCAGTGCGACGGAACCATTTCCGGTGCGCATAATCGATAACAGCGACTGACGCACGGGGCGCCGTGCCGGTTCACTTCGGCACGCGTGGAAAGCGACAATAACACCGCGGTGCGAACCCGATCCGACGAAATTTCCGATCGTTTTTACGCCATCGCGCCGGCCGCCGGGATGCCTGGCCGCGGCGCGCGGAAATTTAACCGCGCCGGTTCAAACAAGCGTATAACAGCGCTGACAGGAGGATACCGTCATGGACAACGAAGGCGCGGGTCTCGACCCCTTGTTCGTCACTTTCGACCAGCTGATGACTATGCTCGTCGACTATCTGCCAACGCTCGCGTCGGCCGGCGCGATGCTCATGGCCGGGTTCGCGATCGCGTGGGTACTCAAGGTTTTCGTGCTGCGCATGAGCGCCGCGATCTCCTCGCTGTTCTCACGCACCACGGGTGCCGGGCAAACACGCCACGTCCGCTTGCCGTGGCCGCTGTCGGTGATCGCCGCGAACCTGATTTTCGGCCTCACCGTGATCTTCTTCCTCGCCGTCAGCGCGCGCATCCTCGGGCTGGCCGGGGTTGCGGACTGGATCGAAGCGGCCGCGGCGTACCTGCCGATCCTGCTCGTTGCCGCCGCGATCGTGCTCGGCGGCTACATCCTCGCCTCGCTCGCCCGCGACGGTATTACGCGCTTTAACGAACGCGCGACGACGCTGGCGAATCTCGTGTTCGCCCTGATCAACGCGATCGCCGGGCTGGCCGCGCTGCGCCACCTCGGCATAGACCTCGTACTCGTACGCGCTTTGTTCATCATAGTCGCCGCGGCGGTCTTCGGTTCGATGGCATTTGCATTCGCGACCGGCGCGAGCGGTTCGCTCGCGAATATCATTGCCGCCTACTACGTGCGTCGGGTGTACCGGCAGGGACAACGCGTGCGTATCGCGGGGCTGGAAGGCGAAATTCTGGAAATCACCCCGACTGCCGTCGTCATCGACACACCGCTCGGTCGCGCGATGATACCCGCGACGAAATTCAACCAGGAATCCTCGATATTGCTCGGACGCGAGGAGGTCGACGATGCCGCGTGATACCGTAATCCATTACCTCAAACACCACCCGCGCGATGCCCTGCGCGTACTCGAGGCTGCGCGGGCGGAAGAACTGCACGCGTTTCTCGACTCGCTGGGTTCCGAGACGAAGGCGAACGTACTCGGCTACCTGCTGCCCCACACGGCTGCCGGCTACATCGCACGCGTCGGCGCGGACCGCGCCGCGGAAGTCGTCGGCCAGTTACGCAGCGCGACGGCAGCGCGGCTGCTCGCCGCGGTCACGCAGGGCCTGCGGCGGGATATCCTCGAACAGTTACCGCTGGAAAAGCGCACGAACATCCGCCACCTGTTGCGCTATCCGGACGACAGCGTCGGCGCGCTCATGCTCACCTCGACGCTCGCCTGCCGCGTGGACGCGAACGTGAGGCGCGCGAAACAACTCGTGCGCCGGTTCACGCAGGTCGAACTGCCGATGATGGTGGTCGTCGACGACGACATGCGGCCCGTCGGTCTCGTCTCGGTGAGCAATCTGCTGCGGGCCCGCGAACGCGACCCTATCGATACGCACATGCGTTTTGTCCCGGCGCGCCTGCGCGCACATGCGGAAGTGCGCACCGTGCTCGCACTGCCGGTGTGGGACACCGAAGACTACGTACCGGTGGTCGAAACCGACGAACGCTATGTCGGCCTGTTGCCGAAAGCGAGCCTGCACGGACACGCACTCGCGACCCGCGGTACGGCGGAGAACTCCGAGGATTTCGCCACGACGGTCCTCGACGTCGCTGATTTGTTCTGGCGCCCCGCCGCGGAAACCCTCGCGCGTGCGGCATCGACGAACTCCGGAGAACACGAATGAGTACGCAAACCGGCGGCGCGCTCGATTCCGCGCTCGAACGCGACCTGTTCACCCGCCACCCGCTCGATGCGGCGGGACTGCTCGAAAAAATGCCGGCCTCGGCGGTCGCCGCGATCTTCGCCGAACACGATGCGCGTACACTCGCCCCGCTCGTCGAATCGCTGTCGCCGGCGATGCTGCCCCCGGTGTTCGTGAAGCTGCCGGAGGGACTCGTCGCCGAGACGATCGATCGCATGGCTCCGGCGCGGGTTGCGGGCATCCTGCGGGTGCTCCCGGCCGAACTGCGCGAACGGCTGCGCCAGCGGCTCGATGCCCAGCTGAAAGCGGACGTCGATCTCGTCCTCAGCTGTCCGCCGGATACGGCCGGGGCGGTCATGGACCCGCGCGTGATCTTCCTCAGGCGCACGCAACGGGTTGCCGAGGCGCTCGCGCGCCTGCGCGAAGAGCGGCATCACCGCCGCTACGTGCGCTCGCAACGGATCCTGCTCGTCGTCGATGAATCCGCACGCCTCGAAGGCATCGTCGCGATCCAGGATCTGGCGCTTGCCGATCCCGATGATCCGGTCGGCGACTACATGCAGGCGGCGCCGGCGTTCGCGCCGCTGACCGCGACCACCGAGGAAATGGTCGACCTGCTCACCCGCCACGCGCTGTCGAGCCTGCCGGTCGTCGACAATGAAGGCCACCTCGTCGGCGTCGTGCGCTATGAACAACTCGTTGCCGCGGCCCAGGAAAACGCGAGCGTCGACCTGCAGACGATGTTCGGTGCGAGCCGCGACGAGAAAGCGTTGTCGAAACCCGGCTTCGCGGTGAAAAAGCGTTTGCCGTGGCTGCAGATCAACCTCGTCACGGCGTTTCTTGCCGCTGCCGTCGTCGGCTTGTTCGAGGACACGATTGCCCGCTACACGGCGCTCGCGATCCTGTTGCCGGTGGTTGCCGGCCAGTCCGGAAACACCGGCGCCCAGGCACTCGCGGTCGTGATCCGGGGCCTTGCCTTACGTGAAATTTCGAGCGCGCACTGGCCGCGCGTCGTGCTGAAGGAGACGCTCGTCGCGGCCATGAACGGAGTCGCCGTGGCGATGTCGACCTCGCTCGCGGTCTATATCTGGAGCCGCTCGCTCGGCCTGACCGCGGTGATCGGTCTCGCGATGGTCATCTCGATGTCGATCGCCGGCACCGCGGGGGCCGGTATCCCGCTGTTGCTGAACAAGCTGGGGCAGGACCCGGCGCAGTCGTCATCGATCATCCTGACCACGGTGACCGACGTCGCGGGCTTCTTCAGCTTCCTCGGCATCGCGACCCTGTTCATCTCCATGTTGTAAGCGCGGCGGCCGCGCGGGTCAGCGCGCGCCGTCGACGCTGCCGGCTTGCGACACCGCGTCCATAACCCGCAGCGCGCGGCGCATCGCAAATTCGGCCGCGGCCGGTGAGCGCACGACGCAGTACGTGCTGTCACTACGGATCCCGAGGCAGGTGTTCGTGGCATCACGTTGCGTCAGATCCGTAATACCGATTTGCCAGATGACGTCCCGCGCCCAACGCGGCACGAGCATCGGCCGACCGCCGCGCAGCAGGTCACGGTGCTCGCGCATAAACTGCCGCGCGCGTGCGAGCGCCGCGCGGCGGGTCATGTCGACCCCGCCGAGCAGGATGGTCCAGCGCCGCACCCGGAAGTACTCGCGCCCGGGCTCGGGGTTGATGCATTCCGTCGCGATCATCTGCGCATTGAGCACTTCGTCGCGCCCTTGAGCGAGCGGGTCGGGAAATGCGTCGAGCGTGTAAGCGGGCGTGTAGTGACCCGCGAACCCGGCGTTCATCAGGCGCACCATGCGCGCATCGCGCGCGGCCGCGCCGGCTTCGCCGAGGACGACCCCGAGCAGATGCCGCCCGTTACGCGCGGCCGTCGCGACGAGGTTGAATCCGGCGCGACACGTAAACCCGGTCTTCACTCCGCTCGCCCCCGCATACGCGCGCACGAAGTTGTTGTGGGTCTCGATCCGCCGCCCGCCGTGCGTGAACGCCGTTGCCGCGAAGCGCCCGTACTCGCGCGGGAAGTCAGCGCGCAAGGCGCGGGTCAGCACCGCGAGATCGCGGGCCGACGTCACCTGGCCGGGATCCGGCAGACCGCTCGCGTTCGTGAACCGGGTCGCGGCGAGTCCGAGCTTGCCGGCGACGGCGTTCATGCGGGCGACAAACGCCGGTTCCGTACCGGCGACAGCTTCGGCGATGGCCACCGCGACATCGTTACCCGACGTGACGATGAGGCCGGTCAGCGCGGCATCGAGCGTCAGGGTCGCGCCGGCTTTCAGGCCGAGCCTGACCGGCGCCGCGGCGGCCGCGGCGGGGGAAATCGTCAGCGCATCGTCGCCGGCCAGTTGCCCCGCGCGCACGGCCGCGAACGCGACATACAACGTCATCAGTTTCGTCAGCGAAGCCGGCCGCGCAGGCCGCAACGCGCCTTCGGCGTGCAGTACCGCGCCGCTGTCCATGTCCACGAGCAGACTCGCACGCGCCGCGGCGGCCGGATCTGATCCGAAGGCCGCGGCGGCGAAGACGATCAGGTGCACGGCACCGGATCGCAGGCAGGCAGTCAGGGACATGATGAAACCGTTGCGTGTCTCTCGTGATCGCAGCGTGCAGTATCCGGGCTTCCCGGCGCGGCGCCAACTCGTCGTGCCCCGACTTCGCGACAGTTCGCCAGCGCGGGCGAATTTCATGAAATAATGAACCCGCAGCGCGGCTTTGTTGTCACGCTAACAGTAGAAGCAGTCGCGCAACGCAATGCGGCGATGCCGGGGTCGTTTTTCCGCAGTCCGGGGCATTCCGTGGCCACACAGCGTTGCGCGACCGTTTCCCGACGAAAAAAAGTAAACAAATTCGCCCGGCCGGCAACGGCGGGGCGCGCTGGTTCAGAACGGGCGCTTGCGCATCGCCGCAGGCCCACCGAGGTAATGAATTAATCATGTCCGACTGGAAGCGCGGCGCGCGGGTCGTGTTGATCGCGTTCGGCGTGCTGATCTTGCAGGGTTGCAGTCTGTTGCCGTGGTCCGCGGAAAAAAAAGCCGCCGCGGCCGCGGCGGAAGCTGCGCCGCAAATAAGCGCTGAAATTACCGGCATCGACGGTGAGCTCGCGGCGAACGTACTCGCTCACCTGTCCGTTACGCAGAAGCCGTGCACGATTTCCCGCGCGTATCTCTCGGTGTTTAAACAGCGCTCGCAAGACGAAGCGACCGAAGCGCTGCGGGCGCTCGGTTATTACGCGCCGGAAATCGACGTGAGCATGGAATCGGCGGACGCCTGCCCGCGCGCGCGGATTCACGTCATTCCGGGGCCGCCGGTGCTGTTCGGCAAGATCGACATCGACATCCGCGGTGCCGCCGCCGAGGATCCGGATTTTCAGCAGCGCATCGAGGACCTCGGACTCGAACCCGGGCAGCCACTGAACCACGAGAAGTACACCGCGGCCAAGCGACGCATCGAATCCGTCGCGCTCGAACTCGGGTATCTCGAGGGGATCTTCGTGAAGAATCTGCTGCGGGTGAACCCGGCGCGGCGGAGCGCGGATGTCAGGCTCGCATTCGACAGCGGGCCACGCTACCGGATCGGTGACATCTCAATCGTGCAGGATCCCGATTTTCTCGACGAGCCGCTGATCCGCCGCTTCCTCGACAACGCGGCCGGCGAACCTTACAACGCCACGCGGGTTGCCGGATTCCACACGGCGTTAGCGCAAGGCGCGTATTTCAACCGCATCGACGTACGCCCGAAACTGTCGGAAACGGTCGACAACACGATCCCCGTCGCCGTTACGCTGACCCCAAAAGACCGCCACAAGTTTACCACCGGCGTCGGGGCATCCACCGACGAAGGGATCCGTGGCCGGGCGTCGTACAAGAACCGGCGGGTCAACCGTTATGGCCACCAGTTTGATGTCGCCGCGAATGCGTCGCTGATCGAGCAACGGTTTTCCGTCGGTTACAGCCTGCCGCGCGAACACCCGGTCGATGAATGGCTGACGCTGCAGACCGGAATCAGGCGAACGGACGTCGACACGTTCGATTCGATCGAAGCGCAGGTCGTATTGTCAGAAACGAAGCGCCGTCCCCGGGGCTGGATGGAAACCCGCTTTCTCGAATGGAACCGGACGGATTTCGACGTCTCGTCGACGAACGATGCGACGGTTTTTCTCGCTCCGGGGGCCAAATGGCGCAAGAGCGCGTCCAACCACGACCTGTTCCCGACCCGCGGCTACAGCATTGAATTCGAGGTGAAGGGCGCTGCCGAGGAACTGTTTTCGACCACGAGTTTCGCGCGCTCGAAGCTGCGCCTGTCATCGGTTCTCGGACTCACGGAGCGCAGCCGCCTGTTGCTGCGCGGTCGCTTCGGCGCGTTGTGGGTTGACGAATTTGATCAGCTGGCGCCGTCGGAACGCTTCTTTGCCGGTGGTGACAACAGTATTCGCGGCTACGATATCGATTCGCTTGGTCCCGTCAACTCGAGCGGCGACGTCATCGGCGGCACCCAACTTGGCATCATCAGCGCCGAGGTCGACTATTACTTCACGGAGCGCTGGGGCATGGCCGCGTTCGTCGACACCGGTAACGCGTTCGGTGGCGACGGCAGTGCCACGGGACTGCAGACCGGGGTTGGCTTCGGCGTGCGCTGGCGTTCACCGATCGGTTCGATTCGGGTGGACATCGCGCACCCGCTCGACGATACGTCGAACGACTTCCGCCTGCACCTGCGGATCGGACCGGACCTGTGATGCGCGTGCGTAGCCTGCTTGCCTGGACCAGCGGCCTCGCGCTGACAATCGCGCTGGCCGTGTTCTGCGCCGCCTGGTACCTGACCGCAACGGAAACCGGCAGCCGCTGGCTCGTCGCACGCGCGCTGTCGTTCACCGGTGAACAAACCGTCCGCATTGCGCGGATCCGTGGACGGCTGATCGATCACATCGAACTCACCGATGTCGCCGTCGACGCGGCCGGGAGCCGGATCAACGTGAGCGAACTCGCGTTCAGTTGGTCACCGCGGGCGCTGCTCGCAGGCGAATTACTGATCGAGCGACTCCGCCTGGCGGGCGTCGAGGTCACGCCACCGCCACCGTCGCCGGACAGCGAGCGCCCCACGGCCATCTCGCTCCCGCCATTACCGTTACCCGGGACGATCCGCGACCTCACGCTGCTGCGCGTGACGATCCACACGCCGGAGCAGGCTGTCGTGATCGACGAACTGAGCCTCGCCGCGAACTGGGATCGGGATCGCATGCAGCTGACGAACGTCATCCTGAACACCGGCGATCACCGGCTCACCGCGGACGCGATGCTCGGGATCGGTGACGCCGCCCGGCACGAACTCACTGCGAGCTGGCGCGGCAAACTCGGCGACGACCCGGCGTCCGCGACGATTGTCGCGGCCGGGCCGCTGCATGCGCTGACAGTCGAACTCGATCTCGACGGTCCGCTCACGGCGCAGATCGGCGGCAGCGTGCGTCCGCTCGGGGACCGCCCCGGGCTCACGCTCAGCGGGCGCGTACAGGCGCCGCAAGCCGGCGGCGCGGTGACGTTCGGTGATATCGATCTGGGTGTCGACGGCGATCTCGCGGCGCTCATCGTCAACGTCTCGACACAGGCGGGTCGCGCGGGCCGCGACGAGTACGCGCTGACGG
>MRWG01000281.1_pt1 | contig 78611 bp, 71 predicted proteins | sample 1013341 | NCBI WGS metagenome assembly MRWG01 (sample SAMN06117577, study PRJNA244670) | biofilm metagenome | biome: Water; feature: Cathode Biofilm; material: Biofilm; isolation source: microbial consortium enriched at the cathode of a solar microbial fuel cell | place: USA: District of Columbia ...
CGCGCTTGCCAAGCCCGAGACCGACGATTACCAAAACCAAACCCGCAGACTCTCCTCATGAACGAGGGACCAGCGGGGGGCAGGTCAAGAGGAGTCCAGCATGGCCTCTAGCTCGGAGGACAGCGCCTGGCGCTCTGCCGAGGTGATCTGCAGCTCCTCGTTGACGGTCAGCAATTCCTCGTTTGTGGACTGCAGCTCCTCGTTGGAGGTTTCCAGCTCCTCATTGGTGGCCTGGAACTCCTCATTGGTGGACTGCAGTTCTTCATTCGCGGATTGCAGTTCTTCGTTGGCGGTCTGCAGTTCCTCGATGGTCTGCTGCAGCGCCTCTTGAGTCGAGCGGATTTCCATCTCCATCCGCTGAACATATTCGCGCTGGTCGCGGTCGGAAATTTCTTCGAAGCTGTATTCCTTCTGCTCGTCGAATTTGGTGTTGATCGCCAGCAGGCAATGCACCTCGCCGCCGTTACGGCTGTGGAACGGAAAGGCCTGCAGCTGGGCGCGGTTGCCGGTGGGCAGGGAGACGTTGTGCCAGCGGCCGTCGCGGCGTTGCTCGTTGCGGAGCGCGACAGCGATCAGGCTGGAGGCCTCAGTGCGCAGCGGTTCGATCAGCATTTTTACGTTGAGCGAGGTCGACATGCCGGCCCGGATTTCGCTGTAGACACTGATGTCGCCCAGCACTTCGATAATATCGCCGTTGCGGGTGCAGATAATGCCGTTGGGGGCAACGGCACGGGCCAGTGACAGGTCTGCCTGCGCAGCCTGTTCAGCTGCCGCCCTTTCGGCAGATTTGCGTAGGTTGAGGGACCGCAGATAGCCATTGCCCTGCGTTCTGGAGGAGACGGACAATTCCCCGGAAATCCCGCGCCGCTTGCCGAAGATTTTGTCGGATCCCTGGCGGGCCTCGAAGTAGATACCCATTTCGCCGACGGTCTCCGAAGTGCCGAGAAACAGCAGGCCGCCCGTCGCCATGGAATAGTGCAGCCTGGTCAGGACCCGCTCCTGCAAGGCAAGGTTGAAGTATATCAGCACGTTGCGGATTGTGACGAGGTTGACGTTGATAAAGGGCGGGTCCTGAAAAACATTGTGCCGAGAAAACAGCGTGACATTGCGCAATTCCTGACGGACCGTGATGTCGCTTTCGCCGACCACGAAATAGTCTGACAGGTAATTGAGCGGAATGTCCTGCGCCGCGGAAACCGGGTAGATTCCTTTTCGCGCTACTTCGATGGCGTTCTGGTCAATGTCGGTGGCAAAGATCTGCACGTTGCTTTTTGTCAGGGCGTGAATGCCGCCAAGGATCTCTGCGATCAGGATTGCAATGGAATAAGCCTCTTCGCCGGTGGCGCAGCCGACCACCCAAACCCGGACCGGCCCAGGCCCGCGTTCTGCCAGCTGCCTTTCCAGCTGCTCGTGGAGCTTGCGGAATTGTTCCGGGTCGCGGAAAAAACGGGTGACGGAAATAAGCAGGTCGCGGTGAAGCGCGTCCACTTCGTCAACGCTGGACCGGCAGTAGTCGACGTATTTCTCGTAGTCGTCGATTCCCAATGCCGACATCCGCCGGGCAATGCGGCGGTTCAGGGTGTTCTCCTTGTAGTTGGCAAAATCGACCTGGGTGCGGGCCAGCAGGATGCCAAACAGCTCGGTCAGCTTGCTGGGTTCACCCGCGACCGGGCGCAGCAGTTCCAGGTCGCGCGGCTTGGCCAGGATTTTCTCGAAGTGCTCGCCAATTTGTTCCGGTGTCAGCGTCAGGTCGATGCAGCCGGTTTCAATCGCTGAGGTTGGCATGCCGTCATATTTCGCCGTGCCGGGATCCTGGGCAAGGGTGATGCCGCCGGCCTCGCGGATCGACTGCACACCGTAGCTGCCATCGCTCCCGGTTCCCGACAGCACGATGCCGATGCAGTTTTCGCCGCATTCTTCGGCGAGGCTTTTGAACAGCCGGTCGGCCGACGGCTTCGGCGTTGCCGGGTGGCCCGCGGGGGTACGCAATCGTAGTTGACCGCCTTCGTACACCACATCGGTGTCGGGCGGTGTGACATAGATCGTACCGGCCTCGGGTTCGGTGACACGGCCCAGTTCCACAACTGGCAGCGAGGTTTCCTGCGCGATTAGCGACGTCAGCACGCTTTTATGGGTCGGCGACATGTGCTGGGCGATCACATAGATCGCATTGGCGGAGCGGGGAAGGTTTCGCACTAGGAGGGAAACCGCTTCCAGACCTCCGGCAGAAGCCGCGATGCCTGCAACCCGAAACCCCTGGCTGCGGGCCTTCTCCCGCGCGTCGGACTTCTCGGGCTGAGATTCTGATTTTCCGGCACTGCTAGCCTGGTTGAGGTCTTCCATCCGTAAATGTTTCTCCAAACGTCTTATAGCTGTTTTCTGCCGCACACGGACCCGCGCGGGGAATTTGAGTGGGTTGGGCTGCACTGCGGAATTCATCAATAAAATTAAGTGACTGGCCGTTATTTGCCGGATTGAAGGCAAGCCCGTTAAAGACTGGCTTTATGACAATCGCGCTACCATGGAAGCCCCTGACAGACCCGAGCGCCATTTTGCAGAACGGGTTATGCGCGCTTGCGGGGGCCCCGGTGCCCTGGCGCCTGCCTCCGGCGAGGACAACGCCGGAATCAAACTCCCGAAGATGTTCCCGCATCAGGCAAGGCATCAAACTTTCACTTTTGAAATGCAGGGCTTTCCGCGGATGCCTCATGACCCGGTTCCGTTGTTGGTGCGGGCAAACCCATAATCTGGCATTTGGCCGCAAGTATCTCCTTCAGGAACGATCTGATCCAGACTTCCCCCGGCAATACCGCGATATCGGAAGAAGCGGCCAGTCCGAGCCTGCGGCCATCATGCTGCCCGTTTGGGCTGTAGTCAACACTCTGGAAATGAATGAAAATCAACCTGTAGTAGAACGCGTTGTTCGGCTGTATTCAGGCTGCGCTGTATGCGAAAAACCGCACATGGGAGCGGGTCGGGCCGAGCGGCCCGCCCGTTGTATCCCGGCAGAATCAGCCGCCCGGGGGAGACGGGGCTGCCCCCGTGGGCCTGCGGCCTATTCCCCCCCAGGGTATTCCCGAACAGAAAGAAGGGCACTGCCGCTGCCGCTGCTGGTGGCGGATCTCAGATCAGCAGGGCGACGGCCGCAAAGAAGGCGGCGCCGCCGGCAGCGCCCAGAGCGGCTGGGGCAATCCAGTTGCCGGTGCTGCGGTTCTGGGCACCGTTCTGCGCCGCCTGGGCAATCAGCGCCTGCTCCACCAGCGCAGGCAGGCGCGGGCCGAAGCGGGCCATCACCTTTGCGGTCTCCAGCAGGTCGGAGGCGACGGCGCGGGGGCCGATGGATTTCTTGATGTAGTCCTCGACCACCGGCCGGGCCGCTTCCCAGATGTTGATATGCGGATCCAGCGAGCGGGCAACGCCCTCGACCACCACCATTGTGCGCTGCAGCAGGATCAGCTCTGTGCGGGTTTCCATGCCGAAGCGTTCGGTGACTTCGAACAGGTAGTTCAGCAGACGGCCCATCGAAATCTGCGAAGCGTCCATGCCGAATATCGGCTCGCCCACCGCGCGCAGGGCACGGGCGAATTCATCCACGTCACGGTTGGCGGGCACATAGCCTGCCTCGAAATGCACCTCGGCCACACGTTTGTAGTCGCGTTTGATGAAGCCGTAGAGGATTTCTGCATAAACCCGGCGGGTGTATTCGTCGATATGGCCCATGATGCCGAAGTCATAGGCGATGATATCACCGTTGGCGGCGACCTTGAGATTGCCTTGATGCATGTCGGCATGGAAATAGCCGTCCCGCAGCGCGTGGCGCAGGAACAGCGACAGCACCCGGTTGGCCAGCAGCCTGCGGTCGTGGCCTGCCGCGTCCAGCGCGTCATTATCGCCCAGCGGGATGCCGTCGGCCCAGCCCATGGTCATCACCCGGCGGGCGGAATAAGCCCAGCGGATTTCCGGCAGCTGAAAGCCCTCGTCCTTGGCGGTGTTGGCAGCAAACTCCGAGGCGGCGGCGCTTTCCAGCCGCAGGTCTAGTTCACCCTGAACCACGCCGTCGAAATGCTCAATCACGTCCATCGGCTTCAGGCGGCGGGCGCTTGGGGCGAACAGGTCCACGATGCGGGCTGCGAAGTAGAAGGCGTCTACATCGCGGTTGAAGGCGCGCTCGATCCCGGGGCGCAGTACCTTGACGGCGACATCCTCGCCGGTTTCGGCCAGCGTCGCCCGGTGCACCTGCGCGATGGAGGCGGCGGCGACCGGATCACTGAAATCGGAGAAGATCTCCGAGGCCGGGCGGCCCAGTTCCTTTTCCACCTCGGCCAGTGCCTGGGCGCGCGAGAACGGCGGCAGCTTGTCCTGCAGCACGCGCAGCTGGTTGGCCAGATCCTTGCCCACCACGTCGGGTCGGGTCGAAAGCACCTGTCCGAACTTGATGTATGCAGGCCCCAACGCGTTCAGCGCCCGGGTTTCCGGCGGCATCGCAGGATCGCCTTTATAGCCCAGCCACTTGAACGGCCAGCCCAGGGTGCGTGCCAGGATGCGCAGGGGTTTGGGCGCTTCAAACGCCTCCAGCACCGAATGCATGGCGCCGGTGCGCTCGAAAGTGGCGCCTGTCCGGATCAGGCGCAGGATATTATGAGGGCCGCGCATGAGTCAGATCTTCCAGCCGGAATGCAGGCAGGCGATGCCCATCGACAGGTTGCGGTATTTCGCGTTCTCAAAGCCCGCCTGTTTCACCATGCCGAGGAAGGTCTCCTGATCCGGGAAGTTGCGGATCGACTCCACCAGATACTGGTAGCTGTCGTAATCGCCTGCAATCATCTGCCCCATCCGCGGGATCACGTTGAAGGAGTAGAGATCATAAAGCTTTTGCAGCCCGTCGTTCGGCAGCTGCGAAAACTCCAGCACCATCAGGCGCCCGCCGGGACGCAGCACCCGGTAGGCCTCGTTCAGCGCCTCCTGCGGCCGCGTCACATTCCGGATTCCAAAGGAGATGGTGTAGACGTCGAAGGTATTGTCCTTGAACGGCAGCTTCATCGCATCGCCTGTGACCCAGTCGAGGCTGCCGGCCATCTGCTCAGCCTCGGCGCGCTTGCGGCCCTCCTCCAGCATCGGGCGGGTGAGGTCGAGCACGGTGGAATGGCCGTGGCCCGCGCGTTTCAGGAAGCGGAACGAAATGTCGCCGGTGCCGCCGGCGACATCCAAGAGCCGCTGGCCCGGGCGCGGCGCCAGCCAGTCCATCATCGCGTCCTTCCAGACCCGGTGGATGCCGACGCTCATCACATCGTTCATGATGTCGTATTTCGAGGCGACCGAGTTGAAGACCCCCTGCACACGGCCGGCCTTTTCCTCCTCGCGGACGGTTTCGAACCCGAAATGGGTGGTGTTGTCGCTGGTGTTGCTCATGCCACTTGCCGTTTGCTGAGTTTGGCCCTTGTTATAAGGCGCTGTGGGGCAGGCACAATGCGGCCCGTTGGTTCAGGAGGGGTGTAATGCCAGAATTGCCCGAGGTCGAGACAGTGAAACGCGGTTTGGCGCCTGCGATGGAGGGCGCGGTCATTGTGAAGGCTGCCGTGAACCGCCCGGATCTGCGCTGGCCGTTTCCGCCAGCGATGGCACAGCGGCTTACGGGCGCGCGGGTCAATGCCCTCAGGCGGCGGTCGAAATACATTCTGGCAGATCTGGATACGGACGAAACTCTGCTGATCCACCTGGGCATGTCGGGGCGGATGACGGTCTCCGGGGATCCGCTGGGGCGGTTCGTGCATGAGCATCCGCAGGCAGAGAAACATGACCATGTGGTGCTGGACATGGACAATGGCGCCCGTATCACCTTCAACGATCCGCGCCGGTTCGGAGCGATGGATCTGCTGGAGACTGCGGCTGCGGATTCTCACAAGCTGCTGTCGGTGCTGGGGCCGGAACCCTTGGGCAATGACTTCCACGAGGATCACCTGATCGCCGCTTTCAAAGGGCGCAACACGCCGGTCAAATCGGCATTACTGGATCAGGGAATCATCGCGGGCCTTGGTAACATCTATGTCTGCGAAGCGCTCTTCCGTGCGGGAATTTCGCCACGCCGCAAGGCCGGGCAGATTGCCGCGCATCGGGTGGCGGCGCTGGTGCCAATCATCCGGCAAGTGCTGGAGGACGCCATTAGAGCAGGTGGTTCTTCGCTCAAGGATTTTCGGCAAGCCTCTGGCGAGCTTGGATATTTTCAGCACAGTTTTGATGCCTACGGGCGCGAGGGCGAACCCTGCCGGCGGGAAGGTTGCGCAGGGTCAATTGCCAGAATCACCCAATCGGGACGCTCCACCTTCTACTGTGTAAAGTGCCAAAGATAGCTTGATCAGAGGGACCCTTTTGGTAAGGACTCGGATCTGAACGGAACAACCGAAAGAGAAATCATGGCCTACGAGACGATCAACGTCGATGTGCAGGACCACGTTTGCCTCATTAAACTGAACCGCCCGGAGGCGATGAACGCGCTCAACAGGGAGCTCATTGGCGAGCTTTGCGATGCTCTGGAAGAGGCCGATGCCAGCGACAAGGTGCGCTGCATCGTGCTGACCGGCTCGGAAAAGGCCTTTGCCGCCGGTGCCGACATCAAGGAGATGTCGGAGATGAGCTTTACCGAGGTGTTTTCCACCAACCTGTTTGCCGATGCCAACGACCGCATTTCGGCCATCCGCAAGCCGATCATCGCGGCGGTGGCGGGGTATGCGCTGGGCGGCGGTTGCGAGCTGGCGATGCTGTGCGATTTCATCATCGCCGCGGAAACCGCCAAATTCGGCCAGCCGGAGATCAACCTGGGTGTTGTGGCAGGCATCGGCGGCACCCAGCGCCTGACCCGGTTCGTAGGCAAGTCCAAGTCGATGGACATGAACCTGACCGGCCGCTTCATGAACGCCGAGGAAGCCGAACGCGCGGGCCTGGTGTCGCGCGTGGTGCCGGCCAAGAAGCTGATCGAGGAAGCGACTGCCGCGGCGCAGAAGATCGCGGAGAAATCTCTGCTGACCGCGATGGCCGTCAAGGAAGCGGTGAACCGCTCTTACGAGCTGCCGCTGAGCGAAGGCCTGTTGTTCGAGCGCCGGGTGTTCCACTCGATGTTCGCGACAGAAGACCAGAAGGAAGGCATGGCGGCCTTCCTGGAAAAGCGCGAAGCGCAGTTCCGCGACAAGTAAGCGCCGGAATACCCCTAAGAGCGGCGGGCTGGATGGCCCGCCGTTTTGCCTTCCGGGCCGGTGCCCTTGCAATTCTGCACAGAGTTGGATAAACGCCGCCCTCATACATGCGCGTGCAGCCCGCTCAGGCTAGAATCACACCGGTGGTCCGACCCGGGTTTGGCTGGCATTGCGTCCGATAGAAACAGAACCCGAAGATAAGGTCAGACATCATGGCAAATTCGCCCCAGGCCAAGAAGCGCGCACGTCAGAACGAGAAGCGCTTTGCCGTCAACAAAGCCCGTCGTTCGCGCATCCGCACCTTCCTGCGTAAAGTTGAAGAAGCCATCGCTTCCGGCGACAAAGAAGCTGCAACCGCCGCTCTGCGCGCAGCTCAGCCCGAACTGATGCGCGGCGTCACCAAAGGTGTGTACCACAAAAACACCGTTTCCCGGAAAATCTCGCGCCTGTCCGCACGCGTGAAGGCACTGGGCTGAGATTCGCTCTGCTGAGCAGGCTCACGAGCTGTTGAAAAGTTGTCAGGGCGCTGCAAATTGCAGCGCCTTGTTTTTTGGGCAAAGCCTTGGCTGATTGCCGCGGATGCGGGAGATTCTTTGCGGGCAAAGGCAGAGTCAACATCATAGTTTCGTTGCTGCTGACCCCCTCAAATTGCTACCACTGTGTCAGCGATTCACTCGCTGGGGGGACAGGCTGCTTGCGGCAATCTTGACGGGCATCAAGGTTGCCAGGTTGCCCGGAACAGACGGCACGCACGTGCCTGACTCTGTCCGGGAGCTACTGCTGTATCGTTAAGGTCAGCAGCCTTGTCTCAATTGTGTGCGATACTGTTCGTGACGGCAGATAGCCCGCTTTATGCGGCGGGGTTTGCCGTTGCCAGACGAACGTTCAGCCTTCGGGCGATGCGGCCAGCAATGGTCCGTACACAGAAACCCTGTGCGTGAACGCCCCCCGGGTGGTTGGGGGTACGATGGATTTGGCCCGGCCAAGGGGCCGCTGCTTTTTGGGGACGCGTGAGGCGCAGCATGACAGAAGAAAAATGGGGACAGCTCAGGAACCGGCTGTTGAAGACGGTTGGCCAGAACAACTTCACCACTTGGATCGAACCTCTGGAATTCGATACCGTCGACGGTGGGGTAGCCGTCTTCAAAGTGCCGACGAATTTCATGGGAAATTACGTCAGCCAGAACTTTGCAGATCTTATCCTGCATGAGCTGACCATGTCCGGCGAGCCGGTGCAGCGGCTGGCGTTCCGGGTTGCGGCAAACAGCCCGGCGCGCCCGGCGGAACCGGCCGTTGCAGCGGGGTCTTTTGGCGGCGCGCAGGATGATCTGGCGGTCATGACCGCACCGGCGGCGGCGGCAGGAAGGGACACGCTGGAGGCGCTGCAGGCCGCGCCGCTGGATCCGCGGTTCACCTTCGACAGCTTTGTGGTCGGCAAGCCGAACGAACTGGCCCATGCCGCTGCGCGCCGCGTCGGCGAGGGCGGCCCGGTCACCTTCAACCCGCTGGTTCTGTATGGCGGCGTGGGTCTGGGCAAAACCCACCTGATGCACGCCATCGCTTGGGAACTGAAAGAAAAGAACCCGCATCTGAACGTGCTGTATCTGTCCGCGGAACAGTTCATGTACCGCTTCGTGCAGGCCCTGCGCGAACGCAAGATGATGGACTTCAAGCACCTTTTCCGCTCGGTCGACGTGCTGATGGTGGATGACGTCCAGTTCATCGCCGGAAAGGACTCCACCCAGGAGGAGTTCTTCCACACCTTCAACGCGCTGGTGGACCAGAACAAGCAGATCATCATCTCTGCCGACCGCGCCCCAGGGGAGATCAAGGATCTGGAAGACCGGGTGAAATCCCGTCTGCAGTGCGGCCTGGTGGTGGACCTGCATCCGACCGACTACGAATTGCGTCTTGGCATCCTGCAGACCAAGGTGCAGCAGCAGCGCGAGACCTATCCGGACCTGCGCATCGCCGATGGTGTGCTGGAGTTCCTCGCACACCGGATTTCGACCAACGTGCGCGTGCTCGAAGGCGCCCTGACCCGGCTGTTCGCCTTCGCGTCCCTGGTCGGCCGCGAGATCGACATGGATCTGACCCAGGACTGCCTGGCAGACGTGCTGCGCGCGTCCGAGCGCAAGATCACCGTCGAGGAGATCCAGCGCAAGGTCTCCGAGTATTACAACATCCGGATGTCAGACATCATCGGCCCCAAGCGCCTGCGTTCCTACGCGCGCCCGCGCCAGGTGGCGATGTATCTCTGCAAGCAGCTGACCAGCCGCTCTCTGCCCGAGATCGGCCGCCGCTTTGGCGGGCGCGACCACACCACCGTGATGCACGGCGTCAAGCGCATTGAGGAGCTGAAGCTGACCGACGGCCAGATCGCCGAAGACGTGGAGATGCTGCGCCGGTCGCTGGAAGCCTGACGCGCACCCGCACCCCAAATGATTGACTTGCGGCTCCGGTTTCCGGAGCCGTTTTTTCTTGCGCCGCAGGGAGGCAGCCCATAACGGGGCTGAATACCCGGTATCACGGAAAACAAAGTTTCCTCCGGCTGAAAATCAGCGATAAGTGCGCCCTGAACAGGAGCGCCGCATGACAACTCAATTCACCGAGACCCTGGATACGCCCCGTGGGCTGGCCTTTGCCGTCACCGCCTATCTGCTGTGGGGGTTCCTGCCGCTGTACATGAAGGCGCTGTCCCATATTCCCGCGGCAGAGGTTGTCGCGCACCGGGTCATCTGGTCGGTGCCGGTGGCGGGCGCGCTGCTGATCGTCCTGCGCCGCACCAAGGACCTGCAGGCCGCACTCAAGAATCCCCGGATGCTGGGCATGGCCTGCATCACCGCAGCGCTGATTTCGTTGAACTGGGGGATTTATGTCTGGTCGATTGCGGGCGGCCGGGCACTGGATGCCGCGCTTGGCTATTACATAAACCCGCTGTTCAGCATTGCGCTTGGCGCCATCCTGCTGCGCGAGCCGCTCGGCAAGGCGCAGATGGCGGCCGTTGCGCTCGCTGCCGCGGCGGTGGTGGTGCTGACACTGGAAGCGGGCCGGGTGCCTTGGGTAGCGGTCGGCCTGACGCTGACTTGGGGCTTTTACGCGTTCTTCAAGAAGTCGCTGCCGATCGGACCCAACCAGGGGTTCCTGCTGGAGGTGCTGATTCTGCTGGCGCCTGCCTTGGGCTATTTCGCCTATCTGACCGCCACCGGCAGCAGCAGCTTTGGCGGCTCGCTGAGCGATACTTCACTGCTGCTTGGCTGCGGTGTGGTCACGGCGGTGCCGCTGATCGTCTATGCAAACGGTGCCAAGCTGGTGCGGCTGTCGACGATGGGTATCCTGCAGTATATCGCACCGACGATGATCATGCTGGCCGCGGTGCTGCTGTTCGGCGAGGAATTCGGCCAAGCCAGGATGATCGCCTTCCCGATGATCTGGGCGGCGCTGGTGATTTACACTGTGCCGATGGTGCGGCAGATGCGCAAACGCGCTGGCTGAGCGGGCGGCTACTCGCTCGGTCCGGCGTCCTCGACCACGGCGGCAACCGGCCCCATCATAAAGCCCGCGTCGCTTCGGCCCAGCTGCGGTGCGTGCAAGCGCGAGATGTTGCCGTCGAAGTAGAGCGCATTCGGCAACTTCAGATATTCGCGGAACAGGCTGCCGAACTCATGGAAGGTCACCGCATTGCGCGAGATTGCAAAGACCGCGCGCTTGCCATCCGCCGAAGTGCCAACACCGTTGCGGATGTAATAGCTGTCCGAATCGGGCAGGAAGCGCGGGTGCAGGTCGCCATCGATCACCAGCATTGGTCCGGACTGGGTGGCATAGGTGCAGCCGGGGGCGGCTTTCTCGAACGCAAGGGTTTCAAACACATCCGCCCGGCTGCCCCGGATGCACAGCACGCCATTCGGCAGCAGGCCGAAGTTGCCGGGACCGGCGTTGGTCACCAGCCGCATCTCTTCGCCGTCCTCATCGACGTACAGCCCGACGGGGGAGCGGTCTGTGTGATACATGCCGGCATTGGTCGCAAAGGCCAACGTCTTGCCGTCCTTTGCCAGCGCTTCCTCCAGGGTGGAGAAATGCCCGTAGACCTGGCCCTCGCCATCCTTCAGGAACAGCCTCAGCTGTTCCTGCGCGGCGTCAACTTCGCAGATCGAGTACCGGTTGCCCTCATAGGCCACATCGCTGCAGTCAACCGCACCAGCCGCCGGGGCGGTCCAGAGCGCGGCCAGCAGCAAGGCAGCCCTGCGGATCACTCTTCCACGTCGCGGCGCACCGCGTCCTGGCTCAGCATCCGGCGGGTATCATCCATCTGGTCGAAGGTTTCATCCAGACGGAAGCGCAGATCAGGTGTGAATTTCAGCCCCAGCTTCTTGCCGACCATGCGGCGCAGCTCGCTCTTGTTGCGGGCCAGAAGCTTCAGCACATCCTCCTGCCCCTTGCCGCCCAGGGGCAGCACAAAGGCGGTGGCGATTTTCAAATCGGGGGAGGTGCGCACCTCGCCCACGGTGATCGACATGCGGTTCAGGTCCGGGTCATGCACGTCGCCGCGCGCCAGCACCTCAGACAGGGTGCGGCGGATCAGTTCGCCGACGCGAAGCTGGCGCTGGGACGGGCCGGGGCCATCGTGGAATTTGTTCTTTGCCATGATTCCGATCTATGCCGGATTGCGGGCTTTGCCAAGCGCTGCCCGGCACTGTAGGACAAATCCGGCATGAACAAGGGAATTGGCCAATGACTCACAAACCTGGGATCGTGATTACCGGCGCATCGGGCCGCATGGGGCAGATGCTGATCAGGACCGTGCTGGAGAGCGATAAGGCCACGCTTGTTGCAGCCGTTGAACGCGAAGGCCACGCCTGGGTCGGCCGCGACGTGGGCGAAATGATGGGCGGCGCGCCAGCCGGTGTTACGGTGACTGCAGACGCGCTGGAGGCGTTTTCCAAGGCGCAGGCGGTGATCGACTTCACCGCGCCGGAGGCGACGCTGGCCTTTTCCAAGCTGGCGGCGCAGGCCCGCGCGGTGCATGTGATCGGCACCACCGGGATGACGGATGAGCAGATTGCCCAGCTGGAACCGGCGTCGCGCCACGCGGTGATCATCCGCGCGGGTAACATGAGCCTAGGGGTGAACCTGCTGGTGCAGCTGACCAAAAAAGTTGCCGCCGCGCTGGACGAGGATTTCGACATTGAGGTGATCGAGGCGCATCACCACCACAAGGTGGATGCGCCCTCCGGCACCGCGCTGATGCTGGGGGAAGCTGCCGCTGAGGGCCGCGGCGTCAAGCTGGCGGATGTGCGTGATTCCGGCCGCGACGGTATCACCGGCGCCCGCAAGCGCGGCGACATCGGTTTCACCGCCATCCGCGGCGGCGACATCGTGGGCGAGCATGACGTGCTGTTTGCAGCGGCGGGTGAGCGGATCGTGCTGCGCCACCTGGCGACCGACCGCGCGATCTTTGCCCGCGGCGCGCTGAAGGCTGCGCTGTGGGGCCAGGACAAGGGGCCGGGGCAGTACGATATGGTGGACGTGCTGGGACTATGAAGTCTGACAGGCGGCCCTGACGGGCCGCCGCCTCCCCTCCCGGTGGCAGAGCTGCCTGGCGGGCAGCGGGGTATGAGTATTTGAAGAAAGATGAAAGAACGGCAATTCATTTCATCTTTCCGGAAATACTCCGGGGGTGCGGGGGCTGGCCCCCGCGGCGCACCTTAAAAGTCGATGGCGATGCCCTTTTTCTCCCAATCGCCATAGCGCGCCGGGTCGGGGCCGTCGCGGCCGCCCAGCTCCTTGGGGCGCGGCTCCTGCGCTTCAGCAGCCTTGCGGCGTTCCTCTGCCTCGGCCAGGGCGCGCACGGCAGCAGGCGGCAGGTCTTTTTTCTCGGGTGCGGTCTCTTCGCTCATCGCGGGTTCCTTTATGCTGCGCCCATGATATACGCCCCTGTCCCGCGCGGACAAGCCGTGCCCCAAGGAGTTGCCAGATGTCCGATGCCGATCATGCCCGCCGCACTGCGGTCTACCTGCTGGATCAGGTGCTGGGAGAGGGGCGGCTCCTTGCGGAGTGCTATGCTGCCGGGGCGCTGGAGAAGCTGGCACCGGAAGACCGCGCGCGGGCGCAGCGGCTGGCCGTGGAAACCCTGCGCAGCCTGGAGCGTGCCGACCGGATCCTGAAGAAGCACCTGAAGAAGGCACCGCCGCTGATGGTCATGAACGCGCTGCGGCTGGGCACGGTGGAGCTGTGCTCGGGCGGCGCTGCGCATGGGGTGGTCAATGCGATGGTGGCGATTGTCTCAAAACACCGCCACCACGGGCAGTTGAAGGGGCTGGTCAACGCGGTGCTGCGCAAGGTGGCGGAGGAGGGGCCGGCGGAATGGGCCAAACTGCGTATTCCGCGCCTGCCGAACTGGCTGCGCAAACCGCTGGTCCAGGCCTGGGGCGCCGAGGCGGTTCTGGGCATGGAGGCCGCGCATTATGCCGGCGCGCCGCTGGATATCACCGGCAAGCCGGGCGTGGACTTGCAGGCGCTCGGCGGGGTGCCGCTGCCCACCGGTTCGCTGCGGATCTCCGGCGCGGGGCAGGTGTCGGCGCTGCCGGGCTACCAGGCTGGCGACTGGTGGGTGCAGGATGCCGCTGCCGCGCTGCCCGCGCTCATCCTGAATGCGCAGCCGGGGGAGCAGGCCCTGGATCTGTGTGCGGCACCTGGCGGCAAGACCATGCAGATGGCCGCTGCCGGGGCCAGCGTGACGGCAGTGGATGTCTCGGAGAGCCGCGTGGCGCGGTTGAGGGAGAACCTGGAGCGCACCGGGCTGGTGGCCGGCTTGGTGGTCGGCGACGCGCTGGAGCAGAACGGCCAGTATGACGCGGTTTTGCTGGACGCACCCTGTTCCGCCACTGGCACCATCCGGCGCCACCCTGACTTGCCGCAGGCCAAGGACGGCAGCGAGTTCGGTGCGCTGATTGAGCTGCAGGCGCAGATGCTGGCGCACGCCTGGACCTTGGTGAAACCCGGCGGGCGGCTGATGTACTGCACCTGCTCCTTGCTGCCGGACGAGGGCGAATGTCAGGTTGAGGAAGCGCTGGACATGTTCCCGGACATGGCGGCAGACCGCGATGCGCTGAAAGTGCCCGGCGTGGAGGCAGACTGGATCACCGAAGAGGGCGGCCTGCGCCTGCGCCCGGATTACTGGCCAGAGCGCGGCGGCATGGACGGCTTCTACATGGCCCTTTTGCGCAAAACCGCTTGACCGCTGGGCGTGCGGGGCATTCGCCGGTGACTTGAGCTGCACCCCGCGCTATGCTCCCGCCAAAACGCCCTGGCAAACCCGGCGTGAGGCAAAAAGAGCATGTCCACTTACGACAGAATGGCAGGCCGCGGCACCCGGCTGCTGAACCGGTATTACGCCTGGCGGGCCCGCAGCCAGCCTGCCGCGACCGGCTTTGTCTCGCAGCCTGAACCGCGCACCATCGGCAGTTTCGCCCGCGGACGGCAACTGGTGGCAGGCAACCTTCTGTTTGCCGGCTATCTGGTCGAATCGCCTGATACCGGCCTGTGGGAGGTTGCTGCGCCGGACGCTGCTTTTGATGCGGAGCGGCACGGGTTTGCTTGGCTCGACGATCTGGCTGCAGTTGGTGATTTCAAGGCACGTGCCAAGGCGCAGAAATGGGTCTGGGGCTGGATCGCGCAGCACGGGCGGGGCGGCGGCCTGGCCTGGCTGCCCGATCTGACCGGGCGGCGGGTGATCCGCTGGATCAACCACGCGCTGTTCCTGCTGAGTGGCAAGGACAAGGACCAAACCGAGGCCTTCTATGGCTCCTTGGCGAGGCAGACCTGGTATCTTGCGCATCGCTGGCGAGGCGCAGCGCCGGGCCTGCCGCGGTTTGAGGCCCTGTGCGGCCTGATCTATGCGGGCCTTTCCTTGCAGGGGCGCGAGGAGCTGGCAGACCCGGCTGTCAGGGCGCTGGCGGCTGAATGTGAGACTCAAATCGACGGGCAGGGCGGATTGCCGACCCGCAATCCGGAAGAGCTTCTGGAGGTGTTTACCCTTCTGACTTGGGCCGCCGCGGCCCTGCATGAGGCCGGCCGCATGGTGCCGCATGCTCATGTCGCCGCCATCGAACGGATCGCTCCCACCCTGCGCACGCTGCGTCATAGCGACGGCGGGCTGGCGCGGTTTCACGGCGGCGGCCGCGGGCTGGAGGGGCGGCTGGATCATGCGCTGGCTGCCAGCCATGTGGCGGAACGCCATTCCAATGGTCTGGCGATGGGCTTTGCCCGGTTGTCGGCGCGGCGCACTTCGGTGATCGTGGATGCCTCCGCCCCGCCCAAGGGCAAGGCATCCTATAACGGTCACGCATCGACCCTGGCATTCGAGCTGACCTCGGGGCGGCGGCCGCTGATCGTGAATTGCGGCTCTGGTGAAACCTTTGGCGTTGAGTGGCGCCGGGCCGGGCGGGCCACGCCCTCGCATACGACACTTTGCATTGAGGGCCATTCCAGTGCCCGGCTGGCGCCGCCGCACAAGACCACGGGCCATGAGGAACTGATCGAAGCGCCTGACGACGTACCGCTGGAGTTGAGCGATTTGGCGGAAGGACTGCGGTTTCAGGGCGGGCACAACGGCTATGCGGCGCATTTCGGCCTGACCCATGCCCGCACGCTGGAATTGTCCTTTGACGGGCGCGGCCTCAGCGGCGAGGACATGCTGGTGGCCTTGGACGATTCCGCCAAGCGCCAGTTCGCCAAGGTGCGGGATGCCAGTCCGGATGGCGCCATCGGCTTTGATATCCGCCTGCACCTGCACCCGGAGGTCGACGCAGCCCTTGACTTGGGCGGCACGGCAGTATCCATGGCGCTCAAGAGCGGGGAAATCTGGGTGTTCCGTCATGACGGCAGCTGCCAGTTGCGGCTGGAACCAAGCGTTTTCCTGGAAAAGACCCGCTTGAAGCCGCGTGCGGCAAAGCAGATCGTTTTATCCGGGCGGGCGATGGGATATGCCACCCGCGTCCGGTGGACGCTCAGCAAGGCGCAGGAGACTGCCGTTGCCGTGCGAGACCTGAACCGGGACGAGCCCGAGACGTTTGACTGAGCCTTTGAAAAGGACCTGCCCTGCCATGACCGACCTTCACCCCGTACGCCGTGCGCTGCTTTCCGTATCCGACAAGACCGGCCTGATCGAGCTGGGCAGGGCGCTGGATGCGCGCGGTGTTGAACTGCTGTCTACCGGCGGCTCCGCCAAGGCGCTGCGCGACGCGGGGCTGACTGTGAAAGACGTCTCCGAAGTGACCGGGTTTCCGGAAATGATGGACGGCCGCGTGAAGACCCTGCACCCGATGGTGCACGGCGGCCTGCTGGCCCTTCGGGACAATGACACCCACGTCGCCGCAATGCAGGAACATGGCATCGGCGCCATCGACCTTCTGGTTGTGAACCTTTACCCGTTCGAGGCGGCGCTGGCGCGTGGCGCAGATTACGATGAGATGATCGAAAACATCGACATCGGCGGCCCGGCGATGATCCGTGCGGCCTCCAAAAACCACTTGTTCGTCAACGTGGTGACCGATGTCCAGGATTATGAGGCACTCTTGGCGGAGCTCGACAACAACGGCGGCCAGACGTCCTATGCCTTCCGTCAGCGGCTGGCCCAGACCGCCTATGCCCGCACTGCGGCGTATGATGCGGCTGTGTCGAACTGGATGGCATCCGCGCTGGAGGAAAAGACCCCGCGCCGCCGCGCCTTTGCCGGTGAGCTGAAGCAAACCCTGCGCTATGGCGAGAACAGCCACCAGGAGGCGGCTTTCTATACCGATGGCACCAACCGTCCGGGCGTTGCGACCGCGGTTCAGCTGCAGGGCAAGGAACTGAGCTACAACAACATCAACGACACCGATGCGGCGTATGAACTGGTGGCGGAATTCGATCCGGCTGAAGGCCCGGCCGTCGCCATCATCAAACACGCCAACCCCTGCGGCGTCGCCAAGGGCGCGACCCTGGCCGAGGCCTATCAGAAGGCATTCGACTGCGACCGCACCTCGGCGTTTGGCGGCATCGTGGCGCTGAACCAGCCGCTGGACGCGGAGACCGCCGCCAAGATCACCGAGATCTTTACCGAGGTGGTGATCGCGCCGGGGGCGTCTGACGAAGCCAAGGAAATCTTTGCCGCCAAGAAGAACCTGCGCCTGCTGCTGACCGAGGGCCTGCCGGATCCGCGCAAGCCCATCGTGGCCTATAAGCAAGTGGCCGGCGGTATGCTGGTGCAGGACAAGGACGTCGGCTATGTCGGCATGGAGGACCTGAAAGTGGTGACCGATAAGGCGCCGTCCGATGCTCAGATGCAGGACCTGCTGTTTGCCTGGAAAGTTGCCAAGCACGTCAAATCCAACGCCATTGTCTATGTGAAGGACAACGCAACCGTCGGTGTGGGCGCGGGCCAGATGAGCCGTCTGGACAGTGCCAATGTGGCGGCGTCCAAGGCAGGCCGCATGGCCGCTGAACTGGGCCTGGAGGAAAGCCTGGCCAAGGGCTGTGCCGTGGCTTCGGATGCGTTTTTCCCCTTCCCGGACGGCCTGCTGGAAGCGGCAGCCGCGGGCGGTGCCTGCGTGATCCAGCCGGGCGGCTCGATGCGCGATGACGAGGTGATCAAGGCAGCCGACGAGAAAGGCCTCGCCATGGTCTTTACCGGCATGCGCCACTTCCGCCACTAAACCGGGCAGTTAAGACATGGCAGCACGTTGGATGATCTGGGGCGCGGCCCTTTCGTTCCTGGCGGATCAAGCCAGCAAATACCTGGTGATTCACTGGATGGGGCTGGACCAGCGCCACCGGATCGACGTGCTGCCGCCATTCCTCAACTTCCGCTACGGCGAGAACACCGGCATCAATTTCGGCCTGTTCGGCGGCGGGGATGAGGCCGCGCGCTGGATTCTGATCGCCCTGTCGGCGGTGATCTGCGTGGTCCTGGCGGTGTGGGTCTGCCGCGGTCAGGACAAGTCTTGGGGCATGCAGCTGTCGGCCGGGCTGGTGATCGGCGGCGCGCTGGGAAATGTCGCCGACCGGCTGCTTTACGGCTATGTGCTGGATTTTCTGAACACGTCCTGCTGCGGCATCCAGAATCCTTTTGTGTTCAATGTCGCCGATATCTTTATCTTCGCGGGTGCTGCAGGGCTGATTTTCTTTGACGGGCGCCGCAAAAAGCCTGCGTAGACCTTGGCAGGCAAATACGTTAAAAGCGCCAGGAAACAGGCAGGAGTTTGGGGCAATGAAGATCCAGTTCGCAGTGATCATTCTGGCTGGCGCGCTGGCAGTGTCCGGCTGCGCGCAGAAGGGGCTGCGCGTCCTTCAGAAACCGGGCACCGGCCCGGATGAGTTTCTGATCCTGCCCACCAAGCCGCTGAGCGCGCCGGAAAGCTACAGCAGCTTGCCTGCGCCGACCCCCGGGGGCAGCAATCTGACGGATGTCAATCCGCAGGCCGAAGCGGTGGCTGCCCTGGGCGGCAAGCCTGGCGCTCTCGTTCCGGTCAGCGGGGTGCCGTCCGGAGACGCGGCGCTGGTCACGGCTTCCAGCCGCTATGGTGTGCAAGCCGGAGTGCGCGAGACCCTGGCACAGGAAGACGCGAAGTTCCGTCACCGCAACCGCCATCTTGGCCGGATCAAGATCGTGCCGGTGGACCGCTATGAGCAGCTGTACCGCAAGCAAAGCATCGACCCGTTTGCCGTCAGCGACCAGTTCCGCAGGGCAGGGGCCGCGACGCCGTCTTCTCCGCCCGAAGACGGGTCCTGAGCGCTCACTTTTCTGCCAGCCGGTCTTGCAAGACGCCAGCAGCCGCGTAGGTTGACAGCAGCCTTACTGCTGGCCATGGGCCGCGAATTGTGGCTGCAATGAACAAAAGAGCAGTAACCGCATCCCGCCGGGCAATGGCAGGAGTGCAGAAAATTGGAGGATGCCAGATGATCCAAAGGGTCACATTGGCCGCCGCGGCGCTGAGTGCTGCCTTGTCCGGCCCCCTGCAGGCCGAAGACGAGGCGGTGACCGCGTTCACCCTGGACAATGGCATGGACGTTGTCGTGATCGAGGACCACCGGGCGCCGGTGGTGCAGCAAATGGTCTGGTACCGGGCCGGCTCCGCGGATGAGCCGCCGGGCCAATCGGGTGTCGCCCATTTCTTGGAGCATCTGCTGTTCAAGGGCACAGACAAGCTGGCACCGGGCGAATTGTCCGCCACGGTGCGGGCAAATGGCGGCCAGGACAACGCTTTCACCAGCTATGATTACACCGCCTACTTCCAGCGCGTTGCTGCCGACCGGCTGGAGCTGATGATGCAGATGGAAAGCGACCGGATGACCAATCTCCGCCTCAGCGAGGAGGATATCGTCACTGAGCGCGAGGTCATTCTGGAAGAGCGCAACCAGCGCACAGACAATGATCCGGTGGCGCTGTTCCGCGAGCAGCTGCAAGCGGTGCAGTACCTCAATCACCGTTACGGCCAGCCGGTGATCGGCTGGCGGCACGAGATGGAAAGCCTGGATATGGAGGACGCGCTGTCCTTCTATCAAACCTATTACGCGCCCAACAATGCCATCCTGGTTGTCTCCGGCGATGTGCAGCCTGATGCGGTGAAAGCGCTTGCCCAACAGTATTACGGCGTGATTCCGGCCAATCCGGATCTGCCGGAGCGCTTCCGCAGCCAGGAGCCGCCGCAGACCGCGGCCCGGCGCCTGACATTCGAGGATCCGCGCGTCGCGCAGCCCTATGTGCAGCGGTCCTACCTGGCACCGGAGCGCGACAGCGGCGCCCAGCAGAAAGCCGCAGCGCTGTATCTGCTGGCGGAACTCCTGGGCGGCGGCAACACTTCCTACCTGGCCAATGCGCTGCAGTTCGACCAGCAGGTCGCCGTCTACACCGGCGCCTTCTACTCCGGCAGCACATTGGATGACACATCCTTTACCTTCCTGGTTGTCCCGGCCGAGGGGGTCAGCATGCAGGACGCCGAGACCGCGCTGGATGCCACCATCGCCCGCTTTCTGGAAGAGGGGGTGGATGAAGCCCAGCTGGAGCGGATCAAGCTGCAGCTGCGTGCGGCAGAAATCTATGACCGCGACAATGTGAACGGTATTGCCAACCGCTATGGCCAGGCGCTGAGCATCGGGCTGACGGTGCAGGACGTGCAGGACTGGCCGAAGATCCTGCAATCGGTCACCGCGGATGAGATCATCGCCGCCGCCAAGGAAGTTCTGCGCCCGGAAACATCTGTCACCGGCTGGATGACGCGCGACCAGGAGGTAACCCAATGACTCCGCTGAAATATATCGCTGCGGCACTGGTAGCCTGTTTCCTGGCCGTCCCCGCTTGGGCAGGCATCAAGATCGAGGAAGTCACCTCCCCCGGCGGGATCAAGGCCTGGCTGGTGGAAGACCACAGCATTCCCTTCTCGGCTCTTGAGCTGCGTTTTCGCGGCGGCACCTCACTGGATGCGCCGGGCAAGCGCGGCGCAGTCTACCTGATGACCGGGCTGCTGGAGGAAGGCTCCGGCGATCTGCGCGCCCAGGACTACGCCCGCGCGGTGGAGTCGCTGGCGGCGGAGTTCTCCTATGATGCGGACAAGGATTCGGTGTCCATCTCCGCCCGCTTCCTGACCGAAAACCGGGACGAGGCGATGGCGCTGCTGCGCCAGACCTTGTTTGAGCCTCGGTTTGACCAGGATGCGCTGGACCGTGTGCGGGCACAGGTGCTGGCGGGCTTGCGCTCTGATGCCAAGAACCCCAACAAAATCGCTGGCGAGATGTTCTCCAAGCTGGCTTTTGGCGATCACCCCTATGGCAGCGACGGCAAGGGCACGCTGGAGACCGTTGCCGCGTTCAGCCGGCAGGACATCTTCGACGCTTACGAGGCGGTGTTTGCCCGCGACAGGCTTTATGTCAGCGCCGTTGGTGACATCACTGCCGGGGAGCTGGGCACGCTGCTGGATGATTTGCTGGGCGCGCTGCCTCCGGAGGGCGCGCCGATCCCCGGTCCGGCGGAGGTCACAATCGAGGGCGGAGTCACCGTGGTGGATTTCGACACCCCGCAGTCGGTCGCACTGTTCGGTCAGAAGGGGATCAAGCGTGAAGACCCGGATTTCTTCACGGCCTATGTGATGAACCAGATTCTGGGCGGCGGATCTTTCGAGACCCGCCTGATGACAGAGGTGCGGGAAAAGCGCGGGCTGACCTATGGGGTCTATTCCTATCTGGTTCCTCGGGATCTGGCAGCGGTCTACATGGGATCGGTTGCTTCCGCCAATGGCAAGATGGCCGAGGCGGTCGAGGTGATCCGGAATGAATGGCGCCGCATGGCCGAAAACGGCGTGACGGAGAAAGAACTCAAGGACGCCCAGACCTATCTGACGGGCGCTTACCCGCTGCGTTTTGACGGCAACGGCCGCATTGCCGCGATTCTGGCGGGCATGCAGATGGACCACCTGCCGATCAGCTATGTGGAGACCCGCAACGACCGGATCAACGCAGTCAGCCTGGAGGACGTGAACCGCTTTGCAGCGGAGTTCCTGGACCCCGAGGGGCTGCAGTTCGTCATCGCCGGCCGCCCGGAAGGCTTGGAAACAACGAACTGATTTCCTGCCGGGCGGGGTGCGGCCCCGCCCGTTTGCATTGCGAGGCCGCGGACGCATGGCCGCAAGGCGTGCGGCCGCCCATCGCGGCGGCGCCCACTGCTTTCCCTTTCAATTTCCCGCAAACTCATGTATGGGCGGGCCTATCTGAGACGATGTGCCCAGGCCCCGGCACGCGAAAGAAAGATAAGTGGGGCCGGCGGCAATGGGGCCGCCACGCAAACGGGAGACCCGGAGGGCCGGGAGTGCTCCCTTTTAGGATACGCTAGATGTTTAACGCTACGAAGAAATCGATGCAGTGGGGCGAGGAAACGCTCACACTGGAAACCGGCAAGGTTGCCCGCCAGGCTGATGGCTCCGTGATTGCCACCCTGGGCGAAACCTCGGTCATGGCCAACGTGACCTTTGCCCGTCAGCAGAAGCCCGGCCAGGACTTCTTCCCGCTGACCGTGCACTACCAGGAAAAATACTATGCTGCGGGCAAGGTGCCCGGCGGCTTCTTCAAGCGCGAAGCGCGCCCGACCGAAAAAGAAACCCTGACCGCGCGTCTGATCGACCGACCGATCCGCCCGCTGTTCGTCCCCGGCTTCAAGAACGAAGTGCTGGTGATGTGCACCGTGCTGAGCCACGATCTGGTCAATGACCCGGACATCGTCGCAATGATCGCGGCCTCCGCTGCGCTGACCATCTCCGGCGCGCCGTTCATGGGCCCGATCGCCGGCGCCCGCGTCGGCTTCGTTGATGGCGAATACGTGCTGAACCCGACCGTCGACGACATGCAGGACCTGCGCCTCAACCCCGAGCAGCGCCTGGACCTGGTTGTGGCCGGCACCAAGAACGCTGTGATGATGGTGGAATCGGAAGCATATGAGCTGACCGAAGCCGAGATGCTGGGCGCGGTGAACTTCGCGCATGAGCAGATCCAGCCGGTGATCGACCTGATCATCTCGCTGGCCGAAGAGACCGCGAAAGAGCCCTTTGACTTCCAGGCGCCGGACTACTCCGAGCTGTACGAAGCTGTTAAGGCCGCCGGCGAAGAGCAGATGCGCGCCGCATTCGCGATCACCGACAAGCAGGAGCGCACCGCCGCTGTTGCCGCTGCCCGCGAGACCATCAAGGCAGCGCTGACTGAAGACCAGCTGGAAGACGCCAACCTTGGCTCTGCCATGAAGAAACTGGAAGCCGGCATCCTGCGTGGCGACGTGGTCAAGGGCGGCAAGCGGATCGACGGCCGTGACACCACCACCGTGCGCCAGATCGTTGCTGAAACCGGCCTTCTGCCGCGCACCCATGGCTCCGCCCTGTTCACCCGCGGCGAGACCCAGGGCCTGGTCGTGACCACGCTGGGCACCGGCGACGATGAGCAGTTCATCGACGCGCTGCACGGCAACTTCAAATCCAACTTCCTGCTGCACTACAACTTCCCGCCGTACTCGGTTGGCGAAGTGGGCCGTGTCGGCTCCCCGGGCCGCCGCGAAATCGGCCACGGCAAGCTGGCCTGGCGCGCGCTGCAGGCGGTTCTGCCGGCGCCGACCGACTTCCCCTATACCATTCGCGTGGTGTCGGAGATCACCGAATCGAACGGCTCCTCCTCGATGGCTTCCGTCTGCGGCGGCTCGCTGTCGATGATGGACGCAGGCGTGCCGCTGAAGGCACCGGTTGCCGGTGTTGCGATGGGCCTGATCCTGGAAGACGACGGCTCCTATGCGGTGCTGACCGACATCCTGGGTGACGAAGACCACCTGGGCGACATGGACTTCAAGGTGGCGGGTACCGAAAACGGCATCACCTCGCTGCAGATGGACATCAAGGTTGCCGGCATCACCCCGGAAATCATGGAGAAAGCCCTGGCCCAGGCCAAGGATGGCCGTCTGCACATCCTGAACGAGATGGGCAAGGCGCTGTCCGAGACCAACGAGTTCTCGGTCCACGCCCCGCGCATTGAGACCATGCAGATCCCGACCGACAAGATCCGCGAAGTGATCGGTTCCGGCGGCAAGGTGATCCGCGAGATCGTCGAAGTGTCCGGCGCAAAGGTCGACATCAACGACGACGGCGTGATCAAGATCGCCAGCCCGAACGGCGACGCCATCCAGAAGGCCTATGACATGATCTATTCGATCGTGGCAGAGCCGGAAGAAGGCCAGGTGTATACCGGCAAGGTCGTGAAGATCGTGGACTTCGGCGCCTTCGTGAACTTCTTCGGCAAGCGCGACGGTCTGGTGCATGTCTCCCAGATCGAAAACCGCCGCCTGAACCATCCTTCGGACGTTCTGAAGGAAGGCCAGGAAGTGAAGGTCAAGCTGCTGGGCTTTGACGACCGCGGCAAGGTTCGCCTGTCGATGAAAGTTGTCGACCAGGAAACCGGCGAAGAAATCAAGAAAGAGGAAGCTGCTGAAGGCTAAGGCCTGAAAGAGCTTCCGGACGGGTCCCGGCTGCGAGGCCGGAACCCGTTTCCTCTGTCCGCTGCCGCTGCTCCCTCCGGGCAGGTGCCCGGACCCGGCGCACAAGGCACTGCGCTTTCCGGTTCTTACGCTGCTCCGCTTGCGCTGAAGCCACACAGGAGCGATGGCCGGTCTACTCAAAACTCAGCTGGAGATCCCATGCGTCCGCTCTTTTACGATTTGACCGAGCTGCTGTATCTGTCTCACGGGTTTAAAACGTACTACGGTATCGCCAAGGTCGTCGCAGAAGGCGCCAAGGAGGCCTTCCGGGCTGATAACGGCACCCGGTTTGTTGCTTATTCTCAAGGGCATGACGCGTTTTTTGAGGTTTTCCCGAAATATGACGATACCGCTGAGGGCGGGATTGACCTGAATGTGCCGAATTCCGGCAAGCCGTACTTCATGCGCCGGATTCACAACCGCAAGAAAAAGAAGGCTCTGCACTACATTGCCCCCTTCGTGTTCGGTGTTGTCGACCTGATTGAGCGCTCCCGCTGGGCGCTCAGCGGCGCCGACAACCCCATTGTGTCCCTGGATGGCGGTGCCTGGGTCAGCTGCGGGCGGCCCAAGCTGATCATTCACCCGATCAAGCATCTGCAAAAGCTGGACGTGGAAATCCACGTGCTGATTCACGATATGATCCCGTTGCATGACTTCAAACGCGGTGGTGCGCCGGACTTTTCCAGCTCTTTCCTGGGCGACAACCAGTGGCTGCTGGAAAACGCGGACCATGTCATCGGTAATTCGCAATTCACTATCGACGATGCCAAGGACTTTGCCAGCCAAGGCATTCTTCCGGAGCTTAAGCGCACCTCAGTTGCGCCGCTGGTGCATGAACTGCGCGCCGGGGATGAAGAGCAGTCGGTGGAACTCCCCGAACGCCCCTATTTCCTGATGGTCGGCACGATGCTGGGCCGCAAGAACCTGGATGTGGTTCTGAATGCGATGAACCTGATCGCCAAGCGGGGCGAGACGCCGCCGCTGCTTGTGCTGGCCGGCAAGCGGCGCCACCGCACGATGGACTACCTCGACAAGGAGGAAATGGCGCTGGTCAAACCGCATGTCCTGCAGCTCGACACACCGAATCAAAGCGATCTGGTACGGCTGTACGAAGCCTCGCAGGGGGTGATCCTGCCGTCCCGCATCGAAGGCTGGGGGCTTCCTGCCGGCGAAGCGCTGTGGGCCGGTGTTCCGGCAGTTTGCGCGGACATTCCGGTGATGCACGAGGTTTGCGGCGATCTGGGTCTGTATTTCGGTGTGGATGATCCGGAAACCCTTGCGGGCCATATGCAGCGTCTGACGCAGGATCCGGCATTTGCTGCAGAGTGGCGGGCGAAGATCGCGGCGAACCGCGACCGGCTGCGCACCTGGCGGGACTTCGGCCAGGACCTGCTGGCCAATGTCGCCGCCAATTCCGAGCCCGCCCGCCCTCAGTCGGTTTCGTTGCGGGCGTAAACATCCTCATACCGGACGATGTCATCTTCGCCGAGGTAGGATCCGGTCTGGACCTCGATCAGCACCATGTCCAGCTTGCCGGGGTTCTCCATCCGGTGAACGGCCCCTAGCGGGATATAGACAGACTGGTTTTCGGCGACCAGCTTCTGGGTGCCGTCTACGGTCACGCGCGCGGTGCCCTGCACCACAATCCAGTGCTCCGACCGGTGGAAATGGCTCTGCAGTGACAGCGCGGCGCCCGGTTTCACAACGATCCGTTTGACCTGGAACCGGCGTCCTGTCGCCAGGCTGTCGAAGTAGCCCCATGGGCGGTGATCGCGCGGGAACTGCACTGCCTGCGGCGCCTGCTGAGATTTCAGAAGCTCAACGGCCTTCTTAACGTCCTGGGTGCGTGACTTGTCAGCAACAAGCACAGCATCAGGCATGGCAATGGCCACAATCCCGTCCAGCCCCAAGCCGACAATCTGCTGGCCCGCGGATTCGGACCGCAGAAGCACATCCTTGCAGTCAATCGCCGCAGCGTTGCCATTTGTGGCGACACCGTCCGCATCCGGGTTGCTCTCTGCCCAGACTGCGTTCCAATCTCCAAGGTCAGACCATTTGCCCTCGAAAGGCACCGAGCAGATATTCTTGGCCTTCTCCATGATCGCATAGTCGATCGAGATGTCCTCTGCCGCAGACCAGGAGGCCGGGTCCAGGCGCAGAAAGCCCAGATCCGCCTTGGCGTTTTCAACGGACTTGCGGACGGGATCGACCAATTGTGCAGCGTGCTGTTCAAAGGCGGTAATGACCGCGCGGGCGGTGAACAGGAAGATACCTGCGTTCCAAAGGTAGTTGCCGGCGGCCAGCATTTTTGCCGCAGAGGCGGCGTCAGGCTTTTCGACAAACCGGCTCAGCGGCGCCGGCTTTCCAGGCTCGGCTTCCCCGTCCAGCTGGAGATAGCCATAGCCGGTTTCCGGGTGCGTCGGAACGATACCGAAGGTCACGAGATCGCCTGCCAGTGCCCGCTCTGTTCCCGCCTGAATTGCGGCGCGGAAGGCGTCCGCATCGGGGATCACATGGTCCGAAGGGGCCACGATCAGCAGTGCATCGGGATCCTCGGCAAAAGCGTGCAAGGCGGCGGCCAGAACCGCGGGCGCGGTATTGCGCCGGTCCGGTTCGATCAGAATGGCGCCCGGGTCGATGCCTGCTCCCAGCAATTGTTCGGTCACGATGAAGCGGAAATCCGAATTGGTCACCACGATGGGCGGCGCGAACCCTTCGCCTGACAACCGCCCGACGCTCTCCTGAAACAGGGTCTTGCCGCCTTTCAGGGACGTGAACTGCTTGGGATAAGATTCCCGCGACAACGGCCAAAGCCGTGTTCCCGAGCCGCCGCACATCAGGACTGGAGTGATCTGCATTCGGACCTCCTTTAGTTTGCATGCGCTATAGGCGAATGCACTTCAGAAGACAAACGGTCAGCCCGGCCCGGCGGGCAGGGAACGGCACAGCCGGATGCAATGCCGCTCCCGCTGACTTTACTCCGGCGCTTTGGTCTTGCGCAGGTAGGGGAAGATGGTCTCGTACTCACCGAATTTTGCGGTGGCTTCCTCGTCCGAGACGCTCGGCGGGATGATCACATCCTCGCCCGGCACCCAGTTGGCCGGCGTGGCGACGCCTTTTCCGGACATCTGCAGGCCATCCAGGGCGCGCAGGATTTCTGCAAAATTGCGGCCAACGGTCATCGGGTAGGTCATCGACAGCTTCAGCTGCTTGTCCGGGCCGATAATGAACACGGAGCGCACGGTAGCACTGTCCGCCGGGGTGCGGCCGTCGGGCAGATAAGCTTCGGCGGGCAGCATGTCGAACGCCTTGGACACCGCCAGACCGTCATCGGCGATAATCGGGAAGCCGGGATTGGCTTTGCCGTATTCCTCGATGTCTTTCTTCCACTTGCGGTGATCCTCGGCGCTGTCGACGGAAACGCCGATCACCTTGGTGTTCCGCTTGGCCCATTCGTCATTCAGCTGCGCGACAGCGGAAAACTCCGTTGTGCAGACCGGGGTGAAGTCCTTGGGGTGGGAAAACAGGATCGCCCAGCTGTCGCCGATCCAGTCATGGAAGTTGATCGTGCCCTGGTCGGTTTCAGCGGTAAAATCCGGGACCACGTCGTTAATGCGCAAACCCATTGCATTGTCCTCCTTGTCAGGGTGTCGTGTCTGATTGTTGCGTCCGGCTGCGGCCGGGCAGCCCGAGTCGCCTCAGGTGCAACCTGCGGGCTCTGCCGCTACGTTACAGTTCCTGGCGCGGGATGCCACAGGAATTCTCCAACAGCCTTATCCGGCAAAGACTTGCGGGCACCGCGTCAGGGGCGTTGACAGCGCCACCCATAATTTGATCAAATTGCGCAGCCAAAGCCCCTTGCCCCCCTGCTGGCCGAGTGACACAGTGGCCGCCAAACCGGCCAGACGGTTGGGAGAAAACGTCTGAATTGGGAGATCCCGCATGATCGAGAAACGCGACTTTTACATCAATGGCCAGTGGGTATCTCCCGCTGAGCCGAACGACTTCGAGGTGATCAACCCCTCGACGGAGGAACCCTGCGCTGTGATTTCGCTGGGCTCCGAGGCTGACACCAACGCTGCGGTTGCGGCGGCCAAGGCGGCCTTCCCGGGCTGGATGGCCACCCCGGTGGAACAGCGCATTGCGCTGGTGGAAAAGCTGATCGAAATCTATGAAGCCCGGGCTGAAGATCTGGCTCAGGCGATGTCGCTGGAAATGGGCGCGCCGCTTGACTTGTCGCGCACGTCGCAAGTCGGTGCCGGCAGCTGGCACCTGCGCAACTTCATCGCTGCGGCCAAAGAGTTCAAGTTCGACGCGCCGCTGAACGAGAACAGCCCGAACGACCGTATCATCCATGAGCCGGTTGGCGTGTGCGCGTTGATCACACCATGGAACTGGCCGATGAACCAGGTCACGCTCAAGGTGGGTGCGGCGGCAATCGCTGGCTGCACGATGGTCCTGAAGCCCTCCGAGCAAAGCCCGCTGAACGCGATGGTTTTTGCCGAGATGATGGACGAGGCCGGCTTCCCCGCAGGTGTTTTCAACCTGGTGAACGGCGATGGGACCGGTGTTGGCGCGCAGCTGACCGGGCACCCGGATGTGGACATGGTGTCCTTCACCGGCTCTACCCGTGCAGGCATCGCGATTTCGCAGAATGCGGCTCAGACATTGAAGAAAGTGCATCTGGAGCTGGGCGGCAAAGGCGCCAACGTGATCTTTGAAGACGCCGACGAAAAGGCAGTGAAGCGCGGCGTGCTGCACATGATGCAGAACACCGGCCAGAGCTGCAACGCGCCCAGCCGGATGCTGGTGCAGAACAGCATCTATGACCGCGTGGTGTCCGAGGCTGCAGAAGTGGCTGCCAAGGTCGAAGTCGGTCCTGCTGATCGGGAAGGCCGCCACATCGGCCCGGTGGTGAATGAGCTGCAGTGGAACAAGATCCAGGATCTGATCCAGAAAGGCATCGACGAAGGCGCCCGGCTGGTCGCAGGGGGCACCGGGCGTCCGGACGGGCTCAACAAGGGCTATTATGTGAAGCCGACGGTTTTTGCCGATGTGAACAACCAGATGACCATCGCGCGCGAAGAAATCTTCGGGCCGGTTCTGTCGATCATTCCCTTTGAGACTGAAGAAGAGGCGATCGAGATTGCCAACGACACGCCTTATGGCTTGACCAACTATGTGCAGACGCAGGACGGCGCCCGCGCTAACCGCATGGCCCGCGCCCTGCGCTCCGGCATGGTGGAGATGAACGGCAAGTCGCGCTCGGCAGGTTCGCCCTTTGGCGGTATGAAACAGTCTGGCAAGGGCCGCGAAGGCGGCAAGTGGGGGATTGAGGATTTCCTAGAGGTCAAAGCTGTCGGAGGCTGGGCTGCTGAGTAAGCCTGCCGGATGAGAACGGATGGAGAGCCGCCCTTATGGGCGGCTTTCTTTTTTGCGCCCCAGGGTGCCGGGGGTGGCCCGTGCTGCGCACGGGCGGGCAGGCCCAAGCTGCTATGCACCTCAGAAATAGGCTCTGTTCAGGCAGATCGCGGCGATTCCTGCGGCCATCGTCAGCGGCAGGCTGCGGGTAAGCAGTGCCACCGTCAGTGCGGCTGCCCCGGCCGCCCATTCCTGCGGCCCGCCTTGCATTAGCAGATAGGTGACCAAGGATAGTATCAGGCAGCCCGGCAACGCCTTCAGGCCGCGCGCCCAGGGCCCGTGGTCCGGAAGCCGCCTTCCCAGCAAGCAGCCGGACAGCCGCACGGCAAAAGTGGCGGCAGCCAGGCCAAGGATCAGGGTCCAGGTCTCAGTCATTGCCCATCACTCCGGCTATCGCCGCACCGCCGAGGCCGCCCAGGATGAGGGTCCAGGTCGGATCCAGAGGGGTGAACCGGTCTGCCAGCAGTACGATCAAAATGGATCCGGCCCAGGGCAGAAGCATTGCGTTGCCGCTCCACAAAGACCGCAGGATCGCGATGAAGGCGGCGGTGAAGGCAAAGTCCATACCAAGAGATTTGGGCTCCGGTACCACCGCGGCAAAGGTCGCCCCTGCCACCGTCGACAGCACCCAGACGGCCACCAGCCCCAGGCCGCCGCCCACCAGGTACCAGTATCCGGCGCAGCCGCCGCGGGCGCGCATCGCGTGCATCAGCGCCCAGTTTTCATCCGTTGCCAGATGCACGCCAAGCAGCACCTGCCACCAAGGGCGCCCGGCGAACTCATCCCGCAGCGATGCCGTGATCAGCAGCAGCCGAAGGTTCAGCGCCAGCCCGGCCAGCAGCGCGGCCCCTGCGCCTGCGCCAGCCACCAGCCGCTCCACCGCGATAATTTGCGAAGATCCGGCGAACACGATGGTGCCCATGACCCCGGTCTGTAGCCCGCTCATCCGCGCCTGCGCGGCCAGCAGGCCAAATGCCAGCCCGTAGACGCCAACACCAACCGCCAGGGGCAGAATGTCTCGCAATCCCGCCGCCAGACGGCTGCGGACCGTGCTGCTTTGGGGAAGGTCTTGCAGGGTCATCAGTCGGTTCCTGTAGAAGCAGCGCAGTCATTGATCTATAATGAACGTATGTCTTTTATAATGAACGCCGTGGGCGTTCGTCAAGCCGAACAAAAGGTCGAAATACTGAACATGTCAGCGCCCCATCAGATGATCGCCGCGGCCATCCAGCGCGAGCGAAGCCGAGCAGGCAAATCGCTGTCGGCGCTTGCCGCGCAGGCGGGAATCGCAAAATCGACCCTGTCGCAGCTTGAGGCAGGCAATGGAAACCCCAGTGTAGAGACGCTTTGGGCGCTGGCAGCGGCGCTGGATGTCCCGCTGAGCCTGCTGTTTGAGACCGAAGCGCCCGCCACCACCTTGATCCGGGCGGGGCAGGGGGAGCCCCTGGAATCGGAGCAGTCGGATTTCACCGCGGTGCTGTTGTCGCGCTGTCCGCCGAATGTGCGCCGGGATATTTACCGGGTGGTGATGCAGCCGGAAGAAGTCCGCTGCGCCCAGCCGCATCCGCGCGGCACGGTGGAGCATATGCTGGTCTGCTTCGGGCAGATGCGGGCGGGACCGGACGGGCAGGAAGAGGTTCTGCAGCCCGGTGATTACTATACCTATCCCGGCGACCGCCCCCACAGCTATGAGGCGCTGCAGGCGGATACGCTTTTTCTGATGGTGATGGAGGCGCCGTGAGCTGCGGCGGGGTCAGAAGTCCGGTTTTACTCTGAACTTCAGCGACTCGCCGCTGTCGGGATGTTTGATCCGCAGCTCCTCGGAGTGCAGCATCAGCCGCGGGTGGTCCAGAGCCGTACCGCTGGCATAAAGCGGGTCGCCCAGGATCGGGTGGCCCAGCGACAGCATATGCACGCGCAGCTGGTGCGAGCGTCCGGTCTTAGGCGTCAGCCGCACCCGGGTGGCGCCGTCTTCGTATTTCATCACCCGCCAGTCGGTGACGGCGGGCTTGCCGGTCTCATGACAGACCATTTGTTTGGGCCGGTTCGGCCAGTCGACGATCAGCGGCAGGTCCACGGTGCCGCTGCGCGGCTCCAGCTGTCCTTCAACCCGTGCCACATAAGCCTTTCTCGCGGTGCGCTTTTCGAACTGCATCGACAAGTGCCGCTGCGCGTGGGGGGTGAGGCCGAACAACATCACGCCGGAGGTGTCGCGGTCCAGGCGGTGCACCAGCAGCGCCTCGGGAAACACCGCCTGAACGCGGGCGATCAGGCAGTCGGCCAGATGCTCGCCGCGGCCCGGCACCGACAAAAGGCCCGCAGGCTTGTTCACCGCCAAGAGCTGGGCGTCGTGGTGCAGGATGTCCAGCGGGTCCTGCGGCGGGGTGTATTCGCTTGAAACGGCCATGGCGCCTGCCTAGCGCCACCGGCGCGCGGGAGCAAGCACGGCCGGCACCCGCGCCCGTGAGGCTTTCCCTTGTGCCCCGCCATTTGCTAAATTGACACTGTCCCGGCGATCCGGTAACCGGCGCGCCTCACTGATAGACGGGGACGATGCATGGCACGCAAACGCAAAGGGCGCGATATTTCCGGCTGGCTGGTGGTGGATAAGCCTGCGGGGCTGACCTCGACAGCGGTTGTGAACAAGGTGCGCTGGGCGCTGGATGCCAAGAAGGCCGGCCATGCGGGCACCCTGGACCCCGAAGCAACCGGTGTTCTGGCCGTGGCGCTGGGCGAGGCGACCAAGACCGTCCCCTATATCACCGACGCGCTGAAGGCCTATACCTTCACGGTGCGGCTGGGCCAGGCGACCAACACCGATGACGCCGAGGGCGAAGTGATCGCGCAAAGCGATGCCCGCCCCACCGACGAGCAGATCAAGGAGGCGCTGCTGCCGTTCCTGGGCGAGATCATGCAGGTGCCGCCCAAGTTCTCCGCCGTGAAAATTGACGGCCAGCGCGCCTATAAGCTCGCCCGCGATGGCGAAGATGTGCAAATCGAGGCCCGGCCGCTGTGGGTGGAAGAACTGATCATGCTGGACCGCCCCGACGCGGACCACGTGGTGCTGGAAATGACCTGTGGCAAGGGCGGCTATGTGCGCTCGATCGCCCGCGACTTGGGGGCGGCTCTGGGCTGTTATGGCCACGTCAAGGAACTGCGTCGGATTTGGTCCGGCCCGTTTGATGCCGAAGACGGCATCTCGCTGGAGCGGATCGACGAACTGGCGAAATCGCCGGAACTCGACCAGTACCTGCGGCCCCTGGAGGAAGGCCTGGCCGATCTGCCGGAGCTGAAATGCACCCCGCAGGGAGCCGTGCGGCTGCGCAATGGCAACCCGGGCATGGTTATGGCCGCGGATGTGGAGTACGGCGACGAAGCCTGGGCCTCGCTGGACGGCAAGGCGGTGGCCGTGGGTATCTATAAATCGGGTGAGCTGCACCCCAGCCGGGTGTTTGTGGAGCCGGAGTGATCCGGGTTAGCCATAACTGGGGCCGTGCGGAAAACTGTCCTCGAAAGAAATCCCTCCACTGCTTAGGTCGCTGGAGAAACTGGCGCAGTTCCAGGTGGGTCGTGGCCGTGAAATAGAAGCTGGTCCGGTAATTGATCCGGGGGACCGCTTTGCCGCATCATGTTCGCCTTCCGGTCCGGGTGCCACTTTCAATACGGCCCAATGGCGCCAGTGGAGCCACCGAACCCGAAGAAAAGTTCGGTGTCACTTGCTATGGGGTTGCTCCCAACCATCTGTGGACCCGCAATGGCGTTATCCCCTGAAAGCTGCGCCGGACCTGCTTGGATCACAAACTGCGTCCGGATATTAAGGCCCGCATGATCACCCGCAGACACATCAAGGGCGATGCCCTCTCGACTGCCGTCTATTCGGACTGCGAAACCTACCGCTACAGCCTGACACGGGTTTGGGATCCGGCACGGCGGCGTGTGATGTTCGTGATGCTGAACCCCTCGACCGCAACCGAGGTGCAGAACGATCCCACCATCGAGCGCTGCGAGCGGCGCGCCCGTGCGCTGGGGTTCAGCGGTTTCAGAGCAACCAATATATTTGCCTGCCGGGTAACCGACCCGCGTGAGATGCGGCGGCTGGAGGCTCCGGAAGGCCCAGACAATTTGGCAGCGATTCTGGAAGGGATGGACTGGGCCGATACGGTGGTTTGCGCTTGGGGCACCCACGGCGCGCATCGCGGACAGGGCGCGCGGGTCGCAGCGCTGCTGAGATCCAGCGGCAAACAGTTGTATCACTTGGGGCTCAGCAAGGCAGGCCACCCCAAGCATCCGCTTTACATCGCCTACAGCCAGAAGCCGCAGCTGTGGCAGCAGGACTAAGATAACTTCAGCCTCTGTTAACCTGTGTTCTCGTTTTGTTTTGAACGCTTGTCTGCAATGTGGGATTGTGTTGACTGGTATATGTTTGTCCAGGGGTTGATCTGGCAATGTTGTGGTTGGCAAGTGTGCTGGGACTTGTAGCGGTTGGCAGTGCGGTTTTTGCAGAAACCGGGGCGGACGAAGATGACTCGGAAGCGCGGCGCGAGCCGGAGCCGGAGGGAGACGGTCTCGACGGCGGCTTTGTCGAGCCGGGTGGCGGATCCGTCACCGGTACGGAAAACGGTGATATTCTGTCGGGCAGCGAGGCGGCGGACAGCTTGTCCGGCGGTGCCGGGGATGACCAGATCGGCGGATACGGCGGCGGCGATTGGATTGACGGCGGCACCGGCAGTGACTCTCTTTACGGCCAAAATGGTGACGACAGCCTGTTTGGCGGAGACGGCCAGGACTTGCTGCATGGCGAGGACGGCGCCGACTGGCTGGAGGGCGGCGCCGGCGGTGACAGTCTTTACGGGCATTTCGGAAACGACAGCCTGCTGGGGGGCAGCGGGGCGGATCTCCTGCACGGCGGCCAGGGCCAGGATTGGATGGAAGGCGGTGCGGACGAGGATACGCTGCACGGCAACGACGGCGACGACAGCCTGACCGGCGGCGCCGGGGAGGACGCGTTGTTTGGCGGCTACGGCAATGATGTGGTGTCTGGTGCAGAGGACGGAGCGGAACAGGATTACGTAAACGGCGGAGACGGGGATGACACGCTGATTGCCGGTGCGGGCGATGTGCTGACCGGCGGCGCTGGTGCGGATCAGTTCATGGCTGGCAGCTGGACCGGCAGCACGGAGGCAGTTCAGCTGATGGACTACGACGCGGACGAGGATCAGCTGGTGGTCGTCTGGGAATTCGAAGACGGGGAGGAGCCCACGCTGGAGGTGCGGCAGAACCCGGATGATGCGGCGGAGCAGCTGATCCTGGTGAATGGCCAGACTGCCTTGCGGGTTTCCGGGGCCGAGGGGCTCACCGCCGGAGATTTGGTGCTGATCGACCCGGAATCGGTGGCGGGCACCGGGCTGCTGCCGCAATAGCCTTGGCATACGGCGCCTGCCAGTTAGCCTTTGCCTTTACAGCGTAAACATCATATATGCGCGCATCTGCCGTGATTCCGCGGCAGGTTTCTCCATGGGCCTGTGCTGGACGACATCCCGGCCTGAGCCATCCACTCTAACCTATGAAGGAGACCCCGATGTCGATCACTGCGGAAGAAAAAGCGCGCCTGATGAAAGAATTCGCAACCAAGGACGGCGACACCGGCTCGCCGGAAGTCCAGGTTGCCATCCTGACCTCGCGCATCAACACCCTGACTGAGCACTTCAAAACCCACAAGAAGGACAACCACGGCCGCCGTGGCCTCCTGAAAATGGTTGCTCAGCGCCGCAAGCTGCTGGACTACACCAAAGGCAAGGATGAGGCCCGTTACCAGGACCTGATCAAGCGCCTGGGCATCCGCCGCTAATCCGCGCTTATCCGGATTTTTTGACGCCCGTTCCGAAAGGAGCGGGCGTTTTCCGTCGCACCGGCATCCTTCGGCAACGGGCGGCTCCCGCGCCCGCAGGCTCCCCGGCTGCGCCTGTCAGCTTTTGAACTTGGGCATAGCCCGTGCTGCGCACGGGCGGTTGCCGCTTGAAGACGGTCGAGCCTTCGAAGGGCGAAGGCGGATCCGAAAGAGAAACGCCGCCCCAAATGGAGCGGCGTTTGGTCCGTTTCAGGGGCCGGCCGGTTTTACTCGCCGTAGGGCACCCAGATGTTCTTGACCTCCGTGGCCTCTTGCAGGAAGCACTTGGTCTGGTTCTGCATCCAGTCAGTTGCAGTTCCGTTGTTGACCCAGGTGCGCTTCAGATTGCCCGCGGATGCCGCTTCGATTGCCGCCGACAGATCGGAGGAGGAGAAGCTCCAAACTGCATCCACATTTAAATGCGAGGAAAGCGCTTTTGCCAGCTCTGCATGGCTGCCGGTCAGGATGTTGACCACGCCCGCAGGCACATCCGACGTGTCCAGAACCTGGTAGAAGTCGGTCGCGGCCAGCGGAAAGGCTTCGGAGGCTGCCAGCACCACCCGGTTCCCCATGGCAATGGCGGGCGCCATGGCAGAGACAAGGCCGAGAAGCGGTGCTTCATCGGCACAAAGGGCACCGATCACGCCAACCGGTTCCTTCATCGCCAGTGCGACGCCGCGGATCGGGACGCCATGCACTTGGCCGTCATACTTGTCGGCCCAGGCGGCAGCGGTGAACAGGCGCTGGATCGCGGCTTCGACCTCCTCCGTACCGGATTTCTTGCCGGTCATCGCGTCGATGCGGGCCGCAAATTCCGCGGCGCGGGCCGACAGGTTTTCACCGATGTAATAGAGGATCTGCGCGCGCAGATGCCCGCTGGTCTTGGACCAGCTTTGGGCACCTGCAGCGGCCTCTACTGCGTTACGCACATCCTTGCGGTTGGCAAGGCCCGCGTGGCCCAGCAGCGCGCCGGACTTGCCGTAAACGGCTTGGCTGTAGCCGCCGTCCGGGCGGGCCTGCTTGCCGCCAATATAGAGCTTTGCGGTCCGGTCCAGCGGATCCGCCGGGGCGCCGTTGCCCTCAAAAGGCTCCACCTTGGCCAGCGGTTTGGCCTTGGCCTTCGGGCGGGTGTAGGCCGCCAGGCCTTCCCAGCCGCCCTCGCGCCCGAAACCGCTTTCGCGCACGCCGCCAAAGCCTGCGGCAGCGTCGAACATATTGGTGCCGTTGACCCAGACCACACCGGCGGCCAGTTTCGGCGCCATGTCGAGCGCCAGGTTCACATTCTCGGTCCAGACGGTTGCCGCGAGGCCGTAGCGGGTGTTGTTGGCCAGCTCCACCGCCTCCGCCGGGGTGCGGAAGGTGCAGGAGACCAGGACCGGGCCGAAGATCTCCTCTTGCATCAGAGGATCGGCTGGCGACAGGCCCTCAATCAGCGTCGGCGGGTAGAAGCAGCCGCCTTCGGGCATCTCCACCTGTGCCTGGTGCATGGTGCCGGCAGTGTTGGCGGCGACCAAGCTGCTGATGGTCTCGAGCTGCACCGGGTCGACAACCGCGCCGACGTCGACGCATTTGTCGAGCGGGCTGCCGACGCGCAGCCCGTCCATGCGGGCCTTGAGTTTGCTGTAGAAGCGTTCTGCGATGCCTTCCTGCACCAAAAGGCGTGAACCGGCGCAGCAGACCTGGCCTTGGTTGAACCAGATCGCATCGACCAACCCTTCGATGGCGGAATCGAGATCGGCGTCGTCATAAACGATGTAGGGGGACTTGCCGCCCAGTTCCAGCGTCAGCGCCTTGCCGCTGCCTGCGGTGGCCTCGCGGATCTTGCGGCCCACCGATGTGGAACCGGTGAAGGCGATCTTGTCCACGGCTGCCGCGGTGATCATCTCCCCCACGGCACCATCGCCGGTGACGATATTGACAACACCCTTGGGCAGACCCGCCTGGCGGCAGATATCGGCAAACAGCAGCGCGGTCAGCGAGGTGTATTCCGCCGGTTTCAGCACCACCGTGTTGCCCATCGCAATGGCTGGGGCGATCTTCCAGGCCAGCATCAGCAGCGGGAAATTCCAGGGAATGATCTGCCCGCAAACGCCCAGGGCCTCGGCACCCGGCAGTTCGCTTTCCATCAGCTGGGCCATGCCAGCATGATAGTAGAAGTGGCGCTGGGCCAGGGGAATGTCGATGTCGCGGCTCTCGCGGATCGGTTTGCCGTTGTCCAGTGTCTCCAGCACAGCAAACAGGCGGGAATGCTTTTGCAGCAGCCGCGCGATGGCATAGAGGTACTTGGCCCGGCCCGCGCCGCCAAGCGCTTCCCATTTGCCCTGCGCCTTGCGGGCGGCCTCAACCGCAGCGTCCACGTCGGCCTGGGTGGCCTGGGTCAAGCTGGCCAATACTTCCCCGGTGGCCGGGTTCCTGCTGTCAAAGCCGTCACCGGCGGCGGTGTACTCACCGTTGATGAAATGGCCAAAGCGGCTGCCCTGATCAACCAGCCAGGCCTGCGCCTCCTCGGCGCTTTCGGGGGCGGGGCCATATTCCATGCTGTCGAAGATCTCTTTGATGGTCATGATACTGATCCTTTTCGCGGAACCGGTTTCCGGCACGGAAACCGGCCCGGAATTCGTGCCGAATTCCGGCGCCCTCACCCCATGGAGTGGCGGTAGCCGGCGGAGTATGCCCCGGTGACATGATGCTCCAGCTGGCGTTCGATATCGCCCAAGAGCGACGAGGCGCCGAAGCGGAACAGGTCGGGCTGCAGCCAGCGGTGGCCAAGCTCGTCCTTCATCAGCGCCAGGTACACCAGCGCGTCCTTGGCCTTGGAGATGCCGCCGGCAGGCTTGTAGCCGACGCGATAGCCGGTGCGGTCGTAATAGTCGCGGATCGCGCGGATCATCACCAGGCTGACGGGCAGGGTGGCGTTGACGCTTTCCTTGCCGGTGGACGTCTTGATGAAATCGGCGCCCGCCATCATGCACACCAGCGAGGCCCGGGCCACATTGCGCAGGGAGCCCAGTTCGCCGGTGGCCAGGATCGCCTTTACATGCGCCTCGCCGCAGGCCAGGCGGAAGGCTTTCATTTCGTCATAAAGCGCCTGCCAGTTGCCGGTCAGCACATGGCGGCGGGAGATCACGATGTCGATCTCCTCGGCACCGGCGCTGACGCTTTCGCCGATCTCGGCCAGCCGCAGGTGGAACGGCGAGAGTCCTGCCGGAAAACCGGTGGAAACTGCGGCCACCGGGATGCCGGTGCCCTCCAGCGCCTTGACGGCGGTCGGGACCATGTCGTGGTAGACACAGACCGCTCCGGTGGTGAGCCCCTCCATCCCCAGGCTGCGCAGAATGCCGGCATTCACTGGCTGGCGCGCCTTGGCGCACAGGCGGCGGACACGGCCTTCGGTGTCGTCGCCGGACAGGGTGGTGAGGTCGATAAGGCTGATGGCTTTCAGCAGCCAGGCCGCCTGATGGTCTTTCTTGACACTGCGGCGGCCCGGCAGGGTGGCGCAGCGGCGTTCGATGGCCGAGGTGTTGGCCTGCACGGCAGCGACCCAGTCCAGGTCCAGCTCCATGCCGGGATTGCGCGGCTCAGCCAGCTGCGGCAGCTGCGCGCTTCTTTCAGCGATATGGCTTTCCATTGGGGATCCTCAGAAGAGTTCCGTGCGAAAATCGCACGGGTGCGGCATATTGGCAAGCGAGCGCCCGGGGGCTGCCGTCAGGTTTTTTGACTAAATGGACAAATTTCAGGCCCGGGCGGCTGCCGCCGGCGAGTTCATGCCATTGTGGACAGGCCGCGGGGCGCAGAAATCGTGTTTTGCGATTCTGCGGCCGCCGCCGCGCGCATTCCGGTGGCAGAATCGGCCCCGCATGCTAAATTTAGCGGTATGAGCAGTGCAGAACCCTATATCAGCGAAAATCCGCGCCCGGAAACCCGGCCTGTGATCCGCCAGCTGGATGACAGCGCCATCAACCGGATTGCCGCCGGCGAGGTGGTGGAACGGCCCGCATCCGCCGTCAAGGAACTGGTGGAAAACGCCATCGATGCTGGCGCCACGCGGATCACCGTGGAGATTGCCGATGGCGGCAAGACGCTGATCCGGGTGACGGATGACGGCTGCGGCATGACGCCGGAGGATCTGCCGCTGGCGCTCAGCCGCCATGCAACTTCCAAGATCGACGGCTCTGACCTTTTGAATATCCACACCTTCGGCTTCCGCGGCGAGGCGCTGCCCTCGCTTGGCGCGGTGGGGCGGCTGACCATCACCAGCCGCGCGGCCGGGCATGAGGCGGCGCAGATCCGGGTGTCCGGCGGCAAGCTGGAGCCGGTGAAGCCGGCAGCGCTGCGGGCAGGCAGCGTTGTCGAACTGCGCGACCTGTTCTTTGCCACGCCGGCACGGCTCAAGTTCATGCGCACCGACCGGGCAGAAGCGCAGGCGATCTCCGACACGGTGAAACGGCTGGCGATGGCGGAGCCCTCGGTCGGCTTTACCCTGCGGGATGTCTCGGGCGGCGGCGACGGGCGGGTCACATTCCGTGCCGATCCGCTGTCGGGAGATCTGTTTGACGCGCTGCACGGGCGGCTGGCCTCGGTACTGGGGCGGGAGTTTGCGGAGAACGCGCTGAAGATCGACGCCAGCCGCGAAGGCATCCGGCTTTATGGCTATGCGGCGCTGCCGACATACTCGCGCGGGGCAGCGGTGGCGCAGTTTCTTTTCGTGAACACGCGGCCGGTTAAGGACAAGATGCTGACCGGTGCTTTGCGTGCGGCCTATTTCGATTTCCTGAGCCGCGACCGGCATCCGGCGGCGGCGCTTTTCATTGACTGCGACCCGCAGCTGGTGGACGTGAACGTGCATCCCGCCAAATCCGAGGTGCGCTTCCGCGATCCCGGCTTGGCCCGCGGGCTGATCGTCTCTTCCCTGCGCCATGCGCTGGCGGAGGCCGGGCACCGCGCCTCGACCACTGTGGCAGGCGCCACGCTGGGGGCGATGAGGGCGGAGCAGCCCACGGCAACCGGTGCGCCGCGGGTCTATCAGATGGACCGGCCTTCCTATGGCGCGCGCAGCCAGTCCTATGCGGCGCAATCCCCTGGCCAGCCGCACCCGGCGTCCTTTAATGCGCCGCCATCGCCGGGGTTTGCCGAACTGGCAGGCGCCTACAGCGGCCGGGTGACGGAAGCCGCAGAACCTCCAGCGGCCCCGGGTCAGCCGTCGGATACGCCCGAGCGTGCCGCGCCCGGGGCCGAAGCCCTGCCGCTGGGTGCGGCCCGCGGCCAGGTGCATGAGAACTACATCATCGCCCAGACCACAGACGGCATGGTGATTGTCGACCAGCACGCCGCGCATGAGCGGCTGGTTTACGAGAAGCTGAAACGCCAGATGGCCAATAACGGCGTCGCTGCCCAGGCTTTGCTGATCCCGGAGATTGTCGAGCTGAGCGACAACGATTGCGCCTGCCTTCTTGGGATGGCAGACGAACTGGCCAAGTTCGGCCTGGGCATCGAGGCGTTCGGCGGCAATGCCATCGCGGTGCGTGAAACCCCGGCGATCCTTGGCGAAGTTAACGCAGAGGCGATGATCAAGGACATCCTGGATGAGCTGTCGGACCAAGGCGAAAGCCAGCTGGTGCAGGCCAAGATCGAAGCAATCCTGAGCCGGGTCGCCTGCCACGGCTCAATCCGCTCCGGCCGCCGGATGCGGGGCGAGGAGATGGATGCGCTGCTCAGGGAGATGGAGGCGACGCCCCATTCCGGCCAGTGCAACCATGGCCGCCCCACCTATGTGGAACTGAAATTGGCGGATATCGAGCGCCTGTTCGGGCGCAGCTGAACAATAAACCTCGGTCAAGAGGAGAAGAGCAGTGACACTGGAAGAGGCCCAATGGGCCATCTACGCGCTGGCCGGGCTGGCGGTGCTTTTGGCCTTGGCCGGGCTGCGGCTGCGCGGCCACGCAAGGCGCATGGAGCAGCTCAACGCCGATTTGCGCACCCACAACGCGGGCTTGCAGGCGGAAGCGGCGCGGCTGCCGGACCTGGCGGATGAACTGGCCACCCTGCGCCGCACAAGTGAGAACGAGCGCGCCGCCCGCTACCAGGCCGAGGCCCAGGTGCAGGCGCTGAAGGCAGAGCACAAGGCGCGGCTGGAAGAGCTGCATCAGATGAACCAGCAGATGGAGCACAAGTTTGCCTCGCTGGCCAACGGCGTTTTGAAACAGAACTCCGAGAGTTTCCTGAGCCTGGTCAGCGAACGCTTTCAGGCGCACAGCAAGACAGCGGATGCTGATCTGGCCAAGCGCCATGCTGCGATTGAAAGCCTGGTGAAGCCGCTGGACCACAAGCTGGGTCAGTTCGGCGAGCGCATCAAGGAGATTGAGCAGGCCCGCAACGAGGCTTACGGCGCGATCCAGGTGCAGGTGAAACATCTGGCCGAAGGCCAGGCCATGCTGGGCGGCGAGACCCGCAAATTGGTGCAGGCCTTGCGCGCGCCCAAGACCCGCGGCCGCTGGGGCGAGATGCAGCTGCGGCAGGTGTTCGAGATGGCCGGCATGGCCGAACATGTCGACTACGAGCTGGAGAAAAGCGTGGGCACCGATGACGGCCTGCGCAGGCCCGACGCCGTGGTCCGTATTCCGGGTGGCAAGAGCATCGTGGTGGATGCCAAGACCCCGCTGGAGGCCTACCTGGATGCGCTGGAGGCAGAAACGCCCGAGCAGCAGCAGGCGGCGCTGGCCCGTCACGCAAACCATGTGAAGACACACGTCCGGCAGCTTGCCTCGAAATCCTATCAAAGCGCTCTGGCGGAAACGCCGGACTTTGTGGTGATGTTCATTCCTGGCGAAACCTTTGTGTCAGCCGCGGCCGAAGCGGATCCGGGGCTGATAGAATTTGCTTTTGAAAACAAAGTTTTGATTGCCACGCCAACCACTCTGATGGCTCTGGTCAAATCCATTGCCTATGGCTGGCAGCAGGAGAAGATGGCAGAGAACGCGGTCGAAGTGCAGAAGACCGCCAAGGAGCTTTATGACCGGCTGGCGACCTTCTCGAAAAACCTGGCCTCGGTCGGGCGGTCGCTGTCTTCCTCTGTGAACAACTACAACAAGGCGGTGGGCTCGCTCGAAGCCCGGGTGCTGCCCTCAGCCCGCCGGTTTGAGGCGATGGGCGTTGTGGCAAACGGGGCTGAGCTGGAAGATCCGGGCCAAGTGGAAGTCGAGCCGCGGCAGGTGGCGCTTTTGACGGAGGAGTAGATGCGGCTGCTGCAGGCGCATGCAACGGCAAGACCACAGGAGCCGGCGCTGCTGACTGCAGCTGAGGTGGAAGCCGAACGCATTGTTGCGCTTTTGCGCATTGCCGTGGCGCTGGGCCTGATGCTGGCAATGATGCTGGCCATAGATTCTGTGCGGGCAATTGAGGAGCCGCATCTGCGCCGCCAGATCGGGCTGGCGGCGGCCACGCTGCTCTCCTACCTGACGGTTGGGGGGCTGATCTATTGGGCGATCGGAAAAGGGCTGTTCAAGCCTTGGATGATCTGGCTGGCGGTCCTGGCAGACTGCGCCTTTCTGTTGCTCAACACCTTCCTGTCGCTGGTGAATACCGGGGTGCCCGGCGGTGCGCTTTTTGTGATGCCCGCCGTGTGGATGGCGCCGGTTGTGCTGGCCTTTGGCGTGCTGCGGTTCAACCCTTTGCGGCTTGCCGTGATGCTGGTGCTGATTGCTGCGGGGCTTGGCTGGATGATCCTGTGGCAGCCGCCGCAAACCACGCCGGATCTTGCCGGGCGGATCGCCCTGTCCCTGGCGCCGCCGCCCAACGTCATGCGACTGGTGATGCTGTGTCTGGCAGGTGCAGTTCTGGTGGTGGCTGCGGTGCGCATGCGGCACCTGCTGCACCGCTCGATTGAGGAAGCGCGGCAGAAGGCGAACCTGACCCGCTACCTTCCGGCCCAGCTGGCGGGCCGCCTGGCGGGCGGCGGTCTGGAAGCGCTTCAGGCGGGCCGCCAGCAGCCAATGGCAATTCTTTTCATCGACATCCGCGGCTTTACCAGCTGGTGCGAGGGGCGTGAGCCGAAGGAGGTCAGCGCTTTGATCACGGAATTCCGCGCCCGGGTGGAAGATGTCGCGGGCCGCACCAGCGGGCTGATCGACAAGTACATTGGTGACGCGGCAATGATCCTGTTTGAGGGGGAGCATGCGGCGGCGCGGGCGCTGGATTGTGCCGAAGGCCTGCTGGCGGACGTTACCGCATGGTGCCGGATGCGGGAACAGGCGGGCGGCGCCGGGCTGGCCGCCGGGATCGGGGTGCATTGGGGCGAGGTCTTCTCAGGCGTGACGGGCACTCCCGAGCGGCTGGAGTACTCCGTCTTCGGCGACACGGTGAACACCGCAGCGCGGCTTGAGCAGCTGACCAAGGTCCATGGTATGGCGCTGATTGCCTCTGAGGCGCTTTTGCGGGCAGCCGGGGCAGAGCCCGCGCGCAACGGCTGGACGGCGCTGCCCGCGGAGGTCTTGCGCGGGCGCAGCAAACAGCTCGCGCTCTTCGGCAAGGCGCAGGGCTGACCGCCGCCCCATTTGCCCCAGATCAAAGACTTAGGCGTTTGGCCCGCGGTTTGATATGCTGAGGCAGCGAACAGAAGGAGTGGAGCAATGCTGGAGATCTCAGTCCGCAAGGTGGCGCAGGTGGCGATGATGGCCCGGGAACTGGGCCGCGCGGAGGGTGAGCTGCGCGCCTTCATTGACCGGATGAGCGAGGACCAGCAGGCGGAACTGGTCGCAATTATGTGGGTCGGGCGCGGCAGCTTCGAGCCGGAAGAGCTTGGCGATGCGATCTATACTGCCCGGCAGGAAGCGACCACTCCAACCGCGGATTACCTGCTCGGCACCCCGCATCTGGCCGACAATCTGGAAGCCGGGCTGGAGGCGCTGGGCATCGACGTGAATGAAGTCGAGGAAGACGTGATCGGCCGTTGAAGCCAAGCCGCCGCGCATTCTGCGGGCGCTAAGGCCCTCGGCAGGCAGGGCGGCGCAGTCATCGCGCCATTTGTCTTTGCCGCAGCAGCCGGGGCGCTGCCCCGGACCCCGGGATATTTGAGGCCAGAAGAATAGAGGATATTGGCGCGTGCCCGCTGGTTTCCGCCAGCGGGCACGCTGGGCTGTCAGCTCTTGCTGTCAACAACCTCAAGGTGCTGCGCCAGCTTGCCGATTTCCTCCATCCATTTCGCCACCAGGACCGGATCGCTGGGCGCGGCGTGGACACCGGCGGCGATCTTGCCGTTCATGGCGGCTTCGATGGCGAAGGACACCGGGTAGGACACCAGGCGCGCCATCGCAGTGCCGCGCGCATCGCCCCAGGCATCCATCACATAGGTTTTGTGCCAGACCTCGGTGCCGTCTTTTTCGGCCTTCAGGCCCACGCAGAGGACAACCCGGTCCGGCTCGCCTTCGTCGTAGGCGTTTTCGGCCCAGAACTGGTCCGACATTTCCTTGAGGCGGGCATCGCCCTCGGGACCCGAAAGCGTCTCGACCTCCTTGAACACACCCGCCCAGGCGTCTGCCCAGCCGTTGAGGCGCAGGGTGCCGCGGACGAACTCTTTCACTTTCCAGTCTTTGCCGAACTCATACTGGGCAATGAAGGGGATCGAGTCACGGTTGGGGTAAACCTCGAAGCTTTCGGGCGCGGGCAGCGGCGCCTCGTAGGAGGAGATCGCGTCCCAGGGGCGGGCAACATCCAGCTCCTTGAAATCGCGGATCGACTTGGAGGGGGAGCGCAGCGCCTTCAGCACCCCCAGCGGCGACCAGCTGAATTTGTAGCGGAACGGGTTCGGCGTTTTGGGGATGCCGCCGCAATAGGAGATGAAGCTGATCTCGTTACCGGCGTCATAGGCATCAGAGGCCTTATAGTCCGCGACCAGCGCGTGGGCCATCAGGTGATCGATGCCCGGATCCAGCCCGACCTCGTTGATCAGGCAGACGCCGGCATCCTTGGCCTTCTGGTCCAGGGCGCGCATTTCCGGCGCGATATAGGAGGAAGACACGAAATGCGCGCCGTGCTCGATCGCCAGTTCGGCCAGCGCCACGTGCCAGTCGCCCGGCAGCATTGAGACAATGATGTCCTTGGGGCTGAGCATCTGGCCCAGGTTGGCGATGCTGAAGGCGTGGATGTTGGTGGTCAGGTCGCCTACGGCTTCGCGCGCCTTGTCGGTGGTCCGGTTCCACACCGCCACATCGTGGCCCGCTTCCAGCAGGCGGCGCAGGCCGGGGATTGCCGACAGGCCGGTGCCGCACCAGTGAATAGTCATGAGAGTACTCCCTTATCCGAATTTCAGTTTGGCCGCGACGATCACCAGCACGGCAGTCACGGCGCAGATATTTGCCAGGATCAATGGCCAGTCGCCCACCATCACCCCATAGGCCAGCCACAGAGAGACCGTGGCCAGGAACATCAGGTTCGACGGCAGCGACAAGCCGGAGGTGTCTCGGGACGCCCAGGCCTTCCAGGCCTGGGGGATCCAGCAGACGGTTCCAAGAAAGGCCGCCAGATAACCGACGTAAGGCGCGATCATTCGGGCAGGTGCTCCAGGAAGGTCGCCTTGGCCCGGCCCCAGACTCCGCTCTCCAGATCGGTCAGAGCCTGCAGCGAGGGCAGCAGCTGGGCAGCATAATCCTCAGAGCTCTCCACCGGCAGCATCGACGGCAGGTTGTCGATGGCCATGACGTCAAGCACCGGAGTTTCGGCAACGCGCAGCACGGGGGCATTCCAGGTGGTGGCGCGGTCATAGACCGGCACCGGGTTGTAATCGCTGTCCGGATCGCAGGCGACATCGCCGATGGCGGTCAGCTTGCGCTCTGCGATCAGTGCTTCACGGGAAACAAAGACCGGAGTGCCGGGACGGGCAAAGATACAGTTCAGGAACAGATCATGATCCAGAATCTGCGGGAAGGGGCCGCCGTCGGCCGTTTCTGCCATGTCCCACTTGGTGACCTGCACGCCCATCGCCTCGCAAAGGTCAGCCGCGCCGGTGCCGACACGGCCGAGCGCGCCGATCACGATGGCGGTGGGGCGGCCCTTGTTCAGGGCATCAAGCTCGCCGCCAAGTTCGGCCAGCAGCGCATCCTTTCCACCATAGACGCCAACCGGCCCGCAGATCTCGCCGCGCTGCTGGGCGGCCCAGGCCTTGAGCGTCACGGCAGCGCCAGCATAGCCAGCCCAATAGCCAAAGGCGGCAACCCGGCGGCCGGTCTCATCGACCAGGTATTCAAGATCATAAAGCGTGCCGCCGCCAGCCTTGAACCGCTCCAGCAGCGCCTTGCCGGAGTGCTGGCCCTTGAAGGCATGACCGAACATGATGTGGCGGTGCGGCAGCGGGGTGCCGTCCTCCGGCAGCTCCTTTAGGCCGAAGATGATTGCGTCCGCAGGCGCCTGGGGCCAGGAGTTTTCCGGCGCAATATCGCAGCCCGCATCGATGTAGCCCTGCAACGGGATCGCCCGCACCGAGCTTTCCTCCACCGTGACCTTGATGCCCGCGGCCAGCAGCGCCTTGGCGCCTTCGGGGGTCAGGCCGACCCGCTCTTCGTTGGGGCGCTGTTCGGCCCGTACCCACAGATGCGTCATTGTCATGTCCTTCAAAGCATTCCCTTGGCATAAACCGCGCGGACGGATCCGCGCTGTTCCATTGCCGTCATGAAGTTCTGGATTTTCGGGAAGTCCGCCACGTTGACTCCGTCGCCTTCCAGCCAGGTGCAGACCACATAGAGGTAGCAGTCGGCGAGGCTGATTTCGTCACCCAGCACAAACGGGCCGCGCAGCCCGAACTGGCTGATGTACTCGCAGGAAGCCGCCATGGTCTGGGGTACCATCTTTTGCATGTCCTTCCAGCTGGCGCGCTCCTTGGCCCAGCGGGTGCCGCGCAGCTTGTGGGCGTGGTTCACATGCATGGTGGAGGCGAGGTAGAACATCACCTCGCGCATCCGGGCCAGCCGCACCGGGTCCTGCGGGCGCAAACCAGCCTCGGGCGACACATCGGCGATGTATTCCAGCAGCGCGCCGGTCTCGGTCAGGATGCCGCCCTCCACCGCCAACGCAGGCACCCGGCCCTTGGGGTTGATCTGGCCATAGGCCGCGCCGGTCTGCTCCTTGGCGGCAAAGTCGATCTCTACTGTCTCGTACTCGATCCCGGCTTCCTCCAGCGCGATGGCCACGGCCACCGAAATGGTGTTGGGGGCGTAATACAGCTGCATGGTCTTCCTCCCGTTCGGACGTCACAGATGTGTCTGGGCAAAATGCCGGTCCGGCGCTTCCAGATGCGGCACTGCGTTGAACAAAACCGGGCTCCAGTGGCCGCCGATGGGAAACAGCCGGTGGATCGAGGTATTCATGACTGCCAGTGCAATCCGCGCCATGCCGGCAGTGTCCAGCCCCATCGCCTGCCGCAGCGCCATCGAGATCAGGCCGCCCGACGTCACCACCAGGGCGGGGCCGTCGCCTGCGGCGATCTCCTCCAGCGCCAGCCGGGTGCGGGCCTCGAAGTCTTCCCAGCTTTCATAGGGCCGGGAGATTTGCCCGTCCGCCCAGGCGGCAAAGACCTTTGGCAGGTGCTCGACAAAGCCCTCGCGTTCTTCCGGGATCGGCAGCCCGTGCTGATCGCGCATCGCCTCGGCAAGGGTGAAATACTGCATCTCGTTCAGCCGCGGATCCTGAATCGCGCCGGCATAGCCCATTGAGGCCGCAGTCTCGATATGCCGGGTCAGCGTGCCGCAATAGACGCGCGGATGATGATTGCCGCTGCTGCGCAGATGCTCGCCCAGCCAGGCCGCCTGCTGGTGGCCCAGATCGCTCAGCCGGTCATAGCTCGCCTCATCCCGGGCGCTGGTGTTGGCCTGGCCGTGGCGGATCAGGGTGATGTGGGACATGCAGGGCAGCTCCGTTGTTACCGGTGGAAGTCTTAGGGAAGGTTCCGGGCAGAGGGAAGAGAGGGTTTGGGCACTGGTCCCATCAATTCCATTGAGGGCGGCAACGTCTTGGAGCACTGTGGGCCGGTCAGTACGGAGCCCCATCATGACCCTCGACCCTCAGCGATTTCTCGATGATCTGCATGTCTTGCGCAGTTTCGGCGCGTCTGGTGTGGGGAAGGGGGTGGTACGCCAGGCATATTCAGACGCCGACATTGCAGCGCGCAGATGGCTGGCCGGGCGGATCGAAGAGGCTGGATTGGAGCCGCATTTTGACCCTCTGGGCAACCTGTTCGGGCTGGCCGGAGAGAACAGCCTGCTGGTGGGCTCGCACAGTGACAGCCAGCCCGAGGGCGGCTGGCTGGACGGGGCGCTGGGTGTGGTGGCCGGGCTGGAGATTGCCCGCGCGGCCAAAGAAGCCGGAGGGCCACCTGTCTCCTGCGTCAGCTTTCAGGATGAGGAGGGGCGGTTCGGGGTGCTGACCGGCTCGGATGTCTGGACCGGCAAGCTGGCGCTGGAGGATGCGGACGGCCTCACCGACACCGCCGGCAGCACGCTTGCGGACATGCGGGCGCGGATGGCGGATCTGGCCGGGGATTTCCTGCCGCACCGCCGGTTCACCGGGTTTCTGGAGATGCATATCGAACAGGGGCCCTATCTGGAGGAGACCGGACTTGGGCTTGGCGTCGTGACGGACATCGTCGGCATCCGCGACATGCGGATCACGTTCGAAGGGCGGCAGAACCATGCGGGCACCACGCCGATGCACCTGCGCCGGGATGCGTTCCAGGCGCTATCGGCCTTTAATACAGAGCTGAACAGCCGGTTTGCCGGTGTGGTCACGGCTGCCACGGTCTGGACCATCGGCCATGTGGCGCTGCATCCCAATGCGTCCTCAGTTGTGCCCGGGCGCGTGGAGTTTTCGATGCAGTGGCGCGATGCGGATGCCGGCCGGCTGGCACGGATGGAAACGCTCATCAAGGAAACGGCGCAGGACATCTCTGAGGAGCACGGCGTCACGGCCCTGCTTGGTCCGGTGATGGGGATCGAACCGGCGGCGATAGACGCGCGGTTTCAGGCCGGGCTGGCTGCCGCAGCGGAGGAGCTTGCGCCCGGCAAGTGGCAGAAGATGCCCTCTGGCGCCCTGCATGATGCGGCCAACCTGGCCACGGTGATGCCTGCGGGGATGCTGTTTGTGCCTTCGATCGGCGGCATCAGCCATGCTTTTGACGAGGACACTGACGAGGCGGATCTGGTGCTGGGTTTGCAAGTGCTAGACCGTGCCGCCCGGTCGCTGGCGGTCTTAACCTGAGGGCGTGCAACAGGAGCAGGGCGCTCCCGCCTGTTCCCGGTCATCCTGCCGGATGACCCTCACAGTTGGGCCGGGCGCCGCGGGCGCGGCGCGGGTCAGGTCCGGCCGTAGCCGCGCTTCAGCATCCGCTTGCGGTGCTTGTCGGCGGCCAGAGACGCCTCGCGCAGGTTGCCGTAGATGTTGATAACGCTGCGCCCGTTGCCGCCGGCCACACCCCATTCGCGCAGCACGGAAACCTCGGAAAACAAGTTCATCGCCAGCTCGATGCGGTAGAACCGCGACGGGCGCGAGGGGGCTTGGCGGTAGAGCAGACAGGTGGCCATGAAGCGATTCTACGCGCAGCGATTCGCCCGGGCAAGAGGCCAGTGGCCGCGTTATTCCGCGGCCCTCCATCTGACTGGAGTAAGCGCAGGGTTTTCAGGCAGCTTTTCTGCTTTGGCTTGGGTCAGGCCCAGTCCACATCGCCCAGAAAAATATAGCCCGCGCCATAGATCGTTTTGATCAGCCGCGGGTTCTTGGGGTCCTCGCGCAGCTTGGTGCGCAGGCGCGAAATCCGAACATCCATCGCCCGGTCGAAACTTTCACCGGCAGCACCGCCAAGCGCCTCCTGCATCTGGGCGCGGGAGATCAGCCGCTTGGGGCTGTCCAGAAACAGCCGCAAGACCTCGCCTTCGGCGTGGGAGAAGGGGGTCTCGGTGCCGGTGGCATCTTCCAGCATGTAGCGGTCAAAATGGGCGGTCCAGCCGGAAAACCGGGCGGTTTCGCTGGCGGGCGCCGCTGTGCGGGGGCCGCTGCGCAGGCGGGCGCGGACCCGGGCCACGACCTCGGCCGGATCGAACGGTTTGGTGATATAGTCATCCGCCCCAAGCTCCAGCCCTGTTACCCGGTCCTGCACCTGGGCGCGGCCGGAGATGATGATGACCGCCGCCCCTTGTTCCAGCGCCAGCCTGTGCACCAGCGCCAGCCCGTCCGTGTCGGGCAGCGACAGATCCACCAGGCAGACGTCCGGTGTCACCCGGTTCAGCGCCGCCTCGAACTCGCGCGCGCGTGCGAAGCTTTGGGTCCGGAAACCCGCATCCTCCAGCGTTTCGGTCAGGATCCGGCGGATTTCCGGCTCGTCATCCAGGATGGTGACCAGGGGGGATGTCATGCGGCGGGCTCCGGTGCGATCAATTCGGACAACTGGTGGGTGGTGAAAGGTTTGCGCAAAACCGGCCCGCATTTCAATGCCTTGCGGAACAAAGGGTCGCTGACCGGCAATGAAGTCATCAGAATGCAGGGCAGGCCGGAGCCGTCGAGCCTGGAGGCCAGGTCGATGCCGGTCGCGGAGCCTTCCAGCTTGATGTCCGACAGCACCAGCGCGATGTCCGGCAGGTCGGCGGTCAGTGCGCTGGCCTCATCAACGCTGGCGGCTTCTATCACCGAATAGCCAAGGTCGATCAGCATGTCGCGGAAGGCGGTGCGCAGTTCCTCGCTGTCCTCAACCAAAAGCGCCATGCCGCCTTTGGCGTCGGGGGCCTGGCGGTAGGGCAGCCGCAGGGTGACTGAAGCGCCGGTCAGAGTGTTGCCCAGCCGCATATCGCCGCCCGCAAGCTTGGCCATGTCGTAAACCATCGGCAGGCCCAGGCCGGAGCCTTCGCTGCCCTTGGTGGTGAAGAACGGGTTCAGGGCCTTCTCCAGTGCCTCAGAAGAGAAACCGGGGCCGGTATCGGTGACGGTGATTTCCACCCAAGTGTGCCCTACCGCGTGGGCGCTGACGGTGATCTGGCCGGAGGTGCCGCAGGCATCGCGGGCATTCAGGATCAGATTCAGCAGCGCATCCTGCAACTTGCCGCTGTCCAGCAGCAGCACCTGATCCGGCATATTGTCGAGAATGCTGAGCCCCACGCCTTGCGGAAGCGACGGGGAGGCGAGGATTTTCAGCTCCCCCAGCAGCTCATGCATATTGGTGGCCTGCGGGCGCAGGGCGCGCTGGCCGGTCATCTCGGCAATCCGGTTCAGCAGCCGTCCGCCGCGCCGCGCAGCAGACAGCGTGCCTTGGACCATTTCCGCGGCTTCCCCGTCCAGGCCGATTTTTTCCAGCTTGCCCTGCATGCCCAGAATGATGGTCAGGAGGTTGGAGAAATCATGCGCCAGGCCGCTGGTCATCTGCGCCGCCATCTCGCGGCGGCGGGCCTGCTGCAGGGCAACACGGGCCTGGGTTTCCTCGGTCACGTCCATCGACAGGATGTAGACGCCGCCCTGCTGATCCGGTGTGAAGGCTACCCGGATGCGGCGGCTGCTGTGGCTTTCGGTGAATTCGAACACCGGGCTGCCGCCTTTGTAGGCGGCCAGCAGATGCGGCTCGATCCGTTCAAAGGCGTCAGGCCCAAGCGCGTCCGAGATGTGCATGCCCAGAATATCCGAGGGGCGGCTGGGAAAGACTGAACTGAGGCGGCGGTTGGTGTAAGTGTAATAGCCGTCCGCATCCACATGGGCGATATGGGCGGGCATCATCTCGGTGGTCAGCCGGGTGCGGCCCTCGATCTCGGTCAGCTGCCGCTTGGCCTCTTCCAGCGCGGTGTTGGCAGCCTCCAGCTGGCGGTTGGCCGCAGACAGCTCCTCGGTATAGGCGATCAGCTTTTCGGACAGCTCCTCCGACCGGGCGCGCAGCAGCTGCTCTGCCCGTTTGGTGCGGGTGATGTCAGTATAGACGGTGACCCATCCGCCCTGCGGCAGAGGCGAGCCTTCGATTGAAATCATTTGCCCGTTGGGGCGCTCACGCTCCAAGTAGTGAGCCACGAAGTTCAGCGCCTGCTCGACCCGGGTCCGCACGATCTCTTCGATATCTGTTTCCGGGGCATACTCGCCGTTTTCCGCCAGAAAGCGGATGGTGTCGGCAAAGGACGCCCCGGGCTGCGTCAGGTGGTCCGGCAGATTGAACATTTCCTGAAAGCGGCGGTTGCACACGGCCAGCCGCAAATCATTGTCATAAATCGACAGCGCCTGGGCGATCAGGTTCAGCCCGGCGGTGGTCATGGCGGCGTGCTGCTTATTTGTACGGTTCATGGCTCTCCCCGGCCCATGGCTAACACCGCTGTCGAACAGGGGCAAATTGCCATTCAGCCGCGGCGGATAAACTGTGCCGCCCCCGGCAGGCCAAACCCGCCTTCTGATTGCCGGATGCAAGCTGCGGCTGCCATTCCCGCGGAACCGCATTTCAGAAAGAATCACCGGGAAATCGATTCGGCCTGTCCCCGGTCTGTGCGCATCCCGCGCAGTTTCCGCCGCGGCAGCCGCATGGCGGAAAGGGTTCCCCGCGATACGCGCCGGGATGCCTTGCGTAACAAGCTGTAAAACAAGAGGAAGACGCCTGTTACAATTCGTAAGATTTAGGAAAACTTCAGGAAAAAGTTGACGGGCTAACCTGTGGCTGTCCCTAATCGGGGCCAGAACCGCGGACGGCGGTCAGTCCGGCAGCAACGCCGGAAAGGGAGGAAAAAAAGTTGGCTCAGATGCAGATGGGCGCCGAGGGGAAGCAATCCCTGCCGGCGCTGCTTCAACGCAATGCGGCGCAATTCGCAAACGCGCCGGCCTACCGGGAAAAGGAATTCGGCATTTGGCAATGCTGGACCTGGGCCGAGACGGCAAAGGAAATTGAGGCGCTGGCGCTGGGGTTGATCAACCTTGGCGTTAACGAGGGTGATTTTGTCGCCATTATCGGCCGCAACCGCCCCTATCTCTACTGGTCGATGGTCGCCGCGCAGGCGGTGGGCGCTGTGCCGGTGCCGCTCTATCAGGATGCGGTGGCCGAGGAGATGGCCTATGTGCTGGGCCATTGCGGCGCACGTTTCGTGATCGTGGGCGATCAGGAACAGGCCGACAAGGTGATCGAGATCCAGGATCAGCTGCATCAGTTTGAGCACATGATTTACCTCGATCCGCGCGGGATGCGGAAATACGACCACACCCAGCTGCACCAGTTCAGCCATATTCAGGATCAGGGCCGGGCGGCCCGCGACGAACTGACCGGCGAACTGGCCGCGCGCCAGAACAAGCTGAACTACGACAGCACCTGCGTGATGCTTTACACCTCAGGCACCACCGGCAAGCCCAAGGGCGTGGTGCTGTCGAACCGCAATGTGATCGAAAGCGCCAAGAACTCCGCCGAGTTCGATAAGCTGACCCAAAACGAGAACATTCTTTCCTACCTACCGATGGCCTGGGTGGGCGATTTCATCTTCTCGGTCGGGCAGGCCTACTGGTGCGGTTTCTGCGTGAACTGCCCCGAAAGCGCCGACACTATGATGACCGACCTGCGCGAGATCGGCCCGACGTATTTCTTTGCGCCGCCGCGGGTCTTTGAGGGCCAGCTGACCAACGTCATGATCCGGATGGAGGACGCAAGCACCCTGAAGCGCAAAATGTTCCACCATTTCCTGGCCCACGCGAAGGAAGTCGGCGGCAAGATTCTGGACGGCAAGCCCGTCGGCATGATGGACCGCCTGAAATACGCGCTGGGCAATGCCCTGGTCTATGGACCGCTCAAGGACACGCTGGGTTATGGCCGCATTCGCGTAGGCTACACCGCGGGGGAGGCGATCGGGCCGGAGATTTTCGATTTCTACCGCTCTCTGGGCATCAACCTGAAGCAGCTGTACGGCCAGACTGAAGCCACCGTTTTCATCACCGTGCAGCCGGATGGCGAAGTGCGTGCTGACACCGTCGGCGTTCCGGCGCCGGAGGTGGAGATCAAGATCGGCGACAACGGGGAGATCTATTACCGTTCGCCGGGCACCTTCGTGGAGTATTTCAACAACCCGGAATCCACGGCCTCAACCAAGGATGCCGAAGGCTGGGTGGCCACCGGTGATGCCGGCTTCTTCGAGGAAGGCTCTGGCCACCTGCGGATCATCGACCGCGCCAAAGATGTGGGCAAGATGGCCGACGGCAGCATGTTTGCGCCCAAGTATGTGGAAAACAAGCTGAAGTTCTACCCGGACATCCTGGAAGCGGTGCTGTTCGGCAATGGCCGCGACCGGTGTGTCGCCTTTATCAACATCGACCTGACGGCCGTGGGCAACTGGGCCGAGCGCAACAATATCGCCTACGCCTCCTACCAGGAGCTGGCGGGCCATCCGAAGGTTCTGGAAACCATCCGTTCGCATGTGACGCAGGTGAACAATTCTGTTGCGGAAGACCCGATGCTGTCGGGCTGCCAGATCCACCGCTTTGTGGTGCTGCACAAGGAACTGGATGCCGATGACGGCGAGATGACCCGCACCCGCAAGGTGCGCCGCCGCATCGTGGAAGAGAAATTCGATGATATCATCACCGCGCTTTACGACGGTTCGGAAAAGGTCTCGACCGTCACGGAAGTGACCTATGAGGATGGCCGCAAGGGATCCATCAAGGCGACGCTGACCATCGTCGATGCCGAAGTGAAACCGGCAGCGGTTCACAAGGTGGCCGCGGAATGACGCACGTATCTCCGGAAATGACACCGCCCCGTGCCGGGCAGGCCGGAACGGTCTCAGATCAGGTCGGGGTTAAGCTCAGGGTGGAAGGCCGTGTTGACCACCTGCTGAATCTTGAAGGGGGAACTGAACCCGTGTGTCTGCTCAATGATGGAGGCCAGGCTTTCGGATTGGCTGAGGCCCATCTGCTTGCATTCAAGTGCCATCTTCAGAAGGCAGGAATGCTCAAGTTCGCCGAACATAACTTCGATCTCCTTGCTGCTCGTTTCCCACAAGTATCGCATGGAAATCTTAAAATTTCTATGTGGCAAAAAAATGGAGGCCGTTGTTATGCTTGATAATTCCGAGAGCTACGTCACGGAAGACGGCCGCACCATCGGCGGCGTCGTGATGGAGATGAAAAACATCACCCTGCGGTTCGGCGGCGTGGTGGCGATCAAGGACATTTCCTTTGACATCCGCGAGGGCGAAATCCGCGCGATCATCGGCCCGAACGGCGCCGGCAAGTCCTCGATGCTGAACGTGATCTCCGGTTTCTATGTGCCGCAGGAAGGCGAAGTCTGGTTCCGCGGCTCCAGGCGGCCGCAGATGAGACCTTACGAGGTGGCCCGCCAGGGCATCGCCCGGACCTTCCAGAACATCGCGCTGTTTGATGGCATGAGCGTTCTGGACAACGTCATGACCGGGCGGCTCAACTACATGAAAACAGGCCTTTTTTCGCAGGCCTTGTGGAAGGGTAAGGCGGAGAAGGAAGAGACCGAGAACCGCGAGATCGTGGAGCGGGTCATCGACTTTCTGGAGATCCAGCACATCCGCAAGACACCGGTGGCGCGGCTGCCCTACGGCCTGAAAAAGCGGGTTGAGCTGGCGCGCGCGCTGGCAGCGGAGCCGAAGCTGTTGCTGCTGGACGAGCCGATGGCCGGCATGAACGTCGAGGAGAAGGAGGACATGTCCCGCTTCATCCTGGATGTGAACGATGAATTCGGCACCACCATTGCCCTGATCGAGCACGACATGGGCGTGGTGATGGACCTCAGCGACCGGGTCGTGGTGATGGATTACGGCAAAAAGATCGGTGACGGCACGCCGGATGAGGTGCGCAATAACCAAGATGTGATCGACGCCTATCTGGGGGTCAGCCATGACTGAGCCGCAGCGCAGCAAGACCCGGCCCTGGCAGGGTGACAGCCGTACACCCCCTGTGCACCCCCTGTGCACCGCCGCAGCGCAGAATTCCGAGGAGAGCCTCTAATGCCCGAACAACTTGTCTTTGCGATGGAAGTCACGCTGAACGGCCTGATGGCGGGCGTTCTCTATGCGCTGGTCGCGCTGGGGTTTGTCCTGATCTACAAGGCCTCCGGCATCTTCAACTATGCCCAGGGCGTGATGGCGCTGTTTGCGGCGATGACCCTTGTGGGGATCATGCAGGGGCAGGTGCCCTTCTCGCATGTGATCAACGCGGTCTTTGGCGGCCATGTCACCCATTTCGGCTGGAATGTGCCCGGGGTGCTGGCGATTGCCCTCACGGTGGCGGTGATGGTGCTGCTGGCTTGGCTGGTGCAGGTGCTGGTAATGAAGCATCTGGTCGGGCAGGAGCCGATTATCCTGTTCATGGCCACCATTGGCCTGGCCTACTTCCTGGAAGGCGTGGCCGACCTGATGTGGGGCTCCGAGATCAAGACACTGGACGTAGGTCTGCCGCAGGGCATCAACCTGTGGATCGACGAGACCACCTTCAACATGTTCGGCTACGGCTTCTTTATCGACAACTTGGATATCGTGGCGACCGTCATTGCGGCGCTGCTGGTGGCGGGCCTGGTGGCCTTCAGCCAGTACACCAAACAGGGCCGTGCGATGCGTGCTGTGGCGGATGACCACCAGGCGGCGCTGTCGGTGGGCATCTCGCTGAACTTCATTTGGGTGCTGGTGTGGTCGGTCGCAGGTTTTGTGGCGCTGGTTGCGGGCATCGTCTGGGGCACCAAGTCCGGCGTGCAGTTCTCGCTGTCGCTGATCGCGCTGAAAGCGCTGCCGGTGCTGATGCTGGGCGGCTTCACCTCGATCCCCGGCGCCATCGTGGGCGGCCTGATCATCGGTGTGGGCGAGAAACTGTTCGAGTTTGCCATCGGCCCGATGGTCGGCGGCGCCACTGAGAACTGGTTTGCCTATGTGCTGGCGCTGCTCTTCCTGGTGTTCCGTCCGCAGGGCCTGTTCGGGGAGAAGATCATTGAACGGGTCTGAGGCTCATATGATCTGCTCCCCGCGCGTTCAGCCCTCCAGCCGGCGGAAAGCGGCGATGACGATGGCGGCAAAGACGCTGGCCACCAGTGTGAAGGCGATGCTGAGATCGCCGATCACCTGCCCGGCAATGAATGTCAGCACGCCGGCGCCCAGCAGCCCGATCAGCATCAGCCCCCAGGGGCCGGGCGCGTCGCTGGACACCGCGCGCCGCTGCGGCGCGGCCTGGAACGGCGGCAGCACGGTAGCGTCCTCGACAGTTTCCAGCAGCCGGCCCTTGGCCACTGCATATTCGGATGCTGATATCCAACCCTTCTTCCGCGCGGCCTCCAGCCGCCGGATTTCCTCGAAAATCGCGGTCATTGGTCCCACTCACTTTACCCGCGCACAAGGTGGCAAAGAGATTTGGGCGAAATGTGGCGAAGCCGGGATTTCTGAAGAAGTGGTTAACGGCAGGGCGGCGGCATGAAAAAGATGATTGCCATCGTCAACGTGGTCGCCTGGGCCGGGTTCTGGGCCTTCGGCTATCTGGCGCTGACAGCGGAAAGCTACAGCGAATCCCAGGTGGTGACCGCGGCGCTTCTGGCCTCCGCCGGGCTGATCACCGGCATCATCGCCTATCTTCGGCTGGTGCGCGGCAGCGAGCGCAGCGGCTATGCCAAACCATCGGCGCGGATGACCCGCGAACAGCGTGACGCCGCGCAAGCCCAGTGGGGGCAGGTCGAATGAGTGCCGCCGCTGAAACATTCAAGACAGACACCCGGACCGGGTCCCGTTTGCAAGAGAAAGGGAGCATCTGAGACATGTTCTACCGTGAAGCCGGGGATTTCAAAGTCTCCTATGCAGATGACAGCCAGACCTTCCCGATCAAGTTCGACCGCTACCGGTACTATGTGGTGCTGGCGGTGGCCTTCGGGATCATTCCGTTCCTGATCAATGATTACTGGGCCAATGCGATCCTGCTGCCGTTCCTGATCTATTCGATTGCGGCGATCGGGCTTAATATCCTGGTCGGCTATTGCGGCCAGGTGTCCCTGGGCACCGGCGGGTTCATGGCGGTGGGGGCCTATGCCTGCTACAAGCTGATGACCGCCTTTCCGGAGGTCAGCATGTTCATCCACGTGCTGCTGGCGGGCGGCATCACCGCAGGGGTCTGCGTGCTGTTCGGCCTGCCGTCCCTTCGCATCAAGGGCTTCTACCTGGCGGTGGCGACGCTGGCGGCGCAGTTCTTTTTGGTGTGGCTGTTCAACCGGGTGCCGTGGTTCTACAACTACTCGGCCTCGGGCCAGATCAACGCGCCGGAGCGCGATACCTTCGGCATCATCATCACCGGCCCCAACGCGCCGGCCTGGGCCACCTACCTGTTCTGCCTTATCTTCCTGACCTTCTGCGCGCTGGTTGCCCGCAACCTGACCCGCGGCACCGTGGGCCGCAGCTGGATGGCGATCCGTGATATGGATATCGCGGCCGAGATCATCGGGGTGAACCCGCTGAAGGCCAAGCTGACGGCCTTTGCCGTCTCCGGCTTCTTCATCGGCATCTCCGGCGCGCTGTTCTTTGCGGTCTACCTGGGCGCGGTCGAGGTCGGCGAGGCCTTTGGCATCAACAAGTCGTTCCTGGTGCTGTTCATGGTGATCCTCGGCGGTTTGGGCTCGATCTTCGGCTCCTTTGCCGGTGCCGCCTTCCTGGTGCTGCTGCCGGTGGTGCTGAAGGTGGTGGGCGTGGACCTGCTGGGCTGGCCCACCGACATCGTGGCGCATTTCCAGCTGGTGATCGTCGGCGCGCTGATCATCGTCTTCCTGATCGCGGAGCCGCACGGGATGGCGCAGCTGTGGCGGGTTGCCAAGGAAAAACTGAGACTCTGGCCCTTCCCGCACTAAGGCGGGGCGGCACACACGCTGGCGGGGAGAAAACCAAGACCACCCCCGCCGAATGAAACCATCGGATAAGACCAAAGGGAGGATTTAAGCCGATGAAAAAGACACTGACCACACTGGCGCTTGGCGCCGCGATGGCAGCCGGTCCGGCAATGGCCGATCTGGTGTTCCCGGACCTCAGCTACCGGACCGGGCCTTATGCGGCTGGCGGCATTCCGTTCTCGGACGGCTACAACGACTATTTCACCCTGCTGAACGAGCGCGATGGCGGCATCGGCGGCGTCAAGGCCAAGGTGGTGGAATGCGAGACCGGCTATAACACCGAGAAGGGTGTGGAATGCTACGAGTCCACCAAGGGCCAGGGCGCGCTGATTTATCAGCCGCTGTCCACCGGCATCACCTATCAGCTGATCCCCAAAGTGACCGCGGACAACATCCCGCTGCACACCATGGGCTATGGCCGCACCTCGGCCGCGAACGGCCAGGTGTTCAGCCACGTGTTCAACTACCCGGCCAACTACTGGAACGGCGCATCGGGTGTGATCAACTACCTGCTGGAAGAGAACGGCGGCGATCTGAACGGCAAGAAGATTGCGCTGGTCTACCACAACTCCGCCTATGGCAAGGAGCCGATCCGCACCCTGGAGGAGCTGTCCAAGAAGCATGGCTTTGAGCTGGTTGCGCTGCCGGTCGACCATCCCGGCCAGGAGCAGAAATCGCAGTGGCTGCAGATCCGCCGCGACCGTCCCGACTATGTCGTGATGTGGGGCTGGGGCGTGATGAACCAGGTGGCGATCCAGGAAGCCGCCAACATCCGCTTCCCGATGGAGAACTTCATCGGCGTGTGGTGGTCCGGTGCCGAGCATGACGTGCTGCCCGCGGGCGACAAGGCTGATGGCTATAAGGCGGTGACCTTCCACAACGTGGGCCGCGACTTCCCGGTGTTTGACGACATCCAGAAATATGTCGTGGATGCGGGCAAAGCGGCAGGTGCCGGCGATCAGGTCGGCAACGTGCTGTACAACCGCGGCATGTATGCGGCAATGCTGGCCGCCGAAGCTGCCAAGACGGCACAGGAGATCCACGGCACCAAGGACATCACCCCTGCGATGATGCGCGACGGCATGGAAGCGCTGGTGATCGACGAGGCGAAGATGGAAGCGCTGGGAATGCCGAACTTCGGCCCGACCTTCAGCGTCTCCTGCGAAAACCACGGCGGTCCGGGTCTGGTTGGTGTGACCCAGTGGGATGCGGAGAGCAAGACCTGGTCGCTGATCTCTGACTTCAAACCGTCGGATACCGAAGTGATCGGCAAGCTGGTCGAGGAAGATTCGGCTGCTTACGCGGCAGAAAACAACATCGAACCTAACTGCAAATAACGGGCTCATGCCGGCCCCCGTCCCAGGGGGCCGGAACGAAACCGGCGCGGCGGCACGCTGCCGCGCCACTCAACGGGATCCCGGATCTGGTCCGGGACAGGCATGAGGACACGCTTTGATGCTGGATGCAGCGAACACCGCCGACGTGCAGGCCGAGACCCTGCTGGAGGTCAACAATATCGAGGTGATCTACAATCACGTGATCCTCGTCCTGAAGGGCGTGAGCCTGAATGTGCCCAAAGGCGGCATCACCGCGCTGCTGGGCGGCAACGGCGCCGGCAAGACCACAACGCTGAAGGCGGTGTCGAACCTGCTGCATTCGGAGCGCGGCGAGGTCACCAAGGGCTCTATCAAATACCGCGGCGAGGCCGTGCATGAGCAGGATCCGGCGGAGCTGGTGAAGAAGGGCGTCATCCAGGTGATGGAAGGCCGCCACTGCTTTGAGCACCTGACGGTGGAAGAGAACCTGCTCACCGGCGCTTATACACGCTCGGATGGCGGCGCGAATATCCAGAGAGACCTGGAAATGGTCTACAGCTACTTCCCGCGCCTGAAGGAGCGGCGGAAGAGCCAGGCCGGCTATACCTCGGGCGGCGAGCAGCAGATGGTGGCGATGGGCCGCGCGCTGATGTCGCGGCCGGAGACCATCTTGCTGGACGAGCCGTCGATGGGTCTGGCGCCGCAGCTGGTGGAGCAGATCTTCGAGATCGTGAAGTCGATCAATGAAAACGAGGGCGTGACCTTCCTCTTGGCGGAGCAGAACACCAACGTCGCCCTGCGCTATGCCCACTACGGCTATATCCTGGAATCGGGCCGGGTGGTGATGGACGGGCCCGCGGCGGAGCTGCGGGAGAACCCGGATGTGAAGGAATTCTACCTCGGGATGTCGGATGAAGGACGCAAGAGCTTCCGCGACGTGCGGTCCTACCGCCGCCGTAAAAGGTGGCTGAGCTGATGCGGGGAGATGACGTGATGAGCTTTTTTGACACGCTTGAAACCCGCAGCGCAGACGAACGCGCCGCAGATCTGGCCCGGGCGCTGCCGGAGCAGATCGCCCGCGCGAAAACCGCATCCGGGTATGCCGCGCTGCTGGACGGGGTGGACCCGGCCGCGGTGACCTCGGCTGAGGCCTTGGCCAAGCTGCCGGTGCTGCGCAAATCGGAGCTGAGCCGGGCGCAGGCTGAGAACCCGCCCTTTGGCGGCTTTACCGTGAAGCCCGCGCATGGCTTTGCCCATATCTTCCAAAGCCCCGGGCCGATTTACGAGCCGGGCGGGGTGGGCGGCGACTGGTGGCGGATGGGGCGGTTCCTGAACGCCGCCGGCATCGGCCAGGGCGATGTGGTGCAGAACTGCTTTGGCTACCATCTCACGCCTGCCGGCATGATCTTTGAAAACGGCGCGCGGGCGGTTGGCGCGGCGGTGCTGCCGGCCGGGACCGGCCAGACCGAACTGCAGGTGACGGCCGCACGCGACGTGGGCGCCACCGCCTATGCCGGCACGCCGGATTACCTGAAGGTGATCCTGGACAAGGCCGATGCGATGGGCGTGGAGCTGGCGTTTTCCAAGGCGGCGGTGGGCGGCGGTGCGCTGTTCCCCAGCTTGCGCCAGGAATACGCCGACCGCGGGATTACCTGCCTGCAATGCTATGCCACCGCCGATCTGGGCAATATCGCCTATGAAAGCGCGGCGATGGAGGGGATGATTGTTGACGAGCATGTGATCGTCGAAATCGTCACCCCCGGCACCGGCAATCCGGTGGCGCCGGGCGAGGTGGGCGAGGTTGTGGTCACCACGCTGAACCCCGATTACCCGCTGATCCGCTTTGCAACCGGCGATCTGTCGGCTGTCATGCCGGGTGTTTCGCCCTGCGGCCGCACCAACATGCGGATCAAGGGCTGGATGGGCCGCGCTGATCAGACCACCAAGATCAAGGGCATGTTCGTGCGCCCCGAGCAGGTGGCGGCGCTGGTTGAAAAGCATGACGAAATCGTCAAGGCCCGGGTGATTGCCAGCCGTGACGGCGAAATGGACGCGATGACCGTGCAGATCGAATCCGCTGGCGGCGACGAGGCGGCCTATGCCCGTTCGGTGATCGAAGTCCTGAAGCTTAAGGGCAAGGTCGAGGTTGTCGCGCCCGGCGCGCTGCCCAAGGACGGTCTGGTGATCGAGGACCAGCGCAGTTACGACTGACCCGGGCTGACCAGCTGAGGGAAACGGGCGCCGGATGCAGGCGCCCGTTTTCTGTTGCGCCGCCCGCCTGGGCCGCGCCGTGCTTTCCCGCTGGAATTTCTGACTGGAATAGTCGAAATAGGGCGGTGAGACCCATCATCCGGACCCTGACTGCCACAAATGACTGCTGCCAATGATCCCATAGAATACGCCCCGCACGGGCGCCGCCGCGGCGGCAAGGGCGGTGGCGGTCTGTTTGCAGTGATGGCTTGGATCGTGGCGCTGTCCTGCCTGCTGCCGATGGTGGCGGTGGCGCTGGCCGCGGCGTTTGGGGGAACGGAGACGATCCGTCATCTGGCTGAAACCGTGCTGCCGGGCTATACGCTGACGACGCTGGCGCTGGTGGCGATGGTCGGGCTTGGCACCTTTGCCATCGGCACCGGGGCTGCCTGGCTGGTGACGATGACGCGGTTCCCCGGCGCGCGCCTCCTTGAGGTTGCGCTGGTTCTGCCGCTGGCCTTCCCGGCCTATGTTCTGGCCTATGCCTATACCCACATCCTGGACCACCCCGGCATTGTGCAGGCCACCCTGCGCGAGGTGACGGGCTGGGGCCCGCGGGATTACTGGTTCCCCGAAATCCGCTCCACCGGCGGCGCGGCCGCGATGCTGGTGCTGGTGCTGTATCCCTATGTTTACCTGCTGGCGCGGGCGGCCTTCATGCAGCAGAGCGCCGGCGCCTTCCTGGCTGCCCGGGCATTGGGCAAGAATTCCTGGCAGGCGTTCTGGATGGTCAGCCTGCCGATGGCGCGGCCGGCCATTGCCTCGGGCGTGCTGCTGGCGGTGATGGAAACCATCGCGGATTTCGGCACGGTGTCCTATTTCGGAGTGCAGACCTTTGCCACCGGGATCTACACCAGCTGGTTCTCGCTCGGCGACCGGGGCGGCGCGGCGCAGCTGGCGCTGTGCCTCTTGGGCTTTGCCTTGACGCTGGCGGTGGTGGAACGCTCGACGCGCGGGCGGGCAAAGTACCACCATGCCGGCAAGCATCACACCCAGATGCCGCCGGCAGAGCTGGGCGGCATCAAGGCCGCTATGGCGGTGTTTTTTTGCGCGGTGCCGGTTGTGCTGGGCTTTCTGCTGCCGGCGGCCGTGCTCTCCCTGATGAGCCTGGAGTCTGAGCAGAACCTGCTCAGCCGCCGCTATATCGGGTTCACCAGCAATTCCATCATCCTGGCCTCGGCGGCGGCCCTGCTGACGGTGGCGGCCGCGGTCTGCCTGGGCTTCTATCAGCGCCTGAGGCCCGGCAGGCTGTCCTCCGCGGCGGCCTATTTTGCCCGGCTGGGATATGCGGTGCCGGGCGGGGTGATCGCGGTGGGGCTGATTGTGCCGTTTGCGGCGTTTGACAACGCGCTGGATGCCTGGATGCGGGAGGCCTTCGGGATCCGTACCGGGCTTTTGGTGACCGGCTCGATCTGGCTGCTGGTTGCGGCTTATGGCGTGCGTTTCATGGCGGCGGCGCTGGGGGCGTATGAGGGCGGACAGGCCACAATGCACACAAACATGGACGCAGCGGCGCGCTCACTTGGGCAGGGGCCGATGGGGATGCTGCGCCGGGTGCATCTGCCGATCCTGACGCCCAGCCTGCTGACCGCACTGCTGATCGTCTTTGTCGATGTGATGAAGGAGCTGCCCGCGACGCTGATCATGCGGCCCTTCAATTTTGACACGCTGGCGGTGCAGGCGCACCGGCTGGCAGCGGATGAACGGCTGGAGGGCGCCGCTGTGCCCTCTCTGGTGATCATGGCGGTTGGCTTGCTGCCGGTGATCCTGATCTGCCGCCAGGTGGGACGGCGGCGCTAGACGCAAGGATTCGGGAAATTCCCTGGCCCGGATCGCGGCCGGGGGGGACGGCTTATGCCGCCCACCAGGCTTCGATCTCGTCACGGGAAACCCGGTCTGCCGGACCCAGGCCCACAAGTACGGTTTCCTCCGCCTCGCAGCGCTTGGCCTCGACATGGCGGCCCACCACATGCAGCTCATAAGCGCCGCCGGTGGTCAGCACGAAGCCTTTCATCCGGTAGAGGCCTGCGGGCCGCTCTGCCAGCTTGTCCCCCAGCGCACGCCGGTCCAGCACGGTGCGGCTGCGGTGCTGCCAGGTGGCATAGGCGGGGTGGGCGGCAACCGCGCGGCCCTTGGGCAGCGGCACAATGTCAAACAGCAGCTCCGCCACGGGAGAGCCGTTCAGCACCGTCGGAGTGCGGGCGCCGGCCGATTTCAGCGCGGCGCCGAGCGAATCGGAAATCTCATCGCATTTGGTGGCGATCACCAAATCGGCGGCGCGGATTTGCTGCTCAGCCTGCGGCGCAACCAGCGGGTCGTTCAGCAGCGTTTGCGCATGTTCCGCATCCACCAGGGTGACGATCCCGCCATAGCTGAGGCCGGTTTCATTGAGAACGGAATTGACGATGGCAACCGGGTCGGAAATGCCGCTGGCTTCGATCACCACATGGTCCGGGTGTTCGGGGCGGTTCAGCACCTCCCGCAGCGCCGCTGCCAGGTCGTCGCCCATAGTGCAGCAGACGCAGCCATTGGTGAGAGCGATCTTTCCGCCGTCCGTGTCCTGGATCAGCGCGTCGTCGATATTTACCGCGCCGAAGTCATTCACGATCACGGCCAGCTTTTGCCCGTGATCCTCGGCCAGCAGCCTGTTGATCAGGGTGGTCTTGCCCGCACCCAGATACCCGCTGATAATCGTTACTGGCAACCGGTTCATAAGCTCTGGTCCCCCAGAGCGCGGCGTGCTCCTGACGGCATGTTTCCCCCCGAATTTTAAGATGCGCGAACGTATAGGCGTCAGGCGTAAACGGGTCTAGGAAAAGCTGGCGGGGCTTTGAACTTTTGCCGCCAAACAGCAGCTGGGCCACACGGGCCCCGGGCAAAGGTAAAAAAGCGCGGCTGGGGGGCCGCGCTTTCCCGGTTTTTGTGCGGGCTGGTGTTACTTCCAGCCTACGTCATTAAAGATCTTCTGTGCCTCGGGCAGGTTCCTGGCGACCTCCGACAGGTTCACGTCGTCCGGCTTGAAATGGCCAAGCGCTGCAATGGACGGGGCCAGGCCAACGCCCGGAACCGCCGGGTATTCGTCATTGCCGGCCGAGAAATACGCTTGGGCGGAATCGCTGGCGAGGTATTCCAGGAACTTGATGGCGTTGTCCTTGTTCGGGGCGTGCACGGCGACCCCGCCGCCGGACAGGTTCATATGCGCGCCTTCGGTGTTCTGCGACGGGAACAGCCAGCCGATCTGGTCGCGGTTTTCCGACACGCCCTTGACGTCTTTGCGGATCGAGCGGGCGAAGTAATAGCTGTTCGCCACGGCGATATCGCATTCGCCGGAAACCAGGCCGCGAATCTGGTCGGTGTCGCCGCCTTGCGGGTCGCGGGCCATGTTGGCGACGACGCCTTCGGCCCAGCTGCGTGCGGTGTCGGCGCCGTGATGGGTCACGATCGAGGCCAGCAGGGTCTGGTTGTAAGTGTTCTTGGAGGAGCGGATGCAGACCTTGCCCTTATAGGCGGGGTCGGCCAGGTCCAGGTAGGTCAGCGGCGGATTGGCGACCTCGTCCTTGTCGTAGAAGATGATCCGCGAGCGCTGGCTGAAGCCGAACCACTGGTTGTCCTCGTCCTGCAGATAGCCGGGCACGCGGGCCTCCAGCACATCGCTTTCGATGCTTTGCAGCACGCCTGCATCCTTGGCCCGGGTCAGGCGGGAGGTGTCGACAGTGATCAGAATGTCGGCGGGAGAGTTTTCGCCTTCAGCTGTCATCCGGGCAATCAGCTCATCCGCGTTGCCTTCAATGCGGTTGATGGTGATGCCGGTGGCCTCTTCGAACTCCGAGTAGAGCTGCTCGTCGGTGTCGTAATGACGCGAGGAGTAGATGTTCAGCTCGCCCTCGGCGGCGGCAGCGGTGGCAACGGCAGCGGTCAGTGCGCCGGCCAGTACGGTGGTAGCTTTCAGCATGTGATGTCCCGTTTGTTAATGGCTCTTTTCCGACTGAAATAGTCAATTAAAGAAATCTTCGCCGGATGCAATGAATTTCCGACAAAAGAAATCGGATAACTTGCCGCAGCACTGCTTGGGCTGGCGGTTGGGGCTTTTACAGGTCCGGGGCTGCTGTTGCTGGTTTACGCGCGGTAGGGCGGCCCGCAGGCCAGAGGCCTCTCCCGCCCGTCGCTGGACTTTTGGCAAAGTCCGCTCCCGTTGGGCGTGGCACCGCGCAAGGCGCGGTGCCACGCCCAAGGCCGCCAAGTAGTGCCCAGCGGCAGCCGGGGGGATCTGCGGGCGCGGGAGGGCTCTCTTGGCTGATTTGTAAAACACAGCCTCAAAACGCAAAAAAACCGCATCGGATGATGCGGTTTTCTGTAAGTCGCTGTGTCGGATCTTAACCCTGGCGCGCTTTGAACTTGCGCTGGGTCTTGTTGATCACGTAAACGCGGCCTTTGCGGCGCACAACCCGGCAATCGCGGTGCCGGTTCTTCAGCGAACGGAGCGAGTTCTTGACCTTCATGGTCTCTCTCCTTGTCTGCGGCGCGAACCAGCGCCTGGGTTAGCGGGTGCCGTGGCCGTGGCCAGGGCAGTGAATGGAATGGTGGGCGATACAAGGATCGAACTTGTGACCCCTTCGATGTCAACGAAGTGCTCTACCGCTGAGCTAATCGCCCACTCTGGCCTGCGCGCCATTCCTGCCCCTTAGAAGTGAAAGGGGCGCGGGGTGCCGCGCCGGTGAGGGGGTCTATAAATAGAGTCGCGCAGAGGTGCAAGAGCTTTTGACCGCAGAAATTTCCGCGATATGCTGTTTCTTGCACAAGAAGCACCGGAGCAAGGATGCCTGATACAGCGTTTTTCGTGATTTCCCCGCAGAAACTGGCCTCTGCGGTGGTTTTTGCCTCTCCCCACAGCGGTACCGATTACAGCGATTCCTTTCTGGCACAGTCGATTCTGGGGCGGAAAACCATCCGAAGCTCGGAGGACGCTTTTGTCGACCAGCTGTTCCAGGCGGCGCCGGAGTTCGGCGCGCCGCTGCTGACCGCGGTCAAGCCGCGGGCCTTTCTGGACCTGAACCGCTCGCCCGATGAGCTGGATCCGGCGGTGATCGACGGGGTGCAGCGGCGTGGGCAGAATCCGCGGGTGGCGTCAGGCCTTGGAGTGATTCCCCGGGTGGTGGCCAACGGGCGCGCGATTTACCGGGGCAAGCTGACCCTGGCCGAGGCGGAGCAGCGGATCAGTTGTTACTGGCACCCTTATCACCAAGCGCTGAAAGGGCTTCTGGAGCAGGCGCACCGGCGTTTCGGGCAGGCGATTTTGGTCGACTGCCACTCGATGCCGCATGAGGCGATCGACACCATGGCGCCAACCGGCACCGGCAAGCCGGAAGTGGTGCTGGGCGACCGGTTCGGCGCTGCGGCGGACAGCAGCGTGGTGGACCGGATCGAGGCGGCCTTTTCCGCGGCGGGGCTGAAAGTGGCCCGCAATACGCCGTTTGCCGGGGCCTATATCGCCCAGACCTACGGCCGACCGTCGCGGCGCCAGCACGCGGTCCAGATCGAGATCGACCGGGCGCTTTACATGGATGAGGCGAACATCCTTCCCAATGCAAATTTCGCGCCGCTGCAGAAGCTGCTGCGCCAGGTGACCGCTGAGATTGCGGCGATCGGGCAGAAGGAGATGCCGCTGGCGGCGGAGTGACCGGATGCGGTGCGAGGCCTACCGCAGGGCGCGGCCTTTCAGAATCGCACCCTCGCCGAACCGTTTCCGGATCGCATCCGTGGCGCGTTCCGCCTCTGCCCGTTGGCCGGCCTGCGGATCGAGCAGATCCCCGCTCTCATCGGCCTGCGATTCGGGCACCAGGTCCGAAATCCCGCAGCCCAGCAGCCGGTAGGGGCCTTCGTCGCCCACCTGGTCCAGCAGGCCGCGGGCGGTGCGGTAGATGCGGTCGGCGATCTGGGTGGGGCTGCGCAGCGTGACCCGCCGGGTCAGCGCCGAATGATTGGCGCGCTTCAGTTTGAGGGTGACAACCCGGCCCGCCAGATCTCGTGCCTTGGCCCGGTCCGAGACCTTTTCGGCCAGCCGCCACAAATGGCCGTCGAGCACCTCCAGGCTGGCGGTGTCCTCAAAGAAAGTGGTTTCATTGGAGATCGACTTGATCGGCGCATTGGCTGAAACCCGGCGCCGGTCCTGACCGCGGGCCAGGTGCCAGAGCCGGTCGCCCATGGAACCGAAACGGCTGTGCAGCGCCTCGCGGTCCCAGCGCAACAGGTCGGAGAAGGTGCGGATGCCTGCTTTGTCCAGGCTGGCCTGGGCCGCCGGGCCGATGCCCCATATCAGGCGCACCGGTTTGCCGCGCAGGAAATCGTCTGTCTCTGCCTTGCCGATCACCGAAAACCCGCGCGGCTTGTCGAGGTCGGAGGCGACCTTTGCCAGGAACTTGTTGTGGCTGAGTCCGATGGAGCCGGTGACGCCCAGTTCGTCTTTCATCCGCTTGACCAGCCGCGCCAGCATCACCGCAGGCGGCGCACCGTGCAGTTTTTCGGTGCCAGTGAGGTCCATGAAGGCCTCGTCCAGCGACAGCGGTTCCACATCCGGGGTCAGCTCATTCATCATCTTGCGGATCTCGCGGCTGACCTCGACGTAGGCGCTCATCCGCGGCTTGATCACCACCGCATCGGGGCAAAGCTTCAGCGCCTGAAACATCGGCATGGCAGAGCGCACGCCGCGGATGCGGGCGACATAGCAGGCAGTGGAAACCACCCCGCGCTTGCCGCCGCCAATGATCACCGGCTTGGTGGCCAGTTCCGGATTGTCGCGTTTCTCGACGCTGGCGTAGAAGGCGTCGCAGTCCATATGGGCGATGGTGAGGGAGAACAGCTCCTCATGCGCCTTGATCCGCGGGCTGCTGCAATGGGGGCAGCGCCGGGCGGGGAGGATCTGGCTCAGGCAGTCTCGGCAGAGGGCTTGCATGGTTTGTGGCGTGCTGTGGTTGTGGTGGGAAAAGTTTAGCTTGCGGCGGAGGGCTTGTCTTTAGCGCGGCGGATCGCCAAGTGACAGACCATGACATCAGCAGGCGAAGATTTTGCCGGTGCCAAACTGGCGGTGTTTCTAGGGCAGAACCTGCTGGTCATCCAGCGGGATGACAGGCCTGATATTCCCTATCCGGGCCATTGGGACCTGCCGGGCGGCGGCCGTGAAGCGGGCGAAACCCCGATAGCCTGCGCGCTGCGGGAAACACGGGAAGAGGTCGGGCTGGTGCTGCCGCCGGAGCTGCTGATCTGGTCCCGGGTGTACCAGCGGCCGCACGGGCGGGTTTGGTTCTTTGCAGCACATCTGCCTGCGGCGGCGGCTGGCGATGTCCGGTTCGGGGATGAAGGGCAGGGCTGGGCGCTGATGGCGCCGGAGGCCTATTGCGCGCACCCGTTGGCAGTGCCGCATTTCGCCGTGCAGCTGCGCCGGTATCTGGAGGCATGCGCCGGATAGCAGGGCCTGAAAGAAAGATCCCCCGCTGGAATGCGGGGGAAGGTGACGGGCCTCAGGAAGAAGAGCCCGTCTGGGGAGTGTCTCATCCGCAGAATCGCGCAGCCGCTGCCGTTTCGCAAAGTTTGCGGTCCCGGGCGGCGGCAGCGGCTTTTTCCGGTGTGCCTTCCGGGTCACAGGACGATTTGGCGCAGAAGATGGTGCCGCGGCAGGTTTCGCCAGTGAAAAGAGCGTGTTGACGCTGGGTGAACTGAAGGGTGGGCGGCAGGGCGCGCGGAATAGATGTGTCCGCCGCACATTATTATTTCTGCCTGTTTTTTTGGCAAAGGCCTGGTTGTGCCGTCTGCGGCGCAGGCGCATTTGTGCTGCCGGCCGCCTTGGCCGCGCAGTTGCGGTCAGACCTGCGTGCCAGCCAGTTCGGCCAGGATGGCCTCAGCCGCGGCGCGGGGGCTTTCTGCTGTCCAGATCGGGCGGCCCACGACGATATGGTCTGCGCCGTCTGCGATGGCGGACGCCGGGGTGGCGACGCGTTTCTGGTCGCCCAAGGCGGCTCCGGCGGGGCGGACGCCCGGGGTGACGATCAGCTTGCCCTCCGCCTCTGGCAGAGCGCGGATCAGCGCGGCTTCCTGCGGGCTGGCGATGACGCCGTCGGCGCCGGCGGCGAAGGCGTTGCCTGCGCGTTCCAGGACCAGGTCCTGCACCGTGCCCTGCTTGATCAGCGCCCCGTCCAGATCCTGGCGGTCGAGCGAGGTGAGGATGGTGACGGCGAGGATCTTGAGGTCCTTGCCAGCCGCGCCTTCCTTGGCGGCGCGCACCACGTACGGGTCGCCATGCACGGTGAGGAAGTCGATGTCGAACTGCGCGAGGCCCCGCACCGCGTTTTCCACGGTGGCGCCGATGTCGAACAGTTTCATGTCAAGGAAAATGCGCTTGCCGTGCTCCTGCTTCAGCTCATTGGCCAGGGCCAGGCCGCCGCCGGTCAGCATACCAAGGCCGATCTTGTAAAAGGAGACCGCATCGCCCAGCTGTTCGGCGAGCTTCAGCCCTGCCAGGGCGTTGGGGACGTCCATGGCAACAATCAGGCGGTCGTCGGCGCGCGGGGCTTGGGTCATGGGATCGTCCTTTGTGGCAGCTGTGGCGTGAAACTGGCGTTTCATACGCAAGGGGCGGGCATTCGGCAAGGTGGCGCCGCGGCAGGCGGGCGCTCCCGCATCTGAACAGGCCCCGTCCGGGGCCTATTGCAGATTTTGGGCCCGGCGCCGCGCTGCCGCGCGGCGCAGTTGCGTCCGGGGCTGCGGGCAGGGGGCAAAGTTGACGCAGGTCAGGGATTTCCTCACCTTTTGCGGGCATGATGATCTTGAAGCGGCGGCAACGCTTCCCACATCTAATGCCGAGGCCCGGACCGGGGCGTGCCGCAAAGCGGGCGCTGCCAGCAACGCGGGCGCTTGAAAAAGGAGAGCAAGATGGACTTGAACAAGTTCACGGAGCGTGCACGGGGGTTCGTGCAGGCAGCGCAGACGATTGCGATGCGCGAGGGGCACCAGCGGCTGGTGCCAGAGCATATTCTGAAAGCATTGATGGACGACGATCAGGGACTGGCAAGCAACCTGATCTCCCGCGCGGGCGGTGTGCCTGCACGCGTCGCAGAGGCCGTTGATGCGGCTGTTGCCAAGCAGCCCAAGGTGAGCGGCGATGCCGCGCAGATCTATCTGGACGGCCAGACTGCCAAGGTGCTGGATGAGGCCGCCAGGATTGCCGAAAAGGCGGGCGACAGCTTTGTGCCGGTGGAACGGCTGCTGATGGCGCTGTGCATGGTGAAATCCAAGGCCAAGGAGGCGCTGGAGGCGGGTGAAGTGTCCGCCCAAAAGCTCAACGAGGCGATCAATGATATCCGCAAGGGGCGCACAGCCGACTCGGCAACCGCCGAGGAAGGCTATGACGCGCTGAAGAAATACGCCCGCGACCTGACCGAAGCGGCGCGCGAGGGCAAGATCGACCCGATCATCGGGCGGGACGAGGAAATCCGCCGCTCAATGCAGGTGCTGTCGCGCCGGACCAAGAACAATCCGGTGCTGATCGGTGAGCCGGGCGTGGGTAAGACCGCGATTGCCGAGGGCATGGCACTGCGCATCATCAACGGCGATGTGCCGGAATCCCTGCGCGACAAGAAGCTCTTGGCGCTCGACATGGGGGCGCTGATCGCCGGTGCGAAATACCGTGGCGAGTTCGAGGAGCGGCTGAAGGCGGTGCTGACCGAAGTCACCGAGGCTGCGGGTGAGATCATCCTGTTCATCGACGAGATGCACACGCTGGTCGGCGCGGGCAAATCGGATGGCGCCATGGATGCGGCCAACCTGATCAAGCCGGCGCTGGCGCGCGGCGAGCTGCATTGCATCGGGGCCACCACGCTGGATGAATACCGCAAGTACGTTGAGAAGGATGCAGCCCTGGCCCGCCGGTTCCAGCCGGTGATGGTGACGGAGCCGACGGTGGAGGACACCGTGTCGATCCTGCGCGGCATCAAGGAGAAGTATGAGCTGCACCACGGGGTGCGCATTGCCGATGCGGCACTGGTTGCGGCGGCGACGCTGTCGAACCGCTATATCACCGACCGCTTCCTGCCGGACAAGGCGATCGATCTGATGGACGAGGCCGCCTCCCGCCTGCGGATGCAGGTGGATTCGAAGCCGGAAGAGCTGGATGCGCTGGACCGTCAGATCCTGCAGTTGCAGATCGAGGAAGAGGCGCTGAAGCTGGAGGAGGATGCCGCCTCCAAGGACCGGCTGGAAAAGCTGCAAAAGGAACTCTCGGACCTGCAGGAGCAGTCCGCGGAGATGACCGCGCAGTGGCAGTCGGAGCGCGACAAGCTGGCCTCGGCCCGCGACCTGAAGGAGCAGCTGGACCGCGCCCGCGCGGAGCTCGACATTGCCAAGCGGGAGGGCAACCTGGCCAAGGCCGGTGAGCTGTCCTACGGCGTGATCCCGGGGCTGGAGAAGCAGCTGGCCGGTGCCGAGCAGAAGGAAGAGCAGGGGCTGATGGTCGAGGAGGCCGTGCGCCCCGAGCAGATCGCCGCTGTGGTCGAGCGCTGGACCGGTATTCCGACCTCCAAGATGCTGGAGGGCGAGCGCGACAAGCTGTTGCGCATGGAAGATGAGCTGCACCGCCGGGTGATCGGCCAGAATACGGCTGTCACCGCGGTCGCCAACTCGGTGCGCCGGGCGCGGGCGGGTCTGAATGACGAGAACCGGCCGCTGGGCTCGTTCCTGTTCCTCGGTCCGACCGGCGTGGGTAAGACCGAGCTGACCAAAGCGGTTGCCGGCTTCCTGTTTGACGACGAGCACGCGATGGTGCGGATCGACATGTCGGAGTACATGGAGAAGCACTCGGTCGCCCGGCTGATCGGCGCGCCTCCGGGCTATGTCGGCTATGACGAGGGCGGGGCGCTGACCGAGGCCGTTCGCCGCCGTCCCTATCAGGTGGTGCTGTTCGACGAGGTCGAAAAGGCGCATCCCGACGTGTTCAACGTGCTGCTGCAGGTGCTGGACGACGGTATGCTGACCGATGGCCAGGGCCGCACCGTCGACTTCAAGCAGACGCTGATTGTGCTCACCTCGAACCTTGGCGCGCAAGCGCTGAGCCAGCTGCCGGACGGGGCCGATGCCTCGGAGGCCAAGCGCGACGTGATGGATGCGGTGCGTGCCCACTTCCGGCCCGAGTTCCTCAACCGTCTGGATGAGACCATCATCTTCGACCGCCTGAACCGCAAGGACATGGACGGCATCGTCGAGATCCAGCTAGCCCGGCTGCTCAAGCGGCTGGCGGGGCGCAAGATCACGCTGGAGGTGGACGAGGCGGCCAAGACCTGGCTGGCGGATGAGGGCTATGACCCGGTGTTCGGCGCCCGGCCGCTGAAGCGGGTGATCCAGCGCGCGCTGCAGAACCCGCTGGCCGAGGCCCTTCTGGGCGGCGAGATCAAGGATGGCGACACCGTCCCGGTCACGGCCGGCAGCGAGGGACTGATCATCGGCGAGCGGCTGGGGACCAGCGGCAGGCCGCGTCCCGACGATGCCGTTGTGCATTAACACCAGAACCTGAACCGGAAAGGCCCGCCCTGAGTGGCGGGCCTTTTCTTGTTTGCCGAACGGCGCGTTTTGCGGTCGTGGCGATAAGCGCTAGACTGGCAGCTGTTCCTAACGCAGGCGCCGGTTCCATGATGCATTCCGGGCGCAGAGCGGCCTTTGCCGTATTCCTCCTCGTGCTGCTGTGCGGCGCGCTGGCGGCCTTTGTGCTGGATGGGCAGGCGCGCCCGGTGGAGGAGATGGCGGCTTGGCTGCGCAGCACGGGCGCCTGGGCGCCGCTGGCAGTGATCGTTCTGATGGTGGTGCATTCCTTTGTGCCGTTTCCGGCGGAAATCCTGGCGTTGTGCGCGGGGGCACTCTTTGGCACGCTGCTGGGGGCGGTGCTGATCTGGGCCGGGGCAATGCTTGGCGCGCTGGTGGCCTTTGGGCTGGCGCGCCGTCTGGGGCAGGAGACGGTCCGGTCCTGGCTCAGCGAGGCGCAGACGCGGCAGCTGGATGCCTGGACCGAGGAGCGGGGCGCCCTGGCGCTGCTGGCCGCGCGTCTTATCCCGGTGATCGCCTTCAACCTGATCAATTACGCCGCAGGACTGACCCGGGTCCGCCTTTGGACCTTTGTGTGGACCACGGCGCTGGGCATTCTGCCGGTGACGCTGCTGTGCACGTGGTTCGGGGCGCAGATGCTGGACATGGACTGGCCGGTGCTGGCGGCGGTTTCAGCCGGGCTGCTGATTGTCCTGGTTGTCATGCACCGGCTGGCGCGGCCTTGGATCTGAAACCAGGCCGGGCAATGCGGAATATCGGGGATTAACTGCCCGCCGCCGCTTCCTTCACCATCCGCCGCTCATACTTCCGGCGCAGGACCTCCAGGCGCGGCTCCCAGTCGTAACGGGGGTCCTCAGTGGTAGCTGACCAGTAGAGCTTGCCGCCATAGCGCCAGGGATCAAGCACGATGCCGTCATATATGCCATCGCCGTTGGCGGCGATCACCGCGGTGCTGTGATCGATACGGAAATCGCTTTTCGGCTCGGCAATGGCGCGCAGCATCGAAAGCGTTTGAAAGTTCTCCTGGTTGAGGCGCGCCTGCATGTCCTCGGCGTAGTGAACGCAGACGCCGCGCGCCTTGACGCCGCTGTTCACCAGTGTGTTGTGGATGATCGGCGAGGTGGTGACATCGTACTGCTTGGCCAGCTGGGCAGAGTAGCTGTAGGCGATTTCTGCTGCACGGCGCGCCTCGCCCGGGTCGACCCCGGTATCCAGCGACTGCAGAGCGAGAGACAGCTCTTCGACATCGTTCTTGGTTGCAGTGGGAGGCGTGCCGCAGCCAGCCAGCGTTGCCGCTGCCAGTATCATCAGGGAAGCGAGGTAGGATTTCATAAGTGCTCTGCCCGTGCCGGAAATTCTGTTTCCGGCCAGCATACTGAAATCATACGGGCAGTGCAGCGGGGAAAATTCCCGGCCGGCGGATTATTCCTCGATCGCGTCCTGGACGATACCGTCCAGCAGGTCCTGGATCACCTGCATCTCTCCCTCGGGGAAGGAGCGGAACCCGATGGTGACCTCCTGCGTGTCCGGCAGCTGGGCCACGAAGATGTTATAGGGGCAGAAGGAGATATTCATCGGATCCGCCTCCATCACCTCGCGCGACAGCTGGGCGGAGCAGAAGGAGAACACCTGCGCGTTCTGAAACAAAACCACGTCAGAGCCGACATCGGCGCGGGTGCGCTCCAGCATATCGCCCACGTGGCTGACATGGTCGACCACCAGCCCGCGGTTGGTGATGGCGCTTTCCAGGCCGAAGATCACATCGTCATAGGCCAGCTCTGTGGTGTAGAGCGCGGCCTCCTGCGCTGCGGCGGGTTGGGCGATGAGGGCGAGGGCTGCTGCGGCGATGCGCTTTTTCACGGTTCGTCTCCCTGGATGGCCGCCGGGCGGAAGCGCCGGCGCGGCCGGTTGCGTCAAACATATTTTGATGTTTGCATGGGATGGGCCGGCCCGTCACCGGGAAAATTGCCGCGGTGCCGTTTTCCTGCTTCCCGCGTTGACCGCCGGTAAAGCCGCGAGCGTTACGTTACAGATCTCTCGCGCAGTCGTGACAGGATATGTTTTGGGTTTTGCGCGGGGCGCCGCTACCTCAGATATGACAGAAAATCAGGAGAGCTGGATGGCCCGCCGCTGGACCAACAATTTGACCCTTGCAGATGCAACCCCGCAAGCTGCGTTCTGGAACCGCCGCCGGATCATGGCCGGGCTCGCGGGCAGCGGTCTGGCCGCGGCGCTGGGCAGCCAGGCAGAGGCGGAACTGGCACAGGCGGAACAGGCCGGGGCGGAACAGGCGCTGGAGCCCAACACCTGGGAGGAGGTGACCAGCTACTGCAATTTCTATGAGTTCGGCACCGGCAAGGGGGACCCCTCCGAATATGCCGGCCGGATGACCACCGACCCCTGGAGTGTTGCCATCGACGGGATGGTCGACAAGCCCGGTGAGTATTCCTTCGAGCAGATCCTGGATGAAATGACCCTGGAGGAGCGCATCTACCGGTTCCGCTGTGTTGAGGCGTGGTCGATGGTGGTGCCTTGGCAGGGGTTCGAACTGGCCGACCTGCTGACCCTGGCGGGCGTGCAGGAAGGTGCAAAATACGTGGCCTTCGAGACCTTGTACCGGCCGTCCGAAATGCCGGGCACCGCTTATAAGGTGCTTGACTGGCCCTACCGCGAAGGGCTGCGCCTGGACGAGGCGATGCATCCGCTGACGATCATGGCAACCGGCGTGTTCGGTCAGCCGCTGCCCAACCAGAACGGCGCGCCGCTGCGGCTGGTGGTGCCATGGAAATACGGCTTCAAGTCGATCAAGTCGGTTGTGCGGATCACCTTGACCGATCAAGAGCCGCCAACCAGCTGGAATATGGCCAACCCGCGCGAATACGGCTTCTATAGTAATGTGAACCCGGATGTCTCGCACCCGCGCTGGAGCCAGGCCAGCGAGCGCCGCATCGGCGGGGGGCTGTTTGCCCGCCGCCAGCCGACGCTGATGTTCAATGGATATGAGGCCGAGGTAGCCGCCCTTTATGAAGGCATGGACCTGAGCGAGTATTTCTGAGGAGGCCGCGGATGGCGTTTGCAAACCAGCTTATCCGGCGCCTGCCCGTCTGGGCGGTCTACCTTCTGGGCGCGCTGCCGGCGCCCTGGCTGTTTTATCTTGGCCTGACCGGCGGCCTTGGCGTGGAACCGGTCAAGGCGCTGGAGCATAAATACGGGGAACTGGCGCTGCAGCTCCTGATCCTGACGCTGGCCATCTCACCGCTGCGCCGCCTGCTGGGTCTCAACCTGCTGAAGTTCCGCCGGGCGGCCGGGCTGCTGTGCTTCTTTTACGTCCTGTGCCATCTGCTGGTCTGGCTGGTGCTGGATGTGCAGATCGTGAGCCAGATCCTTACCGATATTGCCAAGCGGCCCTATATCACCATCGGCATGGGCGCCTTTGTTCTGATGCTGCCGCTGGCCTTGACCTCCAGCAATCTTGCTGTCCGCAAGCTTGGCCGCGCCTGGTCCCGGCTGCACCGGCTGACCTATGCCGCTGCGGTGCTTGGGGCTGCGCACTATGTAATGCTGTCGAAAGGGTTCCAGATTGAGCCGCTGATCTACCTGGGGCTTGTGCTGTTCCTGCTGGCGCTGCGCCTGGCCGGCAGCCGCTGGCTGAGACAGGCCGCGGGCGTGGGCGTCTAAGGCCGGACCTGTATACGAGGCTTTTGGAAGACCCATGGGGGGCAGCCATTTGGCTGCCCTTTTTCTTTTCGGCTGTGCGCTGTTTGTCCTTTGGCCGGTTTGGCCCTGGCGATTCCGGGCGGGCGGAGGGGGTTTTGGGGGTGTTTGGTGCGATTCCGGGGTGGTGTGTCTGTGGATAAGGGGTGCCGAGTCTGTGGGTAAGTGGGCCGGGGGGCTTTCCCGGGGTGTTCGGGGTGGTTTGCGCTGCGGGGGTGGGGCGGAAAGAGGGTCAGGGGTGCTGACTTTGTTTTGGTGTAAGTTGTTGATTTTGTTGGGTACGTGATTTTTCTTTGCGGAATTCTGCGTTTTTCTGAATTTTGGGGTTGCGGGTCTGCGGGGGTATCCGTAAAAGCCCCCTCACCGGCGG
>MRWG01000283.1_pt1 | contig 78308 bp, 68 predicted proteins | sample 1013341 | NCBI WGS metagenome assembly MRWG01 (sample SAMN06117577, study PRJNA244670) | biofilm metagenome | biome: Water; feature: Cathode Biofilm; material: Biofilm; isolation source: microbial consortium enriched at the cathode of a solar microbial fuel cell | place: USA: District of Columbia ...
AGCAGTTGAAGACCTCGGGGGCCCAGGGCACGCGGCCCATGATCTCGCACAAGGGCGCGTATTCCAGATTGGTCAGGCCCGCACCCAGCCCCTGCCACGCCGCGGCGAGCTCCGGATCGACCCCGTCGCCGTGGCACAGCCACAGCGGCGCCTCGCCCGCGCTCTGCGCCAGCTGCCACGTCAGCGGCAGGTCGAGCCTGCGCGACACCACCACGCGCACCGGTTGCCGCCGCACGCCCATGCCGCGCACCGTCAGCATCGGATCGTCCGCCCGCGCCGTGCCCGCCCCCACCATCACTGCGTCGTGGCGCGCGCGCATGGCATGGACCGCGCGCCGCGCCTGCGGGCCGGTGATCCATTGACTGTGCCCCGAGGCGGTGGCGATCCGCCCGTCGAAGCTCGTCGCCAGCTTGAGCGTGACCATGGGCCGCCCCTCGGCATTGCGCAGCAGGAACCCGGCGTGGTCGCGCGCCGCCTCCTCGGCGAGCACGCCGGTCTCCACTTCGATCCCGGCGGCGCGCAGCGCGGCAAAGCCCTGCCCCGAGACGCGCGGATCGGTATCGTCGAAGGGGGCAACCACCCGCGCCACACCCGCCGCGATCAGCGCCTCGGCGCAGGGCGGGGTGCGCCCGTGATGCATGCAGGGCTCGAGCGTGACATAGGCGGTGGCCCCGCGCGCGGTCGCGCCGGCCTGCGCCAGGGCCAGCGGTTCGGCATGGGGCCGCCCGCCGGGTGCCGTCACCCCGCGCCCGAGGATGCGCCCGTCACGCACGATGACACAGCCAACGGCCGGGTTGGGCGCGCATTGCCCCATCCCCCGCCGCCCAAGCGACAGCGCCAGCGCCATGAAGCGAGTATCGTCGTGGGGCACGCCGTCAGTCTTTTGCCTGCGCGCCGTCATCGGGGCGCAACTCGCTCACAAAGCGGTCGAAATCGTCAGCAGCCTGGAAATTCTTGTAGACGCTGGCAAAGCGGACATAGGCCACGGTATCGATCCGCGCGAGCGTCTCCATCACGATCTCGCCGATGGTCTTGGAGGGGATGTCTGTGTCGCCCATGCTCTCTAGCCGGCGCACGATGCCAGAGATCATCTGCTCCACGCGCTCGGGCTCTATGGGGCGTTTCTGCATGGCGATGCGGATCGAGCGTTCGAGCTTGTCGCGGTCGAAATCCTCGCGCCGCCCGTTGGTCTTGATCACCACGAGGTCGCGCAACTGCACCCGCTCATAGGTTGTGAACCGGCCGCCGCAGCCCGGGCAGAACCGCCGTCTGCGGATCGAGACATGCTCTTCCGCGGGGCGGGAATCCTTGACCTGCGTGTCGACATTTCCGCAAAACGGGCAGCGCATCCCCGTCCCCCTTTTCTTCTCTGCCTCTTGGATCGTGGGTCTGCCGCCCGGTTATCCACAGGCACTATAGGGCAGCCGCAAGGTTTTGGGTAGGGGGGATTTGCCGCCCCCAGATCAAGGGGGGCGATGCACGCGTCACTTGCGCAGTCGCATGAAGGCGCGCGGCCCCCGCAGGTCGCGCAACGACCCCAGGATCGCGTGCCACAGACTTGGCTCATCCCGTTCGCGGTGGTGCGACCGTGGTGCGCGATACCACGCGGAATCAAAGAGCGGCATCAGCACCGCCTCGTCCAGCACCCACCGGCCACACCGCCCCTCCTGTCGGTCGGCGCGTTGATAGTCGAGCCACCGGTCGAGCGTATCGCGGCACCCCAGCCGACCGTCGGGCTGCGGCAGGTAAAAGCCGCTGTTGATGCGCAGGCAGATGTTGTCGAGATGGCGCGCGACCGCGCGATACCCGTCCGGGACATGCGGCTTGGGCAGGTAGTTGAACCGCTCGGGCGCGCCGCGAAAGAACACGCACAGCGCGGTCGCGAGATCGACATCGCGGCGCGCCATGATCCGCCCTAGCCCGTCGCACGGGCCCTCCGACCAGTCGACCGAGTTCAGCGCCACCGCGAGGGCGTCACCCGACAGGGGCTCCAGCCTGCCAATCTCCGAGCTTGTCTCATCACTCCGCGCGTGGGCCGACAATTGTTTTGTCATGTGCAATCATCCTTTGAAATTCAGCAGCCCGCGCAGGCTCTGGCCGCAACACGCGATTTCTTTGGAACAATCGTGGCAACGATGCGGCAGAAACGGGCGGGTTGTGAACAGAGTGTTCACACCGGAGTGTTCGTGCCGAATTTCCCCTTTGGCCCCGCGGCGCGCGCGGCTAGGCTTTATGTATGTGGTCCCGCATCCTTACCGCGCTATCGGCGCCGAAACCCGCCCCGCTGCCCGAGCCCGACGAGCGGCTCGCCCTCGGGGCACTGATGGTGCGCATCGCCAAGTCAGACCGCGACTATGCTCTGGCTGAAATCAAGCGAATCGACCGGTTGCTCGCGGCGCTTTACGGGATCGGACCGATCGAGGCGGCGCGCATGCGCGCGACGTGCGAGCGACTCGAACGCGCCGCCCCGGACACCGACCGTTTCGGCCACATGATCCGCGACCGCGTCACCATCGACGCGCGCCGCGCCGCGCTCGAAGCCCTGTGGGACGTGGTGTTGTCGGACGGAAACTGTGCGCCTGAAGAGGTCGCCGTGCTCGACCTCGCGCGCGACGCAATGGGTCTGGGCGAGGACGACAGTTCCGCGGCACGCGCGCGCATCGAGGGGCGGGGACAGGACTAACGCAAACGTGATTACGGGCACCGACGAATCAGGAAAAGCCCCTGCCATCCGACAGGATTGCCGCTGAACTGGAAACAATTACACGTCTTTGAACGGATTGATCCTGTTTTGTAGACGACGACACTAACCATTTGCCTCGTATGGCGGCAGACATCTGCACATGGGACCGACAGCCTTGTATTGGAAACAATCGCGCCCCTGTTGCCCGGCAGAACGCGTGAAAGCCAATGTATACGCCTGATTTTCTAGGTATTGGCGCAATTTTTGGGCATGTTGTGCGAAACAATCCCGCCGGGAAATCATGGCAAGATCATGGCAAAGATGGCGAAAATCGTTCGAAACCTGCTGTTTGCGGGCCCAATTATGACAAGATTCTTCTTGGGCTAACGTTTGCACTCACGTAAAACAGTCTCAGCCCAACTGGGGGGTCATGTTCATAGGTCACGGGGGCGACCGCTTGTATCCGCTGCGCGATCCGTCGCGCATTCGGAGGGGTGATCGCCAGACTGCCGGTCTCTTGACCGGCGTCTACAGCCGCACGGCACTGCCGTGACGCTAGGCCATTTCCCTCACGTTCGCGGTTACGACGGTCGTCCAGGCCTTTCGGCATATTCATCGGTCCGGGGCAGAGGATTCAAACGTCGGAGAACCGGTCATTCCGGCCGCTTCGCGAAATGGGAGTTGAGACATGACTATGCACAGGGTCGAACGCGAAAACGGTGCATACCTGTTTGTCGACTTGTTTCTCGACGTCCCCCAGAATAACCGCAACAGCGACGCCGATGGCCACGAGGACATGCCTGTTGGCCAGCATTGGCAAACACCTGTCCCGTTTGACGAAGCTCTAGGTGCTGCCCGGCGGGCTGGCAATTTCGTCCGACTTGGGCTCCTTCCAGACAGCGCGCACGGCGCGCCCGGCCATGACGAACACGGGGGCCGCGCCGTGGCAGAGCGGACAGGCCGCAGCCAGTTGCGCCGCCCGGTCGGCGAGAGCAGCGGCCATCGCCGGATGCGTGCCCAGCCGGTCGCGGCGCAGGATGTCCGCGGGGCTCTGCCAGCCCTCGCGATGGGCACGGCGCAGAATCCGGCCCAGACGACCGCCCGCATGAAGGACTGCGCGGGCACGCAGATCGGCGATGTAAGCGGATGGATCATCGGTATCCCGCGGGTCGAGACCCGCAGCGATGATATCCAGCATCTCCTCGGGCGGCACTGGCCATGTCTCGTCGTTCATAAGGCGGACGAAATCCTCAGCCCCCGGACCGCGACCGGCGTCCTCGAAATCGAACCAACGCACCCTCCCGGCGGCGTCCAGCACGGCGTTGCCCGCGCGGCAGTCGCCCCGCACGAACCCGGCAGGGGCAACGGCCATCGCCTCGGTCACCAGAGCGCGGTCCATGGCCGGCGGCTCCGCGCCGAGCGCGTGTGCCAGCGCCGCGATCATGTCCAGACGGCGGCCGGTGATCTGGGCATCGAGCCCAACCGCAGGCAGCGCAGGCTCCTCGGCCAGCCCGGCCGTTACCGCCGCACGCTGCACCGAAAGAATCGAGGCGACCGCGCTCTGTGCCAATATGCGCCGCTGCCGGATGTCGGCGCGATGTGCCGCGACACTCAGGCGGTCGCGGCCAAGATCGGACTGGATCGTCAGTTCACCCTCGGCGGCCAGAAGGCGCGGAACCGCGTCGGTCAACGGTGCCAGCCGGGTCAGGACCAGCCGCTCGCGTGCGGCTCGCTCCGGGTCTGGGCGGCGGGTGACAATCACGGTGGCGTCGGACAGATGAATTCGCCAACTGGCCTGATCGCGCGCGGCGGGTGCGGTGATGCGCAACACCCGCCGACCCAGCAGCGTAGAGGCCCGTCGAGCGATCTCGGCGGCCTCCGCCTCGGTTTCGCCGTACGTCATGGCACTCTCCCTCAGTCAGTATCTTGCCTGTCCGGCCAGGCAGCACCGCCTCGCCGCGCATGGGGTGGTCGAAACGCGTCGAGCGCACATGCCGCACCTTTTTCCGGCAGTCTTAATCGCTTTTCACATCGTCCGGAAGAGATGTGTGGGGACCAGTTGCTGCCGGGGGAAAGCGTTGTGGGCAACCACGACCTGTCGGCACGCATGACAGCCCGCAGGTCGCAGCATGAATCTACGGGTCTGGAAACAGAAGGATTTCGCAAATGAGTGGTTTTGGATATGGATCGGGCTCGGGATCGGGCTCAAGCTCGGGATCGGGATCGGGGATAGGCCCGAACGGGATTGTCGACGGAACAACAAACGATGATGTGATCCTGCCGCTCTTCATCGATGTCGATGGCGACCAGGTCGACGGCGCTGACGGCGACGACGATGTCATTTTCGCCTATGAGGGCGACGATTACGTCGATGCCGGTGCTGGCAACGATACGGTCGAAGGTGGACAAGGCGCCGACACGCTGTCCGGCGGCGAGGGGACCAATATCCTGCGCGGCGGCGACGAGGACGACGTCTTCATAGGCGGCGACGGTGCCGACAAGTTCGACGGCGGCCGCGACGAGGACGTGATCGACTACTCCGGCTCCGGCGAGGCCGTGAATGTCGATCTGTCCACCTCCAGCCTGTCGGGCGGAGATGCCGACAACGACACGATCATCGGCGGCATCGACGGCGTGATCGGCTCGGACTTTGACGACACGCTCACCGGGTTCGACCATCAGGGAACCTCGGACCCGGACGTGTACAGCAACTTCTTCGATGGCGGCGCCGGCGACGACACGATCGACGGGCGCGGCGGCGATGACGAGTTGATCGGCGGGGACGGCAGCGATTCGATCCTTGGCGGGGATGGCAACGACACGATCGACTCCTCGGGCAACACCCCGCTTCCCGATGACGGCTTCGGCATCGCCGTGCCCCCGGATTCCGACCCGAACAATGACCGCGACTTTGTCGATGGCGGCAGCGGTGACGACTCGATCACCACCGGCGATGACGCGGACACGATCCTCGGCGGCACCGGTGACGATACCATCGATGGCGGGCTGGATGACGACTACATTGAGGGCAACGACGGCCACGACGAGATTACCGCCGGCGAGGGCAGCGATATCGTCTTTGGCGGCGACGGCGATGACACGATCTATGGCGGCATCAACGATCCGTTGGCCAACATCCCCGATCCCATTGATCCCGAACTGGACAATGGCGACGACTCGCTCGTCGGCGGCAAGGGCGATGACCTCATCTTCGGCGAGGACGACAACGACACCCTCGAGGGTGGCGACGGCAACGATACGCTCCACGGGGGTGTCGATGACGACACGCTGATCGGGGGCGCCGGTGCCGACAGCATGACCGGTGGCGCCGATCGCGACACGTTCATCATCACCTCGGTCTCCGACGCGAATGGCGACACCGTCGATGGCGGCACCGGCGGCGATGATTTCGACACGCTGGACCTGACCGGGCTGGGACCGTTCGTGAAGGTGGGGGAAACCACCGATCCCGACCTTGATTCCACCAGCGGCACGATCAATTTTCTCGACAGCCCAGGCGGGAGCGTCACCGGCACGCTCACCTACAAGGAGATCGAGAACATCATCCCCTGCTTCACCCCCGGCACGCGGATCGCGACGCCGCGCGGAGAGGTGGCGGTCGAGGATCTGCGCGAAGGCGACCGGGTCATCACCCGCGACAACGGCTTGCAGGAAATCCGCTGGGTGGGTGCGCGTGCGCTCGGGGCCGCAGACATGGAAACAGCGCCGCATCTTCGGCCCGTGCTGATCCGCGCCGGTGCTCTCGGCCACGGCCTGCCCGAGCGCGACATGCTCGTGAGCCCGCAGCACCGCTTGCTGCTCACCTCCGAGCGTGCCGCGCTTTATTTCGGCGAACGCGAGGTCCTGGCAGCGGCCAAGCACCTCACCGGGATGGAGGGGATTGACGAGGTCCGTGCCAACGGCACGACCTACATCCACTTCATGTGCGACCGCCACGAGGTGGTGCTGTCCGACGGGGCCTGGACCGAGAGCTTCCAGCCCGGCGAGCAGGTGCTCGACGGCATGGGCGATGCCTCGCGCGAGGAAATCTTCACCCTGTTCCCCGAATTACGGGAAAGCACGGGCGTCGAGGCCTACCAGGCCGCGCGCCGCTCTCTCAAGCACCACGAGGCCCGGCTGTTGGTGGAGTGATCGCGCGCTGCAAACGCGAAGCCACCTTATGGAAAACAAAAACAATCCCGACCAGCGCGCCGGGATTGTCTCTATTTTGGAAACCCATGCGCTGGAATTGCAGCCATCGGACGCCCCCCGGGCGCGTGCTTGATCCACACCGGGGGCTGTGTCACAGTTTCGCCTTGGTCGCTCCTTAACCAGAACAGGAACCGCGGCCAGTGCTGGTTCCCGTCGCGTTTGCGCGCGTTCACAGGGAATTTGCAAGTCGAGGGAACCATGCGCCACGTCTTTCTGCCCATCTGCCTGGTCCTCGGCGCCTGTGTTCCCGCCTCGTATCAGTCGGATACCGCGTCGCGCGCAGCGCCGTCACACGACAGCGCGCTGCCCCCGATGAAGAGCTTCTCGGCCCCGAGCCCGGTGCCGCCGCAACGCGCGAACCGCGACATCCTGCGCGACTTTCTCGATCTCGCCTTCCAGATGGAATCGGGGCGGATGCTCCGTCAGTTCTCCCGCTTCGAGGGCCCCATCACCGTGCGCGTGACCGGTGATGTGCCGATCACGCTGATGGCCGATCTCAACCGGGTGATACACCGGCTGCGCGACGAGGCACGGATCGACATCCGCCGCGTCTCGGGTGGTGCGGCCAACATCACCATCGAGGCGGTGAGCCGCGGCGACATCCGCCGCAACCTGCCAAGCGCGGCCTGTTTCGTGGTGCCCAATGTTGACAGCCTCGCCGAATACCGGCGTGCACGCGGTACACAAGCCACCGATTGGACCCGCATCACCCGGCGCGAGAAGATCGCGATCTTCGTGCCCAACGATGCCAGCCCGCAGGAAACCCGCGATTGCCTCCACGAGGAGCTGGCGCAGGCGCTCGGGCCCCTCAACGATCTCTACCGGCTTTCCGACAGCGTGTTTAACGACGACAACGTGCACGCCGTTCTGACGGGCTTCGACACGCTCATCCTGCGCGCCTACTATGCACCCGAACTGCGCGCGGGCATGTCTCGCCAAGAGGTGGCGCAGCGCCTGCCCGCGATCCTCAGCCGCCTCAACCCCGCAGGCGACCGGATCGCGCCGCGCTTCGCCGGTCCGACGCCACGCGCCTGGATCGACGCGATCCAGACCGCGCTCGGCCCCGGCGCGCACGCATCCGCGCGCCGCGCCGCCGCGATCGACGCCGTGCGCATCGCGCAGACCATCGGCTGGACCGACCACCGCCGCGCCTTCAGCCATTTCGCGCTGGGGCGTCTCGCCCAATCCAGCGACCCCGACTTCGCCCGTGAGCAATTCGTGATCGCCGACAGATTCTACGCCACGATGCCCGGCACCGGGCTGCACCGCGCCTACGTGGCGGCACAACTCGCCAGCCATGCCATCGCCCGGGGTGACGGCGAGGAGGCGCTCGAAATGCTGACCCCGCAGGTGGCCGTGGCGGAACGGTTCGAGAATGCCGCGCTCGTCGCCACGCTCAAGATGCTCCAGGCCGAGGCGCTCGAGATCGAGAACCGCGTCGCCGAGGCCCGGTCGGTCAGGCTGGACAGTCTCGGTTGGGCGCGCTACGGCTATGGGGCGGACTGGGCCGTGCAGGCCAAGCTCCGCGAGGTGGGGGCGCTCAATCCTCTCAGGGGACCGAACGGATAGGCAATGATCGTCATTATCGGCGCAATACTCGGGGCTGCGGGGGGCGGCCTGATCGCGTGGCGGCGCAAGGGCAAGCTGGCCGACATCCTGCTCTACGCCTTCGTCTACGGTCTGATCTTCGCGCTTGCGGGCCTGTTCCTCACCCTGATCCTGCACCGCGCCTCCGTGTGAGGCAGCGATGTTCCTGCCCTTCTTCGAGTCCCTCCGACAGGGCGGCGTGCCTGTCTCTCTGCGCGAGTACCTGACCTTTCTGGAGGCGGTGCGCGCCGGGCTCGTCACTTACGACATCGAGGCGTTCTACTACCTCGCGCGCAGCGCGATGGTAAAGGACGAGCGCCACATCGACCGCTTCGACCGCGCCTTCGCCGCTAGCTTCAAGGGGCTGGAAAGCATCAGCGCAAGCGAGGTGCTCGAAGCCGTTGACCTGCCCGCCGACTGGCTGGAAAAGATGACCGAGAAGCACCTCACCCCAGAGGAAAAAGCCGAGATCGAGGCACTTGGCGGCTTCGAGCGCCTGATGGAAACGCTCAAGGACCGTCTCCGCGAACAGGAGGGCCGCCACCAGGGCGGGTCGAAATGGATCGGCACGGCTGGCACCTCGCCCTTCGGTGCCTACGGCTACAACCCCGAGGGCGTGCGCATCGGCCAGAACGAGAGCCGCCACCGCCGCGCCGTCAAGGTCTGGGACAAGCGCGAATTCCGCAATCTCGACGACAGCGTCGAATTGGGCACCCGCAACATCAAGGTGGCGCTCAAGCGGCTGCGGCAATGGGCGCGCGACGGTGCAAACGAAGAGCTGGACCTCGACGGCACGATCCGCGCCACCGCCGAGCATGGCTATCTCGACGTGATAACCCGACCGGAACGGCGCAACGCGGTCAAGGTGCTGCTGTTTCTCGATGTGGGCGGCTCGATGGACCCGCATATCAAGGTGGTGGAAGAGCTGTTCTCGGCCGCGCGCGCCGAATTCAAGCATCTCGAATACTACTATTTCCACAACTGCCTCTACGAAGGCGTCTGGCGCGACAACGCCCGGCGCTGGAACGCGCAAACGCCCACCTGGGAGGTGCTCAACACCTACGGGCCGGATTACAAGTGCATCTTCGTCGGCGATGCCAGCATGTCGCCTTACGAGATCGCCTATCCCGGCGGCGCCAACGAGCACTGGAACGCCGAAGCGGGGCAGGTCTGGCTGGAACGCGCCCGCGCGCAATGGCCCGATCACCTCTGGATCAACCCGGTGCCCCGGCGCGAATGGGATTACACCCACTCCATCGGCATGATCCGCGAGATTTTCGACGACCGCATGGTGCCGATGACGCTCGAAGGGCTCGATCAGGGGATGAAGGCGCTGGTGCGCTGAGGGGGCGTGCGTGCTCAGGGGTTGGGGGGTGGTCTTGGCCTGGACCGGACCTTCCGGTCTTAGCCTACTTGCGCGGATTCAAGGCGCGGAACGCGCCGCCGCGCAGCGCCCGACCGCCCCCTCGGGCGAGCGCTCCTCAACGTCGCAAGTATCTGTAATCTGTGAAGTATCTTGCACCATAAATCGCATAACACAATCCGAACTGCGCCCACCCGGCGGTCGGGCGCTGCGCGGATTCCCAAGCGTTGCATCCAAAGACCGCTCAGGCCAACACCCCCGGCCAAAGCCCCCCTCTCACCCTCCCGACAGCGCCTTGGCCAATCGCGGCAGTCGCGCCTTCTTCAACAGCGGGCGCATCTCCCAATCTCCCTTCGACAGGTGCCGCGCCTTGGCCAGAACACCATCGGCCACCTCCGCCACCATCCCCGGCTGCGCCTGCCAGATACCGTGTAGGAACCCATCGGGATCGGCCCGCCACACCCCCTCCTCGGCCAGCACATTGCGCGGGAAATCGCGGGCGTTAAGGGTCAGGATACCGTCCGCCGACCCAGCAATGGCGGCGGCCAGAACGTGGGTGTCAGCAGGATCGGGCAGCCACAGCCGCGCCTCCAGCGACGGCTTCCAGGCGACACTTGCCTCGGGCCAGCGCGCCCCCATCAGCGCCGCCTCGCCCGCCGCCTGCGCCTGCGCATCGGGGCCCAGTTTCGCCGCCGCGTGCAGCCATTCACCGATGATCCGCTCGGACCAGAGCGGGACAAACGCCCCCGCCCCGGCCACGCCGAGGATCATCTCGCGCATCACCGTGGGATAGATCACGCACGTATCCAGAAGCACCCTCATAGCCGGTAGAACAGCGCCTTTAGGTAACCGCTCTCGGCGAGGTGGGGGTGCTGCGGATGGTCCGGCCCGGCAAAGCCCGTGTGAATGAGCGCCGCTTCGCGCCCTGCCCGTCCGATACCGCGCGTGCAGGCGGTGCGGAACCGGGCCAGATCGGCGGCGTGCGAGCACGAGCACAGGCCAAGGTAGCCGCCCGGCGCCACCAGCCCGGCGGCCAGCCGCGCCACCCGCTCGTAGGCGCGCAGCCCCTTTTCGAGGGCCTTCTTCGACGGCGCGAACGCCGGTGGATCGCAGATCACCACGTCGAATTGCACGCCCTCGCCCGCCAGCGCCTCCATCACCGCGAACGCATCACCGCGGCGGATCTCTAGCCGGTCAGCCACCCCCGTCCGCTCCGCGCCCTCCCGCGCCAGGTCCAGCGCCGGGGCCGAGCCGTCCACCGCCAGCGCATGCGTCGCTCCGCCCGCAAGCGCCGCGAGGGCAAAACCGCCGACATGGGAAAACACGTCGAGCACCCGCGCCCCCTGCGCCAGCCGCGCGGCAAAGGCATGGTTGGGCCGCTGATCGTAGAATATCCCGGTTTTCTGCCCACCCAAGAGATCGGCCATGTAGGTGGCCCCGTTCATCGGCACTGGCACCGGCCCCTCCGGCGCGCGACCCATGAGCACCGCACTTTCCTCGTCCAGCCCCTCCAGCGTCCGCGCGCGCCCGGCGGCGTTCTTGAGCACGGTCGTGACGCCGGTGACCGCCTGCACCGCCTCCACGATCTGCGGCAGCAGAACCTCGGCCCAAGCCGCGTTTGGCTGGATCACGGCAATATCGTCGAAGCGGTCGATCACCACGCCGGGCAGGCCATCGGCCTCGGCATGAACCAGCCGGTAGAAGGGCGCCTCGTAGAGCCGCGCCCGCATCTCGTGGGCGCGCGCCAGCCGCGCCGCGATCCACTCCGAGTCGATCCGCGCGGCCGCGTCACGATCCAGCATCCGCCCCATGATCCGCGAGGCCGGATTGACGGCGACCAGACCAAGCGGCGCGCGCTCGGCATCCTCCAGCACCGCGATGGTGCCGGGGGCCAGAGCGCGGGTGCGCCGGTCGGTCACGATTTCATTGTCGAATACCCACGGTGCGCCGTGGCGGATGGCGCGGGCTTCGGCCTTGGGTCGCAGGCGGATCACGGGATAAGGGGACGGTGTCATGCCGCCCCCTTACGCCGTTTCGATTGTTCCGGAAAGCTCAGAGTTGGTTGAGCGCGCCGATGAGGCCGAGCGCCTTCGCGCGATAGCCGTCCCCGCCGCCAAGCTCGGCGCGGATCACGTTCGCCAACTGCCCGGTGATGCGCACCTTCTGCGTGATGCCGCGCCGTTCGGCCGCGATCGCCTTTTGCCCGCCAAGCGCCTTGAAATCGGCCTTGACGAATTTCGGTTCCATGAGCGCAACACCAGTCTCGGGATCGCGCAACGTGTAGGTAAACTGGATCGCATGCACCCCGCCGAAGGTATAGCGTGCCTTCTCGCTCAGCGCGTGAAATTTCGTCACCTCGACATCGAGAACCACCGGCACCGCGCCCACGGGCAACGCCGCGACGCCGCGCTCGAGCCCCTGCTCGAGGATCGCCGCCACCTGCACGTGCCGATCTCCGGGCGGGTCCTCGCGCCAGACGATATCACCGCCGGGAAGGTAGCGGTTGGCCTCCGACACCCTGAGGCTGCGGGGCACGCGCACGAGCACCTCCTGCACGTCGAGCGGCACCGCGGCGGGCCGCAGCGCGGGCGCATCCAGTGGGGCGTTTCTCGTGGCGGTCTCGACGCTTGCGCAGGCCGAAAGGCCCAGACCAAGCATGAGTGCGGCAATCAATCTGACAAGGTACATGGTCGTCTCCGTGAACAAAGCCTCATTTACGAGGCTCTTTGTGCACGCAGAATACGGCTCGTTTTAGACAAACCCTGTTCATTTCGCGGGCAGGCACCGCGCGGGTGTTCAGTCCCGCTTGCGCCCGCGCCAGCCGCCTCGACGGCGCGGACTGTCCGCCTGCGCAAGCCCTGCGCGCAGCACCGCCGTCATCGGGTGGTCGGGGGCGTCAGTTGCATGGCGCACCAGCAGCGCCTCGAGCGCGGCGGGGACCTCCTGCCCCTGCGGCAGCGATAGCGCCCAGTCGAGAAAGATCGACCGGCATTCGCCCTCGTCGATGCCGTCGATGCGATAGGCCTCGCGAATGAGCCCCTTGGGATCGAGTGCGTCGCCACGCGCCATCGCCTAGCCTCCCTCGCCCGCGCCAAGCGCCGCGTCGATCACGCAGGCGGCCTCGTCGCATGTTCTGTCAAGCCGATGCGCGAGCATCTCCAGGCTCTCCTCCCCGGTTTCACGCAGCACAAAGGCCGCCCCCGCCTTGCCGATCCGGTCGGGATCGAGCGGGCCGTCCCCAAAGAGGCGCGCCACCATCTGCAAGGTCGAGCAAAGCCCGAACGCGGCCTCGAGCGCTGCACCGCCCGCGGCATCCAACCACCCGGATGCGACAGCCCCGCGCAACCCCGAGACCGGATCACGCGCGCCATGCCCGACCAGAAGGTTGCCAGCCTGCACGACCAGCTCCAGCTCCAACAGCCGCCCGCGCCCCAGCTTGACGTCCCAAGCCCCCTCGGGCGGCTTGGCGCCGGCCACGCGCGCACGCATGTCGGCCACGGCCCGCAGCACCGGCTCTCGCGCGGCCTTGTCGGCGATGAGCGCGGTTCGGAACGCCTCGAAATCGTCTGCCAGCCCGGCATCCCCGGCGATCACCCGCGCCCGCGTCAGCGCCAGGTGTTCCCACGTCCAGGCCTCTTCCGCCTGATAGCTCCGGAAACTCGGCCAGCTTGTCGCCACCGGCCCCTGGTTGCCCGAGGGGCGTAATCGCATGTCCACCTCGTAAAGCCGCCCCTCCGCCATCGGCGCGGTCAGCGCGGTGATCAGCGCCTGCGTGAGCCGCGCGTAATAGGGCCGGACCGACAGCGGGCGCGCCCCGTCCGAGCCCTCGGCATCGCCCGCGTCATAGATCACGATAAGGTCGAGGTCCGAGCGCGCGTGCAGCCGCCCCGCCCCCAGCGAGCCCATCCCGATCACCGCCGCGCCACGCCCCGGTGGCACCCCGTGCCTTGTGGCGAACTGCGCCACCACGCGCGGCCAGAGCGCACCGATCACCGCCCCGGCGAGATCGGCGTATTGCGTGCCCGCGCACGCCGCATCGACCAGCCCGCGCAGGTGGTGCACGCCGACGCGGAAATGCCATTCCTTGTGCCAGCGGCGGGCGAGATCGAGGGCGCGCTCGTAATCAGGCTCGGCCTCCAGCCGCTCGACCAGGGCCGTCTCCAGCGTCGCGCGCCCGGGCCAGGGCGCAAAGAAATCGCCGGCGATCACCGCGTCGAACACGCCCGCGTTGCGCGACAGGTATTGCGCCAATGACGGCGCGGTACCGACGATATCAACCAGCAGGTCGATAAGCTGCGGGTTTGCCTCGAACAGCGCAAAGACCTGCACCCCGGCGGGCAGCCCACGCAGGAACCCGTCGAAGGCGAGAAGCGCCTCGTCAGGATTGGCCGCACGGGCAAGGCGCGCGAGGATCTCCGGGCGCAGCCGCTCGAATATCTGCTGCGCGCGTTCCGAGCGCAGCGCCGGGTAGCCGTGCCAGCGCGCAATCACCTCCTCGTCGAACGCGGCCTCCGGCACCTCTTCCGCCGCGTCCCCGCCCGGCGCCTCCTGTCGAAAGAACCCCTCGATCAGGTCATCCACCGTCGCCACACGCTCGGCGATTTCGTCACGCAGCTCGCCGGTCTCGCGCCCCATGAAGGCGGCGAGCCGGTCGAACTCCGCGGCGGAATTCGGCAGGAGGTGGGTCTGCGCGTCGCGCAGCATCTGCACGCGGTGCTCGAGTTCGCGATGAAACCGGTAATTCTCCGTCAGCGTATCCGCCGCCTCTTGCGGCACCCAGCCCTTCTCCGCCAGCCGTGCCAGCCCCTCTACCGTGCCGCGCACCCGCAGGTCCGGGTCGCGCCCGCCCGCGATCAACTGCCGTGTCTGGGTGAAAAACTCGATCTCGCGGATACCCCCACGGCCCAGCTTGACGTTGTGCCCCTCAAGGCAAAACGCGCCGCCCAGCCCCTTGTGCGCGCGAATGGCCAGCCGCATGTTGTGCGCGTCCTCGATCGCCGCGAAATCCAGGTGCTTGCGCCAGACGAAGGGCCGTAGCGTGGCGAGGAACCGCTCTCCGGCGGCGAGATCGCCCGCACAGGGCCGCGCCTTGATCCACGCCGCGCGCTCCCATGTGCGCCCGAGGCTCTCGTAATAGGTCTCCGCCGCCGCCATCGCCATGCACACGGGCGTGACCGACGGATCGGGGCGCAGCCGCAGGTCAGTGCGAAACACGTAGCCGTCGGCGGTGCGGTCGTTGAGCATGGCCGACATCCTGCGCGTGGCCCGCACGAGCGAGGAACGCGCCTCGTGGAAATCGTCGCGCTCGAACCGGGTCTCGTCGAACAGGCAGATGAGGTCGATATCCGAGCTGTAGTTGAGCTCGCGCGCCCCCATCTTTCCCATCGCGAAAACGACCATACCCGCGCCGGTGGCGATGTCATCCTCGCCCATGCCCGGCAGCTTGCCGCGCCGGACTTCTGCCGAGAGAGCGGCCCGCAGTGCGAGATCACAGGCGAGATCGGCAAAGTCGGTCAGGTGCCCGGTGATCTCCTCCAGCGACCACACGCCGCCCAGGTCCGCGAGCCCGGTGATGAGCGCCACCCGCCTCTTGGCGCGGCGCAACTCGGGGCCGAGCCGGTCGGCCCCGGTCTCGCGCAGATCGTGATGGATGGCCTCCAGCGCCGCCTCGGGGGCCTCCGCCGCGCCGGCCAGCCAATCGCCCTCGCTCTCCACGAGCGACTTCAAGAACGGGCTGCTCCCCGCCGCCCCGGTGACGAGGTCGGCTACCGGGCCGCTCATGCCGGGCGCGTGCCACAGCGCCTCGGCCCCCTCTTCGGGGGAATAGGCGCGCGGACTGCGGGTGAGGCGATCTGCCAGGGTCATGAGCGCGAGTGATACAGGCGCGGCGGGTCTGGTCAATGGCCCGGCGTCGTGAAACACTGAGCAATACCGACGGAATACCGACAGGATACAGATGAGCAAAAGTGTCGCCCGCGTGCGCCGCGCCCTCGCCGGCGCCGGTCTGGATATAGAGCCGATCGAGATCGGCAACGCCACCACCGCGCAGATGGCCGCGGACCTCGTGGGCTGCGACGTGGCGCAGATCGCCAAGTCGATCATGTTCCGCGACGAAAGCAGCGGCGACGCGATCCTGTTCGTCACCTCTGGTGCCAATCAGGTCGATCTGGAGGCGGCAGGCACTGTGGCAGGCACACCGCTGGGCCGCGCCGATGCCGCGCTGATCCGCGCGCAGACAGGCTTTGCCATCGGCGGGGTCTCGCCCGTGGGTCACCTGACGCCGCCGCGTGCCTTCTTCGATCCGGACCTGCTGCGCTTCGATGAGGTCTGGGCCGCGGCGGGCACGCCGCGCCACCTGTTCGGGATCGCTCCGGGGCGGCTCATGGAGATTTCCGGGGCTCAACGCGCGGATTTCACCGCCTGACCTCTTGCAATCGGCGGCCCCCTCGCCAAGCTATAGCGCATGGCGATGCACGACACATGGGCCCTGCCCGACCCCGACACGCAACCTGAATTCTACGCCGATGTCGCGGCCAAGCGGCTGGTGGCCTTCGTCGTCGATACGCTCGTAATCATCGTGCTGAGCCTTCTGGTGGTGCCCTTTACCGCCTTCACCGGGCTTTTTTTCTTCCCGGTTCTGATGGCTGTGATCGGGTTTGCCTATCGCGTGGTGACCATCGCGCGCGGCTCGGCCACCTGGGGGATGCGCCTCGTCGCGATCGAGTTCCGCGCCGCCGATGGCCGCCGCTTCGACCTCGGATTGGCCTTTGCGCACACGCTGGGACTCGCGATCTCTTTCGCGCTGCCACTGTTGCAGGTGATCTCGATTGTGCTGATGCTGACGCGTCCGCGCGGCGAAGGATTAAGCGATCTGGTGCTGGGCACGGTCGCGCTCAACCGTCGCGCCACGATGTAACAGCGCGGTGACGTTCCCCTTGGCGGGCCGGGGTTTCGTTGTTAACGTCAGGACTGAATACCACTGGACACCCGCATGAGACACACGCTTCCCATAGCGCCCCAGTTCTACGTGACGGCGCCGCAGCCCTGCCCCTACCTGCCGGGCCGGATGGAGCGAAAGCTGTTTACCGCACTTCAGGGTGAGGGGGCACAGCGGCTCAATGACGGGCTGTCGAAACAGGGATTCCGCCGGTCGCAGAATGTGCTCTACCGCCCATCCTGCGCCGATTGCGCGGCGTGCCTCTCGGCGCGGATCGACGTGGCGGATTTCTCCCCTTCGCGCACGCAGCGGCGCGTTGCGCGTCGAAACGCCGGCCTCGAACGGCAGGTCGCCTCGCCCTGGGCTACCGAGGAGCAATACGCCCTCTTCCGCCGCTATCTCGAGAGCCGCCACGCCAGCGGCGGCATGGCGGACATGGACACGTTCGAATTCGCCGCGATGATCGAGGAGACACCGATCCGCACGCGCGTGGTGGAATATCTCGACCCCGAGACCGGTGCGCTCATCGCCACCAGCCTCACCGATATTCTCGATGACGGGGTGAGCATGGTCTATTCCTTCTTCGAACCGGACTTGCCCAAAGCGTCGCTCGGGACCTACCTGATCCTCGACCATGTCGAGATCGCACGCGAGATCGGGCTGCCTTACGTCTACCTGGGCTACTGGGTGCCGGGTAGCGACAAGATGGGCTACAAGGCGGCGTTTGCGGGGCTGGATGTCTATGCGGGCGGGCGCTGGCAACGCGTCCATGACCCCGACGCCTTTCGCTCACAGGCGCATCCGCTGGTCAACGACCCGATCGCCGAACAGGTCGCCAATATCTCGCTACCCGATACCGGACCGGTGCGGCGCAGGGGTTGAATGGGTCTGAACCGTGCCGCGGCGTCCTGCCTGGGCGTACATGCCGGTTTCGAGCCACCCGAACATGCCAGATCAACGAATGAGTCCGGGCGCGGGAGCGCGAAAACGTGTCACGCCGCGGGCGCGAACACCCTCAGCGTCCCGTGCAACCCCGGATATCGACGGCGTCGCCCGTGGTGAGCACGGTAAAGCGCAACGCGCTGCGGTCGAGCACGAAGCCACGCCCGTCGACATGGTAGATTTCGGTGCGTGCGCTGATCCGACCGCCCGCGCGTGCGGTCTCGGCCTGCGCCACCCACAGCTCGGGGTCGCCGCTCTCGACCACCACCATCTCGCGCGCGCCCATCTGTGCCATCTCGATCTCGACGGCAAGTTCCATGCCACCCGCCACCGGCGCGACCCGGCAGGTCACCTGCCCGACACCGGCCTCGGTGGCGGTGTAGGGTCGCGCGGCAAGCGCCGCCGCGATCCGCGGATCACGGTCGCCGTCGCCGCCGAGCGGAAGATCAAGGCTCACCTCCGTCTCGACCGGCACACAAATATCGCTGCACACGCCAATCTCCAAATTACCGGCAAGCGAAACAGGCTCCCCCGTCCGCGCCGGTGTGATGCGAATCGGCAGGATCAGGTCGTGCGAATAGCCGATGGTACGCAACCCGTTGGTGGTGGTCTGCTGTGGCGTGGGCCACAGAACCTCGACCGCGCCGACATTGCGCGACCCTCGCCAATCGAACCGCGGCGGGATGCCCGCCTCGCCCGGCGCGCGCCAGTAGGTCTTCCATCCCGGTGCCAGCTCGAATCGCAACGCCGCCATTAGCGTGCCATCTGCCATGCGCCAGCCCGGAAGGATGCTGACCGCGACCATGTCCTGCGGCGTGCGCGCCGACGCCGGTGCGACCACGGTTACCGCCAGGAGGACCAAAGACAGGAGATATCTCGCGAACATGGGCCTGACATGGGGCATTTTGCGATCAAAGCCAACTCACAAACAGGCGAGAATTCCTGCACGCGCGTCAACACACCGCTTGCACAGTCCCGCTCCCCTCCCCATTCTCGGGGTATGAGCGCTCCCATGCCGTCCCCCGCGCCAGTCGACCTGACCGGCAAGATCCTGATCGCGATGCCCGGAATGGGCGATCCGCGGTTTGCCTACTCGGTCGTCTATCTCTGCGCGCACAGCGCCGAGGGTGCCATGGGGCTGATCGTCAATAAACCCGCACAGGACCTCCAGATGTGCGATCTGCTCGAACACCTGTCGATCACCCCAGGCCCTGAAATGCGCGACATGCCGGTGCATTTCGGCGGCCCGGTAGAGCATGGCCGGGGATTCGTGCTGCACGATGACGGCTACCGCTCGGACATCGCAACGCTCAATGTGGCGGAGGGGTTCGGGATGACGGCAACGCTCGATATTCTCGAGGATATCGCGCAAGGTCGCGGGCCGGATCGGGCCATTCTGGCGCTGGGATATGCCGGCTGGGGGCCCGAGCAACTCGAATCAGAGTTGGCAGAGAACGGTTGGCTAACCTGCGACGCCGATGCCGATCTGGTCTTCGACAGCGTTGATACCGACAAATGGGAAACCGCGCTCACCCGCCTCGGCATCTCGTCGCTGACGCTGTCGTCAGATGCCGGGCACGCCTGAGACGCTTGGCACTGGCCAACCGCGCGGTAGGCGGGGTAATCTGCGCACCATGCTGCGCGCGACCCCACGTTTTTTCCTCGTTATTCCGTTCCTGCTGGTATCGGCGATGATCACCGGCGCGGTCTGGCAATATGGATACCGGCAGGCACTGGACGATCTCGCGCAACGCGGTAAGGCCGACCTGTCGCTGGTGGTGGGCGGGCTGGTGGCCGATCTTCAGCGCTACCGCGATCAGGTCGTGGCGCTGGCCGATCATCCCACGCTTGTGGCGCTTACCGGACCGGCGGGGCCGCGAGCGCGGGACCGGGCCGAACGCCTTCTGACCGCCGCCGCGGACCGAACCGGAGCGGCGGCCCTCTATTACACCGATACCGGGGGCAATATCCTCGCGGGAACCGATGCGCATGGCGGCGCGTTTACCGGCACCGCGGTGTTCAAGCGCGCCATGGATGGCGCGCTCGGAACCGCCCGAGCCGACGCCCGCGCACATGGCGGCAGGGTCTTCGAATTCGCCGCTCCCACCTTCGCAAGCGACGGGCGCGTCTCCGGCGCGGTGATCTCGGTGGCAGCGGCCGAACACATGGAGTTCGGCTGGCGCGGCATGAGCACGGCGGTGTTCCTGGTGGACGGCGCGGGCACGGTGTTCCTGTCCAACCGCTCTGAACTTTTGGGCTGGCGCAAGGCATCGGACCGACCGCAACTGATCCCGCCGGGCGGCAAGCCTGTGCCACTGGAACAAAGCAAGGGTGGACCACATGAGATCTGGCACATCGATCTCGGCAACTACCTGCCCCAGCAGGCGCTGCCGGTGGCTCAGGACGTGCCGCGCATCGGCATGACCGGCGCGGCACTTGTCGATACCGCCCCGGCACGCCGGCTTGCCGCGCTTCAGGCAGGGGCGGTGGCGGCGCTGTTCCTGTTCTTCGGAATGCTGCTATTGCTGGCACAGGAACGCCGCCGCGCGCTGGCCGCAGCCAATGCCGATCTCGAGCGCCGTGTGGCCGAGCGCACCGAGACGCTCAGCCGCACGAACCGTGCGCTCCAGCGCGAGATCGGCGAGCGGCAGGAGGCCGAGGCCGCCCTGCGCCGCGCGCAAGCCGAACTGGTGCAGGCCGGCAAGCTGAGCGCGCTGGGCAAGATGAGCGCTGGCATCAGCCACGAGCTTAACCAGCCACTCATGGCAATCCGCCAGTTCACGAGCAACGCCGCCGCCTTCCTCCACCGCGACGCCCCCGACCGCGCCGCCGAGAACCTCGCGCGCATCGATGAGATGGCACACCGCATGAGCCGTATCATCCGCAACCTGCGCGCCTTCGTGCGCAACGAGAACGAACCAATGGGCCGCGTCGATATCCGCGCCGTGGTAGATGCCGCGCTCGACATGATGACTGAGCGGCTCCGCAAGGACGAGATCACGGTCGACTGGACGCGGCCGCCGCACCCGGTTTTTGTCCAAGGCGGCGAAGTCCGGCTGGGGCAGGTTCTGGTCAACCTGATGACCAATGCCGCCGACGCCATGCGCGAGAGCCCCGAACGCCGCATCGCGATCACGGTCGAACACGCCGACGGCGCACCGGTGCGTCTAAGCCTGCGGGACACAGGCCCCGGAATCGATGAGCCCGACAAGATATTCGATCCGTTCTACACCACCAAGGATGTCGGCGGCGAGGGCATGGGGCTGGGGCTGTCGATCTCCTACGGGTTGGTGCAGAGCTTCGGTGGTCGCATCACCGGCAGCAACACCGGGAGCGGCGCGGAATTCACAATCGAACTCGACCAGTGGAGCGATGCGCGGGAGAGCGCGGCATGAACCGCGAGGTACTCGTCGTGGACGACGACCGCCCGGTGCGAGAGGCGCTGGCGCAGACGCTGGAACTGGCGGATTGCAAGGTGCGCGCCACCGGATCGTTCATCGAGGCAAAAGACCATATCGCCGCCGATTTTCCCGGCGTGATCCTCTCGGACATCCGCATGCCGGGGCGCGACGGATTTCACCTGCTGGACCACGCGCACGGGATCGACGCCGAACTGCCGGTCATCCTGCTGACCGGCGAGGGCGACATCCCTATGGCGGTCAAGGCGATGGGCGCGGGTGCCTTCGACTTTCTCGAAAAGCCCTGCGCGCCCGAACAGCTCGTCGCGGTGATCGACCGCGCGCTCAACACCCGTCGCCTCGTGCTGGAAAACCGCCACCTCAAGGCACAGCTGGAAACCGACGATCCGGCGGCACGCATGATTTTCGGCACCTCGGATCTGGCCGAGAGCCTGCGTCACACGGTGCGGCAGGCGGCGCGCGCGGGCACCGAGGTGCTGGTCACCGGCCCACCCGGGGCGGGTGTATCCAAGGTGGCCGAGGTTATCCACCTGATGTCGAAGGGCGCGAACGGACCCTTCATCAAGCGCGCGGCGGCCGGGCTCACCCCGGACGGGCTGGATGCCGCCTACGGGCAAGCGACAGGCGGCAACCTGTTCCTCGACGAGGTGATGGCCCTACCCACCGAGAGCCAATACGCCCTGCTTGATCGGCTCGACCCCGGCGGCGAGGCGCGGCTCATCGCAGGCAGCACCGCCGACCTGGCGCAGGCCGCCGCCAACGGACGCTTCAACGCCGATCTATATTACCGGCTGGAGGTGCTGCGCGTGCGCATCCCGGCGCTGTCGGAGCGGCCCGAGGACATTCCGGTACTGTTTCGCCACTACGTTGCACAGGCTGCCGAGCAGGCGGGGCTCGCCGCGCCGGAAATCAGCCCCGATCACCTCGCCGCGCTGATGGCGCAGGACTGGCCAGGCAATGCCCGCTCGCTCATGTCAGCGGCGATGCGCTTCGTACTGGGGATGCCCGACAGCGGCGCCGACACGGCGGAGCTGGGTCTCGCCGAACAGATGGCGCGGCTCGAACGCTCGCTGCTTATCGCGGCACTGGGGCGGCAGAACGGGCGGGCCGCGCAAGCGGCGGAAGCGCTCAAACTGCCACGCAAGACCTTCTACGATAAGCTGGCGCGCTACGGGATTCGCCCCGAGGATTACCGCCGCTAAGCCGCCAGTAAACTGTGCGGAAATCCGCACGATCACTGTGCACCCAGTGCGGAATACCGCACAAGCCATGACGCAAGTACAAGGCCGCCATGCAAAGAGTGGTGTGTAATAGCCTGAACACGCTTCAAAAACAGGCAGCGCGCCCGACAATTGCACAAAAACTTGAGTGGCGCGCCCGTTTCTCCCACCATGGCCGTACCGCGCCGCACTGGCGCTGTGGAAGACTCAGAACCTATGGGAGGAGACCCAAGATGAAATTCCTGACCGCTGCCGTATCGGCACTGGCTCTGACCGCGGGCGCGACCACCGCGATGGCCGCCTGCGACGACGGCGAGATCGTCGTCAAGTTCAGCCACGTAACCAACACCGACAAACACCCCAAGGGCATCGCCGCCTCGCTGCTGGAAAAGCGCGTCAACGAAGAGATGGACGGCACGATGTGCATGGAGGTGTTCCCCAACTCCACGCTCTACAACGACAACAAGGTGCTCGAGGCAATGCTTCAGGGCGACGTGCAGCTCGCCGCGCCGAGCCTCTCGAAATTCGAGAAGTTCACCAAGCAGTTCCGCCTGTTCGACCTGCCCTTCATGTTCAAGGACATCAACGCCGTCGATGCCTTCCAGGCCTCCGACAACGGGCAGGCGCTGCTCGATTCCATGCAGCGCCGCGGCCTTCAGGGACTGGCCTACTGGCATAACGGCATGAAGCAGATGTCGGCCAACGTACCGCTGATCGAGCCCTCCGACGCCGAGGGGCTGAAGTTCCGCGTACAGCAATCCGACGTGCTGGTGGCACAGTTCGAGCAGCTGGGTGCCAACCCGCAGAAGATGGCCTTCTCCGAGGTCTATGGCGCGCTCCAGCAGGGGGTCGTGGACGGGCAGGAGAACACTTGGTCGAACATCTACGGCAAGAAGTTCTTCGAAGTGCAGGACGGCGTGACCGAAACCAATCACGGCATCATCGACTATCTGGTGGTAACCAGCGTCGACTGGCTCGACAGCCTCGATCCGGAGGTACGTGATCAGTTTCTGACGATCCTGAACGAGGTGACCGAGACCCGCAACAAGGAGTCCTACGAGGTCAACCAGGCTGCCAAGCAGGCGGTTATCGACGCCGGCGGCGAGGTGCGCACGCTCACGCCCGAGCAACGCAGCGCTTGGGTAGACGCGATGAAGCCGGTCTGGAATCAGTTCACGGACGATGTCGGCCAGGAGAACATCGACGCGGCCCAGGCGATCAATGCCAGCATGTAAGATCGCGTGCCGCGCCTGAACGCGCGGCCTACGGGGCGGGCCAAAATCGATTGGCCCGCCCCTTTTGCAAGTACTCCGGGGAGGAGGGAACGATGCAGACCCGTCACAGCATGGTAGACCGGATCGAGGAGACGCTGATCGCCGCGCTTCTCGGCCTGATGACAGTGGTGACCTTCGCCAATGTCGTCGCGCGCTACCTGTTCAACTCGAATATTCTCTGGGCGCTGGAACTGACCGTGTTCATGTTCGCCTGGCTGGTGTTGCTCGGCGCGTCCTACGCTGTCAAGAAACGCGCCCATCTCGGCGTCGATGTGGTGCTAAACATGCTGGCCCCACCCGCACGCCGCGTGCTTGCGCTGGTGTCGGTGGCGTGCTGTCTCGTGTTCTCTCTCTTTCTGCTCAAGGGCGCGTGGGATTACTGGTCGGTGTTTGCCGAACTGCCACCCACCACCGGGCGCTGGTTCCCCACCGGGCTCGATTTCGACGCCCGCGGGCAGGGCTGGTATGAGGTCGAGAGCGTGCCCATGCCCGAGGTTCTGCGGTTCGTCGAGGACTGGATCAACTACGGCGAGGAATACGAAAAGGTGCCGCGCGCGATCCCTTATGTTGTGCTGCCTTTGTCGATGCTGCTTCTGACGCTGCGCTTCGCGCAGGTGGCGATCGCCATCTGGCAGGGCCGTGAAGACCGGCTGGTGGCAAGCCACGAGGTCGAGGACGAACTCGAAAGCGTCCGCGCGCAGCACGGAGGACAGGACTGATGGAAGTCGCACTTCTCTTTTCACTGGTCATCGGCCTGCTGCTCATCGGCGTGCCGATCGCCGTCTCGCTGGGGCTCAGCTCGACGCTTTTCCTTCTGTGGTTCTCGGAATCCTCGCTCGCCTCGATAGCACAGACCCTGTTCTCGGCCTTCGAGGGGCACTTCACGCTGCTCGCGATCCCGTTCTTCATCCTCGCGTCGGCCTTTATGACGACAGGCGGCGTGGCGCAGCGAATTATCCGCTTTTCCATTGCCTGCGTGGGGCACCTGCATGGCGGGCTGGCGATTGCCGGTGTGTTCGCCTGCATGCTGTTTGCCGCGCTGTCGGGCTCGTCGCCAGCGACTGTGGTGGCAATCGGCTCCATCGTGATCGCGGGAATGCGGCAAGTCGGCTATACTCGCGAATTCGCCGCCGGTGTCATCGCCAATGCCGGCACGCTCGGCATCCTGATCCCGCCGTCCATCGTGATGGTGGTCTATGCCGCCGCAGTGGATGTGTCGGTGGGGCGGATGTTTCTCGCCGGGGTCATTCCTGGCCTGGTGGCGGGCGGGATGCTAATGTCGACGATCTACATCATGGCACGCATCCGCAACATGCCCAAGGGTGAGTGGCAGGGCTGGGGCGAGATCTTCGCCTCGGGCCGGGATGCAGCATGGGGCCTATTCCTGATCGTGATCATCCTGGGCGGTATCTATGGTGGCATCTTCACGCCAACCGAGGCCGCAGCGGTAGCCGCCGTCTACGCCTTCTTCATCGCTTGTTTCGTCTACAAGGATATGGGGCCGCTCGCCACCGAGGGCGAGGATCGCAACACCTCGCTACTGCGCAAGCCACAGGCACTCGTGACGGCGTTCTTCCACTCCGACACGCAGCGCACGCTGCTGGAGGCGGGCAAGCTGACGGTAACGCTCCTGTTCGTGATCGCCAACGCTCTCATCCTCAAGCATGTCCTGACCGACGAGCAGATCCCGCAGTCCATCGCCAACGCCATGCTCTCGGCGGGGTTCGGGCCGGTGATGTTCCTTATCGTGGTGAACATCATCCTGCTCATCGGCGGACAATTCATGGAGCCCTCGGGCCTCCTCGTGATCGTCGCGCCACTGGTCTTTCCCATCGCGATCAAGCTGGGGATCGACCCCATTCACCTCGGCATCATCATGGTGGTGAACATGGAAATCGGAATGATCACGCCGCCGGTGGGGCTCAACCTCTTCGTCACCTCCGGCGTGGCGGGGATGCCGATGATGGCGGTGGTACGCGCGGCCCTGCCGTTCCTCGCCGTACTCTTCGTGTTCCTGATCATCGTCACCTACGTGCCGTGGTTGTCAACCGTCCTGCCCAATACCTTCATGGGGCCGGAGCTTATCATGCGCTAGCCTGCGCTCCGCGTAACTGCAGGCCACGCGCGGCGGGGGCGGCAGCCCCCGCCGCATGGCATTTTTCGAGACCTTGCCGTTACGGCACTTGGAAACCACACGGGGCCACGCTACCTGATCCGTCCGGGGCGGGCCTTTACCGGGGCACGTTTCGCCGCTACCCATGCCTGGCAAACGACAGGGAGAGCCTCGTGACTGTTACCGGTGCCGTCGTGGACAGCGATGCCTTCCTTGCCGCCATGCGACAGGTCGCGGCGACCGTCACCGTGGTAACGACCGACGGGCCGGCGGGGCGCGCGGGTGCAACGGTGAGCGCCTTCACCTCGCTCTCGGCCGACCCACCCTCGGTCATCGTCTGCCTGCGCGCCGACAGCCGGATCGCGCGCACGGTTCTGGATAACCGCGCATTCTGCGTCAACGTCCTGCCCGAGGACGCGGTAAACGTGGCACGCGCGTTTGCCGGCCCGTCGCCCGACGACCCGGCGGACCGATTCCGTGACCTAGAGATCGCCTACGGGGCGCACGGTCCCCTGCTGCCGCGCGCCACGAGCTTTTCCTGCGCGCTGATGGAACACGTGCTGCACAACACCCACGCCATCTGCATCGGATCGGTCCGCGCGCTGGCGGTGGCGGGAGAAAAGCCGCTCACCTATCTCAGCGGCGACTACCACCGCGTGCGCCCACACGAGGGCTGAGCACAGCCTCTTGCGCCCGCCCCGACCGCGGTCTAGCACTGCGTGCATGACCGACACCGCCCTCCCCCAAGACGACAGCCGTGCGCGCCGCAACGTGGCCGTACTCGTGGGTGCGCAAGCTGTTCTCGGCGCGCAGATGCCGATGATCTTCGTGGTGGGCGGGCTGGCCGGGCAATCGCTCGCCTCCAACCCCTGCTTCGCGACGCTGCCCATCTCGCTCATCGTGCTGGGCTCGATGCTGTCGGCCACGCCGATGGCGCACGTGATGCAGCGCTTCGGGCGGCGCACGGGCTTCTTCCTTGGCGCGCTGTTCGGCGCGGTGGGCGCCGCGGTGGGTGCGTGGGGGCTCTATAGCGCCTCCTTCCCGGTGTTCCTGCTGGGCAGCTTCCTGACCGGCACGTACATGTCGGCGCAGGGCTTCTACCGCTTCGCCGCCGCCGATACGGCAAGCGACGCGTTCCGTCCCAAGGCTATCTCCTACGTGATGGCAGGCGGTCTCCTGAGCGCCATCGTCGGCCCGCAACTGGTCAAGCTCACCTCGATGAGCATGGTGATCCCGTTTCTCGGCACTTACCTCGCGGTGATCGCGGTCAACATCGTGGGGGCGCTGCTATTCCTGCTGCTCGACATCCCGCGCCCTCCGGTGCCCGCGCATGACGCGCCGCGCGGACGCTCGCGGCTCGAATTGCTGAAAACCCCGCGCATCGCCGTGGCGGTGATCTGCGCGACGGTGGCCTATTCGCTGATGAACCTGGTGATGACCTCGACACCACTCGCGGTGGTGGGCTGCGGCTTCACGCCCGGCCACGCCGCCGATATCGTGTCGGCGCATGTGCTGGCAATGTATATCCCATCGTTTTTCACCGGCCACCTGATTGCGCGATTCGGGGTCGAACGGATCGTGACCACCGGCCTCGTCATCCTCGCGGGCGCCGGCGCGGTGGCGCTTTCAGGGATAACGATAGACCGGTTCTACGCCGCGCTCATCCTCTTGGGACTAGGCTGGAATTTCGGCTTTATCGGGGCCACGGCCATGCTCGCAGGAGAGCACGAGCCGCATGAACGGGGCCGCGTGCAGGGGATGAACGACCTCATCGTGTTCGGCGGCGTGACCTTCGCCTCGCTCGCCTCAGGCGGGCTGATGAACTGCTCGGGCGGCACGGCGGAGGCGGGCTGGACTGCTGTCAACGTTGCAATGGTGCCGTTCCTCACACTCGCGGGCGGTGCGCTCATCTGGCTGGCGATGCGCCCACGCACGGCCTGACCGCTGGCGGCAGCGGCGGATACTGAGTATTTTTGCCAAGAAGAAGCCGGGAGCGCGCGCATGATCCGCGAGATTTGGCACAGCTACCGCCGCCTGCCCCTCTGGGTGCAGCTCTGGGTGGCGGTGATTCTCGTGCCAATAAACGCTGCCTCCCTGACCTTTGTCGCGCACCCCTCTGGCGTGTGGGTCGCAGCGATGGCGGTGGGCGCGATGCTGCTCAACGGCGCGATCATGCTGGCCGAGGGCGGGTTTTCCAAGCTCATGGCGCTGCCGCATGTGGCGATCTGGACACCGATGCTGGGGCTGGTGGCGTGGTTGCTGGCGCAGGATATCGCTCCCGCTTACCGGGGCTATCTGCTTATCCTGCTGGTCATTGATACGGTGTCGCTGGTCTTTGACGTGCTCGACACGCGCAAATGGCTGTCAGGCGACCGGGAGGTCGCCTGACCGCGGCCGGGTCTCAGCCCAGCTTGCGCAGACGCGCCAACAGGCTGGAGGTGTCCCAGCGCCCACCGCCCATCTTCTGCACGTCCTTGTAGAACTGGTCGACCAGCGCGGTAACCGGCAGGCTCGCACCCACCTCGTCGGCGGTGTCGAGGCAGATACCCAGATCCTTGCGCATCCAGTCCACCGCGAATCCATGGTTCCATTTGTCATCGAGCATGGTCTCGTAGCGATTGGACATCTGCCATGAACCGGCCGCCCCCTGGCTGATAACCTCGACCACCGCGCGCCCGTCGAGCCCTGCCTCCTCTGCGAAATGCAGCGCCTCGCTGAGGCCCTGAACCAGCCCGGCGATAGCAATCTGGTTGGCCATCTTGGTCATCTGGCCAGCGCCGCTCTCTCCGATGCGGCGGCAGAGCTTGGCATAGACCTGCATCACCGGCTCGGCGCGCGCATAGACGGCCTCGTCGCCGCCGCACATGATCGAGAGCTGCCCATTCTCGGCCCCCGCCTGCCCGCCGGAGACCGGCGCATCGACAAAGCCCACGCCGCGCGCCTGCGCCGCCGAATAAAGCTCGCGGGTGACCTTCGCCGATACGGTGGTGTGATCGACGAAGATCGCCCCCTCCGCCATGCCGGCGAAGGCACCATCATCGCCCAGGCAGACGCTGCGCAGGTCGTCGTCGTTGCCGACGCAGGCCATCACAAATTCGGCGCCCTGCGCCGCCTCGCGCGGTGTGGCGGCAGACCGTCCGCCATGCTGGGCCACCCATTTGTCGGCCTTGGCGGCGGTGCGGTTGAAGACGCAGACCTCGTGGTCCGCCGCCTGAAGATGCCCGGCCATCGGGTAGCCCATGACGCCCAATCCAAGAAATGCCAGTTTTGCCATGTCGCTTTCCTCCTGTCGCGTGCCCATTGTCTCGCCCCGGATTTCTGACTATCCCCGGCGGGGATGCAAGCACAAACTCGGAAAGGCACCGCCGATGCCGGTGATCCTTAAATGGCTGTTGCGCGCCGCGGGCGGGCTGGTTGCGCTGGCGCTGGTGGCGGTGGTAATCGTCTACATGCTGCTCGCACGCTCGCTGCCCGATTATGACAAGCGGCTCGCCGTCGAGGGGGTTTCCGACCCGGTCGAGATCGTGCGCGACAATGCAAACGTGCCGCATATCTTCGGTGAATCCGACGCCGACACCTTCTTTGGCCTCGGCTATGCCCATGCGCAGGACCGACTGTGGCAAATGACCATGATGCGCCGCACCGTGCAGGGACGGCTGTCGGAGGTATTCGGGCCGCGTACCGTCAAGATCGACACCACGCTGAGGCGTTTCGATCTCTACAATCTCGCGCGGGCCTCGGTCGCTGCGCAAGATGCCAAGACGCTGGCAGCACTCAAGGCCTATTCCGACGGGGTCAATGCCCGCCTGACCGAGATCAACCGCGAGGCGCTGGGGCGTGGTGCACCGGAGCAGTTCATGTTCAACGCCCCCGTGGCCCCCTGGCAGCCTGCCGATTCGATTGCGCTCATCAAGCTGATGGCGGTGCAATTGTCGGGACATCTGAGCGAGGAGGTGCTGCGCGCCCGCGTCTCGCTCGCGCTCGAGGACGAGAACCGGCTCGACGACCTCCTGCCTGACGCGCCCGGCGGCGGCATCGCGGCCTTACCAGATTACGCAAGCCTGGTTCCCGGCGCGAAGTTTGGCCACACGGCGGAGGCGGAGCCCCCGGTCCACCCGCTTTCGCCATTCAAGGAGCGCGCATTCGCAGGGGCGTCCAATGCCTGGGCCGCAGCCCCGGACCGCGCCGCATCGGGCGGCACACTGCTGGCCAACGATCCGCACCTGGGCTTCTCCGCGCCGTCGATCTGGTATCTTGCGCGACTCGAGCTCGAGACGGGCGGGGTTATCGGCGGCACCATTCCCGGCATACCCGCTATCCTGACAGGCCGTAGCGCGCGGCTGGGCTGGGGGCTAACCTCGTCCTACCTCGACGATCAGGACGTATTCATCGAACGGCTCAACCCCGATGATCCGAACCAGTATCTGACGCCCGATGGCTGGGCTCCCTTTCGCTCCGCGCGCTCGATCGTCGAGGTCAAGGACGCTGATCCCGTCACCCTCACCCTACGCTGGACGGAAAACGGCCCCGTCCTGCCCGGCAGCCACTACGACCTCGGCGAGGTGACGCCGCGGGGCCATGTGGCGGCTGTGAGCTGGACCGCGCTCTCGGGCGAGGACACAACCATGACCGCGGCGGTGCGGCTGATGCAGGCGCAATCGGTCGCCGAGGCGCTGGAGGGCACACGACTCTTCGTCGCGCCCTCGCAGAACCTGACGGTCGCAGACGAGACCGGCATCGCGCTCAAGCTCATCGGCGCGATGCCCCGCCGCGACGCCCGCCACGAGAGCGAGGGCCGCATGCCCGCGCGCGGCTGGATCGCCGAGAACCGCTGGCAGGGGATGCTTCCAACCGCGGCGAACCCGGAATTCATCGACCCCTCGGGCGGCATCCTCGGCAATACCAACAACAAGATCGTGGACCGCCCCTTTCCCATGCATGTCAGCCACAACTGGGGCGACACGCAGCGTATCCATCGTTGGCGCGAGCTGATGCAGCGGCGCGAGGTGCATACGCGCGACAGTTTCATAGAGGCACAGCTTGACACGGTAAGTTTTACCGCGCGCTCGCTCCTGCCGCTGATCGGGGCGGACTTGTGGTTCACCGGCGAGGCCGCCCCCGAGGGCACGCCAGAGCGCCTGCGCCAGCGCGCGCTAGAACTGCTGGCCGACTGGAACGGCGAGATGAACGAGCACCTGCCCGAGCCACTTATCTACGCGGCATGGATGCGATCACTGATGAAGCGGCTCATCGAGGACGATCTCGGGCCACTTGTACGCGACTTCGATCACCCCGAGCCGGTGTTCATCGAGCGGGTGTTTCGCGACGTGGACGGGGCGTCAGCGTGGTGCGACGTCCGGCACTCAGCCGCGCGCGAGACCTGCACCGACATCGCGCGGATGGCGCTCGACGACGCACTGATCTGGATATCCGAGCGCTATGGCCGGTCCTTGGAAAGCCTGCGATGGGGCGACGCCCACCAGGCCACGCACGATCATCAGGTGCTGGGCGAGGTCCCGCTCCTACGCTATTTCGTCAACATCCGCCAATCGACCTCGGGCGGTGACAACACGCTCCTGCGCGGGCGCACGCGAGGCGCTGAGGGGCCTGACCCCTTTCAAAATGTCCACGGGGCTGGCTATCGCGGTGTCTACGATTTCGCCGATCCCGACAGCAGCGTGTTTATCACATCCACCGGCCAGTCGGGTCATTTCCTAAGCCGCCATTACGACGACCTCGCCCAGCTCTGGAGACGCGGCGAATACATCCCGATGTCTCTAGACGAGGGTCTCGCGCGGGCGGCGGCGGTCGGGGTAACGGTGCTCGAACCGCGCGGTCAGTGAATGAAGGCAGGCCGCGCCGGTTGTCCCGACGCAGCCCTCGACCTGGCCATTCCGTGATCGGACCTCAGCCCGCCGCCGTCACCGCCCGGCGCGTCATCACGCCTACGAGATGTGCGCGGTACTCGCCCGAGCCGTGCAAGTCCGAGATCATACCGTCGCCCGACAGACTCAGGCCCTGGACCGCGCCCGCCGAGAAATCGGAGCTGAGCGTAGCCTCGGCTTCGGACCAGCGGAACACGCCATCCTCGGACGCACCGGTGACCGCCACGCGCACGCCGTCCGGGTATTTTGCCACGAACACACCCACGAGTGCGAAGCGCGAGGCCGGCTGGTCGAATTTCTGGTAGCTGGCCTTCTCGGGCACGGGAAACCGCACCTCTGTGATAATCTCGCCGTCCTCCAGCGCCGTGGCGAACATCCCGTCAAAGAAGTCTTCCGCCGCGATCTTCCGGTTGGTGGTCACGACCGTGGCACCCGAGGCCAACACCGCCGCCGGGTAGCAGGCCGACGGGTCATTATTGGCGAGGCTACCGCCAATCGTGCCACGGTTGCGCACCGCCGGGTCGCCAATATTGGCGGCGAGGCTAGCCAGCGCCGGATAGGCTCCCGCGCCCTTCGCTACGTCGGCATGGCTGGTGCCCCCACCGATGCACAGCGCACCGTCGTCGGCGGTACAGATGCCCTTGATCTCGTCCACCCCCGACAGCGCGACGAGCCGCGCGGGCGCAGCCAGGCGCGCCTTGAGCGCCGGAATGAGCGTTTGCCCGCCACCCAGCGCCTGCGACTCCTCGGCGCCCAGCGCCTTCACGGCATCGGCCAGAGTGGTGGGCCGGTCTATCTCGAAAGCATACATGTTCTGTCCTCCCTCAGCCCTGCATCGCCTGCCATACCCGCGACGGCGAGAGCGGCATGTCGATATGGGTGATGTTGCTGCCATCCGTGCGCAGCGCATCCACGACCGCGTTGACCACGGCGGGCGGGCTGCCGATGGCACCAGCCTCGCCGCAGCCCTTCACGCCCAGCGGGTTGTGGGTGCAGGGCGTCTGGCAGGAATGATCGACATGGTAGAACGGCACGTCATCGGCCCGGGGCATGGCGTAATCCATGTAGCTGCCGGTCAGAAGCTGGCCGTTCTCGTCATAGGCGCAGCCCTCGAGCAGCGCCTGCCCGATGCCCTGCGCAAGGCCCCCGTGCACCTGCCCCTCGACGATCATCGGGTTGACCACGTTGCCGAAATCGTCGGCGGCGGCAAAGCGTTCGATGGTTACGCGCCCGGTCTCGGGATCAACTTCCACCTCGCAGGCATAGGCCCCCGCCGGGTAGGTAAAGTTGGCCGGGTCATAGAACGCCGTCTCTTCCAGGCCCGGCTCGATATCCTCCAGCGGGTAGTTGTGCGGCACGTAGGCCGCCAGCGTCACGTCGCCCCAGGCCACCGACTTGTCGGTGCCCGCGACCGTGAATTGCCCGTCCTTCAACTCGATATCGCCCTCCGAGGCCTCCATCAGGTGGGCGGCGATCTTGCGCGCCTTGTTGATGATCTTCTCGGTGGCGCGCACCATCGCCGAGCCGCCGACCGCGAGGCTGCGCGACCCATAGGTGCCCATGCCCATCGGCACGCGGGCGGTGTCGCCATGCACGATATCCACCTGGTCGGCGTCGATGCCGATCATCTCGGCGATCACCTGCGCGAAGGTGGTCTCGTGGCCCTGTCCGTGGCTATGGCTGCCGGTCATAACGGTTAGCCCGCCGGTGGCGTTGACGCGCACCGTTGCGCTCTCGTAGAGGCCCGCGCGCGCACCAAGCTGGCCGACGAGGTTCGACGGCGCGATGCCGCAGGCCTCGATATAGCAGTTGACGCCGAGGCCGCGCAGCTTACCACGCTTTTCGCTCTCGGCCCGCCGGGCGGCGAAGCCCTTGATGTCGGCGATCTCCTCGAGCTTGTCCATCGTGGCGTGGTAATCACCGGTGTCGTATTCCACCGCCACCGGCGTGGCATAGGGAAACTCGGTGATGAAATTCTGCCGCCGCAGCGCGATCGGATCGACGCCCAGCTCGCGCGCCGCCTTGTCTATCACGCGCTCCAGCTGATAAGTCGCTTCGGGCCGCCCGGCCCCGCGATAGGCGTCCACGGGTACGGTGTTGGTGAACACCGCCTTGACGTTTACGTAGATCAGCGGCGTCTTGTAGTTTCCGGCCATCAGAGTGCCGTGCAGCCAGGTCGGCACGCAGGGCGCAAAGGTGCTCAGATACGCGCCCATGTTGGCATGGGTCTCGGTGCGCAGCGCGGCAAAGTTATTGTCCGCATCGAGCGCCAGTTCGATCTTGGTCACGTGGTCGCGCCCGTGCGCGTCCGACATGAACGCCTCCGATCGGGTCGAGGTCCACTTGACCGGGCGGTTGAGCGCACGCGCCGCAAAGGTGCAGAACGCCTCCTCAGCATAGTGGTAGATCTTCGAGCCGAACCCGCCGCCCACGTCGGGCGCCACCACACGCAGCTTGTGCTCGGGGATGCCCAGCACGAAGGCGCCCATCAGCAGCCGGATCACATGCGGATTCTGGGATGTGGTGTAGAGGGTCGATTCGTCGCTCGCGCGGCTGTAGTCGCCCACCGCCACGCGCGGTTCCATCGGGTTGGCGATGAGCCGGTTGTTCACGAGCTCCAGCGAGGTGACATGCGCGGCCTTGCCGAACGCCTCGTCCACCGCCGCCTTGTTCTCCTCGACGAAGCCCCAGTCGTAACAGAGGTTCGAGGTGAGATCATCATGCACCTTGGTCGCGCCGTCCTCCAGCGCCGCCTTCATGTCCACGACCGCGGGCAATTCCTCGATATCGAGGACGATCGCCTCGGCGGCGTCACGCGCCTGCTCGCGGGTCTCGGCTACCACGGCGGCGATGGGGTCGCCGACGTGGCGCACCTTGCCCTGCGCCAGCACCGGGTGCGCCGGCTCCTGCATCACCTCGCCGAACCGGTCGGTAACCTGCCAGCCGCAGGGGATACCGCCGACACCTTCGAAATCCGCGCCGGTAAAGACCCGGATAACGCCGGGCATGCCCTCGGCATCGGTGGTATCGACCTTGTTCAGCCGCCCATGCGCGACATCCGACCGCAGGAAATGCACATAGGCCTGGCCGCGCAGGTTGATGTCGTCGGTATAATTTCCCGTGCCGGTCAGAAAGCGCACGTCCTCGCGCCGCTTGCTGCTGGCACCGATGCCTCCATCCTTTGGCATGTCTCGATCCTCCCTGAATCTTCCGGGGTCTCCCCCGTCCCTGACCCGCGGCGATTCATCTTGCCCGAAATATTCCGGGGGAGCGCCGCAGGCGCGGGGGCAGCGCCCCCTCGATATCGCCTATTCCGCCGCGACCCGGCTCACATCCTGGCCGCTCGCCGCCATGATCGCTTTCACGATGTTGTGATAGCCGGTGCAGCGGCAGATATTGCCCTCGAGATAGTCGCGAATCTCCGCCTCCGTCGGCGTCGGGTTCTCGGCCAGAAGGGCCGCCGCCGACATTACCATGCCCGGCGTGCAGAACCCGCATTGCAACCCGTGATGGTCCTGGAACGCGGACTGGATCGGATGCATCGTGCCGTCGGGTTCGGCCATCCCCTCGATGGTCTTCACCTCGGCACCCTCCGCCTCGGCGGCAAAGATGGTGCAGGCTTTCACTGCGCGCCCATCCACATGCACCACACAGGCACCGCACTGGCTGGTGTCACAGCCCACATGCGTACCCGTCAGGCCGAGATTGTCTCTGATGAAATCCACAAGCAGCGTTCGGCCCTCGATCTGGCCCTTCGCCGGCTTGCCGTTCACGGTCATGGTGACCTCTGGCATTGGCTCCTCCCGGTTGCTTTGTTCGTAGCTTCCTGACCTGAGCCTAGCGTCCGTTCCGCAAAACTCAAATGATACTTGAGCATGCCCACCGCGCGCCGACGGTCAGCCGCGCGGGCCGCGGCGCGGCTGCGGGCGCGTGGGAATTTCCTTGAGCAGCCCGCCCACCCCCATAGCCGCGATTTCCTCGGCCCCGCAGGGCAGGCCGCAGGCGACACGCGCCAGCACCCAGTCGGCCCCGTGCAGGACGGGCGAGCGCGCGCTGCCGGGCAGGCCGATCACGGGCCGCGCGCCGATCTCACCCAGAAACAGCAGGTTGCCGGGGTCGACCGGCAGCCCGAATCGGATGAGCCGTCCGCCCGCGCGGCGGAGCGCCTGCGGGGCTGTGTCGCGTACATCCGAGGTGGCCGAGGCGGTGAGGATGAGCACGATCTCGCCCGGTGCCTCGATGATCGCCCGCGCCAGCGCCACCGCGTCATGGGCGCAGGTTGCCGTTCCCGCCATCTCCATCCCCAGCCCGGTGACCCGTGCGGCGATCGCCTCCGCGCCCTTGTCGCCCGGCCCGCCAGCGACATCCGTCACGATCAGACTCGCGGTCGCATACCGCGCCGTGGCCAGCCGGACCGAACCGCGCGCCGACTCTGCCGCGCGCTCCACCGCCGCACTCGGCACACCATAGGCGATGATCTTGACCGTCGCGATCATGCCGCCCGCGCGGATCTGGTGGCGGTCGGGCACGGTGGCCACAGTGATCATCGAATCGATGGCGTTGGCTGCGTTGATGGCGGCGGCGTCGAGGCAGATCACGCCGGGCACCTCGGCTGTCAGGTTCACGCGGCCCGTGAACGGGGAACTCAGGCCAATCCCGTCGGCCCCGTCATGAAGCGCGCGCGCCAGCGCATCGGCCGCGGCATCCTCGTGCAGATCGCCCGCTTCCAGCCGCGCGACCGTCACCTCGCCATAGCCCGCCGCCGCCAGCGCCGCGATCTCGTCTGCGCCCAGCACCGCCCCCTTGCGCAACCGCCCCGTGGCCACCTGCTCGGAATGGGCGAGAATCGCACCCTCTGCCTGATCCAGCGGCACGGCGCCGAATTTCATGTGCCTTTCCTCAGAACCTGCGTCATCTGGGCCAGGATGCTTACCGCGATCTCCGCCGGCCCCGCCGCCCCGATATCGAGGCCGATGGGGCCGTGAATGCGCGCGATCTCGACCTCGGAGAATCCGGCGTCGGTCAGCCGCGCCACCCGCTTGGCATGGGTCCGGGTGGAGCCCAGGGCACCTATATAGAACACCTCCGAGCGCAGCGCCTCCCCGAGCGCGGGATCGTCCAGCTTGGGATCATGCGTCAACAAGACGAGCGCCGTGCGCGCATCCAGCCCCAGCGCGCGCAAGCCCTCGTCCGGCCAGTCGTCCAGAACCGTCTCGCCCGGAAACCGTGCCTCCGAGGCAAAGCTCTCGCGCGGGTCGATCACCACCGGGTCAAAGCCCGCGATCCGCGCCATCGGCACCAGCGCCTGCGCGATGTGCACGGCCCCCACGACAATGAGACGAAGCGGCGGGTTGTGGATGGCGACGAAGGTCTCGCCGTCCTCCTCGAAGCCCGAGCGGTCCATGCGGAATCGCGCCTCGTGCCCCTCGCGCTCCAGCCGCCGCCGGGCCGTCATGCCGGTGACATAGGCAACCGGCACGCGGCCTTCCCGGGCCAGCACCAGGTTGGCCAGCACCTCCTCGGGCATGACCGACCCCACCGGCTCGACCAGCACCCGGATCGTACCGCCGCAGGCGAGCCCCACGGCAAAAGCGTCGTCATCGGTGACGCCGTATTCGAGCATCTCCGGGCGGCCCGCCTCTATGGCATCCAGCGCCTCGACCACCACCGCGCCCTCAACGCAGCCGCCCGAGACCGAGCCCGCGATCTCGCCCTCTCCGCTGATTGCCAACTGGCTGCCCACCCGGCGCGGCGCACTGCCCCAAGTCTCGACCACGGTGGCGAGCGCCACCCCCTTGCCCGCCCGGTGCCAGGCGAGCGCGGTCTCGGGGATATCGTCAAACCGGTCCGTCATGCCTTATCACCCCTCCATCGCTGCCATCAGGCGCGCCCTCTCGCCACCATCCTCGACGCGCGAGAGCGCTTCGGCAAGCTCTTCGAGAGTAGCAACCGAATGGCCAGCGCGGAACGCGTCCACATGCGGCAGCATCGCCCGGATGCCTTGTGCCTTGGGCGCGAACCCGTCCCACCGGAGCAGCGGATTGAGCCAGATCAGCCTCCGCGCCGAGAGGTGCAGCCGCTCCATCTCGTGGCCCAGTTGTCCCGCCTCCTCGCGGTCGAGCCCATCGGTGATAAGCAGCACCACCGCCCCCTGCCCCATCACCCGGCGCGACCAGTCGCGGTTGAATGCGTGCAGGCAGGCGCGGATCCGCGTGCCACCCTCCCAATCCTGCGCCTGTTTTCCGGCGGCGGCAAGGGCCGCATCGACGTCGCGGGTGGCCAGGTGGCGGGTGATGTTGGTGAGCTGCGTGCCGAATGTGAAGGCATGGACCCGCGCCCAGCCAGCACCCTTGTGATTGGCAACGGCATGAAGAAAATGCAGAACCATGCGGCTGTATTGGCTCATCGACCCGGAAATATCGCAAAGCACCACAAGGTTCGGCCATCGCTCGCGCGGGGTCTTGCGATGCAATCGGCGCATTTCACCGCCCCGACGCAGCGCCGCCCGCAGGCTCGCGCGCGCGTCGAGCCTCGGCCCGTGCGGATCGGCGATCCCACGCCGCGACGCCAGCGGACGCACCGGCAGCGACAGCCGCGCCAGCATCCGCTTCGCCTCTGCGATCTCGGCATTGGACATCTGCTCGAAATCGAGCCTGCGCAGCCGCTCCTCGCGCGACATGGTGGCGGTGGCGTCGATCTCGATCACCGTCTCCTCGTCGAGATCCTCACCGTCGCTCTCGGGCGGTGCCCGGTCCACCCCGTCGAGCAGCGCCTCCGCCGCGCGCTTTTCCGCGGGGGCGGCGCCACGGTCCTCCTGCACGCCCCGGATGGCGGGCAGCATCATCGCCATCATGTGCTCCATGTAGCGCGGATCGCGCCAGTAGAGGCGGAATATCTGAGCGAAAACAGTCAGGTGTTCAGGTCGTGTCACCAAGCAGGCGCGCAGCGCGTAGAAAAAATCAGACCGCGAGGTGAACCCCGCCGCCGCCACCGCGCGCACCGCGTCGATTACGCGCCCGGGGCCCACCGGCAACCCGGCGGCCCTGAGCGCGCGGGCGAAATGGACGATGTTATGGGTGAGTTTCGGGTTGTCCGGCAGATCGAATGGCGCGGATTCGGTCATGGCGTCTCGTGGGGACACTGCCCCCACACCCCCGGCGTATTTCGATCAAGAAAAAACATCAGACAGGTGCCAGTCCCGCGCGCGCCTCATCCAGAATGCGCTTGGCTTCCGAACCTTGCAACCGCGCGATATCATCCTGGTATTTGAGCACCGCGCCCAGGGTGTCGGCGATCACCTCGGGGGAGAGGCTAACCACGTCGAGCGCCAGCAGGCACTTGGCCCAGTCGATCGTTTCGGCCACGCCCGGCTTCTTGAACAGATCCTCGGTGCGCAGGCGCTGGACAAAGGCCACAACCTCGCGACTGAGGCCTTCGGCAGCCTCGGGGGCACGGGCCTTCAATATCTCGATCTCGCGGTCGAAATCAGGGTACTCCACCCAGTGGTAGAGACAACGTCGCTTGACCGCGTCATGCACTTCGCGGGTACGGTTGGACGTCAGGATGACGATAGGCGGCTCGGGGGCGGCGATGGTCCCCAGTTCGGGAATCGTCACTTGAAAATCGCTCAGGGCTTCGAGCAAGAACGCCTCGAACGGCTCGTCGGTGCGGTCGATCTCGTCGATGAGCAGCACCGGCGCGCCGCCTGATTGCGGCCGCATCGCCTGCAACAGCGGGCGCTCGATCAGGAACTCCTCGGTGAAAACCTCGTCCTTGAGATGCGCGCGATCCACCCCGCCCGCGGCCTCGGCGGTGCGGATGGCGATCATCTGCCCGGCAAAGTTCCACTCGTATACGGCAGTGGCGGCATCAAGACCCTCGTAGCATTGCAACCGGATCAGGCGGCGGCCCAGCGCAAGGCTGAGCGCTTTGGCGATCTCGGTCTTGCCGGTTCCGGCCTCACCCTCCAGAAACAAGGGCCGCCCGAGCCGCAGCGCGAGAAAGGCGACGGTGCCCAGAGCGCGCCCGCAGACATAGCCTTGCGCACCGAGCATGTCCTGCACTGCGCCAATGGATTGGGGGATATTCACCTGCCAGACCTCCGTCTTCCTCGCCCCGCACAGAACTGCATGGCCCGCGTGCCCCGGTCAAGGGCGCGCACCCGTAACACCCGTCACCTGCGACCTCGCAGAAAGCCCGCGGATTTTCCCAAGTTTCGCCCCATTCGAACGGCAATTTCTGACCTCGAAACGGGCTGTAGACCCGCGACGGGGCAGTGTGTAGCAGACAAGGTCGGAGCGGATGCAAGACAAGAGCGATATCACCAGCGCCGATCTCACGGGGCGCGACTGGCAGGACTGGCTCGACCGCGCCGAGACGGTGATCGGCGATGACGGCTACATGCAACCGCTGGGAAGCGAGCACGCGGCGCTGTTTTGCGAGCGCAAGCCGGTGCTGCTTGTCACCTTCGAGAGCTTCGACCGGCTCGAGGTGCTTTCGGAGCGCGCGCATCCTTTCGGCTGGACCATGCTCGAAGCGCTCGGCTGGTCGCATCTTTGCCTGCTCAGCAACGGCGACACATGGTTTCGCGATGCCCGCGTCTACGGCTTTTTCGACCGACTGATTGACGACGGTTTCTTCGACGAGTTCGAGCAGGTGATCTTCTATGGTGCCGGGCCCCGCGGCTATGCCGCCGCCGCGTTCTCAGTGGCCGCGCCGGGGGCAAAGGTGCTGATGCTGCGTCCGCAGGCGACGCTCGACCCGCGTATGGCCGAGTGGGACGATCGCTATCTGGCCATGCGTCGCACCTCTTTCACCGACCGCTACGGCTATGCACCCGATATGCTCGACGCCGCCGCCCACGCGGTGCTGCTTTACGATCCCGAGATCGAACTCGACGCCATGCACTCGGCGCTGTTCAACCGCAGCAACGTTTTGCGCTTCCGCACCCGCCACCTTGGCTATTCCATCGAGGAGACGCTCTCGCAGATGGGCCTACTTCCGCGCATCCTCGCTCAAATGAGCGCGGACAAACTCAACTGCCAGAGCCTCGCCCGGCTCTGGCGCAAGCGCCGAGAGGAACAGAGATATCTCTTCCCGTTGTTGCGTCGGCTGGTCAACGAGCAGCGTGACGGGCTTACCGTGCTATTTTGCACCAACGCGCTGGCCCGGAAACGGGGCGGCCCGCGCTACCGAAACGCGCTGAGCAGGGCGCAGGCACGTCTCGCGGAACGCGACGGCTAGCACTGGCGCAGCCGCACGCGATTGTGTATGCGCTCGGACCATGCAATCGAGCCTGACCATCCGCCGCCCCGACGACTGGCACCTGCACCTGCGCGACGGCGCGATGCTGGCCGCCGTCTTGCCAGAGAGCGCGCGCCACTTCACCCGCGCCATCATCATGCCGAACCTCGTGCCGCCGGTCGTCACCGGCGTCCAAGCCCGCGCCTATCGCGACCGGATCATGGCCGCGCTGCCCGAGGGGATGGACTTCACCCCCCTGATGACGCTCTACCTGACAGAAGAAACCGACCCGGACGACGTGGCCGCCGCCCATGCCGAGGGACTGATTACGGCGGTCAAGCTCTACCCGGCTGGGGCCACCACCAATTCGGCCTCCGGCGTGCGCGATTTCGACCGCGTGCGCGGCGTGCTGGAGAAGATGGCCGAGGTCGGTCTGCCGCTCTGCGTGCATGGCGAGGTGACCGACCCAGAGGTGGACATCTTCGACCGCGAGGCGGCGTTTATCGACCGCGTGCTCGATCCCATCCGCCGCGTCACACCGGGGCTGCGCGTGGTGATGGAGCATGTGACCACCTCGGATGCCGTGGCCTATGTCACATCCCAGGACCGCGACCTCGCCGCCACGATCACCACCCATCACCTCGTCATCAACCGCAACCACATGCTAGTGGGCGGCATCAAACCACATTACTACTGCCTGCCCGTGGCCAAGCGTGAGGACCACCGCCTCGCCCTGCGTGCTGCCGCCACTTCGGGCGACGCACGGTTTTTCCTCGGCACCGACAGTGCGCCCCATACCGACCCGTTGAAGGAAAGCGCCTGCGGCTGCGCCGGCTGCTTTACCGCGACGAACACGCTCTCGATCCTCGCCCACGTGTTCGAAGAGGAGGGCGCGCTCGACCGGCTCGAAGGCTTCACGTCACTTAACGGCCCAGCCTTCTACGGCCTGCCCCCGAACGAGGCGCGGATCACCTTGACCAAGGGCGATCCGGTCCCCTACCCCGACAAGATTGACACCGGCGACGGCCCCGTCACCGTCTTCGACCCCGGCTTTCCGCTCCATTGGCGGGTGGACTGAGCTTCATCTTGCCCGAAATATCCCCGCCGGAGGCATCATAGTTCTTCGGCACACCGCCCAGACCCAAGGACCACGCCATGATCCCCGCCACCTACCCCCCAAAGGATGAAATTGCCCGCCTCACCGCCCGAATGCTGCTGGAGATCGGCGCTGTGCATTTCAACGCGGACACCCCCTTCACGCTGGCCTCGGGGCTTCCCTCGCCGACCTATATCGACTGCCGCAAGCTCATCTCCTTCCCGCGCATCCGCAGCACCTTGATGGATTTCCTCAGCATAACCGTGATGCGCGAGGCCGGATTCGAGGCGTTCGACAACGTCGCCGGCGGCGAGACGGCGGGCATCCCCTTCGCCGCGCTGGTGGCCGAGCGCATGGCTCTGCCGATGACCTATGTCCGCAAGAAGCCCAAGGGCTACGGTCGCAACGCCCGCATCGAAGGCACCATGGCCGAGGGTCAACGCGTGCTGCTGGTCGAGGACCTCACCACCGATGGCGGCTCCAAGCTCAGCTTCGTCGATGCCATCCGCGAGACCGGGGCCACCTGCGCGCACACGGCGGTGATCTTCTACTACGGCATCTTCCCCGAGACCGAGCGCACCCTCGGCGATCACGGCGTGGCGCTCCACCACCTCTGCACCTGGTGGGACGTGCTGGCCGAGGCGCGCGCGCAGGGAGCCTTTGCCGCCGCGACACTCGACGAGGTCGAGGCGTTCCTGCACGCACCTCGTAAGTGGCAGGAAGCAAACAAGAAATAAATTCGCGTCAATAAGCGGTGGATAACCCACCACTCGAATCGAAATTCCACTCCAGATATGGTAGGGTAGTCGCTCAACACCACAGGATGCGGGACAGGACGTCGCGCGGCTTGGGGCTCGGCCCCCTTATCCCCGCAATCGTCCACAGTTTTGTCCATGTGGCGCGAACCTTGGCTTTGGCGTAGAACACGCGGACACAGGACATCACGAAGAACGAGGGCGGCACGGGCATGAACGAGGTCAGCGTATTCAATCCCACCGGGGCAGGGATCGAAGCCGCCGACAGTGTGCCCCATTCCATCGAGGCCGAGCAGCAGCTTCTCGGCGCGATCCTGACCAACAACGACATCTACGACCGCGTGGCCGCCATCATCGGCCCGCAGCATTTTTACGATCCCGTCCATGCTCGTATCTTCGAGACTGCGGCGGCGCGCATCACCCGCAACGCGCTTGCCTCGCCGGTGACACTGCGCGCCTTCCTCGAAGAAGATGACGGGCTCAAGGAACTCGGCGGTCCCGCCTACCTCGTCAATCTCGCGGGGGCTGCGATCTCAACCTACGCTGCGCGTGACTACGCGCAGATGATTTATGATCTCGCCATCCGCCGCGAGCTGATCGCATTGGGTCACGACATCGCCGCCCGTGCCGCTCGCGTCGAGATCGGCAGCGAGCCGGGCGACCAGATCGTCGATGCCGAACAGAAGCTCTACCAACTCGCCGAACAGGGCAAGTCGGAGAGCGGATTCCAGAGCTTTCTCAAGGCGGTCAAGGATGCCGTCGACGTCGCCAACGCCGCCTACCAGCGTGACGGTGGCCTCGCGGGGCTCGCCACCGAGCTTCACGACATGGACAGCAAGCTCGGCGGCTTGCATCGCTCGGACCTTCTGATCCTCGCCGGGCGACCCTCGATGGGCAAGACCTCGCTCGCTACCAACATCGCCTTCAACATCGCTCGCGCCTACCGCAAGGGCACGCTCCCTGACGGGACGCAGGGCACCGTGGATGGCGGCGTGGTGGGCTTCTTCTCACTCGAAATGTCGGCCGAACAGCTCGCCAGCCGCATCCTGTCCGAAGCCGCAGAAATTCCCTCGCATAAAATCCGCCGCGGTGACATGGACGAGGGCGAGTTCCGCCGCTTCGTCGAGGCCGCCAAGGCACTCGAATCCTGCCCGCTCTTCATCGACGACACCGCTGCGCTGCCGATCAGCCAGATCGCCGCACGCGCGCGGCGGCTCAAGCGCACCCACGGGCTCGACCTGTTGATCGTGGACTATCTCCAGCTCGTGCGCGGCACTGCCGAGAACCGGGTGCAGGAGATCGGCGAGATCTCGATGGGCCTAAAGGCCATCGCCAAGGAACTCGATATCCCAGTGCTCGCGCTCTCGCAGCTCTCGCGCCAGGTGGAAAGCCGCGAGGACAAGCGCCCGCAGCTCTCGGACCTGCGCGAATCGGGCTCGATCGAGCAGGATGCCGACGTGGTGATGTTCGTCTTTCGCGAGGTCTATTACAAAGAACGCGAGAAACCGGGCGACCACGAGCTTGAAAAAATGGCCGACTGGCAAGAGGCGATGGCCCGGCTCGAAGGCAAGGCCGAGGTCATCATCGGCAAGCAGCGCCACGGCCCCATCGGCACGGTGGAGCTCAGTTTCGAGGACCAGTTCACGCGCTTCGGAAACCTCGTGAAACCGTGGCAGCAAGGTGCGGGCGGGGATTTCTAGCAGACAGGCCGAGACTCCGGACCGAGCGGCGCGATTGGCCCGGTTCGGACGGACAGGACGTTCCCCCGCGCGAAGCAAAGGCGTGCTTGCACGCCGCCAGCCTCACCCCGCCGCACCGCTACACCGAAGCGCGCCAGGCATCCCCTCTTCGATCCCGCCGATCAGCGCAGCGTCGTGCCCGGCGGCGCGCAGCCGCGCCACCAGTTCGTTGGCGTGCCCGGCCTCCACCGCGGCCAGCAGTCCCCCCGCCGTTTGCGGATCGTGCAGCAGCGCCTCTCGCGCCGTCTCGCCCAGCCCGGCCACGGGGGCCGCGCGCCGGTTGGCCGCCCAGATGGTCGAGCGCACCCCACGCGCGGCCGGCGCCTCGGCCCCCGGCAATATCGGCACCGCGTCCGCATCGATCCACGCTGCCACGCGCGACTCCAGGCAGATGTTGCGCAGGTGCCCTGCCAACCCGAAGCCCGTCACATCCGTCATCGCCCGCGCCCGCACGAGGATTGCCGCGGCATCGCCCTGCGGCACCGCCAGCCGCGCGAACAGCGCCACGATATCGCGGCCCTCCGCCTCTCCGCGCATCTCGGCGGCCAGCAGCGTGCCGGACCCGATCGGTCGCGTCAGGATCAGCGCGTCGCCAGGTCGCGCCCCCCCGAGCGTGATCGCCGCGCCCTCGACGATCCCGGTGAGCGAAAACCCGATGCTCGCCTCCGCCCCCATGCTCGAATGGCCGCCGACAATCTCAACCCCTGCGGGATTCAGCGCCGCGCGCGCGCCTGCCATGATCTCGGCCATGCTGCGAGCCTGCAATGCCTCGCTCATCCGCGGCAGCGTCACCGACACAAGCGCCGCCTGCGGGCGCGCGCCCATCGCCCAGATATCTCCCAGCGCATGCAGCGCCGCAATCTGCGCCATCAGCCCGTGATCCTGGGTAAAGGCGCGCAGATGATCGGTACTCAGCACCTGACCCACGCCCCCGGTCTCAATTACCGCCGCATCGTCGCCCGGGCCCACGATCGCGTCACGCAGCACCGCTGGCGCCACCTTGGCCCCGCAGCCGCCGCACATCGGCTCATGGCCCTCTTCGTCCGACAATGCGCGGTCGCGCGGGGGCGGTTCTTTCCGCATCTCCGGCAACGGGTCGAACTTGCCCATGAAGGCGCGGTCGATCCGGTCCTTCCAGCGCCACAGAAGTCGCCCGGAAAAGGCGATCCCCAACTTCTCGGCCACCGCCCTTTGCTCGCCGAGCGACACCAGCTTGAGATAGTCGCGCTGCGGATGAAACGACCGCGTCGTCCCGCCGGAGAGCACCGCGCGCAGGTTGTCGCGCAGCACCGGCGCCGCGCGCACCGCAAAGACACCGGCCTTGGGCCGCGGCGCGTTTGAGTGATGCGCACAATCGCCTACGGCGAAAAGCGCTTCCTCCCCCTCAACCCGCAGATCGGGAGCGACGCGCACGAACCCGCCCTCCGTCACCGGCAGGCCGGTTTCCGCCAGCCAATCATGCGCCCGCGCCCCTGCCGCCCCGACCGTCAGGCGTGCGGGCACGCTCTCGCCGCCGTCCAGCACCACGGCCCCGGCCTGCACTTCCGCCACCTGCGCGCCCGTGCACACCCTCACCCCCATATCCGCCAGCGCCCGCATCAGCCGCGGACGCAGCACCGGCCCCTCCGGCGCGATCACGCGTGCACGTTCGATCAGGGTCACCTCGGCGCGTCCCACCACCTGCCGCAGCCGGTGCACCATGGCCAACGCCACCTCGACCCCCGCGATACCGCCGCCGATCACCGCCGCCTCGGGGGCCTGTCGCCCCGCCGCCACATCGGCCACGAACGCCTCCCAGCGCGCGGCAAAGGAACCGAGCGGCTTGACGGCCACGCCGTGTTCCGAAAATCCTGGCAGGGTCGGCATCCGCGCATGCACGCCCACATCGACCGAAGCCACGTCATAGCCGATCTCGCGCCCGTCCCCGAGCGTGATCCGCCGCGCCTCCGCGTCGATGCCGCACACTGCGCCCACGACCAGCCGCGCGCCCGCGAAGCGCGCCAGCCGCACGAGGTCGATCTCCAGGTCGCGCTGCCGGTAATGGCCGGCCACCATCCCCGGCAGCATCCCCGAATAGGGAGCCACGGGGTTCGGGTCGATCACAGTCAGCCGCGCTCCCGGCAGCGGATCCATCCCCCACATGCGCAGCACCAGTGCATGGGCGTGCCCGCCCCCCACGAGAACGAGGTCGCGGCTCAGCGGCACGGGTTGGGGCATCATCGCGACGTCTCTCCTGCTTGACGCCCGAGCCATAGGCCAGATTGCCGCCGTGCGAAAGCGGCAGCTTGGCGCAGGCGCGCCCCGTTCAGAACGGAAAGAAAAACGGGATCACGAGGATTGCCACCGCCGCGTAAAGCAGGTTGAGCGGCAGGCCCACGACGAGGAAATCGCGGAACTTGTAACCCCCCGCGCCATAAACGAAGGTGTTGGTCTGATAGCCGATCGGCGTGGCGAAACTCGCCGAGGCGGCGAACATCACCGTGATGATGAACGGGCGCGGATCATAACCCAGCTCAAGCGCCAGTGCGATCGCGATGGGCCCCACGAGGATCGCCACCGCGTTGTTGGTCACCATCTCAGTCAGCAAGTTGGTCAACAAATAGACCGCCGCCAGCACCGCCAGCGGTCCCAACCCCTGCATAAGCCCCACCATCGACTCGACGATGACTTTCGCCGCCCCCGTCTCCTGCAGCCCGAGGCTCATCCCCAGCATGCCAAAGATCAGGAACAGGATCGGCCAGTCGATCGCCTCGAACGCCTCGTCGGCCTCGACACAGCCGGTCATCATCACCACCACCGCCCCGATCACAGCCAGTCCGGCGATGGGCATCACGCCCAGCGCGGCGAGGATCATCACCGCCGCGATGGTGACGATGGCGATGGGGGCCTTCGAACGGCGCATCGCCTGATCGGCGGGCTCGGTAAGGTTGACGATGCCGCCATCCTCCATCAGCCGCCGCAGCCCCTCGGGCGGCCCCTCAAGCAGAACGGTATCGGCGAATTGCAGACGCACCTCCGGCAAGTCACGGCTTATGTTCTGCTCCTGCCGGTGCACAGCCATCAGGTAGACGCCGTACTTGCGCCGCAGCTTGAGATCCTTGATGGGCCGCCCGCGCAAATGCGAGTGGGGCCCGACGCTTGCCTCCATCGTCACAGTCCGCTCGGCAGTGACGGGCTCGAAGCCACTATCATCCATGCCGCGAAACTCGATCTCACCGTTCTCCTTCAGCCCGAGGATCTCGCCGGTATCGGTCTTGATCACCACCCGGTCACCGGATTCCAGCGTCAGGTCACGCAGGTGGCGGCGCATCGAAACCTCGCCACGCACCACGTCGAGAATGCGCGCTCCCGCCCGGTTGAATGGCAAATCCTCCAGCTTCTTGCCGATATAGCGCGACTCGTGTGGGATAAGCAGCCGGGCGAGGAACTTGCGCTTGCCCTCCTGTCCCAGCGCGCTCGCAAGCGACGACCGGTCCGGCAACAGGAACCTCCCGGCAAAGGCCATGTAAACCACCCCCACCGTGGCCAGTACCAGTCCCGGCAACGTCATCTCGAACATGGTGAGCGCCGGCTGACCCGCATCGCGCGCCACCCCGCTCATCAGGATGTTGGTAGAGGTGCCCACCAGCGTCAGCGTACCACCGAAGATCGCCGCGTAGCTCAGAGGAATGAGCAGCCGCGACGAGCTAACGCCCAGCGACGTGCCCACCGAGATCATCACCGGCGTCAGCAGGATCACCACCGGCGTGTTGTTCATGAATGCCGAGGCCATCATCGAGGCCGCCATCATCAGAAACAGCGCCCGCAGGTAGGATCCGCGCGCTTGCGCGCGCAGCCATCCGCCGATAATTTCAAGAACACCCGTGCGTTCCAGTGCCGCGGAGATGACGAACATCATCGCGATGGTGATCGGCGCCTCCGAACCGAACACCTTCAGGAACGCCTCGGTCTCTATAATGCCAGTGGCCAACAGCACCGCCGACGCGCCCAGCGCCGTCACCGATGGCGGGAACACCTCCTTGAAGAAACACACGAAGACCCCGAGCAATAGCAGCAGAACGAATATCTGATCGGGGCTCATGGGCGGCACTTTCCTCATCGGGAATGCAGGCTGACGCGCAGTAACAGCAGGACGCCCCCCGATTTCAACAGCTAATTGCGCAGCGCCGCCACCGCCGCAAGACCCTTGCCTTCATCTTTCCCCAAATATTCCCGGAGATGTGGGGGTGGGGCCCCCACTCTTCGCTCAATGAAGCGTGAACTCGCCGGTCACGTTGCGCCACTCGCCCGGCGCGATCAGCTTGCGATGGGAAAAGCGCACAGAATGCAGCGGCCCCTCGATCTCACGCTGCCAGAACTCGATGAAATCAAAAAGCTTCGGGTGATCAGGGGCAAGATCGTAATCCTGCCACAGGTAGCTGTTGAGCACGTTCCGATAATCCGGCATCCGGTAGAAGAATTCCGCCGTGGTCAGCCCGTAGCCCTTCAGCAACATTTCCGTCTCGGTCATCTCCATTTTCTGCTCCTGTCTTTGCCTGACCGGATCAGTTTGCCATGTAGGAATTACTTTTCAATAAAAACAGTGTGTTATCACTCTTGATCAGTGGCTGCCACGCGCCCCGCCCCTGCGCCATTGCACCCCATATCGTGGCTCTGATATAGACGGAGGGGCAAGATATAGCGCATGTCACAGGACGGTCAAAAACGTGAGCGATACGCCTCAACCCCCTGAAAACCCAGATGAAACGACACCCTCGGCCTCCGGTCCGCAGGTCTCGATCACCCACGAGATGAAGACCTCCTATCTCGATTACGCGATGAGCGTGATCGTGAGCCGCGCCATTCCCGATTTGCGTGACGGTCTGAAACCTGTGCACCGGCGCATCCTCTACGCCATGCACGAGGGCGGCAACACCCATGACAAGCCCTATCGCAAGTCCGCCCGCGCGGTCGGCGACGTGATGGGCAAATACCACCCCCACGGCGATAGCGCGATCTATGACGCGCTGGTGCGCATGGCGCAGGACTTCTCGATGTCCCTGCCGCTCCTCGACGGACAGGGCAACTTCGGCTCCATGGACGGCGATAACGCCGCGGCCATGCGCTACACCGAGGTGCGCATGGACAAGCCGGCCGCTTTCCTGCTCGCCGATATCGAGAAGGAGACCGTCGATTTCCAGGATAATTACGACGGCAAGGACCGTGAGCCGACGGTTCTGCCCGCGCGTTTTCCGAACATGCTGGTCAATGGCGCGGGCGGCATCGCCGTCGGCATGGCCACCAACATCCCGCCGCACAACCTGGGCGAGGTGATCGACGCCACGCTGGCGCTGATCGAGGATCCGGATCTGGGCAGTGAGGATCTCATTCAATACGTCCCCGGCCCCGATTTCCCGACCGGCGGGCTGATGCTGGGCCGCTCCGGCGCGCGAAAGGCCTATCTGGAAGGGCGCGGCAGCGTCATCATCCGCGCCAAGACCCGGGTGGAGGAACTGCGCAAGGACCGATACGCCATCGTCATCGACGAAATCCCCTACCAGGTGAACAAGGCCACGATGATCGAGCGGATCGCCGAAGCTGCCCGTGAAAAGCGGATCGAGGGCATCGCCCATGTCCAGGACGAGAGCGACCGCAACGGCGTCCGCGTGGTGGTCGAGTTGAAGCGCGACGCCACCCCCGACGTGGTGCTCAACCAGCTTTACCGCTTCACACCGATGCAGACCTCGTTCGGCTGCAACATGCTGGCATTGAACGGCGGCAGGCCCGAGCAACTGACCCTGCACCGCTTCCTGTCGCTGTTCGTCATGTTCCGCGAGGAGGTGGTCGCGCGGCGCACCGCACACGACTTGCGTAAGGCGCGTGAACGGGCGCATGTGCTCTGCGGTCTCGCCGTCGCCGTATCGAACGTGGACGAGGTGGTGGCCACGATCCGCGCCTCTGCCGACGCCGCCGAGGCAAGGCAAAAGCTGATGGAACGGCGCTGGCCGGCGGGCGACATCCTTGAATATATCGCGCTCATCGACGACCCCACACACCGCGCCAACGAGGACGGCACCTACAACCTCAGCGAGACGCAGGCCCGCGCCATCCTCGACCTGCGCCTGCAACGCCTGACACAGCTTGGCGTGCGCGAGGTCACCGACGAGTTGCAGGAGCTTGCCGGCAAGATCAAGGACTACCTCGCCATCCTCGCCTCGCGCGAACGGATCATGCAGATCATCTCGGACGAGCTGCGCGAGGTGCGCGAACAATTCGCCGTGCCGCGCCGCACCGAGATCGTGGACTGGTCCGGCGACATGGAAGACGAGGACCTCATCGAGCGCGAGGATATGGTCGTGACCATCACCCAAGGCGGCTATGTCAAGCGCACTGCGCTGGCGGATTTCCGCGCGCAGAAACGCGGTGGCAAGGGTCTGTCGAGCATGGCAACCAAGGACGAGGACGTTGTCACCTCGCTCTTCGTCGCCAACACCCACACGCCGCTTCTGGTCTTCACCACCGACGGTATGGTCTACAAGCTCAAGACATGGCGCCTGCCGCTCGGGTCTCGCACATCACGCGGCAAGGCGATCGTCAATATCCTGCCCATTCCCACGGGCGTCTCGATCGCCGCAATCATGCCGGTGGACCGCACCGAGGAGGAATGGGACGACCTCCAGATCGTGTTTGCCACCTCCGCGGGCGACGTGCGCCGCAACGCGCTCAGCGATTTCACCAACGTGAAACGCAACGGCAAGATCGCGATGGACCTGCCCGAGGGCGTCGAACTGGTCAACGCCCGTATCTGCACCCCCGATGACGACGTGATGCTCGTCACCGATTCGGGTCGCGCAATCCGGTTTCCCGTCACCGATGTGCGCGTCTTCAAGGGCCGCAAATCGACCGGCGTGCGCGGCATCCGCCTCACTGACGGGGACCGCGTGGTGTCGATGTCCGTGATCCGGCATTTCGAGGCCACGACGGACGAGCGCGCCGCCTATCTCAAGATGCGCCGCGCCGCCGCCGGGGCTCCCGATGACGAAACGGGCGAGGACGAGGGCGATGCCGGGGCGGCGATTGACGCCACCCGCTTCGCTGAAATGCAAGCGGCCGAGAACCTGATCCTGACGATTACCGCACGTGGCACCGGCAAGCTGTCATCGAGCCACGACTACCCGGTACGCGGGCGCGGCGGCATGGGCGTGGCGGCCATCGACCGCGCCATGCGCGGCGGGCCGCTCGTCGCCTCCTTCCCGGTCAGCCCGGAGGATCAGATCATGCTCGCCACCTCCACCGGCCAATCCATCCGCGTGCCGGTCGAGGGCATCTCCTTCCGGTCGCGCAGCGCGGGCGGCGTTCGGGTGTTCGACACCGGAAAGGGTGAGGAAGTGGTCTCGGTCGCGTGGATCGCCGACCGCGCCGAAGAGACCGATGAGGACGCGGACGCGGAGGACGCGGTCGGCTGAGGCCGGGCGCGCATTTTCCCTGAAACGGTCAGATTCCGGCCAGAATTCGCGGCAATTGTCACCACAGAGCTTTCGTTCTGGTTGCAAGTGACGTCCGGTTTCCCGCACACGGCAAGAAAGGCCCGACCGTCATGGACCAAGACCCCGCTCCCGGCGTCGATCAGATCGGCATCAACCTGCTGCGGATCGTCACCGGCACCTTCTTCATGGCGGTGGCTCTCGAGCTCGTCGATGGCTTCGACCCTGCGGTCCTGTTCCGGCCAATCCTCAGCCCTGAAATCAGCGGGGTGGCGGGCGCAACCACGCTTCTGGCGCTGGCGATATGGTTCATGTTGGGCGCGGCCCTGCGGCTTGCCGCGCTGAGCCTTGCGCTCTTCGTGCTGGTCTCGAGCTTCACGACCAATTTCATCGTCGGCTCCGTCGAGGATTTGTCGGCCTTCTGGTATGATCTGACACTCTGCTGCGGCGTGCTGCTGAGCTATCTCACACTGGACGAGCAGCGTTTGCGCCGGGCCTCGGTGTTCTCACACCACGCGCGAGTGCAGCGTATCGCGGCTCGACGCCGCGTACGGCCACGCCGTGTAGCTCCGGACCCCGACACCAAGCCGGCCAAGCGCGATCGCCCCGCGCCCAGTGAAGAAATCAACATCTTCGCCGATATCCGGGGCTGAAACCGGAGTGGAATAGTGCTGCCTGGCTCGCTGCCATTCTGCTTATCCCGTCAGTCATTCACAGCCTCTCCCTCAGGGGCCTGTTCGATCCATTGCGCGAGTATGGTGCGCAAGAGAGCCACGTCGCGGGTCTCGATCGCCTCGGACAGAGACCGGAGCGCCTTGGCAAGCTCAATCTCCGAGAGGTGCCCCTCCTGCGCGCGCAGGATGCGTGGGTGCGGCGTGGTAAGCATATCCGAGCCGATGAGCAATTCCTCGTGCAGCTTCTCGCCCGGGCGAAGCCCGGTTACGGCAATCTCGATATCGCCGTCGGGATTGGCCGCGTCGCGCAGGGTGAGCCCCGACGCCTCGATCATCCGCAGCGCGATGTCCCGCACGCGGATCGGTTCTCCCATGTCGAGCACGAACACATCGCCGCCGCGCGCAATAGTGCCCGCCAGCAACACCAGTCGCACCGCCTCGGGGATAGTCATGAAGTAGCGCGTGACATCCGGATGCGTGAGCGTGACAGGACCGCCCCGTGCGATCTGTTCGGAAAAGGTGGGAATCACCGATCCCGACGAGCCCAGCACGTTGCCGAAACGCACCATTGAAAAGCGCGTGCGCGTGGCGCGGGTAGCGAGATCCTGCACGATCATCTCGGCGAACCGCTTGGAGGCGCCCATCACCGAGGTGGGGCGCACCGCCTTGTCCGTAGAAACGAGGATGAACCGCTCGACACCGGCATCAAGCGCGGCGCTGGCCACGGTGCGGGTACCGATCACGTTGTTGCGCATCCCCTCAATGGCATTGGATTCCACCATCGGAACGTGCTTGTAGGCGGCAGCGTGGAGCACAACGTCGATCTTCTTGGCCTGCATCAGCACCGAGACGAGCGCCGGCTCGCAGACTGAGCCGAGGATGGGAACGATCTCGACCTCGGGGGCGAGGTCACGCAATTCGCGCTCGATCTGGAAAAGCGCGTGTTCTCCGTGGTCGAGCAAGATCAGCGTCTTCGGCGCGCAGGTCGCGATCTGGCGGCACAGTTCCGAGCCAATGGAGCCGCCCGCACCGGTCACGAGGACGCGTCGCCCGGCATAAGCGTCGGTGACGCCGGGCAACTCGTTTTCCAGCGCGTCACGACCCAGAAGGGTTGTCGGGTCGATGGGATGGCTCTCGTAGGGGGTTATCGCGCGGCCTGTTACCAGATCGGCGAACGAGGGCAGCGCGTGCACCTCGCAGCCGGTAGCGGCAAGCCGGCGGGTGAGACGCGTGCGCGCCGCCTCGCTCGCGCTGGGCATGGCGAGGATGATGCGCCCGATCCCGTGCCGCACAACAAGCGCCTCGATCTCTTCGGGGCCATGCACACGCAGACCCGACACGATGATGCCCCGAAGCCGGGGCTCGTCATCGGCAAAGGCCACTGGGCGCAGCCGGTCATCACGCAACAGCGCGGCGGCAAGCTGCTGGCCGGTTTGCCCGGCCCCGTAGATCAGAACCGGCAGACGGCCTTCCGTGGTCACCGCCGAGGTATCGGGCCGGGACCGTCCAGAGGCGATCCGGGCCCGGATACGTCGCAGCACATTCAAAAGGCTCTCGGGCATGGCTGGGTCCGTCCTCGTGCGGCGGGGGATCGCTCGGCTCATGCCAAGGTAGGCCGACTGGTACTGTGACGGCAATGGTGTTCACCGCCCTGTGACGGATTGTGCGGGCTGGACGGATCGACATGCTGGATTATCTTGCGACAGTCGCACGGGATCGGACAAGATAAGGAATTGAAAAACCGCGTTATCGTGGCTCAAGGAGAAGCAACCTTACGGCCGGCCATGAGATCGACCGTGGCATGCGCGCTCATCCTCCTGCTTGGTACCTGTTCGTACCAAGCGGCGCGTGATCTGGCCCCCGTTTCACCGGACACCTAAGCGGTTTGGGTTTTGACCCTGATGAACTCACGCGGGAGCGCACCATCCCGAGACCGTTTGGCACAGTTGTGTGATCGGTGGGACGTCGAACAGCCTCTCGAAAAAGGCACGAGCAGAGGGGCGCGCGCTTCAGGCCCCCCCAAGGATCGCGCGAGGTCCGGCAGCCCGCTCACACCCCCCACGCGGCGCATTTTCGATCCACCGTCTTGCGTGCAACGCCAAGCCGCCGCGCGGCCTCGGCCCGGTTGCCGCCGCAGGCGTCGAGAACGGCGAGGATGTGGCGCTGCTCGACCATCTCAAGCGTCTCGATGGCCTGCGCGCCGGTCACCCTGCCCTGCCCTTCGAACTCCGCCGGAAATTCCCCGAGGATCACCGACCGTTCAATCAGGTTGCGCAACTCGCGCACATTGCCGGGCCAGTCGTAGCGGGTGAGCTTCAGCAGCACCTGGTCGTTGAGCTCCAGCGCGGGCATCCCCAGCGCGGTGGCAAACTCGCTCATGAACAGCGCGGCCAGCTCCGCTATATCTTCTTTGCGCTCGCGCAGGCTGGGCATCCCGACATTGACGATATTGATGCGGTGATACAGATCGTCACGGAACCGTCCTGCCGCCACCTCGACCGTCAGATCGGCATTGGTTGCGAACAGGAATCGCAGGTCTAGCGGCACCTCGCGCTCAGAGCCAATGGGCCGGATGCGCCGGTCTTCCAGCACCCGTAAGAGCGCCGCCTGCACTGCCATCGGAAGCTGCGCCACCTCGTCGAGAAGGAGTGTGCCGCCTTCGGCATGAAACAGCAGTCCATCCTTGTGCCGCGTACCATCCTCGATCACGCCGAACAGTTCCTCGGCGATGTGCCCCTCGGAGAAGGCGGCGCAATTAACCGCCACGAAGGGCTTGTCGGCGCGGTCAGAAAGGGCGTGGAGCGTGCGCGCGGCGATTTCCTTGCCAGTCCCGCTCGCCCCGGTAAACAGCACCGGCGTGGGCATCGGCCCGAGCCGCGCAAGCAGGTCCCGCACCTCGCGGATCGCTGGAGAATTACCCAACAGCCGCCCGCGCGCCGTGCCACCGCCCCCCGACAGTTCGTGCCGCAGCAGGTAGTTGTCGCGCGCGAGATACTTGCGGTCCAACGCGCGCGCCACGGCGTTGAGTATCTGGTTGGCACGGAACGGCTTGAGGACGAAATCGGTAACGCCAGCGCGCAACGCCTTGATCGCCGTGTCGAGATCGGCATAGGCCGTCATCAGGATGGTCTCGGCAAAGAGCCCAACCCGGCGCTGTTCCTCCAGCCAGTCGAGCCCTGTCTTGTCGGGCATGACGTTATCGAGGATCACGAGATCGAAATGCACCTGGTCGAGAATTTCCCCCGCCTCGGCGCAGGATCGCGCCAGCTCTACATGTCGGCAGCGGGGGCCGAGCGTCTTGGCCAGGAAGTTGCGCATCCCCGGCTCGTCATCGACGACGAGGATCGCGGCCCGCGCGAGGCTCTCGCCATAATCGTCGCGGGGGGTGTGCTTTCGGACGGCGGCACGGGTGCTCATTCGGGCGCTTCGCCCAACCTGACATTGTCGCCCGCGCGCGTCGCCTCGGCGGTATAGCCCAGTTCCGTGAGCACGGTCGGCGCGGCGGCGGCGATCACCCCGCAGGCCACAAAGGCGGCAAGCATCGCTTTCATCGGGTCGTCTCTCCTCTCACTTGGTGGCACGGCGCAGGTAGGTCACGAGGTCCTCACGGTCCTGCGTGGCGGTGATGCGCTGCATCGGCATCTTGCTCCCGGGGATATAGTGATCGGGGCCAAGGTCGAACAGCACGTCGATGGTCTCGTCCGTCCACACGATATCCGAATTGGCTAGCACAGGCGAGTAGGGATAGCCCGGCACGCTGCCCGCTTGCCGCCCGAACAGCCCGTGAAGGCTTGGCCCCGCCTTGCGCGACGGCGGCGGGGTGAGCGCGTGACAGATCGAGCATTTTCGCATGAACTGCCGCTCGCCATTCTCCATTTCCTCTGGCGGGCGCAGAAAGCTGTGCTCGGTCTCACCCGCCGGGTTAAACGTGTCGAGCATTGTCACCGGCCAGCCATAGACCACATTGCTCAGCCCCCCAGCGTAGAGCATCTGTCCATCGCCCGAGAACGCCAGCGCCCAGACCGGGCCACGCGCCACCGCCTTGAAATCGCGGGCAATCGTCCAGGTCTTGGTGTCGATCACCATGATATAGCCCTGCCCGTCGCCGGCGGCGATCTGCCCGGTAGCAGCGTGGTGCTCGAGCGCCAGGATCGGCCGCCGGTCGAGGGTGAAATCGGCGATCACGTCGCCGGTCGCGGGGTTGATCACCCTGGTCACACCATCCACCGCACCATAGGCGATCCACGTCTCCCGCGGCCCAATCACCAGCTTGTTGATGCCGAACCCCTGATCGAGAAGGATGCGCGCGACCGGGTCAGCCTCGCGCCAGTCCCAGACGCGCAGCGTGCCATCGGCGGAGGTGGAATAAAGCCGCGTTCCATCTGCGCCGAACGCCACATCTGTCACCGGCCCATCATGGCCGTCGAGAAACCGCGCCGCGCCTCCCGCCACCGACCAGAGGCCGATCGCGCCATCCCAGCTTGCCGAAGCGATCCACGCTCCATCAGGCGACACCGCCAGCCCGGCGATCTTTCCCTTGTGGCCCTCCAGACGACGACTCTTGCCTGTGTACCTGTCCCACGCGATCACATCGAAATCGTCGCCGCCCGAGACCAGCCCGGCCTCGCCCAGTGGTGCCAACGCGATCACCGCCGCGTCGTGCCCTTCCAGCCAGTGGGGCTCTCGGCCCTGCCACAGCCCCACCGAGTTGTCGAAACTGGCCGACGCCACCTCGCCACCGGGCAGGCTGGCCAGCCCCATGACCGGCCCGCCATGCCCTTTCAGCGTAGTAAACTCTTGCGCCACCGAGGGCGCCGCGGCCAAGAACCACAATCCGGCGATCAGCGTGCGCATGGCCTATTCTGCGGGGTGCGTGGCCTTGTCGGGCGCAGGCGCGTGGCCTTTTTCCTGCAGTTCCTCGAGCCACAGCCCGTGGTGTTCGCGCGCCCATTGCTCCTCGACCTCGCCCGAGCCCATCGCGTCGAACGCGCCCTCCATGCCGACTGAACCGATATAGATATGTGCGAGGATGATGGCCGTCAGCGCGAAGGCCATGATCGTGTGCCAAAGCGTGGCGAACTGCATCTCCTCATGCGGCGCCAGCGTCTCGGGCAGCGCGCCATAGCCTACCGCCTGCGGCAGACCGGTATCGTTGAGGATCTGAAAGGTCTTGGCGAACATCGGCAACTCGAACGGAAAGAGCAGCGACAGCCCCGAGACCGAGATCGAAGCACCGAACACGATCACCGCCCAGAAGATCAGCTTCTGCCCGGCGTTGAACTTCTTCGCCGGCGGATGCACGCCCTTGCTGAAGATGCCGCCGCCCACAGCCAGCCATTTCAGGTCGGTGCGGTTGGGGATGTTGTGAAGCACCCACATGACGAACACCATCACAAGCCCCAGCATGAACGCCCAGGAGATGTTGTTGTGTACCCATTTCGAGCCGGCTGCGAGGGTCGAGAACGCCTCAAGCCCCAGCAGCGGAATGATAGCCATGCGACCAAAGAGCACCAGAAGCCCGGTGATTGCCAGCACCACGAAGGAGCCCGCCATCAGCCAGTGGCCGAACCGTTCAACTGCCTGAAAGCGCGTGACGGTGCGCCCGGTCTTCTCGCCATCGATGCGGATGCGGCCGCGGATCAGGTAGAACAGCACCAGCAGCGCCAGAGTGCCACCGAGAAGCCATGCGCCGTAGGTCGCCAGCGGCCCACGGCGGAATTGCAGCCACCACATGCCCGAATCCTGAATCAGCACGCGCGCTTCCGGTCCACCCGCGGACACTTTCACATCCTCGAGTCCATAGCGCAGCGCGCGCCACACCTCGGCATCCGAAGCCCCGCCCAGCGTCCCAAGCTGGCTGGCCATCCCGGCAGCACCTTCGGGGTTGCCGGTGGCGTTGCGGCGAAAGCTGCTGTCGACCTGCTCGCCGCGCTGGCGGGCGAGGATATCCTCGAGCGTCTGCGCGCCACCGGTCGCGGACCGATCGGGGGCGGATGTATCCGGCGTCTCCTGCGCCATCGCGGGCAGGGCGAGCAGGAAACACAAAGCCATGCTGAGTAGTGCGCGCATGATGTCCTCGATTGTTGTGCGGGAACCTGGTTTCCGTGGAGGAAACCGGATCGGAAACTTTTCAAGTCTCCGGTACCGACGGCCTGAGAGCCTTCCGGCACCGGTATCCGGCCGGGCGCGGCCCGGCCGGACAGGTTCTCGGGTCAGCCGCCCTTCTGCCCGTAGGCCGTGCCCCAGCCCCAGGCGCCCGAGCCGAAACCGCGCGCCACGACGCGTTCGCGGTAGATCGCCGAGACCACGTCGCCATCGCCGGCCAGAAGCGCCTTGGTCGAGCACATCTCGGCGCAGATGGGCAGCTTGCCTTCGGCGATCCGGTTGCGTCCGTACTTCTGGAACTCGGCCTGGCTGTGGTTCTCTTCGGGGCCGCCGGCGCAGAAGGTGCATTTGTCCATCTTGCCGCGGGATCCGAAATTGCCCGCTTGCGGATACTGCGGCGCGCCAAAGGGGCACGCGTAAAAGCAGTACCCGCAGCCAATGCACAGGTCCTTGGAGTGGAGCACCACACCGTCCTCGTTCTGGTAGAAGCAATCCACCGGGCAGACGGCCATGCATGGCGCGTCGGAACAGTGCATGCACGCGACCGAGATCGAGCGTTCGCCCGGCGTGCCGTCGTTGATCGTCACCACCTTGCGGCGGTTGATCCCCCACGGCACCTCGTGCTCGTTCTTGCAGGCGGTGACGCAGGCGTTGCATTCGATGCAGCGTTCGGCATCACACAGAAACTTTGCTCTTGCCATGTCTCTATCTCCTTACGCTGGCATGATCTTGCAGAGAGTACACTTGGTCTCCTGCATCTGGGTCACGCTGTCATAGCCATAGGTCTGGGCGGTATTGCTGGCCTCGCCCAGCACGTAGGGGTCTGCCCCGTCGGGATAGTTCTCCCGCAGGTCGCGCCCTTCGAAATGACCGCCGAAGTGGAAGGGCATGAAGGCCACGCCCGCGCCCACCCTCTCGGTCACCATCGCCATGACCTTGACCTTGGCCCCCTCGGCACCCTCGACCCAGACCTGTTCGCCGTCGCGCAGCCCCAGATCGTTGGCGTCGCGCGGGTTGATCTCGACGAACATGTCCTGCTGAAGCTCGGCCAGCCACGGGTTCGACCGGCTCTCGTCGCCGCCGCCCTCGTATTCGACCAGACGGCCGGATGTGAGGATCATAGGATATTCCTTCGAGAAGTCGTTCTTCTGGATCGAAGCATAGAGGGTTGGCAGCCGGTAGGCATGCCGATCCTCGTAGGTGGGGTAATCTGCCACCAAGTCGCGCCGCGGCGTATAAAGCGGCTCGCGGTGCAGCGGCACCGGGTCGGGGAAGGTCCACACCACCGCGCGGGCCTTGGCATTGCCGAAGGGCGCGCATTCATGGGCGATGGCCACCCGCTGGATCCCACCCGAAAGGTCGGTCTTCCAGTTGGTGTTGGGCCCCGCGACGGCGTCGATCGCCGCGCGTTCCTCGTCGGTCAGCTCACTATCCCAGCCCAGGTCCATGAGCATCTGCATGGTGAATTCCGGATACCCGTCCTGGATATCGGAGCCCACCGAGTAGACGCCCTCGGCCAAGAGGTTGTCGCCGTCCCGCTCGACACCGAAGCGCGCGCGGAAGGTTAGGCCGCCCTCACTCACCGGCTTGGACATGTCATAGAGCACATGGGTGCCGGGATGTTTCATCTCCGGCGTGCCCCAGCACGGCCAGGGCAGGCCGTAGGTCTCGCCATCGGCGGGCCCGCCGACCGCGCGCAACGAGGTACGGTCGAAGGTGTGCTGATTGGCCATGTGCAGCCGGAGCCGCTCAGGGCTCTGCCCGGTATAGCCGATCGTCCAGGTGCCGCGGTTGATTTCGCGCAGCGTGTCCTCGACATTCGGGGTCACGCCGTCATCCTCGATCTTGATGTTGCGGAAGAACCGGTCGTGGAAACCGAACTTCTTGGCGAACAGCCCGATGATCTCGTGATCAGGCTTCGACTCGAAGAGCGGATCGACCACCTTCTCACGCCATTGCAGCGAGCGGTTGGACGCGGTGACCGAGCCATAGGTCTCGAACTGCGTCGCCGCGGGCAGCAGGTAGACCCCGTCGGTGCGGTCATGCATCACCGCCGACACGGTCGGATAGGGATCGACCACGACCAGCATGTCGAGCTGTTCCATCGCGGTCTTCATTTCCTTGCCGCGGGTCTGGCTGTTGGGCGCGTGACCCCAGAGCACCATGGCGCGCACCTTGTTGGGGTTGTCCATGTTCTCGGGGTCTTCGAGCACGCCGTCGATCCAGCGACTGACCGGGATACCGGAGAGGTTCTGGAGCGATTGATCCTTGCCGTCCTTGGCCTTGATCGTGGCGAACCGCCCGGCAAGCCACTCAGGGTCTTCGCTCCAGACGCGCGCCCAATGGGCCCAGGCCCCGGCGCTCAGCCCGTAATAGGCCGGTAGAGTGTGGCTTAGCACGCCGAGGTCGGTCGCACCCTGCACGTTGTCATGGCCACGGAAGATATTGGTGCCGCCGCCCGCAACGCCCATGTTGCCGAGCGCCAGTTGCAGGATGCAGTAGGCACGGGTGTTGTTGTTGCCGTTGGTGTGCTGCGTGCCACCCATGCACCAGATCACGGTGCCGGGACGGCTGTTGGCCAGCGTCCGCGCCACGCGGCGAAGCTGCGACCCCGGTGCCCCGGTCACACGCTCGACCTCCTCGGGCGTCCACCCTTTCACCTCGTCGCGGATCTGGTCCATCCCCCAGACACGGGTGCGGATGAATTCCTTGTCCTCCCAGCCGTTCTCGAAGATGTGCCACAGGATGCCCCAGACCAGCGCCACGTCGGTGCCGGGACGGAAGCGCACGTATTCGTCGGCATGGGCCGCAGTGCGGGTGAAACGCGGGTCGCATACGATGAGCGGCGCGTTGTTCTCTTCCTTGGCCTTCAGCACGTGCAGCAGCGAGACGGGATGCGCCTCCGCCGGGTTGCCGCCAATGATGAAGATGGCCTTGGAATTGTGAATGTCGTTGTAGCTGTTGGTCATGGCGCCGTAGCCCCATGTGTTCGCAACGCCCGCGACGGTGGTCGAGTGACAGATGCGCGCCTGATGGTCCACGTTGTTGCTGCCCCAATAGGCCGCGAACTTGCGGAACAGGTAGGCCTGTTCGTTACTGTGCTTGGCCGAGCCCAGCCAGTAGACGCTGTCTGGCCCACTTTCCTCGCGGATCTGCATCATGCCATCGCCGATCTCGTTGATCGCCTGCTCCCAGCTGATGCGCTTCCACTCGCCGCCCTCTTTCTTCATCGGGTACTTGAGGCGGCGCTCGCCATGCGCGTGCTCGCGCACCGACGCGCCCTTGGCGCAATGCGCGCCGAGGTTGAAGGGGCTGTCCCAGCCGGGCTCTTGGCCCGTCCAGACGCCGTCCTGCACCTCGGCCACGACCGTGCACCCGACCGAGCAATGGGTGCAGACGGATTTCACCGTCTTCACCGCCTCTTTGGCGGCGCTCTGGGCGTTGGCGCGGGTAACGGTGCCACCCAAGGCCCCCACTGCGGCAAGGCCACCGATGGCCAGGCCGCTACCGCGCAGGAACGCGCGGCGATCGACGGATTTGCCGCCGACCTCGGACAGGATACTGGTCCGCTGGGGGCGTCGCGCAACCCCGTTGGTCTTTTTCCTAAGCATGTTTCTCTCTCCTCCCTGGGCCTGGATTCAGGCTGGGTACTGCGGTTTCCACTGACAGTCGGGCGTCACGCAACCAGTCGTCAGCGGCGGTTCACGGCGTCCGGGGCTTCAGAACCGGGCGCTGTCGTAATAGGCGCGGGTATGCGCGGTGTCCTGCATCCGGTCGGATGACAGATCGGGCTCAGCGGCCTCGGCCTTGCCGCCGGTCATGGCCGTGGCCACGGCGACGGCCGGCGCGCCGGTAGCGGCGAGCCGGAGGAAATCGCGGCGGCTTGTGGCCTCCTCGGGTTTCCGTGTCATTCTAGGGTTCCTCCCCTCGTTAATGGCGGCACACGCCGCCGGTTATTGCGTGGCTCACGCCCCGCTCATCCGAAAGCCCTCAGCCTCGATCTCCATGAACATCCGGCCGAGCGCGCCGACCGAGGCATAGAGAACCGAGGATTGAGCACCCTCGAGATCCGTGAAAAAGTGCCCAGCCCAGGGGCTGATGTGCCGTGCGAAGAACGTCCTTTGATCTTCGAGGCTGCCCGGCGCGCCAAAGCGACCCCGGATCAGCCCGGCCATCATCTCCATGAGCGAGGCGATATTATCCTCGGGCTCGTAGACGTTCTCGGCCCGCCGCATCCCGCGCGCAGCCATGTCACGGCGCAGACTGGCGAGCGGCTTCTCGTTGAGAAAGCCGGTGAGGTAATAGCTGGCGTAAGGCAGCAACTCGCCCCGCCCCAACCCGATGAAGAGCGCGTTGAATTCCGATTCCACCGCGCGCGGCGTGCTCACCTTCGCCACCCGCGCAAGCGCCGACACTGCCTGCCCCATCGCAGTGTCGTCGCCGGTCAGCGCAGCGGTCCGCTCCAGCAGCGCGGCATCGGCGGGGCGTGCCAGCAACACTGCGAGGAAGTCGTAGAGATCAGCGCGCATGCGATCTTCTTCGGCGATCGCGGGCGCGGCTTCTGTGGTGTCCATAATGGCCTCTTGGTTGGTCATGCCTGCTCTCCGGCGTTGTCGGCATAGGCAAAGCGCATCCGCCGACGCGTCGGCGGTTGAGATGCATCTTCCGCATCGGCATCGGCGGCCTCAGTCGGCACAGGCGCAGCCTGTTCACGGGCCTCCGCTTCCGGCGCGACCTCGGCCTCTGCCGCGGGCTCCGCCTCAGCCAGCGCCATCGGTTCGGGTGCCTCGCCCTCGGCCTCTGCGGCAGCTTCTGCCTCGGCCTGCCGGGCCATCTCCTGCACATGGGCGAGCATTCCTTTGCCCACCTGATAGGCGGTCTGCATTCCCTCGATCACGCAGGCGCTGTCGGTGAAATCCTCACCGTAATCCACCATCCCATCGAGATTGGCGAGCGCCGGGTTGCTCAGCCACAGCCGCCGAAGCGCTCGGCGGCGCAGGCGCTCGGGCACGGCCTTGGCCATGAAAGCCTGGAAATCGTCACCCGCCTCGAGCGTATCGGGATCGGGCAGGCCCAGTTCCTCGCAAATCTCCGCGTCCGACTTGTCGGCCAGCGTGGCCTCGCGCTCGGCTTCGGCCTGCTCGGCGGCGGCACGTTCCTCCGCCGCGTCCTCGGCGGCAACCCGCGCCTTGCGGCGCGACCAGAAATCCGCGGCCCCGGTCAATGCATCCTCTCCTTGCGGGCGCGCGATGGCGCGCGGTAGACATCCGCCGTCTGCGGGATGCGCGCATCGCCGATCCCATCCTCCGATCCCGTCACCCGGACCCGATCGCGCTTGCGCTTCTTGAACGCCTCCTCGACGTGGTGCGCGGCGACGAAATCGCGGATCAGCGCGATCAACCCCTCGGGCATCGGCACCCGCTCCACCATCTCTTCGCCGGTGTCGCAGTAATCCTGCGCCTCGAAGGGCGAGGCAGTGACCAGCGTTACCTCGAAAGGCATCTGCCCGCCCTGCGCCGCCACCGGGCGCATCACAACGTACACTGACGGAACCCGTGCGCGCAGCGCCTCAAGATAGGCATCGGTTTGCGTGTGGTGGAGATCGAGGGTCAGCGTGGTGGCGTGATACTCGAGGACGTCACCGTCGCGGCGCAATTCACGCCATTCTGCGGGGCCCGCGCCGGGCAGCACAGCCACCGCACGCCAACTCCACGGCACCCACCGCGTCACCCCCGGCGCACGCCGCACGACAACCCCCAGGGGCAGAAGCATTTGCTTGTCATGTGCGACGGCGGTCACGGCTGGCGATGTCCCCAATTGCTGGCCCTGCCAAGATTGGTGCAGTTTTTTGACCACGCAAAGCATTTTCTGTGCGCAACGGTCTACCGCGGCACGATCCCGGACATTTTGAACCACACCGCCACGGTAACCGTGCCGGATTGGACAGATTGACCGGATCGGTGTCAAAATGCTGCGCCGCCGCATGGCAAGATGCTGAAAACAAATGGAATCAATCAGGCTTACGAGCCCGTGAAATCAGCCGCTCACGATCGTGCAGCGTGATTCGAATGGCTGTTTACGGCGACCTCGAATCATGTCTAAGCTTCTGCCTGATCCGCGCCAAACGCGCCTTTCCCGAAACCGAAACACCCGGGGGAAACATGCCCAAACGCTTGATATTATGCGACTGCTCCGGCTCTCAGGAGATCGACGCCGCGGCGCTTTCGCGGACTTCCGGGCTTGTGTGCTCTCGGATGCATAGTGCGCTGTGCACCGCCGAAACAGGGTCCGCCACCAAGGCCATCGCCGCCACAGACGGCGACGAACCGATCATCTGCTGCACGCAGGAGCGCCGAGTCTTCGACGAGATTGCCGCCGATCTGGGCGTCGAGCCTCCCCCCTGCCTCGACCTGCGTGACCGCGCCGGGTGGACCGACGATCAGGCCTCGACGCTGCCCAAAATGTCCGCGCTCGTGGCCGAGGCCACCCTGCCCGCGCGCCCCGACAAGAGCGTGGACGTCACCTCCGAGGGGCTGTGCCTAGTCATCGGTGAGGCCGCGGTGGCACTGTCAGCCGCCGAGCGGCTCGCGCCGATGCTGGCGGTCACGGTCCTTTTGACAGACGACAGCGCCCCGCCCGACAATCGCGATTTCGATACGATCAGCGCGCGCATCACGACGGCACAGGGTGCGCTCGGCGGCTTCCACCTCCGGCTCGACGCGTTACGCCAGGTCAATCCCGGCGGGCGCGGCGCGCTGGAGTGGACCGCGCCGCGCAGCGGGGCAGAGACGACCTGCGACGTCATCATAGACCTCACCGGCGGCACCCCACTGTTTCCCGCCCCGGAAAAGCGTGAGGGCTACCTGCGCGCCGATCCCGGCAGCCTGCCAGCGGTGGCCGACGCGATCCTCGCCGCCTCGCAGCTTACCGGCACCTTCGAGAAGCCACTCTACGTGGCGGTCGAGCCGCTTCTCTGCGCGCATTCCCGCGCCGAGCAGACCGGTTGTACCAAGTGCCTCGACATCTGCCCCACCGGCGCGATCACACCTGCGGGAGAGCATGTCAGCGTTGATCCGATGGTCTGCGCGGGCTGCGGGGCCTGCGCCGCGCGCTGCCCATCGGGCGCGATCACCTATGACGCACCGCCGCCCGACATGATCCTACGCCGCATCCAGACGCTGGCGTCGGCCTATCGCCGCGCGGGCGGCGAAGCGCCACGGCTGCTGGTGCATGACGCAGACTTTGGCGCGGAGATGATCCGCCTCGCCGCACGCCATGGGCGCGGCCTGCCCGCCGACGTGATCCCGCTGGAAATGAGCGCGCTCGCAAGCTTCGGCCATGCCGAGATTCTCGCCGCGCTCGCCTCGGGCTTTGCCGAGGTCTCGGTGCTGCTGTCGCCCAGCACCGAGCGCGACGCGCCCGACGCCGAGCTGCCGCTTGCGCAGGCGATGGCGGGCGGCGACCCGATACGCCTTCTGGACCTCGCCGACCCCGACATGCTCTGCGACGCGCTCTACAATACCGAGGCTCCCGCGCCGCTCGCCGAGCCGGTCTTGCCGATGGGCAGCCGTCGGCAGGTGGCCCGGCTGGCCGCCCGCGCGCTCAACCCCGGGGCCGAGAGCCTGCCCCTGCCCGAGGGCGCACCCTATGGCGCAGTTCTCGTCAACCAGGACGCCTGCACGCTGTGCCTCTCGTGCGTGTCGCTCTGTCCCTCGGGCGCGCTGCTGGACAACGAGGATCTGCCGCAACTGCGCTTTCAAGAGGATGCCTGCCTGCAATGCGGCATCTGTGCCACGATCTGTCCGGAAAAGGCGATCACGCTGGAGCCGCGCATGAACGTGACCGAGGCCGCGCTCGGGCAGGTGGTGCTCAACGAGGAAGAGCCGTTTGCCTGCATCGAATGCGGTGCGCTCTTCGGCTCGAAATCGACCATTGAAAAGATCACCGAGAAGCTGGCGGGCAAGCATTCCATGTTCGGCACACCCGACGCCGCGCGCACGATCCAGATGTGCGAGAATTGCCGCATCAACGCACAGTTTGGTACGGCAGACAGCCCGTTCTCGTCGGGCGAGCGCCGGCGCCCGCGCACCACCGAGGATTACCTGTCGAACCGCAAGGTTCAGACGCCGAACCGCAAGGATCACTGAAATTGGATCGGCGCCCCCAGATCGGCGGGAGCGATGCCCGCCACATAGGCAAGGATCGCCTCGATCTCGCCCAGGCTCACCTCGACGGGCACGATGGCCGGCGGCAGGTGCTTGGCAAAGCCCTCGGTCACGCCGGGCACCTGCGTGAAGGCGGGATGCGGGTTGAGCACGTAGAACGTCTGGAACCGGGCGTCCCAGTCGCTCAGCGTTCGCAGCGCCTGAAAGGATGGGGTCGAGCCGATACCGCCACCCCGGTCAGAAGCGACGACATGGCAGCGACCGCACTTGGCCTGCGCCACACGTCGCCCCAGCGCAGCGTCGCCATCGAAGCTTGGGGCCTCCTCCTCCATCGCGTCGGCCTCGGGCGGTGCAAAGGGCGCCGTGCCCGCCACCTCGTAGCTCGTGACCGTACGCCGCCCGATCTCCGAGGTCAGCCAATCCACGAAGCGCACCGCTCCCGGATGATCGTCCCTGATGCGCAGCCGCCATGTCTCCCCCGAGCCAGTGAACACCGGGCGCCCCTCTTGCGTGCCGAGCGTCGCCTCGGCTGCGGCCTTGCCAGGCACAACCTCGATCCGAACGCCAGTCTTCAACGAGAAACGCGGCAACAGGTAATCGAGCAGCCCGCTTTCCACCAGCGACGCGGGCGCGGCAAGACTGAACCGCTTGTCGTCGGCCTGCGCCGCCAATGGCAAGACGACCGCCGTCACCAGCGCCAGCGTGCCGCAAAGGCACACGAATATCGGGACGAGACGAACCATACCGGAGCGTAGAAACAGGACTATATCCGCGTCAAGCGGACGATCAGAAGAAAGGAGACCGAGATGAGCGACGATTTCAATATGTCGATGCGCAAGTTTCTCAAGCAGGTGGGCGTCACCTCTCAACAGGCGATCGAGGAAGGGCTGCGCGCCAAGGGCGCGACAGCAGGGCAGGAATTCGAGGCAAAGGTCGTGCTGACCGTCGAAGGGCTCGATATCGAGCACGTCGTGACCGGAACGATCAAGGGGCAGAACTGAGGTGGCAGCAACACGCGAGAGCGTCCTCGAGGCGCTGAAGCAAATCACCGATCCCGTGAGCGGGTCGGATATCGTGGCGGCGGGCGTGGTGCGCGCGCTCAATGTCGAGGGTGACGAGGTGCGCTTCGTGCTCGAGATCGACCCGGCCAAGGCCGAGACCTATGGTCCCGTGCGCGACGCCGCCGAACAGGCGGCGAAATCGGCGGGCGCGGGCAGTGTTTCGGCGGTTCTGACCGCCCATTCGGCCAAGGAGCCACCCGACCTCAAGCCTACAAAAAAGGCGGAGCCCAAGGGACCGCAGCGCGTACCCGGTGTCGATCACATCATCGCCATCGCGTCGGGAAAGGGGGGCGTCGGTAAATCCACCGTCGCGGCCAATATCGCCTGCGCACTGGCCGCCGAGGGCCGACGTGTGGGCCTGCTGGATGCCGATGTCTACGGACCCTCGCAACCACGGATGCTGGGCGTATCGGGTCGTCCCGCCAGCCCGGATGGCAAGATCATCCTGCCGCTGCGCAATCACGGCGTCACCATGATGTCTATCGGCCTGATGGTGAACGAGGATCAGGCCGTCGTGTGGCGCGGCCCGATGCTGATGGGCGCGCTGCAACAGATGCTTATGCAGGTGCAATGGGGCGCGCTCGACTGCCTGATCGTCGATCTGCCGCCGGGCACCGGCGACGTGTCCATGACGCTCGCACAAAAGACCGAAGTGGACGGCGCGATCATCGTCTCCACCCCGCAGGACGTGGCGCTTCTGGACGCGCGCAAGGGAATCGACATGTTCACCCAACTCAAGGTGCCGGTGCTGGGGCTGATCGAAAACATGAGCACGCACATCTGCTCCAATTGCGGACATGAGGAGCACATCTTTGGCCATGGTGGCGTCAAGGCAGAGGCCGAAAAGATGGGTGTGCCACTTCTGTCCGAGGTTCCGCTACACCTTGATATCCGGGTGGCCTCGGATGGCGGCGCACCCATCGTGGTGACCAAGCCCGACAGCCCGCAGGCTCAGGCGTTTCGGAACGTGGCACGCGATCTCGTCAGCATGGGCGTGGCATGAGCGCACCCTCATTCCCGCCGCTGATGTCGGGGCTCGCCGTCACCGGCGCGATATCACCCTTCGACAAGGCCCGCGCAATGGCCGCGCTGGGCTGCGACGCGGGGCTCATCGTGCACAACGTGACCGACAGGCAACTGGCGGCGGCGCTCGTGATGGCCCCCGAGGTACCGCTGGCGCAGGCGATGGCGATGCTGCCCGCCTGCGGCATCGGCTTTCAGAACGCGCTCGGCGCTCTGGCCCCGCCAGAGGTGGCGGTGCATCTCGAATGGCCGGGCGGCATCCGGGTCAACGGCGCGCGCTGCGGGCGGCTGCGCGTGGCGGCAGGAGGTACCGACCCGGCCGCCCTGCCCGGCTGGCTCGTGGTGGGGCTGGATGTACCGATCACGCCCGGCACCGACCGCCCCGGCGAAACCCCGGACGAGACCGCCCTGCTCGAAGAAGGTTGCGCCGAACTTGACCCTCTCATGCTGCTCGAAGCCTGGGCGCGGCACACGCTTGTCTGGATCACCCGCTGGGAGGACGAGGGCCCGCGCCCTCTTCACGCTGAATGGCGCGGCCTCGCATGGGGTGTGGGCGAGCCGGTCACGCTAGGCGATATGTGCGGTACTTGGCTTGGCGTGGATGAGGATTTCGGTATGCTCATTCGCGAGGGTGACATCACCCATCTGATCCCCCTCACCTCGCTGCTGGAGGTCACACAATGAAACTCGCCCGCGCGATCCATTTCGACGAGAGCGACCTGCGCGTCTATCACAGCCCAGCACGCACCGGCGAATGGTGCATTTCCGGCGGCTTCGAATTCTCTAACTGGGGCGAGGGCGATCTGGTTGGCAAGGCGCGGCAGGCCTTCGCCAATGGCTGGCTTGGGGTCGAGACCTTCGGCCGCGCGACCTTCGTCGCGGTCACGCAGATCGAGCCGGACGAGGCCGAGGTCGTGACCCAAGCACTCGCGCAGCACTTCGTCGATGTCTACGGCGCGCCCGACGTAAACGCCGCCCTGCCCGTGGCACGCGACGAGATCGCGCAGATGGCCGACCTGTGCGACGAGCACGCGCCCAACACGCTGCTCACCGTAATGCGCGAACTGTCAGAGGCCGGGGTGCACGAAAGCTTTAGCACCATCGCGCCGCAGGGGGCCGAACTCGATCTCGTGGCGGTGCACGGCTCGCTCGACGAATGAGGCGCGCCCGAAGGCGCGCCTCTTAACAATCACAGGTTCGGGTAGATCGGGAAGCGCGCGCAGAGCGCCTCGACCTCAGCCTTGACCTTTTCCTCCACCGCGCCGTTGCCGTCCTCGCCATTCGCGGCGAGGCCATCCACCACCTCGATGATCCAGTCGGCGATCTGGCGGAATTCCGCCTCGCCAAAGCCGCGCGTCGTGCCCGCTGGGCTACCGAGGCGGATGCCGCTCGTCACAGTCGGCTTTTCGGGATCGAACGGCACGCCGTTCTTGTTACAGGTGATATGCGCGCGACCCAGCGCCTTCTCGGTGGCGTTGCCCTTCACGCCCTTGGGCCGCAGGTCCACGAGCACGACATGCGTGTCGGTGCCATGCGTCACCGTATCCAGCCCGCCCTTGATGAGCTGGTCCGACAGCGCCTGAGCATTGGCCACGACGGCTTGGATATAGCTCTTGAATTCCGGGCGCAGGGCCTCGCCGAAGGCCACTGCCTTGGCGGCGATCACATGCATCAGGGGTCCGCCCTGGATACCGGGGAAGATGGCCGAGTTGAACTTCTTGGCCAGCGCCTCGTCATCCGTCAGGATCATGCCCCCGCGCGGGCCGCGCAGCGTCTTGTGCGTCGTCGTGGTCGCCACATGCGCATGCGGGAACGGGCTGGGATGCTCGCCCGCCGCCACGATTCCGGCGAAATGCGCCATGTCGACGTGAAGATACGCGCCGACGCTGTCGGCGATCTCGCGCATCTTCGCGAAGTCGATCTGCCGCGGGATGGCCGAGCCGCCAGCGATGATGAGCTTGGGCTGATGCTCGGTGGCCAGCGCCTGTACCTGGTCGTAGTCGATCAGGTTGTCCTGCTTGCGCACGCCGTACTGGATGGCGTTGAACCACTTGCCCGACTGGTTGGGCGCCGCGCCATGCGTCAGGTGCCCGCCCGCATCGAGGCTCATGCCGAGGATGGTATCGCCCGGCTTCAGGAGCGCGGTGAATACACCCTGGTTGGCCTGGCTGCCGGAATTTGGCTGCACGTTGGCAAAGCCGCAGCCAAAGAGTTGGCAGGCCCGCTCGATTGCGAGGTTCTCGGCGATGTCCACGAACTGGCAGCCGCCGTAATAGCGCCGCCCCGGATAGCCCTCGGCATACTTGTTGGTCATCACCGAGCCCTGCGCTTCCATCACCGCCGCCGAGACGATGTTCTCGGAAGCAATGAGCTCGATCTCGTCGCGCTGGCGACCGAGCTCCTGCTCAATCGCGCGGGAAATTTCGGGATCGCGCGAGGCCAGCGCCTCGGTGAAGAAGCCGCTATCGGCCAAGGGCCGGATTCCGTCATGGGGCATGTGCTGTCCTCCGCCAGAAGATAACTTTCGCGATCACGTAGCCGAAAGGTGCCCCCAAGGAAAGATCGCAAAGCGACACATCCGCCCGCCACACCGGCATGGCTGGCCTTGGGGCGCGAATTGTGCTTCGATCCGCGCTCCAAAGCCACGAGGAGTCCAGATGCGCTGCAAGATCGCCTTTGTCGCCAGCGACGTGCCCAGCGCCCAAACCGCACGCGCCGCCCTTGTCGCGCGCTTCGGCGATGCACCCGAAGCGCAGGCCGACGTGATCGTGGCGCTGGGCGGGGACGGGTTCATGCTGCACACCATGCACCGCACGCAGGCGCTCGACACGCCGGTCTACGGAATGAATCGTGGCACCGTTGGCTTTCTGATGAACGACTATACCGAGACCGACCTGCCCGAGCGGCTCGCCAGCGCCGAGGAAGAGATCATCAACCCTCTGGCCATGCGCGCCGAGGCCAATGACGGCACGGTGCACGAGGCGCTGGCCATCAACGAGGTATCGCTCTTGCGCGCCGGACCACAGGCGGCCAAGCTGCGCATCTCCATCGACGGGCGGTTGCGGCTGGAGGAGTTGATCTGCGACGGCGCGCTGGTGGCCACGCCCGCCGGCTCCACCGCCTACAACTATTCCGCCCACGGGCCGATCCTGCCCATCGGCTCGGACGTTCTGGCACTCACCGCGGTGGCCGCGTTCCGTCCCCGACGCTGGCGCGGCGCGCTCTTGCCCAAGACAGCCTGCGTCCGCTTCGACGTGATCGACCCGGACAAGCGCCCGGTCATGGCGGATGCCGACAGCCGCTGGGTGGAAAGCGTGAACTGGGTAGAAATCCGCTCACGCACCGATATCCGCCACCGCATCCTGTTCGATCCCGGCCACGGGCTGGAGGAACGGCTGCTGCGCGAGCAGTTTACCTGAAGTGACCAAAGTGGCCATGTTATCCACAGAAAAAGTCACAGGCTTGCACAAAGATGATCAATAAAGGCCCAGCCATTAAAATGACAGGTCTGCATCGTGGCTGCGCCCATAGGTCATCGCAACCAGGCTCTTAACCGTCTCGGGGCGCGGCCCGCCGCGCAACAGCGCCCCGATGTCGCGAAATTCGTGAAAGGCACATCCAGATCGGCCCACGCCTGAATGAATCGGAGACGAATTTCCGTGCTCACCGTCCCGGTGAGCCGCAAATGCCGCGTGGCGCCCGCGCTCCGCGCCCCGCGCCTCGCCGGCAGAAACATCACTCACCACCTGATCGGTGAAAAAGCGATGGGCACCGGGTGGCTGCGGCACGTAACCGTCGGATGACGGATCGGGTATGGCACAGACCAGACAAGCAAAAAATGCATGGATATGAAGGCACACGATGTGTCTCCTCATGTGGAGACAGCTCCCCTGACAAGCGCGCGCACCCTTCCTTGTTATCGGATATCATCGGCACGCTATTGCTTGTCCTACCCCGACTTGCGCACCCTCGCTTGGCCTGCACTACGCAGGTGTGCCATGTCAGGGAAGGGAGGCACGGTCATGCGGGTAATGAATGCCATCAGGATACTTCTGCTTGGAAGCCTGATCGTCGCGGGAATCGTCTTGTATCCGGAGCGGGATGGAAACAACCCCGATCCGGCCTCGGTAACCAGTCTCATCCCCAACCCCGTGACGGTAACGATCCTGACCGCGCGCTCGTCCTGAGGCACGGCTCTTCTCCTGCCCGGCGCACCGGGCAAGCCGATCCCCCGCGCGGGTCCGCCCGCGCGGGGGAATTTCGTCAATCTTTTGCCAGGCCAATACTTTGCAGGGCACTCTTGATCTCGTCGAGGATCGCCGGATCGTCGATCGTGGCGGGCATCTTGTACTCCTGCCCGTCGGCGATACGTACCATGATCGCACGCAAGATCTTGCCCGAGCGGGTCTTGGGCAGGCGGTCCACCACCACAGCGAGCTTGAACGCCGCCACCGGCCCAATCTGGTCGCGAACGAGGCCGACGCATTCGCGCACGATCTCGTCATGACCACGGTTGACGCCCTTGGTCAGGCACAGGAATCCCACCGGCGCCTGCCCCTTGAGCGCGTCACTCGCCCCGATCACGGCGCATTCGGCCACGTCCGGATGGCTGGCCAGAACCTCCTCCATCGCGCCGGTGGACAGGCGATGCCCGGCCACGTTAATCACATCGTCGGTGCGCGCCATGATCCACAGATAGCCGTCCTCGTCCTTCATGCCCGCGTCGCCGGTCTCGTAATAGCCGGGGAAATGGTCGAGGTAGGATTTGCGATAGCGGTCTTCGGCATTCCACAGCGTCGGCAGCGTGCCCGGCGGCAGCGGCAGCTTGATCGCGATGGCGCCCAGCGTGCCCGGCGGCACCTCGTGCCCGCCCTCGTCGAGGATCTGCACGTCATAACCCGGCATCGCCACCGTGGGCGAGCCGATCTTGACGGGCATCGGCTCGCACCCTGCCGGGTTGCCGGCGATGGTCCAGCCCGTCTCGGTCTGCCACCAGTGGTCATAAACCGGCACGCCCATCTTGTCGGCGGCCCAGTTGATCGTGTCGGGATCGGCCCGCTCCCCGGCAAGGTAGAGCGCGCGCAGGCAGGAAATGTCGTATTTCGCCAGTTCTTTTGCCTCCGGGTCGTCGCGCTTGATCGCGCGGAACGCCGTCGGCGCGGTAAAGAAGCTGCGCACGTTGTGCTCGGAGATCACCCGCCAGAAGGTGCCCGCATCAGGCGTGCCCACCGGCTTGCCCTCGAACACGACGGTGGTGTTGCCATGAATGAGCGGCCCGTAACAGATATAGCTGTGCCCCACGACCCAGCCCACATCCGACGCCGCCCAGAACACCTCGCCAGGGTTCACGTCATAGATGTTCTTCATCGTCCAGTTGAGCGCCACGAGGTGCCCACCAGTGTGGCGCACCACGCCCTTTGGCTGTCCGGTGGTGCCAGAGGTATAGAGGATATAGGCAGGGTGGTTGCCCTCGACGGGCAAGCACTCGGCGGGCTCGACCCCGTATTGAAAGGCGTGCCAGTCCAGATCGCGCCCCGGTTCGAGATGGGCAACCTCCTCCTCGCGCTGAAAGATCACGCAAAACTCGGGCTTGTGGCGCGCCTGCTGGATGGCGCCATCCAGTAGTGGCTTATACTGCACCACCCGGCCCGGCTCGATTCCGCAGGAGGCGGCGATGATCGCCTTGGGTGCGCAATCGTCGATCCGCACCGCCAGCTCGTGCGCGGCAAACCCGCCGAACACCACCGAATGTACCGCGCCGATCCGCGCGCAGGCCAGCATCGCCTCCAGCGCCTCGGGCACCATCGGCATGTAGATGATAACGCGGTCGCCCTTTTCCACGCCGCGCGCACGCAAGGCACCTGCCAGCCGCGCCACCCGCGAGCGCAGTTGCGCATAGCTGATCTTTTGCTTGATGCCGGTCACGGGACTGTCATGGATGATCGCCGCCTGCGCGCCGCGCCCGGCCTCGACATGGCGATCCACCGCATTCCAGCAGGTATTCACCAGCCCGTCACTGAACCATTCATAGAGCGGGGCGTCCTCGGCAAAGAGCGCCTTCGACGGCTTGCGCGCCCAGTCGATCGCCTCGGCCTGTTCGAGCCAAAATCCCTCGGGGTCAGCCAGCGAACGCGCGTAAATCTCCTTGTATCCCATCGTATCCTCCTCCGATCCTTTGCATCGGTGTTACGGATCGCGTGGGCCTGCGGCAAGCGTCGAGCGCGGCGGCGCGGCAGAAGGCCGCGAAATATTTGCAGAAACTCCCCCAGATAGCCTGCAAATTTTTGCAAACTATCGGCAAGGAGGGTTTTCTAGTCTCCCAGTCCGGAAACTTTGCAAATTTTTCTTAAAACCCCTGCTAACCGGCGATTCTATCCGTAATGCGCCACCGGTGTTCCGGCGATCGCGGCCATGTTCAGAAGACCCCGCGCCGTGATCCCCGGCGTCACCACATGCGCGCGGTTTCCCATGCCCATCAGGATCGGCCCCACCTCCAGCCCACCAGCCTTGGCCTTGAGGATGTTTCGCACCCCCGAGGCCGCGTCGGCATGGCCAAAGATCAGCACGTTTGCCACCCCCTCCAGCCGATTGCCGGGCAAGAGCCGGTCGCGCAGTTCCGGATCGAGCGCGGCATCCACGTTCATCTCGCCCTCGTAGGCAAAGTCACGCGGCGCGGCGTCGAGCAGCTCGATCGCCGCGCGCAACCGCTTGCCCGAACCCTCGGACTGGTTGCCAAACTGCGACTGCGAGCAGAACGCCACCTTGGGCGTGATCCCGAAGCGGCGCACGTGGCGCGCGGCCCCGATGGCGATCTCGGCGAGGTTCTCTGGCGTGGGCAGCGAATAGACATGGGTATCGGCGATAAAGAGCGGCCCATCCTCGAGGATCATCAGGCTGAGCGCGCCGTGTGGATGATGCTCGCCATCAGCCAGCACTTGGGACACGTAGTTGAGATGCCAGCGAAACTCGCCGAATGTGCCACAGATCAGGCTGTCGGCCTCGCCACGCTGCACCATCACCGCGCCGATGGCGGTGGTGTTGGTGCGCATCACCGCGCGCGCGATGTCGGGCGTCACTCCGCGCCGCGCCATGATCGCGTGATAGGTCTCCCAGTAGTCGCGGTAGCGCGGGTCGTTCTCGGGGTTGACCACGTTGAAATCGCGCTCCGGCCGGATCGCCAGCCCCGCCCGCTCGCAGCGCCGAGCGATCACCTCGGGCCGCCCGATCAGGATCGGCTGTTCCGGCGTCTCTTCCAGGACCGCCTGCGCGGCGCGCAGCACGCGCTCGTCCTCGCCCTCGGCAAAGACGAGACGGCGCGCCGCGGTTCGCGCAGCCTCGAAGACCGGACGCATCAGCAGCGCCGACTTGAACACGCTGGCATCGAGATCGGCCTTATATTGTTCCAGGTCGGCGATGGGTCGCGTGGCGACACCGGTCTCCATTGCCGCGCGCGCCACCGATGACGACACGATCCCCGACAGGCGCGGGTCGAACGGCTTGGGGATCAGGTAATCGGGGCCGAAAGTCATCGCCTCGCCGCGGTAGGCCGCCGCCGCTTCTGCGCTGGTGCTGGCGCGCGCAAGATCGGCGATCCCTTGCACGCAGGCCACCTGCATGGCGTCGTTAATTTCGGTCGCACCCGCATCCAGCGCCCCGCGGAAAATGAACGGGAAACACAGCACATTGTTGACCTGGTTGGGAAAATCCGAGCGTCCCGTTGCGATGATCGCGTCCGGCACCGCCGCGCGCGCCTTATCGGGCATGATCTCGGGGTCGGGGTTGGCCAGCGCGAAGACGATCGGGCGTGCCGCCATCTCGCGCACCATCTCGGGCGTCAGCACGTTGGGCCCCGACAGCCCTAGGAACAGGTCCGCGCCCGCGATCACGTCGCCCAGGCTGCGCAGGTCCGAGGCCTGCGCAAAGGCGGCTTTCTCGGGGTTCATGTCTACCTCGCGGCCCTCGTGCACCAGCCCATGAATGTCGCACAGCCACACGTTCTCGCGTTTCACCCCCAGCTTCAGCAGCATGTTTAGACAGGCGATGCCCGCCGCTCCACCGCCGGCCGAGACCACCTTGATATCCTCGAACCGCTTGCCCGCTACATGAAGCGCATTGGTCGCCGCCGCGCCCACCACGATGGCGGTGCCGTGCTGGTCGTCGTGAAACACCGGAATGTTCATCCGCTCACGACAGATGCGCTCGACGATGAAACAGTCGGGCGCCTTGATATCCTCGAGATTGATCGCACCGAAGGTGGGCTCCAACGCGCAGACGATCTCGGCCAGCCGCTCAGGATCAGGCTCGTTCACCTCGATGTCGAAACAATCGATATTGGCGAATTTCTTGAAGAGCACTGCCTTGCCCTCCATCACCGGCTTGGAGGCAAGCGCGCCGATATTGCCCAGGCCCAGCACTGCACTGCCGTTCGTGACCACTGCCACGAGGTTACCGCGCGCGGTGTAGCGCCGCGCGGTCTGCGGGTCGGCCTTGATCTCGATGCAGGCCTCGGCCACGCCGGGGCTGTAGGCGCGCGCCAGGTCGCGGCCATTGGCCATCGGCTTGGTGGCGCGTATCTCCAGCTTCCCGGGCTTGGGGAACTCGTGATATTCAAGCGCCGCCGCGCGCAGGATGTCCTTGGGGCTATCGGTCATGGGTCTCCTCCCGGTCTCCGATCAGCATAACGCAACGATCGTTTAACGTTAAACCATTTTGGTCTTAGCACGACTCACCCGACCCGCAAACCCCCTGCCTGAGGACCGGACGGCCCAAACCCTGGGCTTCGGCACCGGGACCGACCCCCAGCATCTGCGGTAAGTGACGCGCACGCCACTAGATGAGCCAATACCTGTTTACTAAGCGGTGAAAATAAGGCACGTTTCCGGGTATTGATCTAGGGGGGTCGCATGTCGGTTCGTCGCTTTCTGTATCTGTCCTGCATGGCTGTTGCGCTGACCGCAGGGCCGGGCGAGGCGCAATCCCTTCGCAACGTGCCCGTTCCGGCCGAATTTCCACCCGATTCCTACAGCGGCACACAATATGTCGACAGCGCGGGCTGCGTCTTCATCCGGGCGGGTGTCGGCGCGGCCGAGACGTGGGTGCCGCGCCTCACTCGCTCGCGCCAGCCGCTTTGCGGTTTTAGCCCCTCGCTCGCCAAGGCCAAGGCAGACGAAGAACCCGCTCAAAAGACACAACGAACGGCCGCTGCGCCCAAGCCGACACCCGCGCCACGTAGCGCGAAGCCCCCGGCAAAGCCCGCCACCGCACCCCGCACAGCCAGTGCCCGGCCCGCCCCCCGGGCGCCGGAGCGCGTCACTGTCATCGTCCCCCCCAAGACCGCGCCGCAAGCCGC